>Ga0181592_10001893_pt1 | contig 17195 bp, 14 predicted proteins | sample 071ome_20_FD_133755 | JGI IMG/M metagenome (GOLD analysis project Ga0181592, IMG submission 133755) | Coastal salt marsh microbial communities from the Groves Creek Marsh, Skidaway Island, Georgia - 071412BT metaG (megahit assembly) | ecosystem: Environmental > Aquatic > Marine > Intertidal...
ATGCGAGTTACTGTCCTCCTATCCGGGTGCATACCGGGGAAGCCACGCTACGGCTAGTCCTTGTGGGGGTGGCTCTCTCGCCTACTCTCGCTACTCCCACAAGGCACCATTAAAATTAACAGGAGAAAGTATGAAAAAGCTAAGAAACGTTCGTACCCCAGAACCCGACTTCAAAGAAAGAACGGTAGTAACTATAACCCCAACAACCTACAGTAGCCGTAGCTTCATGGAGCCGACTGCTACTTACAAGAAACGTATAAAGGAGATGAATCGTGAAAAAAGATAATATTATTAAGTTTAAGAAAAACGCTAAAGGAAGTGGAACCGAAGGTCACGCGAATTTATTTTGCACGCTTGTAGATGCGGTGGATTCAGTTGTAGACGATAAAACACCTATGAGTGATGTGATGGAAAATCTGGTAGCTATTGTCGCAATCATGGCTAAAGGGGCCAAGATGACACCCGCAGGGTTGTTGGTGTGTGTTGCCGCTACCGTAGAAGCTATATACGATTATGAGGGGGGCGACGATGATGAATAATTTACTACTAATTACTTTCATGATTTGTGTGACTATCTTGGGTGTTACAGCAATTATTTGTAACAGGAAGCCACAAAAAGAAGTAACTACAGAAAATGTCTCAAAGCCAAAGAGGCCAACTAAACCGGAACAGGGAATTGAACCTAAACCAAAAGTAAAGCCGGAACTTGTATTAGTACCGAGCCAAAAACCTACGCATGAAGAAATAGAAAAACAGACAAAAGCGTATGTTGCTAATGGCGGAACTATAGGTAAACCTAAGCCGAGTAGTAAAACTAATAAAAGAATCCAGCCAATGCGGCAAGTAATTTTGCGTGTGTTATCTGTTGCAGAAGAACCGATGGACATAGAAAGCATACGCGCTATGGTCAACAACTTGGATAATGGTGCGCATAAGCACGTATATGCAAACACTAAGAGGGGGAAAACTAGGTTTTCAAACCTTATATACAATTTAGTAGATGTTGGTCTTGTTGTTAGCGAAGGTACCGGGCCTAGGAACCGAACCGTCTACTCAATTACCGAGAAAGGCATAGAGTATTTAATAAATAAAAAAAGTGCAGAAACTGTAAAGGAGATTAAAAATGCGTGACCCAGTAGAGGTAGCAGAACAGCAACGTGATTACGATGAGACTTACGGCACTCCGGAGCAGAGGCTAGAGGACTGGTTAGAGTACGAGGCTAACCGCGCAGATTTATGTCGTGGAGAAACAGATGACTATTAAGGAAAATATTTCCAGTAAGCCATGTCAGTGTGGCGATGCCATGGAGTCAGTAATTAAATGCACGTCAGAATCAAATACACGTATAGGGTGGTACTGCCCCAAGTGTAGGAAGTTTGACAAAGCTATCGGGCGTGAGCGGAAAGTTGAGGGGTTACTAAGTGAAGGCAAAAGATAAACAGGTTGGTGGACTACTCAACCAGTGGAGATTGTACGATGAAAAATATAGCAAAAAGGTTAGAAGATGAGTTGACGTACCTTGCTGAGATAGCAGACGCACACCCCACTGCGGGGCAGGAGTTTTACAGGAACTACGAGCTACTCAAGGATATACAGGAAGAACGTGATACGCTGTGGCATATCGTACTACTTACCAGAGCACTGGTTGAAGAATTAATAGGAGGAAAGATGAGTGACCTGATTACAGATATTGAAGAATACTTTTCCATTGGTAGAGGTAATAGCGTTGCGGATGATTTACTAGAACGCGCCCTCACAATCCTGAAAGAGCAGGGGGAGTAGTAATGGAGGCTTGGTCTTATAGTAGTCTTAGCACTTTCAAACAATGCCCCAAGAAGTATTATCACTTGAAGGTAAAGAAAGACGTTAAAGACAAAGGTAGCGAAGCTACTATTTATGGTAACAAACTGCATAAAGCCGCAGAAAATTTTATAAAAAACAATGAACCGTTGCCGCCAGAGTTTAGTTTCATGCGCGGTACTATGGATACGCTAAGCAAGATAAAAGGCGATGTGCATTGTGAAATCAGATTCGGTATAACCAAGGAGGATGGTGAATACGGCCCGACTAAATTCTTTGGCTCGGATGTTTGGTGGCGCGGGATAGCAGACCTACTAATCATCAACGGAGATAAAGGCTATCTAGTCGACTACAAGTCTAGCAAGAGCGCTAAATACGCTGATACTAAACAATTGGACTTGTTGGCTGCCGCTGCATTTACACATTTCCCACAACTAAAAACGATAAAATCAGCACTAGCTTTTGTTGTGGCTAACGACATAGTCACAAAGGAGCACAAAGCTGAGTTACGCAAATCCTATTTTGCTACTTTCGACCCAGAACTGGAGCGTTTGCAAGTAGCGTTAGACGAAGATGTATGGAACGCAGTAAGTGGCCCATTGTGTGCTTACTGCCCGGTTACTAAATGCCCCCATTGGAGGGAAAGAAAATGACCAGAAGAGACTATAGAAGCGAGTATGACAGATACCAAGGCACCGAAGAGCAGAAGAAGAAACGCGCTCAACGCAATGCCGCAAGACGCAAAGCGGAACGGGAAGGCAAGGTAGCAAAAGGCGATGGCAAAGACGTAGCTCATCGTAAGGCTATGGACAAAGGCGGCAAGAACTCCGACGGGGTAAAGGTAGAGTCTGCCTCCCGTAATCGCTCTTTCCGCAGAGACTCTAAAGGTAATCTAGTTTCCGAAACAAGTAAGCGCGAACGCAAAAAGAAATGAGAATATATAAAGATAAAGCCTTGGTCTTAAAGACCAAGCGGCCCCACCTTGTCACAGAATCTATAAAAAGATGCGAGATAATATCAGAGCAGAAGGGTCTGTACGAACTAGCGATACGCTGGGGGCTAAGTGAAGCGCAGTTCTTAGCGTCTTTGCGTGTGAAAGATGTACCATCACCGATAATCAGAGACTACGATTGGACTGGTAGGTACAAGCCTTTCCAACACCAAGTTGATACTGCTTCTTTCTTGTCACTGCGTAAAAGAGCATTTTGTTTCAACGAGCAGGGTACCGGTAAAACGGCTTCCGTTATATGGGCGGCTGACTACCTGATGAAGCAGAAACTTGTGCATCGAGTGTTGGTTATATGCCCCCTATCCATTATGAAGTCAGCTTGGCAAGCAGACTTATTTAAGTTTGCCATGCACCGTAGTTGCTCTGTATGCCATGGCACTTCTGCCCAGCGGCGAAAGATATTAGAAGAAGGTAGCCAGTTCGTGATTATTAATTACGATGGGGTAAACGTAGTACAACAAGAAATTATAGACGGCGGCTTTGACATGATTGTTGTCGACGAAGCTAACGCATATAAAAACGCACAAACCTCCCGTTGGAAGACCTTAAATAAAATAGTAAAGAACGTAGAGTGGCTATGGATGCTTACTGGTACGCCAGCAGCCCAAAGCCCAGTTGATGCTTTTGGTCTGGCTAAGCTAGTCAACCCCGAGAATGCCCCCAAGTACTTTGGTACGTTCAAAGATAAAGTAATGTACAAAGTATCCCAGTATATATGGAGACCAAAGCCGGACGCAGACAAAATAGTACACGAAGTCTTGCAACCCGCTATAAGGTTTGAGAAAGACCAATGCCTTGATTTGCCCAGCGTGACTTACATAGAACGAGAAGCTCCTCTCACTAAACAGCAGGAAAAATATTACAAGTTGCTCAAAGACATGATGACTATGGAAGCTGACGGTGAACAAGTAACTGCGGTCAATGCGGCTACCCAGTTGAACAAGCTACTGCAAATAACCGGCGGTGCGGTGTACACGGACGAGAAAGAAGTAATCGAGTTTGACGTTAGCAACAGGCTCAATGTAGTACTAGAGGTGATACAAGAATCAAGCCATAAGGTACTTGTATTTGTGCCGTTCACTCACACCATAGAGCTACTACAGACTTTCTTAAATAAGAACAAAGTATCTAACGAAATCATATCCGGTAAGGTATCAGTAAACAAACGTGCAGAGGTAATAGACAAGTTCCAAGAAAACAAAGACCCGCACGTTCTCATAATACAACCCCAAGCTGCGTCACACGGCTTGACTTTAACGGCAGCTAATACAGTCATTTGGTATGCTCCAGTTACTAGCGTAGAGACATACCTGCAAGCTAACGCTAGGATCAACAGACCCGGGCAACACAACCCAATGACCGTCATTCACGTGCAAGGTAGTCCAGTTGAGCATAGGCTGTACTCCATGCTGAAGAACAATATAGATAACCACAACAAGATTATTGATCTGTATAGACAAGAACTTTCATAGTACCCTTGACATTGTAAAGGGAAGGGGTAAACTAGGCTCCCCACTAAAAGTCTAGGAGGAGCAATGAAACAACAAAGCACGGCGGATTTGGCGAAGGTCTACATCAAGATGAGGAACGCCATAAAAGCCAAAGAAGAAGAAATAAAGCAGATTAAAGAAGAACTCTCCGTAGTAGAAAACGCACTGCACGAAGTGTGCGAAGCTGAAGGGGCTAGCAGTTTGTCCACCCCTGAAGGCACTGTGATAAGACGTACTATGCGCAATTATTGGACAAGCGATTGGGACAATATGTACAAGACCATTATTGATAACAACGCTTTTCACTTGCTGGAGAAACGTATTCATAACGCTAACATGAAAGATTTCCTAAACGAAAACCCAAGTTTGGCACCGCCCGGACTGCAATCAACAACAAAGCACGTAATAAGCGTGCGTAAACCAACCTCTAAATAGGAGCGCAAGATGTCAAAAGACATTTCAATATTTGAGCAGCAGAGCACTGCTGTGTCTACAACAAGAAGGCAGAGTGCCTTATCTCAATCTTTGGCTAGAGCCAATACTATAACCAACCGCAGGATTGCTACTAACACGAACGGTACGTTCAAGAAGATAGTCAATGGCGAACAGGTGGGTGAAGCTATCCGTGGTGAATTTAACTGCATCATTGTTAACGCGCTCGCCAACGTTTCTCGTATTTACTACAAAGAAGAGTACGATCCCAAGAAAGAACCAACACTGCCGAACTGCTGGTCGAATCTCGGTGATAAACCAGAGGCAGCGGCGGCTGACCCGCAAAGCCCCAACTGCACCAACTGCCCACAGAACGTAAAAGGCTCCGGTAAGAATGGTGCTAGGGCTTGCCGTTACCAGCGCCGTATAGCCATCATACTAGAAGGCGATTCCGACGGTGATGTTTACCAGTTTACTGTCCCAGCTAAATCTTTGTTTGGCAAAGGCTCCGGTAACGTGCACCCGTTTGAAAGCTACGTTAAGTTCCTTTTCGCTAACAGGCAAGCACCGGATACTGTAGTAACCAGAGTAGCTTACGATACAGACGCCGACACTATGGAACTTATGTTCTCTCCGTTGCGTGAGATTACCGACGAAGAATATGAGTTAGTTGTTGAGGCACAAGGTCGCCCTGAAGCGGAAGGGTACACAAGAATTACCGTTGCGCAAACTGACGGTGTGACCAAGCTGCCGCCAAAGCAGGAGGCCCCAAAAGTACAACGGTCCGACGAGCCAGATGAGGAAGAACTGGAAGTACAGGAGCCTACTAAGCGCACCAGTAAAAAAGCCGAAGAAGAAACCCAAGAATCCGACAACCTTGTTGGTGCAGTTTTTGAAAAATGGGCTGAAGACGACGACGAATGAGCATTGGTTATACTCGCTACTTAATAGAGGCTAATCGCGAAGCGCCAACCACACTAGGCGTGCAACTTGGTAAATGGGCTATACGTAACAACGTGCCTGTTAGCCAAGTTGCTAGCCGGTTTGGGGTCAGTAGACAAACGGTATACAACTGGTTTATAGGCAAGTACGAACCGAACGAAAGCCTAGTCAAACAAATTCGTTACTACATCCGCAAGAAGTCTTAAAAACATGAAAATTATCGACCCGAATCGAGGGCGTAGTGCCCCCTGTAGAAACAGAAATGAAAAAATTTGACCTCATTGAAGCAGTACAACCGCAAGGTGGTTACTACTGCGTATTCGGTGTCAAAGACGATGGTTTCCCAAAGCAATACTTGTACAAACTTAGAGAAGAATTTGATGGCAAAGTAGCGGAGCTACTAGCTGCAAAGTACAACGTATTCTACGCGGTAGCTAAGTTTAAGACAGACGAAATCCGTAAAAAGTCTAATGTGCAGGGGTTGAAAGCCCTGTGGCTAGACCTAGATTGCGCCCCCGGAAAGGATGTTGTCAACGAAAAAACTGGCAGGCCAGACGGCTACGCATCCAAGAAAGAAGCCAAGAAAGCTCTCATGGCGTTCTGCCAAACTGTTGGCTTACCTCCCCCAACCATAGTTAATTCAGGCCGGGGCTACCATGTCTACTGGGTACTTGAGGAAGAAGTAACCCCCGAGGAGTGGGAGCCTGTAGCTTACCGCTTGCGGGATATTTGCAACACCCAAGAACTATACGTAGATAACAACGTATTTGACGTAGCGCGTGTCTTACGAGTCCCTGATACTCTTAATTTTAAACAAGACCCACCCCTGCCAGTAGCCATACAGTTTGTATCTGACCCAGTCAAACTGGCTACGATCAAAGACATACTTGGTGTCGAAGACAGGGCTATTAGCCGCTCCAAAAGCAAACACAGGGACAGTCTTTTAGGGCAGAGGATGCGGGGCAATATAGAGTATAGCTTCACGAAGATAATGATTAAGTCAGCTAAGGGTAATGGGTGCGCCCAGCTACTAGACTGCTACAACAACCAAGACACTATATCTGAGCCAAGATGGTTCAACGCATTATCCGTTGCCTCTAAGTGCAAGGACTGGGAAAAAGCTATCCACAGGATTTCAGAAAAACACCCAGACTATGACTACGACGCTACCGAGAAGAAGATACAACATATCCAAGACTCGCACAGTTGCGAGCAATTCGAACAGAATAACCCCGGCGGGTGCAAAGATTGCCCGCACAAAGGCAAGATTAAAAAGCCTATTGAGCTAGGTAAGGATGTAGCAACGTCAGTCACGATTGTAGACGCATCTGAGATAGGGGAGCTAGCGAGACAACCCTTAGACTCAGTTGACCACACCAAGTTACCACCTCCCCCAGCAGGTTACACAATGGGCGCAAATGGCGGTGTTTATGTAGATACGGGGGAAGAAATAAAAGCCGTATATGAAAATGACTTGTACTTGATAAACATACTGGAAGACCCAGATATAGGAGATGTCCTTGTGCTAAGGGTGCATCTGCCGAAAGACGGTGTACGCGAAATAGTAGTACCTTTCTCCAAGTTTGTAGATAAAGCGGAGTTTAAAAGAAAGCTCGCAGAGAAGGGGGTTATCGGTGGCGCGGGTCAGGATAACCTTATGTATTCGTATGTATTAGCAAGCGTTAAAGAAATGCAAGAGCAGAGGAGAGCAGACAAGATGTCTTCGCAGTTTGGTTGGTTAGACAACGACACTAAATTCTTAGTTGGAACCAGAGAGATAACAGCAGATAACGTATACCACCGTACTCCGTCCTCGGCTACTGAACCTATGGTGCCTTTGCTTGAGCCAGTAGGTACGTTAGACAAGTGGAAAGAAGTTTGGGCTTTGTACGGTAGAGAAGGTATGGAAGTACAGGCTTTTGCCGCATTGGTTGGTTTTGCTTCTCCGCTGCTAAAGTTTACTGGGCAAAAGGGTGTCATTGTAAGTTTGAATCATAGGTTTGCAGGTACTGGTAAAACCACTGTGTTGCGTATGGCTAATAGCGTATTCGGTAACCCACAAGGGCTGTTGGGTATAGAAGACGATACGTACAACGGTAAGATATTAAAGGTCGGGCTGCTCAATAACTTGTGTAATACGATAGACGAGCTAACCAACATAGAAGACAAAAAATTAAGCTCCTTGATCTACGCTCTTTCGCAGGGTAAAGGCAAAGACAAAAGTGAAACCCATACCAACAGGCTGCGTTTTAACCACGTAACTTGGAACAGCATGACCCTAACAAGCTCGAACAAGTCCAACTACCAGACTTTGGCTTCCCTTAAGAACGCCCCTGACGGCGAGTATATGCGTCTGCTGGAGTTCAAGGTTGAATACACTGGTGACGTAATAGACAAGGACGAAGGGCGTATGTATTTTGACCACCAGCTAAAGGACAATTATGGGCACGCCATAGTACCTTTCATGCAGGAAGTATTAAGCGATATAGAAGAGGCTAAAACGCTATTGCTAAATACGCAGAGGAAAATAGACGCTGAACTTAAGCTAACCCAGCGCGAAAGAAACTGGTCAGCAGGGCTAGCTGCAATAATAACTGCGGGGCTTATAGCCAAAAGAATTGGTTTGTTAGATAGTTGGGACATCAACCGTATATACCATAAAGTAGTACCTAAGATATTAGATATGCGGGAAATAACTAGCGCCCCAGTAGGTAACTCTGTAGGCGTAATAGGCGATTATTTAAACAGGAAGTACGCTAGGAACACGCTTGTTATTAATAAAGAAGTTGACAAAAGATCAAACTTGCCTAGCTTCCCTATCAGAGAGCCTAGCGCCGAACTAGAAGTTAGAATCGAGCCGGATACCAGACTTATTTACCTCGCCGCTGCACCGTTTAAGAGCTACTGTCTTAACTACCAAGAAGATTACCAAGACCTTGCGTCGGAGCTTAAAAAGAAAGGCGTATACAAAAAAGCCGGTGCTGTGCGTTTAGGTACAGGGTGGTCTACCGGTACCCCAGTACATTGCATTATATTAGATGCGTCTAACTCTGAGTTTATAAACATAGAAAACTTAACCGAGTCAGTGGCAGAAGATGAAGATAGAGAACGTAGCGTATCGGATAAACTGGAGTAATTTTAAAAAGGGCTATTCGTTTTTCATACCGTGTTTAGATGTAAAAGCAGGTAGCAAAGATATACAGAAGGAAACTAAACGACTTAAGTATAAAGTGGTTACTAAAGTAGTAATAGAAGACGGAGTGCGCGGAGTACGGGTATGGAGAGTTTAAAGGTCGCCGTCATACAGGCGTATATACTCTCTTTTGCCCACGTCCGTTACGTTTAACCCAGCTATGCTGTTCTTCATGTTTGCCGTCTTTGCGCGTATTGACCGCTCAACGGTGTCCGGTTTGACGATCCCCGGCACTTTTTCATTCAAGGCAAGCAACTTAGCTTTTAACTCTGATTCTTTAGCCGAGTCGCCCATCCGCCTAGCTTGGAATATAGCTTCAAGGTACATGCTCTTCAGGCCATTATAGAAATCATCTCTACCCCCGACGTAACCACGTTTTTCATACGTCATTGCTTCTTCGGTAGAGGTAAAGCCGAAACCTTTCATAGCTATCTGGAAAGCGTTTAAGTCTGTTGTAACATCGTCACCACGTAGTGTCATCACGCCGCCATCTTGCAAGTACCTCCAAGCCCTCAGTGGGTTACGCATAAACCCCGGAGATACGTATTCTACGGCCCGGTAGACATTCCCTTTCTTTAGCTCTGACATAGCGCGGTCATAGCCAGTAGCAATAGAACCGATTGGCCCTGCTGCCCCCATCAGCGCTGTAGTTAGCAACCCGTTTTCTGCCATACCACGTGGGTCATCTCTCCACAATATGTCGTTGGCTAAAGAAACACGGCTTTGGATTTCCAAACCGGTGAAGTAGTTCAGTGAACCTTTGTAGCCAAGTTCCCCGAAGAACAGCAGCGCTTCTTCTCTAGGGTTATAGTACTCATCGTCATCACCTGTAAGAGCGTGCAGCAGAGACAGCATGGCGTTGAAAGCACCGTAGAACGGCAGACCTGCTACGCCTAATAGAGAACCACTAATTGCGTAAGTCCCAGCTAACTGCCTACGGGCTATACGTCTAATCTCTGGTGTTTCTCCTTTTACTGCGTCCGCAAAGTTAGTGCCTAGCACATACGCAGAGTTCAATATGAAACTTTTAAACGTCCAGAAGATACGACCTAAATCGCTTTGCATTATAGCTGCGCCAGTAGCTGGAGTACCGGAAGTATTTATTCTCTTGACTACATTGAGTGCGAAGTCGATGGCATCTTGCTCGTTCATTGGTTTCTGACCTAATGAAGCATTGCCCTTCCGCGCTAGCTCGTACGCAGCTATAGCTGTAACTGCCCTGTTGTACTGTTCTGTTTTTGCAAACGGGTATGAGAGCGCTGTCCACGCCTTGTCCCAGTACTTTTTAAGCCCAGTAGTATCTGTTCTAGCCATACCAAGGATTTCTCTAGCTACGGTATGCCCTAGCTGCCCTTGGTCTACAAGCTGGTTGTATAGCTTGTTGTATTTAGTGCCTTGCCCCCAGTTATCATCTCTTAATAACGGAGCGAATTTGCCAGCCTTCAGCAACTCAGCACTAGCTTCCGTAAACCCAAACTGCCCACCTAGCTGGGGTAGTGTAAATATTGGCAGGGTAGACAAGTTTACTGTGGCAGAGGATATGTTACCCAATATGTAGTAAGCGTAGCTCGCAGTGGTGGCCCCGCTGACAAGTTTTGAGTAGTGTGGGTCGCGCAAGAAAGCAGCTTTTTCTGTTATGTTCCTGCTTACTGAGCTTATGTCAGCGTCGCTAGAGTTCTGCTCGTTAGAGAAATACGTCAACGCTTCCTCTACTTTAGGCAGGTATTTTAAGTCCGCCAACTTTCTTGCCCATTTAGGCATTGTAGTAGCGTAGGCTTTTATAATGTCTGTTGACATACCCGGTATGTTTTCTGAGCGCATGAAGTTTTTCACAATTGACTGCGCAGGAAACATGGTCAAGTACGCTTGGTATATGGAGTCTTTTACTTCTTGGCTAGTGTCGGCTGGCAGTTCTGCCATCAACTTACCCACCAAGGAACCAGCGGGTATGCTACTTGGATTGTACTTTACGTCACTTAGCCGCTCGTAAACTTTGTAGCTATTAGGTTTTAACCCTAAAACTTGTACGGCTTTTTCCCGTATAGCCGGAGTTTCAAACTGCAACACAACGCGCTTCATACCTTGGAAGTCGTTTATGTCTAACACGTAGTCCCCAAACCTGAGATTAGGTACGTAACCCTCAACCGGCATGACTTTCTCAAACTCTTTGCGTAACTGTATTACAGCTTTTTTGCCGTCCGTAAGCTGGGATTCTAACGTAGACCAATATGTATTATACGCAGCGTCAAAATCTTTGCGCATAGTGAGGTACATATCTCGGACTGGTTTAGGTAAGTTATTAAATATATTGTTTAAACGCTTGTAATCTTTATTGTTCTTATAGCGTTCTGCTCTTGTTTTCTCGTCGAGCAAGAAATTTATTTTTGCAAGTCGTGCGTCTCTTGCAAGTACGCCTGCGCGTTTAACTGCTGCTTTGTACTTGTCTTCAAGTTTTTCAAACGCCCTTACATTTTTATTGCCTTGGTCAATAATTTTTTCACCGTAGCCCATGCGCTGTTCTTCAGCGTCTATGAGTTTCTTTAGCTCTTCAACTGGCTTTGCAAAGGTTGAATCTGTTGCCGCCCGCAGCTTAAACCTGTCGTATATATGTTCGAGCCTAGCCCCTTTCCACAGTAATTGTTTGATGTTGTTAGGTGCGCGTTTTAGGAATTGCTCGGCTTCAGCTTTTATTCTGCCATCAACCTTGTACCTGCCGCTGGCTAGGTCATCCAATACTTCTTGTGCTGTCTGCGGGGTACCAAAGAATAGCAGGTCAGGCAACGTAGCTTCTGCTGTGCCTGTTACTTCAACCAAGTCTTTTATATGCTTGTAAGCCGCATCGTAGGCTGTCTGTTCTTTGCGTATACCAATAAACCGTAGGATAGAGTCGATGATAGTACCTAAGAATGTCTTCTCTCCCTTTGGCGCTTTTATCCTGTTTAGCAACGCCCTAAACTCAAAATTACCCATGAACTCTGCAACGAACTCTTGCGTATCTTGCGCACCGTAGGCATCCCCCATACTGTCTTTAATCTGGGCAAAGAACTTAGCGAAGTCTTTTGCTATCTGGGAGTTAGGGTCAGCAACGGCTTTGGCTAGTCCGGCGTGAGCAAATTCATGTATCAGCACACCTTCGTTTAATCCATTTTCAGAACTCAACACGATTGTGTCGTTAACAGTATCGTAGTACCCGCCTGAACCAACCGGCACAGCACGCATAGGCGCTTTAGTCAATAGTGCTTTAGTAGTAGCAGTCGACACAGCCTTTGTGCCCAACAATACTTGAGAAACTCTTAGTAGCTCGGATAACGCAGTATCTTCAGCGGGGGACAAGCCTAGCAACTTACGTATTGCTTGGGTAAATACTGACCATAAAGTGCCTTCTCCTTGGCGATAAGGAATGCTATCAAGCAGTTTTTGGGCTTCTTTACTGGAAAGACCCCATGCTAATACTTCCTGCTCGTTATCTAAAAAGTTGGCTCTACGTGATACTAGAGTTGCTTCAAAAGGAGTAAGACGCTGCCCGTTTTTCCTTTTTTGTTCTATGCTTTGTACAACAGCGTTACCCACTTTTATCAAATCATTACGCGCTTGTACGTAGTTTTCAGGCCCGACTCCCGCACGTGCTTGCAACAAAATCGCAGAAGTTACAGCATGGACAAACTCGTGCGTAATAACTTCAAACGAAGTTCCGGGGTTTCCGGTGTCAACTGCTTTTAAGTATACATAGGTAGGTACGCCTGCTCTTATCTTATTATCAACAATCAGGTCTTTATAAGAATAAGCTCCTCTTACCGAAGCGTTAGCTATCTTAGGTATATTAGGAGGAACAGGGTCACCGGCGTGAAGTATTTTAACTTCTATTGGCCCAAGGCCGTCACTGTTCAACTCCGCTAGGCGCTGTTTTACGGCAGTCGCAATAACTCGAAGGTCGGGGTCAGGCGCTTTGTTTATTACAAAGTCAAGAATCCCATCCGTAGTCCCTATACGTTCTATTTCATCCTGCACATATTGGTATTCTTCTTGACTAATCTCGCGGTTATTTATACCCCCGCGCTCGTCTATTACTACTTTGGTAGCCAGATTGAGGGTTAGTAGTTTGTTTAACAGCTTCTGTATATCTTTGGGCTGGTTGGGCAGGGCGTCGCGTATTGCTGCGCTTAAGTTGCCACGCTCTAGGTTGGTCTTAGCTTTGTCAGATAGTTTCCGGCCTACATTTTGTGGGCCTTGCAGATTTTCAACATTCCGTAAGCCGCCTATGTTTCCGCCTACAAGTGCCTTGAATGTTGTAGGGTCGGGGGGCAACTGTGTTATCTCGCCACCCTTTTGTTTAAATTCTTCTAGTTGCTTTGCTAGTTCTTCCAGAGACGGCTTTTCGCTTCTTTGTTCTTCCGCTACTATTTCTTTACCTAACGCCTCACCCCTTGCACGCATTTGTTCTTCTGGCGTGGATTCCGCAGAAAACTCTTCGAATAATCTGTCAATCTTTACGGCTTTAACATCAGCTTTGGCTTTAGCCCTAGCTTGTTTTTCCGTCATGTCTGGGAAGCGACGTTGTATATCCGCCACTTCCGCATCTTCTGCCGCCTTAGCTATTTTGCGCTTGTCTGCTTTGGTTAGTTTTGCTTTCTTCTGCCCACGGGAACGTCCCTCAGCGAGTCTCTTTAGGCGCTCTTCTATACGTTTTTGGTTACGTTTGTGGTTAGCCAGTTTTTCTAAAGTGCCTTCTACATCTGCATTAACTCTATCAACAACACTTCTTCCCCTGTCAGATAGTTTAGGAAGCAAGAAGTCTAATACAGCTCGGGCTTCACCTTGGGAGGCTGTAAACTCACGCTCGGTGTAAGTAGGAGTTGATTCTGCAACCAATACCTCAATAGCAGAGGATGGCTCAAACACGTTTAATATTTCTTGCAGCTTCCTTGCCTGCGGGCTTTCTTCGGTAGTATTCCGGTAGGCGGTCATTACTTCTGCGCTAGCAGTATCTATAGGTCTTGCATTCTCGAACTCAACAAATTCAGGGGCGGCTTCACCCTGCTCTACCGTTTCTTCTTCCGGTGCTTCCTGCACAGTCTCTTCGACAGCAGGTTCTTCGGCTACCGGGGCTTCCTCTACAGTTTCTTCGGTGGCTACAGGCTCTTGAACGACCACCGGCTCTTCCACCGGGGGCACTGTTTCTTCTTCGACCTGTGTTTCAGCTTGAGGGGCACGGGACTGTATTTCAGTCTCTACATTACGGATAGCGTCTTCTACAAGACTTCTTTGCTGCTGCGGTATTGTTTTTAGAAGCTCTGGTAGTTCAGTCTGGAATCTAAGCAGTTCTTCTTCAGTGCTCCCACGGAGTTCTTCTGGTGTGAACATAGACCGGAAAGACTCTTCACTGCTTTGAGTAGGAATCTCTTCGCCTTCTGCTTCAGCCTTAGCCCGTTCTTCTGCGGCTATATCATAAATAGTCCTTTCGTCGGTCTCAGGCGCAGCTTCGGTAGTGGTTTCTGGTTCGGCAGCGTCAGTAGTGGTTTCTGGTTCGGCAACGGGGGCGGCGGTTTCTGGTTCGGCAGCGACAGTAGTGGTTTCTGTAGGCGCAGCTTTCGCCCCTACTTTGTCAACCCCGGGGAATTCCGGTGCCTGCCTACCTTGCACGGCGTAACCATAACCCCAAATATCTTCTATTAGTTTGTCGGTTTTGGCTTTGCTTTTTGGGCGCGTCTTCTGGTACTGCTTAACCGCTTCTATAGCTTGTACGTTCTGGGCAGGATCACTCAAGTCTAGCCCTACTAAAGCACCAGTACCTTTAAATAGCGTAGGAATGTTTATACGGTTCTGGTCTGTCCACTTTTTCCAGCCCGCTTCTGAAGTATCTCTAAGGTCTACAGCGGTTCTAGCTTTTGCGGGGGCAGCTACAGTTTCTGCGGGTGCAGCCTCTTCTGTGGCTGCCTCGTCCCCAAACAGACTCTTAACTTCAGCATCTTCCTCTACCGTTTGCTGTAGTCTCGGGTCTTGGGGTCTTGTAATACGCTCACCAACACCACGAACAGTGCCAATACCACCACCAACAAGACCAGCTAAATACCCAGCTTCAAGGTACTCAGACATAGCTTCATCGTTGTCCACTGGCAAGCCAGCTTGATACCGTTCTATAATCTGCTGGGCTATTTCTGTAGGCATTTCTGTAACAACACCAGTGGCAGCTCGCTGCGTTACGCTCCCCAGCAAAGAACGATTAGCGGCATTGATTAGTTGTTGCCTAGACAATTCTGCCGGAGTAGTGCCTAATAAGCGGCTAAGTAACCTTCTACCCAGCACACCCGCACCCCCAACCGCTTCTAGCCCAGTCTGTAAAGCAGCCGCTACCGCTGCTTTTTTTAAGTCTACATCTACTTCTTCACCCCGCGCAATCTGCTCAGCAGCCTGCCTTTCTGTGTCGGGGCCGAATAATTGAGGGTATATAGCGGCTAAACCGCCTACGGCACCGGCTAAGGGTTTGAGTTGGGGGACAGGCATAGCAGTAGCACCTAATCTGCCGCCTGCTATTAGACTGGCAAGGACGCCGCTCTGGCTGGCTCCTGCTCTCGGTATTTCGGTTAGCGCTTGTTTTATAGCGGCAGGTAGACCTTCGGTTCGGTACGTTTCTCTAATACCTTCAAAACTTGGCCCGATTCCGTAGTCTTCTGCTATCTCTTGCCCGCGCTGTATGCCTTCAACTGCGGCTACGTCTTTATCACCAAACAAAGATTCAAACGCAGTACGGTACGCAGAACCCGTAGTGCGTAAACCACGGGCTACTTCTTCCATGAAAGTGCTTTTTGCTGGTTCAGGAGGAGCGTAGGCGCCGGGATACTTTCTTTCTACAAAAGACCGTATCTCCGAGGCTGGCATACTGTCTGGGAAGTTTACCAACTGCCCATCTGGCATTCTTACTACAGGCATAGCGGCCTCTTACCGTCTTTATAGTTGGGAGTAGTCTATCACTGTTTGCCCGGTGCCCGTAGTGCCCGTAGCCATGTCCATAAGCTCCTGCGCCCTACCCATAATCCAAGAATCCTTTTGTTTTTCTAGTTTTGCTATGGCCTCTTTTTCTGCACTATTGGTGAAGAACCCGGCCTCGTCTTCCAATTTTTTCTTCTCATTTAGCCACTGCGCTTCGGCGATAGCGTAAGCATCGGCAAATGATTTTATTCTAGCTATCTGGGCCGCGTTGGCGTTTCTTTCCCGTTCTAACTCAGCCAGTTGCTCTAGCTGGTCGCGTTTGAGCTTGTTGGCTTCTTTCTGGCTTAGGAAAGCCTCTCGACCTCTAGTTCCGCCAGCCAAGGCAGAAGCCGCGTTGGTAGCACCTGCACCACCTGCAAGAAACGCTGCCAACTCACCCATATCTATGTTTTTCAGGCTCATCCGGCGCCCTTCGCCCTCACCATCACCATCACCACTACCTGACTCTCCGGTAGTTTGGGTTGTAGTCGGTGCAGTACTTACTGGTGTGTTAGCTGGTGTATCTCTAAGCTCTACGAAGTTTTCTGCGCGTGTTGGGGTGGACTCGTCCGGGGTAGTAGAACCATCGCCACCTACAAAGCCCTTAATATCGTTTAAAAGCGCACCCACAGCTTCTATTTTAGACATAGGCTCGCCATTTACAGTTCGGCTTAGAAGATAATCACTGCCTCTTTTGCGTAAGTCTTCTACTACGGAGGGCACGCCTAAAGCACTTAATCCACCTGCTATGTCTTCTCTAAGTCCGGTCTCTGAAAGCCAATCTATAACGCCGCGCCCCCGCTCACTGGCGCTATCAACAATGTTGCCGACGACTCTGGGTGTGTCTACGCCAGCAAGTAACTCTTCACCCGCCCCGTACGCAGCCTTGCCAGCGGCTTCTACCAGTTCTGGCGATGTCTCCGAAGCTGTCTCTATGCCGCCCCCAATAATAGTACCTAAGTTCTCAAGCAACGACTTATCAGTTGAAAGTTCACGTCCTTCAAACGCACCAGCCGCTCTTTCGCTTATATTGCGTGCGGCGGAATGTATTGCATCCGCAACGCGTTCCCCGAAAACCATTTCTAGCGGAGTAGTATAGTCTTCACTTGGCCCCTGCCTTGCCCTCATGTCTGCCACAATATCCGGTAGAGATACAGCTCTCCCCGGTTCGCGCAATGGGGCAATACGGTCCTCTTGCCCCAGCCTTCGCATTTCGATTAGATCGCTTGCGGTTAGAAGATTACCTGTTACCCTATTGCGGGCTACATATTCTTCGTCAGGCAAACTTGTGTCGTTGCCTACTACGACATCTCCGGTCTGGTACCTTTTTACTGCACCACCGCCATACATACCTTGTTCCTG
>Ga0181592_10001895_pt1 | contig 17194 bp, 25 predicted proteins | sample 071ome_20_FD_133755 | JGI IMG/M metagenome (GOLD analysis project Ga0181592, IMG submission 133755) | Coastal salt marsh microbial communities from the Groves Creek Marsh, Skidaway Island, Georgia - 071412BT metaG (megahit assembly) | ecosystem: Environmental > Aquatic > Marine > Intertidal...
ACCGAAACCGATGGCGTAACGCTCGGGGTCAATGTTCCCATCTGTTGGCGCATCCCAGTCGGCGGTAACGGTTCCGTTGGAGTAGTCGACGGTCAGGGTGAGGTTTGTTGGTGCCCCGATGGTTTGCGGAACAGTCGTTGTTGTTGTCGTGGTTGTCGTCGTGGTTGTCGTCGTGGTAGTTGTCGTCGTGGTTGTTGTAGCTGGTCCGCCGTCCAACTCAACATCTGTGATGACTAGTTCATAGTCAGGCCCGTCGTATCCCAACCCTCGTTGATTGCAGCAATACCCAGCACGAATCAGATAATCCCCGGCGTTCAGGTTCACGACAATTTTTGAAGAAACACACTGATCATTGAAGTTGTGGTTCCCGTCATCGTCTTGGGTGATCAGCGTGCCAGCCGTTTCAGGCCCATCGTCGTACAACCACAGGTACGGGTCGGCTCCAGCCTCACTGCAGGCTCGGTTGGAATTGCCGTAGATGTACACGGTTTTGGCTTCGTTCAGAGTGAATGTCCATTCGGACTCAACTGTCACGTTGTAAGAGGCTGCGGAAACAGAACCAGAACTAAATAAAGCTAGAATTGCTACGGGTGTAAAAATCCCCAAGCCTTTGCGGCGTAATTTTCCGATAAACGGCATGACTGCTCCTTCAATGTCTCTTATATTCTACTTCACTTATTAGACATCGGATAGAGCCGCTGTTGAATCCACTTGATAACCAAGACAGTCTATGTATAATAAGAGCTATGCCTATATATAGTTACAAATGCCCAGAGTGCGGAAACTTCGACTACAAGCAAAGCATGTCGGATGACGCGCTGAAAGAGTGCCCCAAGTGCAATGCTTCAGTAAAGAAAGTTTTCAACGCACCGGCCATCAGTGGATTCAGAACAGCTCCCGCAGGGCAGAATCCAAATAGACTTGATGCTGGAAGGTCACCCTTGTGGAACTCCGCACAAATGGACTGACCAAGGTATACGATATCTCTATAACCACAAAGAGAGGAGCGTTATGGGTTACTTGAAGTTCATCTACGGAACCATGTCTTCAGGAAAAACCACGCTGCTTCTTCAGAACCACTATAACACCAGCGCAGCCTTTCCGGGACAGTCAGTACTCCTCAATAAATACGACAGGTCCGGGGATAACGTCTGCAGCAGCAGGATAGGCCACATGGACGTATCCATCTCTGTTAATAACGGAGATTCTCTTGTGGAAGTAATATCCAAGTACGAGGAAGAAACCAACAATCCAGTTAGGTTCGTATTTGTAGACGAGGCTCAGTTCTTCCTACCAAAGCAGATTGAGGACTTGGCCTTCATGGCTGATGTCCACGACGTTCAAGTAACCGCTTTCGGTCTGCTTACTTCCTACAAGGGAAAGATGTTTGAGGCATCAAAGAGGCTTCTTGAGCTAGCCGATAGAAGTATGCAGATAGATAATCAGATCAGATGCTGGTGCGGGAACAGAGCAACGCATAACGCACTCTACATTGGGGGCGACATACAGACATCTGGAGAAGACAACGTGATAGATAATAATTCAGTTGTCGAATACAATGTGCTTTGCCGAAAGCACTTCTTGGAGCTTACCGGCAGCTACAGAAATTCTGGATCATCCAGCAAGGTTCATTCGGACCAGAAGACCCTCGTCATCTGAGCCAACAACCTTGAGGTCAAGGCCTTCAAATATAACCGAGACCACGCTCATCATGTCTTCTCTGGCCTCCTCCATTTCCGCCGGAGGAACGTCGGCCATGTCGACCAGTGTGTCTACGAGAAAGTCATAAATTGCCATTTGTTGCTCGTTATAGGTTGTCATCTGTACTCCATCCTGCTATAGTCATCACTGTCATATTGTAGGTCTGGTAAAGATCGAAAGTCAATACATTCCCTCTTGACAAGCATGGGGGACGGACCTACGATATGGATATCTGCAAATAGACGAGAGATAGGAGATAACTATGAGCAATGCAGACGTAACAGTAACTGGAAACCTGACGGCAGACCCTGAGTTGAAGGTCACCGGCAACGGCAGAGCACGACTTTCATTTTCAGTCGCGTCCCAGCGCCGGTATCAGGTCAACGGTGAGTGGACTGGAGAAACCTCGTTCTTCAACGCTGTAGCATGGGGCCGTACCGCAGAGGATGCTGGAAATGTCCTTGAGAAGGGTATGCCTGTAATCGTCAAGGGACGACTTGAGCAGCGCACTTGGGAGGACAAGGAGACGGGCAACAAGCGCTCAACTGTAGAGATTGTTGCCGACACAATCGCCGTCAACACCTATGCCATTGAGAGCATGGTGCGCAAGCGCCGCGATGGCGGAGATGATGGCGGCTCCGGTGGTGGCGGTCAGCGCTCCTCCGGTCGGGCGGTTCCAAGCAGCGACCCGTTCGAAGATTTCTGAAAATCTAGGAGAAAGGAGTACGTGAAAGCCCCCACCTAACGGTGGGGGTTTACACATTTCTAGGTATGGACAAACAAGAATGTTTAAGCATAACTGAGCTTCTTAGCGTTAGCTGGGACAAGCCACTAGATCAGTCTTCACTGACCATCAGGGCAAAGGGTTACTGGGAGTACATCAGCGACCTTCCGTACGATGATGTCAAAAAGACCGTACGGCGGTTGGCAATGTCTGGCAAGCGATGGGCTCCCCGACCGGGAGAGCTTAGATTGGAGACGATGGCAGAGATGCGAGACGAGCAACTGCCACCGGAGCCAGAAGAAGCATGGACCTTACTGCTGGCCATAAGTCAGAAGATTTATAGCGGAACCTACGACTATGAAAAGCCGCATCCAGTCCTATCAGCAACCATCAAGCGCCTAGGTGACGGCGCAACAAATTTGACGACGAACTCTGATCGTGATATGTTTACTTCTCTATACGAGAAAGTACGACAAGACTACATTTTAAACAACTACGGAGATATTAATGAACAGCCCAATTGATCTTGTTTTGGACAAGCTTGATTACACGAAAAACGGAAAGAATCAGTGGAGCGCAAAGTGTCCATGCAGAAACGACGATGACAACCCGTCACTTCGCGTATCTGTCGGTGACAGTGACCAAGTTCTATTAAAGTGCCTTCGTGGTGGTGGATGCTCAACTCAGGAGGTATGCTCTGCGATTGGGATTGAGATGAAGGACCTCTTCCCAAAGGACGATAGCAAGAAGGGCAAATTGGAACTCAAAGACACATACAAGTACTACGACTCAGAAGGCAACCTCATCATGGAGGTTCTTAGGTTCGTTGACGGTAACGGCAAGAAGACCTTCAGGCAGAGGCGACCCGACGAGAACGGCGGTTGGAACTGGTCCACGTCAGGAGTCAAGAAGCCACTCTATCGTCTACCTCAAGTACTCGCTGCAAAGTCAGAGGGCAGGCCAATCTACGTAGTTGAGGGCGAGAAAGATGTTCACACGCTGGAGAAGCTTGGAAAGACTGCTACCACAAATCCCGGCGGAGCCGGTGGTGAGGGGCAGAACAAGTGGATGCCCCACCATACAGAAGCGCTTTCTGGTGCCAATATTATCATCATCACAGACAACGACGAGCCCGGATACATTCACGCTCGGGCTGTCTACAATGAGCTAACTAACGCCGGGTGCAATGTTAAGGTCTTCAAGCCGGGAAAGCACAAGGACGTTAGTGACCTTATTGGCGCTGGTGAAGACCTAGCTTCTGGCTTGGTGCCATTTGACGAAGAAGTAGCTGTTGAGGAGACCGCTCAAGACAGAGTTATCAGTGGTCTGAAGTCTCTCATTGACGATCTTACGGATCTTTCCGGAAAGAGCAAGCTCAATGAATCATCACTTCTCAGTTCAATTAGCAACAAGTACGATAACTTCCTCGTTCACGTTACCAACGAGGCTCGTGATACAGGGACGCTAGTTGAGTGGAACAGCTTCCTAGACATGGATGTTGATCTTTCCTACGACTGGGTTATTCCAAATGTTCTTGAGCGTCAGGAGCGCGTAATTGTGGTTGCCGCCGAGGGTGCGGGCAAGACGACACTTGCCCGTCAGGTTGCTCTGCTCTCTGCGGCTGGAATTCACCCGTTTAGGCGTGATGCAATGAAGCCAATCAGGACAATGATGATTGACCTTGAGAACCCCGAGAGAATTATTCGGAGAACGTCTAAGCGCATCTATGACAAGATCAAGTGGTTCGACCAGCACAAAGAAATGGACGCTCATCTATTGATGAAGCCAGACGGCGTGAACCTATTGAACGCTCCAGACCGAGCGATGATTGAAGAGCACGTAGATGCTGTTCGCCCTGACATTCTATTCTTCGGTCCTCTCTACAAGTCGTTCATCGATCCGGGTGGCAGGACCGCAGAGTCGGTATCAATTGAGATCGCCAGATTTCTAGATTACATTAGGCACACTTATGACTGCGCTTTGTGGATTGAACACCATGCGCCGTTGGGTTCTGGTGGCCAGAGAGATCTTCGCCCATTCGGCTCTGCCGTGTGGTCTAGGTGGTCTGAATTTGGTATTGCCCTTTCACCAGATCCCACTGACCCTGAGCTTATTTCCTTCAAGCACTATCGTGGTCAGCGAGAGGCACGTGAGTGGCCAGAGTTGTGCAGGCGTGGAGCTACTTGGCCATTTGAGGTGGTTGAGTTTGCACAATACAGCAATCCAATGCAGACAGGTGGTCGCAGCGATGCGGAACTAAACACTGCTTTAGAAAATGAAGAATTTGACGATACGGTCACGCCGTGGTAAGGTTAGAGACATGCAATTCAGAGTACTAAACAATGGATTTATCCGACTTGATGGAGTTGAGGCCAGCGACCTAAGTGTCGTCAACTCCGCTAGGGTGAGCTTCGGTAAGCGCAAGGACAAGATGGAAGAGGCTGACGAAGGCCTCATCAACTTCTTGCTATCAAACAAGCACGGCACGCCATTTGAGCACAACTTCTTCAGGTTTCACGTAAAGGCGCCGATCTTCGTGGCACGAGAGTGGTTCAGGCACAGGATTGGCTGGAGCTACAACGAATACTCTGGTCGCTATTCAGAGATGACGCTTGGGGCATACACTCCGGACATTGAGGACTTCAGAACACAGGTAGGTAAGCCCGGAAGTTACTCGTTTGAGGAGCTAGATACCGATACTGCAATGTATGCGTCAAAGATCATGATGCAGACTTATGAAATCTGCGAGAAGTCATATGCAAGCCTACTTGAGAACGGTGTTGCTAAAGAAGTCGCAAGAAGCGTTCTACCAGTTGCAACGTGGACTGAGTTTTACGCAAGCACAAACGCTAGGGCCTTGATGAACTTCATCAACCTTAGGGCTGACGAAACCGCTCAGTACGAAATCAGACAGTATGCGGAGAAGCTCTTGTTCTTTTTGGAGGAGCACATGCCCTACACATATAAAGCGTTTATTAAGAACAACAGGGTTGCGCCCTGACACTTTCTTTGATAGAGTGTTCTGTCGGAAAGGAATGACAATGAAGATTTTTTATCACAAGAATTACAATGCAGCAAAGCACGAAAGCGATACGACTAGAAAGTCGGAGCACATCGCCAAGTACCTAGGATTTGAAAACATGACATCACCAGATTATCTCCTTGGTGTTACCTCTTGTACAATCTTAGATATCCATGACTCAACGTATGTAGACAGCGTTTACCGTGGCACGAACATGGACCTTGCTGAAAGTCAGGGTTTCGACTGGGACGCTGGTCTTGGCGTTAGCGCAAAGTGGTCGACTGCCGGAATGCTGGCTGCGTGCGACTACGCTCTAATCAACAAGACTATTGCTGGAACGCTATCTACCGGCCTACATCATGCCAAGTACTACCACGGAGAGGGGTACTGTACATTTAACGGCTTGGTAGCTGCGGCTCACAACTACTACAAGACTAGGGATATTTGCATCCTAGACTTCGACGCACATTGCGGCGGAGGTACTGTGAGTATGCTCAATCTGCTAGGAATGGCAGATAAGGTTTCCCAGTACGACATCTGCACTTCTGACTACGATGAATACATCCCTGATGAGAATCATCAGATTATCAGCGTATCAAACGACAGGCAGTATATGGAGGCGGTTCACACCGTGCTGAATGAGAAGGTAGACTGGAATAACGTCGGTCTTATTTTGTACAATGCGGGAACTGATCCTTACCCAACTGTCCGTCACGAGACTCTATACAAGAGAGACAGAATGGTGTTCAATGAATGCATCCGCAACAATGTTCCATGCGCATTCACCATTGCTGGCGGCTACACTTGGTCGCAGTCGATGGATTCTCTAGTCCAGAGTCATGTCAACACCGTTAGAGCGGCAGAGACAGCCGTAAACCGACAGAAGGTTTCGTGATGACAGATAACGAGTACACATCATTTGTGCTTGCGGCAACGGAGGCAAACGAAGATGCTATGTTTGCCGACAACTTCAACGATGCCATCATTGGTCTCTGCCACAGAGCCGGAGGCAACACAGTTATCGCTTATGACATTGATAAGGTCATCGAAATCCTCGTGGTAGAGCATGACATGTCAATCGAAGAAGCAGTTGAGTACGCAGAGTTCAACGTATTCTCAGCTTATGTTGGAGAGAACACTCCGGTATTTATTGAGAAGATGGAAAACATCATAGAAAGATTCTGATGAAGAAGATATTTCTAGATGGTACAGATATCATTCTAGACACCCCATATAATCCAGACGAAGTGAGAGCGCTTAAAAATGGCATCAAAAATGCCAGATGGGATCGCCTCTCGCGAGTGTGGAGAATACCGGTGTCGGAGATTCAGAGTGCGCTAGAGTTCGCTAACTCATGGGAGATCCATGTTGATAGCGACCTAGCGTCTCTGGAACTTCCCAAGCATCCGATTGGTGATGTATCAATCAAGCAGAAGAATGACAAGATCATCATTTCGCTTCCCTACGACGAGGTGAAGATCGATTACATCAAGACCATCAGTGGTATCCAATGGGATACCACATCAAAGAACTGGGTAGCCCCATTCTCAAGCGTCAAGGAAGTCATCCGCTGGGCGGAGAAGTTTGACATTCCGGTCCCAGACCACATCAACGATCAGGTTCAGATCGAACAGCAACACGAAGATTATTCAATCCACCTTTCCAAGGCTACTGACGCAAAGATCGACGTACCCAACCTCCAGATGGAGTTGTACCCATACCAGCGAGCAGGCGTCCTGTATGCTTCTGAAAAGCGCCGGTGTTTCATTGCTGATGAAATGGGTTTAGGCAAGTCCCTACAAGCCATTGCGACCGTGGAGTATACGAATAACTACCCAGCCCTTATCGTATGCCCAAGCTCCCTCTTGCACGACTGGGCAAACAAGATCAATGACGCTCTCCCCGAGCGCACCATCACCATCATTGAGGGCCGGGGTACTACCCCTGACATTTCAACCGATTTTGCAATTATCGGCTACCCCAACATCAGCCACCACAAGACCGGCCTCGCTAAGGCAAACTTCAGCTCAGCTATCTTCGATGAGTCACATTACTGCAAGAACAAAGACGCACAGCGCACCAAGGCAGCAAAGTTCATCGCGAGCAAGATCCCAGAAGACGGAACCGTTTTGCTCCTCACTGGCACCCCCATCACCAACAAGCCAGCAGAATACGGCCCACAGCTCCAGATCATTGACCAAATCGATAAATTCGGTGGCCTCTGGGGCTTCTACCGCCGTTACTGCGACGCATTCAGAGACAGTTGGGGCCACTGGCACATCGACGGGGCGTCAAACCTCTCCGAGCTGCAGAATAACCTGCGTAAGAATTGCTACATCAGGCGAGAGAAGGAGGAGGTACTTCCTGACCTTCCGCCGGTTACCTACAATACCATCTCCACAGTCATGAGCCCCAAGCACCAGAAAGAGTACAACAGGGCCGTACATGACCTCCTAGAGTGGTATGCGGAGCAGAAAGAGATGCTCGCCATGCGTGAGGGTACCAACCCCACTGCAGCAAGAATCAAGGCGCATTTCGCTACCCAGAACTACGAGACGCTCATCCAGATGACCGCTCTCCGCATGATCGTAGCCCGTGCCAAGATCGACGCTGCCCTAGAGTGGGTCAAGAGCGCCAATGAACAAGGCAACAAAGTCGTCATCGCTGCCCATCACCGCGAGATTGTACAAACCCTAGCTAACGAAACAGGTGGATTACAAATCATCGGGGGGCAAGATCCCAAAGTGACTGAAGCCGATAAGGCGAAATTCATGAACGACCCAGATTGTATGAACATCACCATCAGCGTCACAGCTGCAGGCCACGGTCACACCCTGACTGCCGCACAGCATATGCTTATGGTCGAACCCCCTTGGACCCCGGCGCTGTATCGTCAAACCGTCGCCAGAATCCACCGGATTGGACAATCTGATCACGTCACGATTCACAATTTGGTCGTGCCTAACTCCATAGACACCCACGTCTATCGCCGCTTGCATGAGAAGATGCAGAACACCGATCCTGCCATTTCAGAGAATCCAGATGTCACGGAGTTGATTGAGTTCCTGATGTAATCCTCGTCTCAGGGATGAGAGATGAGATTATACAATTTGGATAGAGGTATAGGGCTGTCGCGTTGGCCCCCACACCCCCCTCGGGCCTCCAAAAAAGTCTTCGGGACTCATCGACCCACTCGCTCCCCTCGCGGTCGGGCGGGTTATCCACAGGGTTTTCCACAGGCTCGGAGGGGGTCCGGAGGGGGTCCGACCGGGGGTCGGGGTCGGTGGGGCTCGGGGGTGCCACCGACCACCGGAGCCCGTGAGAGCCCCCTAGATAGCCCGGAGAGGCTCGGAGGGGGTGCCCCCGGTGTCTCGGTGCGGAGAGACCGTGGAGAGCCCGTGGAGAGCCGTAGAGCGTCCCTCGGAGGGTCGGGGGTCGGGATGGGGCACGCCACCGGAGGGAGCGACCCCGGAGGGGGTGCCCGGAGAGCCCCCTAGGTGGCCCGGAGAGCGACGGGGAGGGGCTCGGGGTCCGGTCGGACCGGGGAGGGGCTCGGGAGCCTCTCGGAGCCCGTGGAGCGTCCCTCGGAGGGTCGGGGGGTCGGTCGGGGTCGGGGTGCCCGGTCGGTGCCCGGTCGGGGGCTCGGAGCACGGCGGGCGAGCGGGCGGGCAAGGGGCAGGCGGGCGGTGCCCCAAAACGGGGAGAACCCCCTCCCCCCGGAGGGTCGGGGGAGGGGGCTCTCGGTGGGGGGTGAGAGGGGAGGGGAGACTAGCCCCAAACCACCCCCAACCCGAGCCGCTCGGCATCCCGAGCGAGCACCCGGAGAGCCTTGACCCTCCGGAGGGTGTCGGGGTCACCGACCAACCGAGGGAGCACCCGCTCGGCTCGGTCGATCATCTCCCGAGCGGGCATCTCGCCGGTGTCCCAATCCGACCGAGGGACACCGAGAGCCGAGAGAGCGAGAGCCGAGCCCGAGAGATGAAAGTGAACCCGCTCCACCCGGTCGATCTCCAATCCGAAAACCGGGGTGACCGAGAGCATCCCGGGGTAGTCCTCTCCGGCCTCGGAGCACGCCGGGCACTCCCACCCGTTCTCGGTGCCGACCACCACCGCCTCGGCGTAGGTCGACCGCCGGGGGAGGGGGTCCGGTCGACCCTCGAACTCGCACCCGACGCAAGTGACCCGCCACGCATCGGGGGTCATCCCCGAGAGATTTGGTCCGAAACTAGTTCCCATATCTGTCTCCCTTGTTCTCCGTGCCCCGGCCTCTCCGGGGCACGGAGAGATCATCTCACACTCCCCGACCCGGTGTCAAGGGGGAAAACGGAGAGAGCCCCCGGGGGGTGACCCCGGGGGCTCGGTGGGGGGAGATCGGTCGGGCTACCGGACCCGGGCGGGGGGCTCGGCGTGGCGGTGGTTCCGGGGCACCGGGTGACCCCCGAGAGCCTTGATCCACGGGTTCTCCCGGTCGGGAGCGACCGAGCCCGGGCGAGCCATGGCCTCGGCCACGTACTGCCACGAGATGTCCGTGGCGGTGGAGTAGTCGGTGCCGTACCACCGGCACCACCCGGCGAGCCTCTCGGCCTCCCGGCGGGCGACCCGAGCCCGGTAGCGGGCGGGCAGGTCGACCCGGACCCACAAGAGCCCGAGCCCGACACCGGCGACCGCCGCCGTAATGTAGAGAATGATCGATTCCATGTCTGTCTCCCTTGTTCTGCCCCCGGTCTCTCCGGGGTGCGAGAGCGATCATCTCACGGGTCGGGGGTCGGTGTCAAGGGGGAAAATTGCGAGAGCCCCCGGAGGGGGTCTCCGGGGGCTCTCGGCGGGGGCGGGGGCGGGGGCTACCCGAGAGGGAAGGCCCCCAACCCGGGCACGGTCACCACCGAGCCGACCGAGCCCGACCGGAGGGTCCGGAGCAAGGGGAGCCAGTACCGGAACCGGAAAGGCCACGCTCGGCGGGAGTACCGGATCACGGCGAGCATGGCACCGGGTCGGGTCATGGCGGAGAGGGTCAGAATCTCGCCAGTGTGCTCGTTGTAGAGCACCGCCATCGCTCGGGCGGTGTCGGGCACCCCGTCCGCCTCCCATCGCTCGGCGTGGAACCGGTCGCCCCCGAGGGTGCTCTCGCACCGGTGGCAGGCACTCCACGAAAAGCCCGGCTCGGGGTCCGAGAGGATGGCCCACACTCCCTCGGGGTCGGCATCTCGGACCGTGGCGGGGTCGACCCCGTGCCCCATCTCGGGAAGGGTGCCGTTGGCAACGTAGTGGGCGCAATCCACGCACACTCGGTAGGTGTCTGTCATGTCTGTCTCCCTTGCTCTCCGAGCCCGGCCTCTCCGGGCTCGGGGTCGATCATCTCACGGACCGGGGGGGCGTGTCAAGGGGGAGCCCGACCGACCCCCGAGGGAGGGGGTCTCGGGGGCTCGGGGAGGGGCTCGGGGGGCTCGGCGGGGGCACCCCCTCCCCCGAGGGTTTTCCACAGGTCTGTCCACAGGTCTGTCCACAGGGTTTTCCACAGGACGGCGGGGGAGTCCCGCAGGGGGCCGAGTTGTCCACAGGCTGTGGACAACCCGAGTTTTCCACAGGTTTTTCCACAGGTTGTGGACAACCCGGGGAAGCCCCGCAATCCGAAAGCGACGCCGGGGCCCTCCCACGGTGGAACACTATCGTCTAAGACACCCCTATGGTGTCCCTACGGTGTCCCTACCCGACGGGGTGCCGACCCCTCCCACGATAGGGTCGACCCGTCCCGTCTGGCTGATCCAGACCGAACAAACCGTTCAGCATCATCCAGACGGGGCTACCGGACCCATCTACTCGGCCATCCAGAAAGCATCCACGGGCCGTCAGGGTCGGACCGTCCCGTCCCTCCCCGTGGTCGGGACTGGTCCGCCGTGCCGAGTTATCCACAGGGGGCTGTGGACAGGGTGTGGACAACCCGACGGGCGGGCTGTGGAAAAGCCTGTGGACAACGTGGCGTGGGGCTGTGGACAACGGGCACGCCGCAGGGCACGGGCCGTAGGACCCCCCACAGGGCCGCACAGGGCCGCAGGGCCGCTGTCCGGTACCACAGGGCACACCGGCCCCCACAGGGCCTCACAGGGCCTCACAGGGGCCTCACAGGGCATCACGTCGCCCGACGCGCTGGCAGGGCACGCTGGCAGGGCCCCACAGGGCGCACAGGGCCGAAAACGGCGAAGGGGCCCCCGTAGGGGCCCCCTGCCTGCTGTGTCCGTGTCACGGACGGGTGGACCACCGGTCCCACGCCGTCGGTTCCGGTGGCCAGTAGTCGTCGGCGCACTCCTCGCAGAGGACCTTCTCTGCGAGAAGGACCGGCCCCCAGAGGAACTGCTCCTCGTCGGCGTGCTTGTTGGGGTCCTCGCAGACCTCGCAGACGAGGGCTGGCTGGCTGGCTGGTGGTGCTGGTGTGTTGTTCATGACAGGAACGATACACGACCCACACGACCGACACAACCCCCAACCTGAGATTTTCTCCGGCACCGCTGGCAGGGGCCGAAAACGGCGAAGGGGGCCCCCGTAGGGACCCCCCTGCCTGCTGGCTGTCACCGTGTCATGGGCGTGCCGCCCACCGGTCCCACAGCGTGGGCCGTGGGGGGTCGTAGTCGTCACAGCACGGCATACACAGGTCCTTGATGGCGAGGACGATGGGGCCGCAGGTGAACTCGTAGGTATCGGCCCCGACCTCCTCGCAGACCTCGCAGACGAGGGAGTTCGGTGTGGCCGTTGGTGGTGGTGGTGTGTTGTCCATGCCGAAGACGCTACACCACCGACACAGCCGACACAACCCCCAACCGAAGATTTTCCCCGACGTTGGGTCCGGGCCGTCGGACCGGTAGCCTGTGGGGGCTGTGGACAGACCTGTGGATAACCTTTTCCACAGGGTGTGGACAGGCCTGTGGATAACCGTTGTCCACAGGGTTTTCCACAGGGCTGTGGATAACCGCCGACGAGCCCCGCAGCTCGGCGCACACGGGGCTGGGCGACCCCCTTCCATGTGTCTCTAAGAACCCCCTATGGTGTCCCCATGGTGTACCCACGCCAGACGACAACGACGTGAGGGTGGACCCGCCCCGTCCCTCTACTTCGGGAGCGGGACGGACCGACCTCCCCGACCGACTCGCCGCAGTTGGCCAGCCGGTCGGGGAGCCCCGATCACATGAACTCTCTACAGGAACAGTCCTCGCGCTCCTCGGAATCGCATACCGGGCTGATGCCGGGTTCGTGGGGCAGCCCCGGCCACTCCATCTCGGTGTCTTGCGTGTCAGGTGTTTCATCCATGCCTACAGCGTAGCAGCGTCGGGCGGAAGAAACAACCTCGGAGGTGAGATTTTTCGAAGATCCATCGGACAGCCCCGCCCGAGCAGGGCGGCGGGGCGGGATGACCCCTCCGGGGAGCGGCACCACTCGCTCAACCCGGAGGGGTTCGGTCCGACAGCCCCGCTCCTGCGGCACCACTCGCTGGCGCGGCGGGTGTCGGACGGCCTAGGCGGGCCGTCTGAGACGGTCCTAGCGTCCGTTGTGCGGGCCGTGAGACCCGTTGTGGGGGGAGGGTCTCCCCTCCCCCCGTCGGGCCGGTCAGGCGACCCGTGTCACCGTCGGGCGGGTGACCGCCTCGGGGTGACCGTGGTTCTTCCGGCAGGTCTCTTCGACCCGTCGCCACGCCTCCCGAGCGTCGTGGCGGGAGGTGCCGTGGAAGATGACGCTGAGAACGTCACCCTCGGCATCCTGCCACTCGAAGCGGTAGGCGTTGACGGGTGTTGGTGGGTTGTCTTTGTTCTTCACGTAGACAATGGTAGCGGGTCGCAACCCTCGCACCAACCTCATCGGTGATATATCACCGGAAATATTTCTCGTGATATATCACGTCCGAGGTTGTCATCGGGGTTGGGAGGGTGTATCTTGGTCTACATGAAGGAAACAGCACCAAGCACAAAGGCCCACGAGATCTACGATGCCGCCTATCAGGCGATCATCTTCGTGGGGAGTCGGACCGCCGCCAACCGCAAGTGGATGGCCCTACCGCCCGCACGTCGGGCACGGTGCGAGGTCCGAGTCAGCAAGTGACTCGGGCATCGGCCCCCCGTCCGAGAGGGCGGGGGGCTACACCCGTGTCTGCGGGACTGTCAGGGCCCCTCGGCCCGACCAGCAACGGGGCTGGCCCGCCCTAGCGGGCGCTCTCTAAGAGACCCCTATGGTGTACCTACGGCGCACCCGTCGGCCCAAATGTCAGGGTCGCCACGCCCCGCTTCGCCCATTCTGGACTGAGGGCTCAGCGGAGAGCTCAGGGTCGACCCGCCCCGCTGCCCGAAGCAGCAGCGGGACTAAGCGAGGGGGCGGGGGTCTCCCCCCACCCTCTCACTTCTTGTTCTTCGGCTTCTTTGAGCCTCGCCACGCCCAGTGGCCAGCCCCGCCGACGTATTTCGTGGAGCTCCCCCCACCACGCGGGGGGCGCATTGCTTCGTGTTGTCCGTTGCCTGTCATGTGGTACATGGTAGCGGGTCCGGCGGCGAATCACAACCCAGACGGGGGATTTTTTCGGGGGAATTTTCCACGCCCCACACGCCCGCACACGGGCGCACCCGCACCCGCACCCGCACGCCCCCGCACACGCCCCCACACGGGCGCACACGGGCCGAAAACGGGCGATGCCCGCCCCCGTAGGGGCGGGCCGTCCGTCGGTCACGCCGTGGCGTACAACGTGTGCCACGATTCGTGGATTCCGGCACCCGACAGAATCGCACGGGTTCCGCACTTGTCGGTCATCGACCCCCACCCCGCCGACACGGGGGTCACCGTGTCATCGTCCGACACGACGAACATGAGGGTGGAATGATGGCCGACGTTCACGCCGTCGGCATCGGTGAAGGCCCACCACTTGCCGCTTGAGGCGGTGGCCTCGCCGTCGGGCCGCTTGCGGGCGGTGGCGATGAGGGTTCGGAGGGCCGCTTGTTTTCTAGGTGTGTTGGTCATGCCGACAGTGTATCGGCACCCGACGGAAACCGGACACGGAATCGGCAGAAAATTTCCGACGGATTTTTTCGGGTTCGGGTTGTTGTTCCCGTTTTGGGTCGATACCATGTTCCACATGACAACCACCAACTACATACCACCCGAAACCATCGTCCCCGGCACCCGCCTCCACGAAGTGGTCGAAAAGGCCACGGGGAACATCGTGAAGACGGGCGGACCCGCATCGTGCGCCCGCTACGTCCTCGCCATGTCGGACAGGGACAGGGACCGGTTCGGCATCCGCAAGGCGTGACCGACAGGGGGGCGGGGGAACCCGCCCCCCACCGGTCGTTTTCCACAGCCTTCTCCACAGGGTGTGGATAACCTCCGTCAGCCCCGCCGTCGGGTCCGGAGGCGAGCAGACGCCGACGGCCAAACGGGGCTGGCCCGCCCTTATGGGGGGACTCTAAAGCACTCAATGGTGTACCTACGGAGCGGCAGCTCGGCAGTCCGAGAACTTTCTCCTAGGGTCGACCCGCCCCGCTTCCTCAGTATGCTGCTGAGTCAGCGGGGCGGACAGACCCACCCCCTCTCTTTGCCCGAGAGGGGGTGGGGCTGGGGGTTACCCAGCCCCGACTCCCCGTCAGAAGCCTTCCTTCGCCCAGAAGGCTTCCTGAAGGACTCGGAGCTGCTCGTCCAGCTCGGCCTGAGCCTCGGTGAACTGCTCTAGGCACTTGGCGCAGAGGTCGTCCTCATGGAGGGCACCTTGGCACCGGAGGTTGTGGTGGTTCTTGTTGTTGTTCATGAGTACAGTGTACCGGCTCCTCGGGAAAAGACAACCTCTTGGGCAAACTTTTCTGAGAAAGTGTGGGGCCCCGTAGGGCCCCACACCCGCTCACTTGACCCTTGTGGCTTGCGGACCGCCCGTCTTGTAGTGGACCTTCCAAGTGGAAGCGCTAGCCTCCTGAAGGACACGGGCGGCACGTCCGAGGCTGTCGTTCTCAATGAGCGCCGTGAAGAACTCCTCGGTGCTGATCTCCAGCACGTAGGCCACGTCGGTGTTGCTCCTGTAGGTGACGGAGCACGTGCCCATCTTGGGAGAGTAGGACATGAAGTGGACCGCCGTGGACTCCTCGCAGTCCACGAAGAAGTAGTGCTGGGAAATGGTGATGTTGTGCTTGTTCATGTAGACCAGTGTAGGGGCACCCTCCCGAAAAACCAACCTCGGAAAAAGATTCTTTTGAGGTTGTGTTTCTGGCGAGAACACGGTACTATGAACTCATGGACAACGAGACACTGCGACAGACGCTTGACACCATCGCCAACGACATGCTGGCGGAGGACGGCAGGCACACCGACGAGGACGTGCTCCGCTGGGAGGCGACTGAGGAGGATGAGGAGGGCTGAGGCCCCCTCATAGTCCCGCTGAGCTACTTGCCCAGCGGGGCTCTTCTTCCCCTCCCCTTCCCCCTTGCTTATGAGTTCAGTGTAGCAGGGTGAGGGCGCTTTCGCAACCCCCACCCTGCTTTTTCTCACTCGAAGAGTGAGAACGGCTCTCGGTCGGCATCCACTTCGATCAGCGCCCACTCTTCCTTGGGGAGGAAGACATCGAAGTTCTGGACCATGTACATGGTGGCCATGCTCACGATGTAGGACACGGTGTGCGCTTCGTGGGCATCGATGATGAGAGCGTGGCTCATGTCGGGATGCTGGACGGCGTATGTCTTGGTGTTGTTGTTGTTCATGTAGATCAGTGTAAGGGTACCGGACCCGAATACCAACCTCCGAGAAAAGAAAATCTGAGGTTGTGTTTCTAGGGTGAGGCGGTACACTTGGTGACATGAACAAGCAAACAAACATGAAGTGGGAGGACTACACCGCCCACGGAAAATACGTGGTCCAAGTACACCGAGAGAACTCACTACTGAGCCGAGTGATCGACACGGAGAACGGTCGGAGCAAGACGTTCAGGGGCGAAACCAGCCACCACGACGCGATGCGCTGGGCCAGCGATCAGGAACTCGCTGACCTCTACGGGTGAGGTGAGGGGGAGGGGCAACCCTCCCCTCCCCACTTTTCCACAGGGTGTGGATAACATCGAATAGCCCCGTTGGCCTTTCACCCAACGGGACGTGTCGCCCCCCTCTGGGGGAGCTGGGGTTGGGACTGTTGGTCAGTCCCGCCCCCACTTCCGACACGCCTTGCGGCTCTGCTCACGGCGTTTGTTGGGGATGGTCTGCGCCCTCAGGCGGTTCCCGTCCGCAAACGCCTGCCGGTCCTCGGCGGACCAGCCCTTGCGGGTGTTGCTCTTGGTGTTGCTCATGGGGCCAGTCTACCGGCCCGAGCACTCGGTTACAACCCCGAGGTGAGATTTTCCCCCACGGTCAGGCTATCCCAACCGTGGGGGAGTCTCTCAGACCTTTTCGGTCAGGATCGTCACTATGTCACCGTTGATTTTGGTGACACGGCTGGCCTCCGCCTTGACGTTGCGGACGACCCGCCCGAGCGACTTGTCGCTGTGGAGAAGGCTCCACGCCTGCTCTACGGTCTCCACAGAGTAGAGGTAGGTGGTCTCCTCGTCTGAGCGGAACCGAACGTGGAATTGCGGGGTAGGTGCCAGCCCGTAGAGGCAGACGACCATCCGAGCGATGCTGGTCGACTCGGCGCAGTCCACGACGATCATGGAGTTGTCGGTGAAGTAAATGTTTCTCGTGATGTGATTCATGATGTCAGTATATCGGCCCAAACGACGGAACCAACCTCGGGCGTGATATATC
>Ga0181592_10001903_pt1 | contig 17154 bp, 18 predicted proteins | sample 071ome_20_FD_133755 | JGI IMG/M metagenome (GOLD analysis project Ga0181592, IMG submission 133755) | Coastal salt marsh microbial communities from the Groves Creek Marsh, Skidaway Island, Georgia - 071412BT metaG (megahit assembly) | ecosystem: Environmental > Aquatic > Marine > Intertidal...
CGGTAAAATCTTTCGTCGTCAGTCAGGCGTTACAGGGACAGCTATCAACGGTATTAAGTTTCCTAACACTGCTCCTGAAAACATTCAGATGTATCAAATCTCACGCCAGCTTGCAGATGAAGACACAGGTATCCCGTCAATCATGCACGGGCAGACTGGTGTAACGGGAACAGGTAGAACAGCAGCAGGTCTATCTATGCTGATGGGTTCTGCTGGATTGTCCATGAAGACAGTCATAAAGAACATTGATGATTATCTACTGAAGCCGCTTGGCGAAGCGTACTTTCAGTGGAACATGCAATTTAACGAGAAAGTAGAGGATATTGAGGGTGATTTAGAAATCAAACCTCGTGGTGTAGCAGCAGTTATGCAGAAGGAAGTACGCACACAGCGTCTTACTGCGTTGCTACAAACAGTAGCTAATCCTATGCTTGCTCCGTTTATCAAGATTCCAAACCTGATGAAAGAGCTAGCTATATCCCAAGACATAGACCCTGACTTGTTGGTTAACGACGCTAACGAAGCTCAAATCTATGCTAAAATGTTACAAGGAATGATGGCAAATGCTCAACAAGGAACAGGCGCAGAAGCTAGCCCCGCTTCTCAACAACAAGGAATGGCCTCTGATGGAGGATTACCTGATGGACCTCCGCGAACTGACGATTCGGGGCGTGGTAACGGCACAATCGGAGTCGGAACTGCTCCGGGCGCAGGGGAAGCTGGCTTTACTGGAAACTCTCCTGAAGCTCAAGAATAATTACGAAAAGGTAGTAGAAAATGGCAAAGCCTTACAGCAGGGTACTTAGCAAAGACCAGTATCTTAATTCGTTTGTAGATTTTTACAATCAAACTTTAGGTACGGGTATTTCTAGTTCTGTGGCAATAGACCCTACAGAAGACCAGCAAGAAAAAATTAACGCCCCAAGTATATATGGCGGCGAAGGCGGCGATAGTTCAGTATTTTATAGTCCAGAATACTTTTTTGGGGATAAGGGGGTAATGAATCCTACTACTCCTCAAAATGTAATGTCACGTTCTGCACAGGATATAAAAAAGGATAGGTCTGATAACTACTTTAAGGACTTTCAAATTAAAGAACAGGCAAATAAATTTTTTAGTAGTGATGCAGGCCAGCTTATAAGCGGTGCAGAACTTATTTTCGGTTTAGATGGTGCGCTTACAGGCGCATACGCTATAGGTAAGGGCGTATCAGAACTTAGCAAAAGAGCTAGAGATAGAGCAGCGTACGATGTCTACGCAGCAGGGGGAAACGCAGGTTCGGCATGGGAAGTAAACGGTCAAAGTGTCGTACGTAGACCCGGTTCAAAGTACTATATTGGTACGGTTACTGAAGACCCTGCAGCCCTGTACAAAGCAGAACAGCTAAGCTACGGGTACATTCCCGGCACGATGGTAGAAACTCAAGGTGAAGATGGAAGCTGGACACGTTCGGGATTTGACGGCGTTTTAGACGCTGCAACTGCTCAAAGATTAGGCGGAAACTATGATGCTTATGGCTACTGGCATAGTGCTAACGGTACATCAAGGTACGGTCCTGCAGACGGTGGTAAGGCAGCATACGATAAAGCTTTTGGGGCAGGTGCTTCTGCAAGAGATGGCTTTGAGGCGGTAAAAAACTTTATGTCTAACTGGAGGTCTAACAGCACAAAAGGATATTTTGAAGCTGTTGATAGAATGGACCCAGATCGGTACGCTAAAGACCTAGCTAACACACGCAATATATTTAATACTGGTTCTGGCGGCTCTGGCGATAACAGCGATCCTGATCCTAGACCAGATTACAGCATCACACAAGAGTATCGGGATAACTACTTTGTTGGATCAGAAGACGACGAGTTTGGAAACTTGCCATACGAACCCGACCCAACCCCACCACCTACTTCTACACCTACTTCTACGCCTACTTCTAGTAGCGGCGGCGGCGGCGGTGGCTCTGACAATGATAACAGTAACTCCCCTTCTAGCTCTAACGACAATCCTCACGGAGGATGGTCAGAGCCGGGATATGACCATCAGGGGTGGAGCGATGATCCGCTGCAATGATGATCCAAATATGTAAGGAATACGCATGGCTCTAACACCTAGAAAATCTGGTATGATTGGCGGAATGCCCTCACAGTTCAGTGACCGACAGACTGTTGCTGACGATGTTCCTATGAATGGCAGAGAGGGCGGAATGGTAATCAACGCTGCAGCTATTCAGCAGATGGGCGAAAAAGACTATCTAGAAATGCTACAAAAGGCTCACGAGTATTACGTCTCACGAGGGGGTAACGATGCTGGAACAGAGTTACAAGCGCCTACTGCCTCTTCACTACAGCAAATTTTAGTATCTCGTGGTGAAGGTTACATCGAGCCAGAGCTAGTAGCAATTATTGGAGAAGACCGCCTTACCAAAATAAACAATCGAGGTAAAAGAGCTACCGCAAAAAAGATACAAGAGACAGAGCAACAACAGCAGCCCCAGCAGCAGCAGCAGGGGTTTGTTCCTCGTGCAGCAGAGGGCATTAAAATAGAAAAGAACGAGGGTTTTGTTACTCGTGACGTAGGTAAACAGGTAGATATGGAAGAGTACTTGCCTGTTCCTCAAGAAACTGTAGACAAGTTTGTAGAGTTTACCTCAAACAAAAAGCCTACTCGTACGCAGGTAAAGAATTTTATTCAGAACGACTTGACTGATGAAGAGGCACTAGCGCTAATTGTCTTTACTGAAACTTCATCTAACACTGCTGACTTTGACGACATGCAAGCTATTGCTCAAGTGGTGCGTAATCGCATAGCTTCAGACGACTTTGACTTTGGTAAGCTTAAAAGTGTCAAAGACGTAGCACTGCAGCACGTAGCTAACAACCCAGATAAAGCATTACAGTTTTCAGGGCTTGAACCAAGCAAGATATATCCCCGCCTAAAAGAGTTGCGGGATGGTAAGGCAGATGTAGGCTTCAGAAAGAGCCTTGCAGCCGCACAGAACGCCTTGAACGAAGAGACAGAGGGTTCGACCCTACTTCCCGACAACGCCCTATTCTATACTCGCTCTGACGCGAAAAATCAGTGGATGCGCGATTCAGATAAGCTTGAGTATGGCACAGAGATTGGAGAACACGAGTTCTACTATCCTAGAACTTCTCGTGAGTTTCCATAGTATTCGTCAGCTACCCGCGTATGCGGCCCTGACATAACCGAAGCGGCTACCTACTCGCCAAGTAGCCCCGCAATTTTGAGGTAAATAAAATGGCAAAAAAGGTAAAAGGCCATCGTGCTAATAAACCAAACGACTCTTTTGGGGTAACTAATGACTCCAGCTTGTATCGCGGCGAATACCGTGATGAAGTATATCAGGAAACTGATGAAGAAGAAACAGAAGAGTTACAAGCTGACCCTGCACAAGAAGCAGCTACTCAGCAAGAAGTTGGTGACAGCTTCGTTCCGCAGAAACAAGAAGCAGCAAATGACGAAGGACACGACTATAAAAAGCGTTATGATGACCTGAAAAGGCACTACGACGAAAAGATAGCAGAGTTCAAGTCAGAGCGTGAGCAGCTTTCAGACCAGTTAAAAAACCTAAAAGAACGGGCATACGAAATGCCTAGAGGTGTCACTCCCCCTAAGACTCTTGAAGAGTTAAAGGAATTTAAGGAAAGATATCCTGATGTTTTTGAGGTTGTAGAAACAGTGTCTACTATACAGGCTGAGTCACAGCTTTCTAAGCTTCGTGAAGAAATGGACGTAATCAAGAAACGGGAAAAGGACTTAGAGAAGCAAAAAGCGTACGAAGAGCTTCTCAGACTACACCCAGATTTTGATGAGTTAAAAAGCTCAAACGAGTTTATTAACTGGCTGGATGCACAACCACAGTCACTTAGCGACGGTATCTATAAGAACAATACGGATGCCAAACTAGCGGCAAGAGTGGTGGACCTTTACAAAGTCGATACTGGTATCGGCAAGAAAAAGCCTTCTACTAAGGCTACAAAGGAGACAGACGCGGCTGCTAGCGTTTCACGCCCTGCAGCTAAAGAAATCTCCACCAATGATAAAAGTGGCCGCATTTGGAAGGCTTCTGAAATCGGCAAGATGAAATCATGGGAATTTGAAAAGTTTGAAAAGGAACTTGACGAAGCCCGTGCTGAAGGCCGAATAGACTACAACAACTAATCCTCATAAGGAAGGAATGACTAATGGCTTTTAATAGAGCAGCAGGTTACAATAACCTACCTTCTGGGAACTTTACCCCAGAAATCTTTAGCCAAAAAGTTCTTAAATTCTTCCGTCGTGCTTCGGTTGCAGAAGATATTACGAATACCGATTACGCTGGCGAAATTGAGAACTACGGCGACACCGTGCGAATCATTAAAGAACCGACAATTACGGTTTCTTCTTACTCTCGCGGTTCAACAGTTAACCCACAAGACTTGGCTGACGACCAGACAACTATGGTTGTTGACCAAGCTAACGCTTTCGCATTCAAGATTGATGACATCGAAGAGCGTCAGTCTCATGTTAACTTTGAGGCACTGGCAACTTCTTCAGGTGCATACTCTCTGAAGCGCAAGTACGATGGCAACATCCTGACCGCAATGTTTGACGGCGCAGGTATCTCATCTGAAACTGGTGCAGCTACTGCCACCGTTTCTGGTCTGGGTACTTTGGGTACACCTTTGTCAGGTCAGACAGGTGATAACCTCGTTAACATTATGCTGAAGATGGCTCGTGCATTGGACGACCAGTCCGTACCAGAAGAAAATCGCTGGTTCGTGGCTGCTCCTGCTTTCTACGAGACTCTGTTCGGCGCAGGTGCAAAGTTTGCCGAAGTTCAGGTAACTGGCGACGGTACTTCACCTCTGCGTAACGGCCTTGTAATGCAGGGCAATATCGCAGGGTTTAACTGCTACAAGTCAACAGCTATGAACGCTGCTGGCGCAGACACCGTAGACGTAACAGGCTTGGGCGCTGGTGAGTTCCCAATCTTGGCAGGTCACATGTCTTCAACTGCAACTGCTTCGCACATTGCGAAGACCGAAGTTGTACGTTCAACTGAAACCTTTAGCGACATCGTTCGTGGCTTGCATGTGTTTGGACGTAAAGTCCTTCGCCCTGAAGCTCTCGTACGTGGCGTTATCTCACTGTAAGAAGGGAACTTGAATTATGGCTACTTACTCAATTAGTGGTGCAGGTACAACTGGTTTCCCTGCAGGCGGTGCAAACGTACGTGTCATCAGCGAAGTTGTAGATTTCTCTGCAACTACTAACGCTGCTGCTGACGTTTTTGAAGTGCTGGGCATCCCAGCCGAAACAACTGTTCTTGGTGCTGGTATCAATGTTATCACTGCAGACTCTGCAGGTAACTCTGGTACTTTGGCTCTGGGTGATGGTGGCGATGCTGACCGTTACGTAGCTGCTTCTACTGTAGCTGCTGTAGGTCAGGAAACTGCTATCTTCGCAACAACAGTTCCACACCTGTACGGTGATGCAGATACAATTGACCTGACCGTTGCAACTGGCGCGATTAACGCTGTTGTACGTGTTTGGGCAATCGTTGCTGATTGTACTGGTGGCGTTGAAACTGCTCAGACAGTTACATTCGCCTAAATAAAATGTCGGGGGGCAGGGCAACTTGCCCCTTGACAACCCGGTAAAATCGTGATATAAGCGACTATCAACCGCCGGGATATACATTTATGTTTACTACTTACGTTTTATTTTGTTCACTTGTAACTGGTTCTTGTGCAGAGGCCATTGACACTCAAGGTCCGTACCAAACTCAGCAAGAGTGCAAAACTAGAGCAGTTGAAATGGCTGCAGCAATAAGTAAGATGGCGCAAGAGCCATACGAATTTCATTATAAGTGTAAGTTAGAATTAGGTAAATACGACTATGCCGCGTAAAAAAGAAAACCCTATACGTAAGACCACTACAGGCAAAAGCGCTAACTACCGCCCTACCAAGTCTGGTGCGGGTATGACAGCTAAAGGGGTTAAAGAGTATCGCAAGAAAAACCCCGGTTCAAAGCTAAAGACAGCCGTAACAGGCAAAGTAAAACCCGGAAGCAAGGATGCGAAGCGTCGTAAATCATTTTGCGCTCGTAGTGCTGGTCAAATGAAGAAGTTTCCTGAAGCAGCTAAAAACCCAAACAGCCGTTTGCGTCAAGCTCGTAAGAGGTGGAAATGCTAACTGCACTTATCGGACCAATAACCCAGATAGCAGGTACGTGGCTAGAAGGTAAAGTAGAAAAGACCAAAGCAGAAACAGGAGCTAAAGTTGCAAAAGCTAAAGCTGAAGCTACAATTATGGAAAAGAAAGCTACTGGTGAAATCGACTGGGATTTGGCTATGGCTGAAGGAAGCAAACATTCATGGAAAGATGAATGGATTACACTTTTATTCTCTGTTCCTCTCATTCTGGCTTTCTGTGGAGATTGGGGCAGAGACATTGTTCAACAAGGTTTTGCAGCTTTGGAAGCGATGCCGGAATGGTATCAATACAGTCTTGGACTCATTGTTGCAGCGTCGCTAGGTATGCGTAGCGCAACTAAATTTTTTGGTAAGAAATAGCATGACTTTTGTAATGGAACGAGTACTGAAGTGGAAGTTACTGCCTCGCGGTATGATGGCGGTAATGACCTTTATGTACATAGAAGTGTTATACTGGTTTATGGGTCTTTCATCTGAAGCTATGACATCACAAGCAACCGCTTTAACTGCAACCGTTACAGGGGCTATGACTGGTGCTTTTGCCGTTTGGTTAGGACATGAGAAATGAACTACAATCGCAAAGCACTAATAGACCAGCTAATTCTTCACGAAGGTATGGAGCTAAAAGTCTATCAAGACCATTTAGGAATAGATACAATCGGGGTCGGCAGAAACTTACAGGATAGAGGGATAACCGACGGTGAGTTATCCTTTATGAATAAACTTCGTTCAGAGATATACGATGAGGGCATTACCGAAGCTAACGCTCGTTTTCTTCTGTCTAACGATATAGATATAGTAGAGAAAGAACTATTAGATGCTCACCCTTGCATTAACCGTCTTGATGATGTTCGCATTCGGATTGTACTTGACATGGCCTTTAATATGGGAGTTCCACGACTTCGTAAATTCAAGAACATGTGGGCGAACATCCACATCGGCGACTACCTATCTGCGTCTTTTGAGATGTTGGATTCGCGTTGGGCGGAGCAAACAAAATCACGGGCTACACGTTTGGCGGAAGCTATGAAAACAGGGGTATTAGTAGTATGACATCGCGGTATCAACCACCAAGAGATGCACAATCATCTCAAGAAAAAGAAAGAAAAGAAAAAGGCCAGAACTACAGCACTAATCCTACTCCACCCCCTAAACTTCATCAGGGGGTAATTCGTGGCGTAGAAAGCGAAGAGACTAAGGACGGATACACGTACGACAGGCATGATTACAATTCTCCTATGAGTCCTGAAGGTTTTCACCGTCTTACTAAAGGCAAGTACAAAGGAAAGAGGAGCGCTTAGTGGTAGGCAATCTTTCTAAATTTACCACAGAAGGTAAGACTATAACCAGTACGTCAGCAGGAGCTAGTGCAGACGTAATCTACACTGTTCCAAATAACTACAGCGCAATCGTACGATTTCTTCACCTTAGTAATGGTACAGCCAACAACAAAAAAGCGTATGTTCAGTTCTACCATCAAGATGATGATACATATCACTACATTGCAAACGGATTAGCTATGGACGCTAACTCTGTTTTTGACTTGACTAACGGAAACTATTTCAATCTTCATGCAGGCGATAAGATTGTAGCGTACATCGAAACAGGCATGACGTTAGATGTTATGATTTCTGTAGAAGAGTACTACGACCCCGCGAGGATTTAACCATGCCACGTAAAGCACCGTCTAAACCTGCCAAGAAAACAAAAAGCAGAGTAAACGAAGCAGGCAACTATACTAAGCCTGAAATGAGAAAAAGACTATTTAACAAAATTAAGGCTGGGACACGCGGGGGAAAAGCGGGTCAGTGGTCAGCAAGAAAAGCTCAACTCTTGGCTTCTGAGTACAAAAAAGCAGGGGGCGGCTACCGAAACTAAACTGCAAGGAAGTAGAGGAAACCATGCTAGACCCCATTAGCGCAATCGCCGCCGCTAAACTCGCTTACGAAACTATAAAAAAAGGCTTTCAGATAGGCAAAGATGTTGAGTCGATGGCGGGAGACATCGGACGCTGGATGAGCGCCATTAACGATGTCAAGGACAGCCACAACAAGGCCAAGAGCCGTAGATTTGGAAGCGTAGAAGAAGAAGCCCTAGAAACATTTGCAGCTAAGAAACAAGCTGAAAAGATGGAAGAAGAGTTACGCAATTTTATCATTGGTAACTACGGGCTGAATGGCTGGAACGATATCATACGCATTCAAGGTCAGATACGAAAGCAACGAGCAGAAGAAAAGCGACTTAGGCAGCAGAAGATAGACGAGATAATATACTGGGGTTCTATTGCTTCTCTTGTTCTTCTTATTTCAGTATTTGTAATAAGTATATTGACATTTGCGCTAGTTTAATGTAAAATAGAGTATTTGAAGGTTGATATCTATGAAAAAGCTAGCGATAGATGCTTTAATTCACAAGTATAAGGCAGAATGTTCAGATGCAAAGTATGTATTCAGCAATTACTTTAACAATCCTGTTGCGGTGGGTGAGCATCCGAATCTTCTTCAAATTATGGATGAAGCGCTGGCAAGATACACGGCGGCTCAAGAAAAGCTAGCTGCAATCGTAGATTTAACAGAGGAACTGGACTATGGCACTGAAGAAGAGCCAACGCTCTTTGAAGGCTTGGACTAAGCAGAAGTGGCGCACGAAAAGTGGTAAGCCGTCGACACAAGGTTCAAAAGCTACCGGGGAAAGATATCTACCTGAAAAGGCCATCAAAGCCCTATCAGCGAAAGAGTACGCAGCGACAACCCGTGCTAAACGCAGAGCAACTAAGGCTGGTAAGCAAGTCTCCAAACAGCCAGAAAAAATCGCTAAAAAAGTACGTCGTCATAGAAGAGTAAGCTAATGAACTACAAAGAACTGATTAACGCTGTATTAAAAGAGATAAACGAAGTACAGATTACTACTGTGTCTGGTGCTACGGGCATACAGGCTAGTGTGGCTGACTTTGTGAACAAGGCGCAGCGCGACATTATCAATTCGGAAGTAGAATGGCCTTTCACAGTCGTATCTCAATCCTTTACTAGCGTCGCAGGTACAGGCGAATATAGCAGAGAGTCCGACGCTAAGACTTTGGACTACGACAGCTTCAGAGTACGCGAGACTGCCAGTACCGCACAACGTACGCTTCAGTATCTTTCGTACGACGAGTATGTAGACAAGTACAATGAATTTGACAGTAACCCATCAGGCGATTCACAAGGATTGCCTCAGTTTGTATATGAGACACCTGACCAGAAGATTGGGCTGTCTCCTATACCTGACGTATCAACTTATACCATAAATTATTACTACTATCAAACTAGCTCTGATATGTCTGCAGACGCAGATACTCCTACTATACCAGAACGATTTCACGATGTCATTGTAAACAGAGCTAGATACTACGCACACATGCTTCGTTCTGATGCACAGTTCTCGCAGTTTGCAATGCGGGAGTATGCGGAAGGTATCAATCGTATGCGGGTAGAACTCATAAACAAAAAAGATTATCTAAGAGCAGTATAAGATGCCAGATACTTCCGTTATTAGTCCTCTTGTTGTACGTTTAGGTGGTGGGCTAGTACTCGACAAAGATACATTCTCTCAGCCACCCGGTTCTGCTATTGGTCTTCAAAACTTTGAGCCGGACATTAACGGTGGCTATCGTCGTATTAACGGTACAGAAAAGTTTAACAGCAACATTGTTCCACAAACTGCATCTTCTGACGAAATAATATTAGGTGTACATATATACAGCGATTCTGTTATAGCTGCAAGGGGAACTAGCGTTTACAAAGGCTCTAGCACAGGTTCGTGGACAAGCATTGATAGCGGCAGAACAGGCGCAGGCCGCTACAACTTTGAGAACTTTAACTTCGATGGTACAGATAAAGTTATCTATGTTGATGGTGCTAACAACGCTGCAGTTTACAATAACACTTCTGTAACTGACATCAACGCAACGGGCGCTCCTGCTGACCCATCGTTCGTTACCATTTTCAGAAGCCACGTTTTCTTTGCGGGTATGTCTGCTAACCCTCAAGAGATTGTGTTTACCGCACCCTTCGATGAAACAGATTTTTCTGCTGCTAGCGGTGCAGGCTCTATCAAGGTAGATGATACAGTTACAGGTCTGAAGGTGTTTCGTGAGAACCTGTTTATCTTCTGCGAAGACTCCATCTACAAGCTTGGCGGTTCTAGCATCGCAGACTTTGCTGTAGTTCCTGTCACTCGAAAGATTGGATGTATTGACGGCAACAGCATCCAAGAAATTGCAGGTGACATCGTGTATCTTGCACCCGACGGCCTAAGAACTATTGCTGCTACTGACCGTATTGGTGACGTAGAACTAGGTACGATTTCAAAGCAGATTCAGCCTCGACTAGAAAACATATCGAAGGATAAGATAAGCAGCCTTGTTATTCGTGGCAAAAGTCAGTACCGTTTGTTCTTTCCTACTGATGTAGGCGCAGATGCTGTCTCTAGCGGCGTTATAGGCGTTATTAAAGCAGGCGAACAAGGCGGTGTTGGATGGGAGTATGCCGACCTCGTAGGTATTAAACCATCTGCTTGTGCTTCAGGATTTATCAGTGGGACAGAAACTGTACTACACGGTGGGTACGACGGGTACATCTACAAGCAAGAAACAGGCAACGACTTCGACGGTACAGATATTGTAGCTTTTTACAGAGGCCCACACTACACGATGGGCGATGCAGGCATTCGCAAGATGATGCAGCGTATTATATGGAACTACGAAAACGAAGGCACAGTAAGTTCTACTGTAAAATTAAGTTACGACTTTGGTTCGGAAGAGACTCCTCAACCCCAACCATACAGCCTTGCTATCGGAAATAGCGCGGCACTTTTTGGAACAGCCCTATTCGGAACAGCTACGTTCGGTTCTACAGGCATTCCTCTTGTTAGACAAAGCGTAGAAGGAAGTGGGTTTACAGTTGGAGTACAAATCGACGACGCTTCTGGCTCACCACCCATTTCACTAAAAGGATACCAACTGGAATTTACTCCGGGCGGAAGGAGATAATTTATGGCAGGTTATACTAGACAAGCCACATTTACAACTGGAAACGTAGTTTCAGCAACGGACTTTACTAACGAGTTCGATGAACTGTTAGCTGCGTTCAACAATACTAGTGGTCACGCCCACGACGGTACGGCTGCTGAAGGTCCAGTTATCGGTCTTATTGGTGACGCTGGCGTTGCTACTCCCCTTAACAAGATTGTAATCGACACCTCGAACGACAGAATTGGTGTGTTTGTTGACGTTTCAGGTACGACTACTGAACAGGTACGTTTCCAAGATGGCGCTATTGTCCCCGTGACAGACAGCGACGTTGACTTGGGTACGTCTAGCCTGCGCTTCAAAGACCTGCACATCGACAGCATTGCGATGCTGACAACAACTGTTACCGACATACTCGACGAAGATGACATGACTTCTGATAGTGCAACCGCCCTTGCAACTCAGCAGTCAATCAAAGCGTATGTCGATGCTAACTCTGGTGGTGGTGGTTCGTTAACCTTTGTCGGGTTAACAGATACCCCGTCCAGCTTGTCTAGTGATGGCGGCAAGATGGTCAAGGTCAACAGTGGCGGCACTGCTCTTGAGTTTGTTACAGCAGACACAGACGCTATCGCGGAAGGTTCTAGCAATCAGTATCATACAACAGCAAGAGCAAGGGCTGCTGTATCCGTAGCTTCTAACGCAGCTAGTGGTGGTGGCTCACTATCATACGATAGTTCTACTGGTGTATTCACCTTTACTCCTGCTGACGTAAGCAGCGGGGGTGGTAGCGGCTCTGTAGATTACGCTGCTGCAGACGATACTGTAACTACTGCTCCTTCTGCTAGCGGAACAAGCGCAATAGCTTTAGGATATGCTACTACAGCATCAGGCTCAACTTCAGTCGCTTTGGGGCATACTTCTACAGCATCAGGTGCAAGCAGTATCTCAATTGGCGCTAACTCAGCAGCCTCTTCTGGAAATTCTATCGCTCTAGGTGAGCTTGCTATTGCCGACCAAAGCTACTCTGCAGCTATTGGGACATCAGCAAATACTTCTGCAGATAATCAGCTAATGTTGGGCAGTACCTCTGCGGTTACAGGCTTTACTTCTATTCGTGTGGGTAACACCAGCTACGCTCCTTCTGACGATTACGATTTAACAACCAAAACGTATGTTGACAGCAAGATATCTACTGATATTGCTGCCGCAACCACCTTCATTGCCTCTAACGGAACGGCATCAGCAGGCGGAACAGACGATATCGCTATTGGTTCGGGAGCTAATACGAATACCTCTACTGAGTCTATAGCTATTGGTAAAAACGCAGAAGCTAAAAGTAGTTCAAGTACATATAGTGTAGCAGTAGGCAGCACATCTTCTGCAGACTCTAACGCGGTAGCGGTAGGGTATCAGTCAGATGCAGGAGATTTATCAGTAGCTCTTGGAAAACAAACAACCGCTTCAGGCGATGGAAGTGTGGCTTTAGGTATATTTGCAGAAGCAACGCACAACAAGAGTGTGGCTATAGGCTATAGCGCAGATACTACTGCAGCTAATCAATTGATGCTTGGAGAGGCTAGCTCTGCGAATGGTTTCTCCTCTATCCGCGTCGGTAACACCAGCTACGCTCCATCAAACAACCTCGACCTGACCCCTAAGAATTACGTTGATACTCAAGTAGCAACCAAAGCAGCACTAACTGACCTTTCCGTTACTGAAGCAAGCGCTAGTGGTGGTGGTGGATTGGCGTACAACAGTTCAACTGGTACGTTTACGTTTACACCATCAACAAGTGGCAATCGTACGTTTGTTAGATACAGTCGATACAACCCTAGTGTAACTCCTTTCTTAACATTCAATCCTTCAGTTTCTCCGTTCAATATAGCTGCTAATCAGGCTATGTTTTTTGTTGGTCAGACTCCATCAAAGGATGGAAGTTCTGGAACAGGAGTAACCGTAACTTCAGGTGGTAGCGGAGTAACAGCAACCACTAGTATTCAATCCGATATAGCAGGTCTTACATCTGGATATATAGACCTTACCAACAACTCTGGTTCTACTATAAATCTAACTTCATCAGGCCAGCTTGCAATTTCAGCCCGTCTAACAAACAGGTCTTCAGCTTCCGGGTTTGCTGCTACTCTAGGATTTAGTATGTATGAAACAAGTGGCGGAAATCTTATAGCAGAAGGAAATATCTATCCTTCTGGGGGAAGCCTTTCAAACACAAATTCTTTTATTTCATACAACTTTTCTAACGCGTCGGGTACAGTAACAGACCAAATTGTTTATCCAAACAGTACTATTAGCTGGGGTAATGGTCAAAGTCTGAGGTTAGTTTTAACTACTCAAGTAGACGGTGGCGGAACTTTATCTGCCAATGCTACTGACTACGATTTTGATATTGAAATATTAGATTTTACTCTGATGTACGATTCTGCTGTTTCTAATTACAGTAGCACAACCACAACTTCAGAAGGCGTAAAAATAGTATTCAGTGCAGCAGGATCATCTAATTATGTTGGCCTCAATACCAGCCCTGCAGCAGGCGATAACGTAGTAGGTTTCTACGAAGGTTCATCTGCAAGCTCTACAGAGTCAGACTACGACTGGTCTGTGTATGCGCCCCTACCTACGTCAAACCTTTCTAACGACGATGTTATTAAGTATGACGTTGCGTCAGGATGGACGTATGGTCAGCTAGATACTCCCCCCACCAGCTTTTCGGAGTTTGCTGCCGCAACAAAGACCATCTCTTCGGGTACATTTACTGATGTTGGAACTCTGATGACTTTGAATGACGGGCATGAAGGAGTAGGTGAAGTTCTGGTTAGCATTACGAGAGGCGGCTACGTACAAGCGCTTAAGGTTACTTTCATATTAACTAGCTCTGGTGTAGACTTTACTTCGTACAGTGGAATCAATACAGGCTCTACTCAATATGGGTTTATTGACGTAGCTTTTGATTCTAGCAATGGTGGCACTGCCAAATTACAAGGAAAAGTAGTACCGGGATACCCATGTACGTTTACCTTCCACGTTACAAAACTTTAATTACTGAGGAAAGATTATGGCAAATCAAGGTTTTAAGGTCGATGGTGGCCTAGTAATAACAGACGGTATTACTGTCGAGGGCGGCACAGTTGACTTCTCTGCTGCTGCTGGTGGCGGTCAAAGTCTGTATGACCTGTCAAACGTCAACACCAGTTCTAGCCCTAGTAACGGACAAGCTCTAGTTTGGGACGATGGCAATTCATACTGGACACCTTCTACTGTATCCGGCAGTGGGGGTATTGCTCTGTCCGACTTGAGCGTGACCCAAGCCAGTGCTTCTGGCGATGGCACACTTGCTTATAATAACGTATCCGGCGTTTTCACATACACTCCACCAGACTTATCTAGCTATGCTGCTCTTACAGACCTCAGTGTAACGACAGCAACAGGCTCTGGTAGTGGTGCGCTTACATACGATAATGCTACTGGTGTATTTACCTTTACTCCGCCTAATCTTTCTACCTACCTAACTGAGTCCTCTCTGACTGGTTCTGACTTAGACATGAACGGTAACAGAGTTCTGTTTGGTAACTTGTATGCTGCAGAAGGTGACTTACCTTCCGCCTCTTCCTATCACGGTATGTTTGCTCATGTTCACGCTACAGGCAAGGGATACTTTGCCCATGCTGGTTCGTGGCACAAGCTGCTAGATGAAACGTCGTCTACTACTGACCATCTATCTGAAGGCGGTACTAACCTGTATTACACTGAAGAACGTGTGGATGACCGGATAAACACTCTGATTCAGGCAGGCGACAACATTACCATTACGTACAACGACCCCGGCAATCAGCTTACAATTACTGCTGACGGCGGCGTTATCGCTCTTACTGACCTTTCTGTTACCAACGCTTCGGCAAGCGGTGGCGGCTCTTTAGCTTATAGCGACACAACAGGCGCATTTACCTTTACCCCACCAGACTTATCAACAAAAGTTGAACTGGATGATTTGTCCATCACTACTGCTGCTAACTCTGCAAGCGGTTCTTTGGCATACAATAACGTAACTGGTGTGTTTACCTTTACTCCACCAGACCTGACCAGCTACGTAACTTCTGTAACCATCGACAGCATTACCGATACCAACATCGTATCTCCTGCTGACAACGAGTTCCTTGCGTGGGATTCAGCCAGCAGCAAGTGGATTAACCAGACTGCTGCAGAAGCAGGGCTGGCTACTGTTGCAACAAGCGGTCAGTACAGCGACCTGAGTAATCGTATCGAAGATACCGACGACTTAACAGAAGGTACAACAAATCTGTACTACACGGATGCTCGTGTGGATACTCGTCTGTCTGGCGGTAGCGTGGCTACAATCACAACTACAGGCAACGTAACAGTCGGGGGCGACTTGACTGTTAGCGGTACGACCACTACCGTCAATACCGAAACCATCAATCTGGCTGATAACACTATCACCCTCAACTCTAACTATACTGGTTCTAGCCCTAGCGAAGATGGCGGCATTGAAATCGAACGGGGTACGCTAGCCAACAAAACTTTGGTGTGGAATGAAGCCAGCGATAAGTGGACAGTCGGCAGTGAGACTTTTGTAGCGGGTACGTTTGAAGGTGCTTTGACAGGGGATGTGACAGGCGATGTGACTGGTGACGTAACAGGCACAGTCAGCGACATTACTAATCACAGTCTGTACTCTTTAAGTAACGTCTTTACTTCCTCTGCTCCTAGCGATGGGCAGGTGCTTACTTGGGACAATGCTAATAGCTACTGGAAACCTATAACTCCTACTTCCGGGGGCGCTACAACTTTCTTAGGTCTTACCGACACTCCTTCTGCATTTACTGGTGCAGGTAGCAGATTGGTAAAAGTTAACTCTGGCGCTACTGCCCTTGAGTTCGTAACTGACGATAGACTTACAGGGGTATCCGACGATACCGCTCCACAGCTAGGCGGTAACCTAAACACTAACGGTAACGACATCAACTTTGGTGATAGCGACAAAGCACAGTTTGGTGCTGGCAATGACTTGCAGATTTATCACGCGGGTAGTGCAATAAATCATATTGTTGGTTTAGTTGGTAGTTCTACCTACATCACAGGCGGTACAGATTTGTATCTTCGTGGCGTAAACGGTGAAGAGGGTGTGACTATTAATGGTAATGGTGCAGTAGAACTGTTCCACGATAACGTAAAGAAACTTGAGACTACAACAACAGGCGTACAGACTACAGGCACTTTGAATGTAAATGGAGCATACACACTGCCTACATCTGACGGCACAGCTAACCAAGTTCTCGCAACAGATGGTGCTGGTGCTGTAACCTTCCAAACAGTTTCAGGCTTCCTTACCGATATTACAGGCGAAAACTTAGCCGACTTATCTGATGTTAACAATGCTACCCCAACAGACGGGCAAGTGCTTACTTGGGATAACGCAAATTCATACTGGAAGCCTGCCACTGTTTCAGGTGGTAGCTCTATTTCGTGGATTGCCTCCGACAATACAGGCACAGCCGGAACTCCCGGCACAGGCGGCATGGCTTTGGGTGCAAATACTTCTGTTGGCAGTGAGTCACTAGCGGTAGGCAACTATGCTGTTGCATCTGGAAGTGAATCTGTCGCAATAGGTAGTTCTGATTCTAGCACTTCCAACTTGAAAACAAATGTAACTGGCATCTACGGTGTGGGTGTTGGTCATCGCGCACAGGTTCATGGGCAAGCAGGGATTGCTATGGGCTGGCAAGCAGAAGCTGGAACATCCACAAAAGCATGGTCTATTGCAATTGGTAATCAGGCTATTAGCCAGTACGAAAAGTCTGTTGCTATAGGCTATTCTGCCGCAACTGTAGCCGATAGCCAGCTTATGTTAGGTGGTACTACCACTAATGGCTTTACCTCTATTAGGGTAGGTAACAC
>Ga0181592_10001911_pt1 | contig 17138 bp, 14 predicted proteins | sample 071ome_20_FD_133755 | JGI IMG/M metagenome (GOLD analysis project Ga0181592, IMG submission 133755) | Coastal salt marsh microbial communities from the Groves Creek Marsh, Skidaway Island, Georgia - 071412BT metaG (megahit assembly) | ecosystem: Environmental > Aquatic > Marine > Intertidal...
GATGGAAAGTCTGAATCCAAGGAGTTGCTTAAATCTCGCATAGAAAAAAGCGTCGAGTCGGTGCTGCTTCCCAAGCTTCGCCAGTTTTGCGCCGAGTTGAAGGAGCTGTGATTACGAAAAGTCCCGCGCGTAGCGCTTGAGATCGAGATTAGCACGCGATTGATGGCAATTCTATTTATAATGTCAAGGAATACCCAACTAGTAGTGAACGTTTCAAAGCGCGAGAGAAGAGCGACAAGGCGTCTCGATGAATGAAATTATTGCAGAAATATGAAATACAAGCTACGCGCGGCTTAGCTCTGTAAGGAAAGCTTCTCCTTGTATGAGGCGCTCATGCTCCCAACGTTCGTGTCGTAGCTATCAACACTGTCGCACATAGACATGCGCGCGCTCATCGTCCGCAGTCGGACCTTTGTGAGCTCGGGGTTGAGCTCAAATTTGTCTCGATGACTATCGAAAAATTCAAGGTATGTCTCTGGCATTGTCACCGGTTTGCGACACTTGCCGCTGACCCCTTGCTTGCTCTTTATCGTCATCCAGTCTTCACCACCATTCTTGGACAAAAATTCGAGAACCCTGTCGAGGTATTCGTCTCGAGCGGCGCGGAATCCAGAGCCGGTGAACTTCACCGGAGGATTCGATGCCTTGTTACTACTCGTCGTCGCGTTTCTTTGACCAAAACTGCTTCCAGACCTCGCGTGCGGGACCGACCCGGGCTTGAAACCCGCGCGATCAGCCCGCGGTGGCCTTCCAGAACTTGATATTCCCCGTCCGTGCCCTCCGCTCGATCCAGCGTTCGATGCGTACGAGTACACAGCAACCGGCGGCGACGGCGATGAATGTTGCGAACCCGCGCCTCGGCCAAGACTGCCCCCAAGTTGACTCTCGCCACCCACGCTCCGAGGCTTGAGCGAAGACTGCGGCGATAAAGTGTATGAAGGAGAATCTGCAGTCGTTCCATTCATCATCCCGCTCCCTTTCCGCAGTTGTGCCGGCGTCTGCATAATCATGGATGTGGGAGAAGAAGATTCCGGAACAAACCTTTTTAAAACGAGCCCAGGAGAACCGGCGCACTCGCGCACGAGCTGCAAGTCCGCCATGGTCACCTCGTGTATGGGTTCCAGCACCTTTTCGACCGAGGGCGCCTCATCAAACAAATCATCCGGAAGGTGGCTGATCAGATCATCCATTCCGCGCGTCGGAGCGCTTCGACTTAAATATCGCTCCCCCATGGTTTGACTTTTTGAACGCCCAGAGGTATAGCTCAGACCCAAGTGCCCTTATCCTCGTCAGCCCTCTTCTCCGGCCCGTGAACTCTCTCGATCTCGAGCGCAACCTCGTAGATCTTCGCCTTTATATTACTCGCCGCCTCGACGTTGTCCTTCAGCGCCTCCGCGTAGTCCTTATCCGTCCCTCCGCTCTCCTCGTACGCCTCCCTCAATGCCTCGTCGGACCGCTCAAGATGTTCCAACGCCCGTCTCAACCGCGCCAACTCGTGTTCCAGCGCCTCGCACCGCGCGTCTTCGCTTCCGCCACGAAACTCTGGCGCACCTCTCGCGCGCGATTCCGTCCCTCGCCCGTTCGTTCCCGCGCGCGTCGCTTCGTCAGCGTCGTTCGCGTTCGAACCGTCAGACATGCGCTCGCTCACCTATTTCGGCGAGCGTTCGGCGTGCGCGTCGTCGCGATAGACTCGCGAGGGAACAGGGGGTGGATTCGGTGAGACCGCGACGAAACGAGACGTTCGCTCGCTCGGCGTCTCGCGTCCGTCCGTCGGTCGACGCGGGCGCGTCTCAAAAAGGCGGTTCGGTCGACGCGTTCGGACACGTCGGCACCCACTGAAAATCGCGGGGGTTTTTACCCTCACCCACAGTCGAACGGGTTAGCTCATACTTTACCGATTTAAAATCTTTTCTTTGATAAAAAAGCACACACCTTTTTTCCACCACGGCGGTTTAAACATTGATGGATCAAATAAAAACAATGTATGTCGTTGACTTGCCAATTGTCCGATCGCGTTCGCGTTGGTTGGGCGGTATCCCACTCGACGCGCGGTTGAAAGTGCGAACGCGCGAGAGAGGTTGGACGCGACGGTCGACGGTCGACAGAGCGCGACGACGGAAAGGCGCTTGGAGGACGACAGGCCGGGCGTCATGGAGACGCTCCCTCGACACGCGCCGACGACACTGATCCGAGACGTCGTCGAACGGGTGATTCAGCGCGCCAAGGCGGAGCTCGACTCGTTGATTGAGAGCGCCCCCGGGCGGTCCGAACACGAGCGAAGAGCGGAACTGGCGAGGTACGCGCATCGAACGAGACAGCGGTTGGTGAGGCTGGCAGTGGTGGAGAAATGGGCGACGAAGAGCGCGAAGATTGCGACGGTGGCGACGAACGCGCACCTGACGCTGCGAGCGCACGAAGACGCGTTCGTGAGGATCGCGGATGGATTGTTCGGACTGCACCAGCAGTTGGAGTGGGCGAAAGCGCCGCTATGGGATTTGCCGGGGGCGTTGGACGTCATGTGTAACGGGAATTACTCAGCGTTGTCGCAGGCGATCAGTGAGATTGGTCTGAAACCGCGGACGGGTGAGGAGGGCGAAGAGGAAGAGACGGATGAAGAACGCGAGAGACGCGAGGCGTTTGAAGAGAGGTACGAAGCTGAGATGACGGAACGGTTGGTAAAGTCAAAGACGAACGGTTGCAAGTCGCGCGACGATCATTTGCAGTGGCCGAGCGAGTCGTTCAAGGTGATGTCCATCTCTGGTGGGAAAGTCGTAGTCGGAGAAGAGGGCGAGTACAAGGCGACGCTCACCCTGGGAGGGCCGGTGGCGCCGGGAGTCACTGAGCAGCCGAGATACGGCGGGTGGCGCGTGGAGTCCATAGAAATTCTAGCTGGCGAACCGGGTAAGACGTTTGAGCTGAACAAGGCTGAAGAGCGGAAGTTGTGTGACATTGCGTGCGCGCGTATGGTCGGCCTCGCACCCTTTGGGCAGACGTTGGCGGAGGACGCACCCGCACTCGTACCGGAGCATCTCGTGGGCTTACACAGAGTCGCTCGAGAGGCTGTTTTGATGTTATCTGCAAACTCTGTGCTCGCTCAGTCCCAGAAACTCAAGGAGAGCGCAGAGAAGAGCACGACGAGTCGCTGGTCGCGAAACGCCGTCAAGGTGGAAATTGTCAGAGGTGCCGCTGCTGGTACCTTGGAGGGTGTTCGAGTCACATTTTGGCGCGGCGAAGACAGTGCTGGTCTCATGGAGATTTCTTTTGATAACGATCAATCGAAGATGCACGCGAAAGCGAAGTGTCCGGGCGAGAGTGAGTTTGAATCGTTGACATTCAACAGTATGAGCATCGACATCGAAGGCATTCTCCTCGAGGCTATGCGAGTGGCTTCATTGAAAAAGTTCCGAGAGATGTGCGAAGAGTTGAAGAGCGACAAGACGTTTACAACTTCCGTCGAAGAGTCTATGACTGCGGAAGAGTGTGCTTGCCAAGAAGATGAAGATGGTTGGGCTTCGGACTCTCGTCCAGTGATGAAGGTGGAAATTTCCAAATTTACTCACCTCTTCGTCACGTGTCGTGTTTCTGATGGTTCTCTAGCTCTCCACGGAGCGAACGAGCTCGTGCCTCCCGCTACGGAAGCTGAACTTTCTAAGAGACTAGCTCTTGAGGGTCACAGCGCGCTCGCTAGCATTGTGGAGGAAGTTTCCGTCGCGGTTGGACGACAGGAGCTCAAGGGCCTGTTGCGTACGTCAGGTACGGCGGTGCATCCGGCTCCAGGTACCCTAGGTGGCAAGTCATGGAGTTCATTCGACTTTGTGCCGAACGGGGCGCTACCCACGGCTCTCGTTCCCGTGACACCGAGCGATGGGGGCGTTTTTGTTGCCGTTTGGATGGGCGCGACTCCTATTTTTGCTGTCGTCAGAGCGCACCGCGTCAGCGCCGCCGCAAGATACATCGTGGATGAGGCCGAGACTCTCAGTCTCGGCGCTAGGAAGGGATCAAAAGCTGACGTTGTGGTGAAGATGATTAGCGACGCTTGCAGGGATCTGGCTCCCGACGCTCAGAGGTCTGCTCTCGTGCAGTTACTGAAAGACTCGCGCGTTCCGTTTGTCGACATTCGACCCACCGCGAGCAAGAAGAGCAAGGCAGAGAACATGGTGAGCTTTGAAATCGCCAACACGGCGAGATGGGCGCGAAGCGTCTATAAACGCGCCATAAAATCAAAGTCCGCCTTGCGAGTTCACGTCACCTTGCGTGGTATAGATGGCGTCTCCGCGCGCATCGGAGACGAGACTCTCGATTACAGCCATTCTGAATTTGTGGCGCACGCTGTCATGTCCGATGTGCGCCGAATCGCAGCCGCGCAAGGTTTGCTTTCTTCCCTCACCGACAACGACACTGGAATCGATCTAGCCAACTTGGGCTGCAAGTTAGCCCGACAAGACGCGTTCAACGTCGCAGTGACCTACGAGAAGAATTTAGCTTGTTCAGTTTCTTGGCAAGACGGAGGTAGCCTCGGCCCAGGACTGTACGTCGACAGCGCCAAGCTCAAGGCGGGTGCAAAGCGCGCCCTAAGCTTAGCCGTCAGGGATGGACGCTGCGACGTATTGTTGCGCGCTCTGCGTGCGGTGACGGCTTCGTCGCGTCTCGATGCGCACCTCGGCGCCGACATGCAGTTGACGTTTGCCGATCCAACGGTGGTGTCGGTCGTCAAGATTGAAGGCGAAAACGCCATGAGGCTGTTCTCTCTGTCGTTTAAACTCGATGAATCTGCGACTGCAGTCATCGGCCGGGGTGGTGATGCCTCAGAAGCTGCGGTGGCGACCGATGACGACGAGATGCAAATCACCGACGACCAGGAACCCGTGTTGCCTGATCGTCCCGAGGGACTAACGCGGTACATCGACGCCCTCACCTCGGCTCTCAATTCGAGCGTCGGCGCGAAGCCCGCCCACGGAGAGTATGTAGTCATCGGCGCCAAGGATGTTGACAAGGTTGTCGACGCCCTCGGGGCCGCAATCAAGGCATAGGTTGAAGACGGTAGGAGGAAAAATTTAATGTCATATCACAAATTGTAGCCAGCGCAAGATCACGCATCGCTCGTAACCATCGCGCCTAGTTCGCGAAAGTAAACTTGATCCCGCTCTCTCCGACGGGCGCGTCGTCCTCCTTCGCCTCTTGCTTACCGAAGGACCGTTCGTACTCGGATCGCTCTTGTCTCGACGTGTCACCCTTGCACGAGTCACTCACGCAAACGCAAGACGCGCCGAGTACCTTCACCACCTGGAGCTCGTATCCATCGCCGCACGCGCCACCACCTTGCTTGAACAAATCCTCCGCACTCATTCCAGCGCCTTCCTTCTTACGATCGGCTTCCATCTGCTTCATCATCTCCGCGTACGCGTCCGAGTTACCCGCCTTGTTCAACCCGGCTCGCGCCTCCTCCGTTGGAACCGCGCTCACGGTGACACTCAACGTCGCCGCACCGATGACGATCGCCCGCCCGAGCTTACGAGTCCAAGTCACGCTCCGTTCACAGTCGTCGTCCGTTGCCTCTCGCGTCGCGCGAACGCTCGTCATCGTCGATCGGCTTCTCTGCTGCCGCTGCTGTTGTTTCGCGGCAAAAGTCACCGTCTTCGTTACCGTCGTCTTCGTCGTCATCATCATCATTCACCGTAAAATCCAAATCGCTCGAAACGGTGAACGCAACACCGTCGCGTCCTTTCCTGTCGTCGTCCTCGTCGCCGACTCCGCGTCGCGCACTGCCGAGGCGCACCCGCCCGAGAACGTTACGTGTCGCCCTCACAGTATTTTACATGTGAAATCGGTATCAAACTCATGCCAACGACGCATCGACGATCACAACGAAATCGATTACATAAGTGTTTCAAAGCTTCAATGCGTAAACAGCAACTTGCGAAAGATATGGATAGCGTATCGGTGTGGTCGTTCGTTCGTTCGTTCGCCCGCACGACATTGACGCGCGCGAACGGGCGGACGTCCGTACGGACGGACGCACCGACGATGCGAGCGACTCTGGCGAACGCGTGTTCTTCGGCGACGGCGACGACGACGTGCGGGTCCCCGGCGCCTCGCGGCGCGGGGCGCAATAGAAACGCGATGGCGATGCGCGGACGAGGGTGTGGCTTTGAGAGCGGGAGCAGCGCGGTCGTTCGAACGCGCGCGGTCGCGTCGACAAATAAGACGGCGACGGGCCGCGCATCGGGCGCAAACGCACTTCGTGCCGTCGTTGATGGAGGGAGTGAGATCGGCGCGGCGTCGACGGAGGCGATGGGTGTCGGAAGAAGAAGGGCTGAGCGAGACTATTGGTTCCCAGTCGCGTTTTCAAGCGCACTGGAGGATAAGGGAAAAATGTTGCCGTTTGATCTATTTGACGTGCCGTGGGTGTTGTTTCGCGGACCGAACGGAGAGATTGGGTGCGTGAAGGATGAGTGCGCGCACCGGGCGTGTCCGCTGTCGCTGGGTAAGGTGGTCGAAGGCAAGGTGCAGTGTCCGTATCACGGGTGGGAGTTTACGACGAAGGGCGAGTGCGTGAAGATGCCGTCTTGTAGATTCATGAAGGATGTCGTCGTTGATGATCTCAGAGTGATTGAACGGGATGGGATGGTGTTTGTGTGGGCGGGTGATGGTGATCCGGATGATTTCGTCGGGGATTCGATGGGTGCGGGCGCGGCGAATGAATCATGGGATGAGGACGTGTACGCCGCGAGCGAACCGGGTATGTTTACGCCTCGGCCTGGATTCGTCACCATGGCGGAGGTGACGGCGGACGTTAAACTCGACAGCGAGGTTGTCGTGGAGAGATTATTGGATATCACGGAACGCGCGCGAAGGGAACCGGTGTCGGTCAAGAACCGGGCGCCGAGCGCGTTTGAAGCGGTGGATGGAACCAAGGCGATTTCCAAGCTGTTGAGAATCGGTTACGATCCCGTGCCGCAGAGCGTGGTGTTCAAGCCCTCATGCGTCATCTCGAGCACGATTGGGCTCAAGTCGCGCATCGGGGTCGGTGATGGGACATCCATGCAAGTGGAACAGCTTCACGTTTGCTTGCCCGCCAAGCCTGGACTCACGCGCGTCTTGTTCCGCATGGCGTTTGACTTCGTGCCGAGTGGGGCGGAAAACGCGGCGGGCGATGTGTGGAAAAATTTAGCAATGCAGGTACTTCAAGAGGAATTAGAGGACGTGCGCGGCGCCAAGCTCAAATCGGAGACGACTTCTGGCGCTGTCGAGTCCTTTAGAAACTTTAAAAGCCGGGATTAGTGCTTTTCATATCATAGTCTTGCGCAGCAGTGTAGTGAAAAATACCTCTTTATTTCATTTCAGTCTTCGCCCGGTCGCCATTCTAATATACTGTTCTACGCCGACAACAACGCCGGGGGCTTTTCTCGTCGACCTCTCTGCCGCCTATGCGTCGTCTTCGTCGCCATCTCCATCGACGCGCTCGCCGTCTTTCCCTTTTTCTTATTCGCCCCGTTTCGTCTCTCCTTGGTCCACATCACAAACTTGTACGAGAGGTACAACTTCCCCCCAAATGTGATCGGTTTGATCGCCCCCCGAAACATCAACGACTCTGCGAGTCCCAACGTTAGCCTCTCCGCATTCGCCGCCCGCATCGCTGGTATTTTTGTCGTCAATTTCGCCGTTTGCGTCGCCGCCATCTGAAGCGTCTTTGTAAACGTCGGCCCGAGCGCCTTCGCCACCCTCGTCCCTCCAAAAGGTTTCGCCAATCGCACCGACGGTTGCGCCGCGTAACACGCCGCCCAAGTCGACGCCGCGAACACGATGGATATCACCTCATGAAACCTAAAAACGCATCAAACGTCGTCGATATCACGAAACGTCAGTCAATCAACTCCGTGGAATGCAGGTCGAGCGCACACGAATGCATCGAGACGAAATTCGAAACGCCCACGTTTACTCACACGAACGCCGCCGGGACGTCCGCCGCCGTGAGTCCCCGATCGACAAAGTACTCTCGCACGCGTCCCATGTTCAAACACGCGCGCGGACGCGCGGAAACCCAGCGTCGACGAGTGGCGTTTCGTTCGTTATCCAAAACTGTGAGCAAAAAGTGACACACACACACATAAAAAACGTTGACGTCACTGCGCGCCACGCTGGGCGTTGACTGACGCGACAAATGCGGACGTGCGTTTCGTCCAACCCGACGACGACGGCGACGGCGACGCTGGGGAGCGCGAGAGACGGTCGTCGTTATCGATACCACCGCGGGGGTGGGGTGAAAACGCGGGCGTGGTGGGACCGGTTCGGGCGTGGTGGTGCCGACAAAGGCGGTACGAGTGGTGACGATGCTGATGTCGCGAAAGGAGGCGCCGCTGTAGCGACGACGACGACGGCGACGATGACGACGAGGAAGACGGAGATCAAGGCGGAGGATTCTCTCGCGTCGTTGAGCGCGGTGTTGGGGGTGGATGAGGAGGCAGAACGAGAGAAGAGGGAACAAGATGAGGCGGATGCGAGACGAGCGGAGGCCCAAAAAAGAGAGCGGGCGAGCCGCGAGGAGAGGATGGCGAGGGAGAAGGCGTTTGCAAAGGCGGATGCGGCGACGACGAGGATTCAGCGGTTACAGGCGGTGTTTTTGGACGTGCCGTTGGGGGTGATGGACTTTATGTCGGGGAAGGACTCGACGCCAGGCGGGGAGGATTTGGGCGAGGAACCGGCGTGGTTTAAGCTTCCGATGGAGGTTTTTGACAAAGTGACGGGGGAGCGGTTCGTGCTGTTGGATGAGAACGATAAGGATGATTTTCTCAAGGTGCAGAAGAGTGATGAGGAGATTGTGCGCCAACCTGGGGAGTTTCAAGTGCCGGTTATTCCGTACCCGTTTGTGGCGACGCCTGGATCGTACGTCCGGCTCAACTTGTTCGAGCCCAGGTGGTTGACGCTCTTCTCGAAGCTCATTCCGTGCAAGGATGAGGAAAAAGAGGGTGCAACTACGGGCGCGACGGACGAGGAAGGCTTCCGCAAGAGGCGCGTGTTGCGCGGCTTGGATGGCAGACAGAAAATTGACCTCAACGACTTGCAAATCATCGATGCGTACGAAAAAGGAGAGCGCACGTTTGACATTGTTCCAGGCTTTGGTCGCTTACCCGAGGACGAATTCTTGAACACGAACGCGTTCGGTGCCGTGTTCCGGGGCTTGGATGGTCAGATTGCGGGCGTGGGGACGATGATGGAAGTGCAAAGTCACGACGTTGTCGTCGACGGTCGTCTCCTCGCCGTCTGCGCCAAGGGCAAGCGTCGATTCAAGATTTTACGCGTGGCTCAAACTGAGCCGTACATCGTCGTCGACGCGGTACCGATCGAAGACGACGAACCTACGTCGACGAGCGCGAATGAGGCGATGGATATCGAGAATGCCGAAAAGGTAAACGAAGTCTTTGAGCTCATGAACAAGGTGGATCCGTATTACATGGAGGCAATCGGTCTTACGGATGTATCGAAGAAGGATGTCCAGGGTATGAACGAGTTTGACTTGGCCAACGTCATGCTCTACACCCATCCCACGCTGGCTTTGAAACTTTTAGCGAGCACGGATGTAGCCAAGCGAAAGCGCGTCATCCAGGCGACGGCGAAAAACTTCAAGCGTGCCATCGAGTTGGGGTTCACTTCTCGCAAGAGCCGACTCTTGTTTTCCGCCGTCAACTTTGGCACTGTATTCGCTGTGGGTTTCCTCATTCTCGCCATCAAGAGTGCTCTCGACGGCGACTCGTCCGGTTTGGATAACTTTCAAGATTTTTAGCGCGCGCGCCGCACATGTCACCATTTCATTCAGACGTCTTTCGGGCGAAAAAGGAAACAAAACATTTCTTTCTCTCGATGATCAAATTTGTGCCTCTGATTAATTCAATAACAACATTCCGAGCACCAGTAGTAGAGGAGCGAGAGTCAAGTCAAGTATCGCCGACCACAACCATCCAATTGCGTATCGTGTACTTCGGTACCAACCCAGCCTTGACGTACGCGTCCGCCTCGGCAAACTCCTTGACCCGTTCCTCGCTCACGTTCTTAAACACAAACACCCCCGCATCCACCGGGTCCGTCAGCGCTCCCGCCATGACAATCTCTCCCGCATCAAACCCTCGTCGCGCCCCGGCGAGGTGTTCCTCCCGATGCGGTCCTCGTTTTTCGAGCATGTCGTCGACGTACTCGAGCGTCAAGAGTTTATACGTGTTTCCATCGCTCGCGTTCGCCATCACTCGTCCTCGGTGCGCCGTCGCCGTCGATTTCGTCCTCGTCGTCCTCGTCGTGGTGGTGATTCTTTCCCGTCGTCGTCCACCGAACGCGTTTCTCGGCGTCGGCGTCTTCGTCGTCGTCGTCGCCGCGAGCATCCTCCTTATGAAGCGCAGTCAGTCAGTCAGTCAGTCAGTCAGTCAGTCAGGCGGTCGCGACGCACTCCAGGCACTCCAGGCACTCCGAGTCGGTGGGTCGTCGGTCCAGTCAGCATCACAGTATTGACGAGATTCAGTCACTATTAAACGAGATTCTTTACCTTTAGTTTTAACCTTACATAGCTTTAAACATCACGGTGTATAATACTCGACTCCCCGGGCCCCCTCCCCCCCCAAAACGAACACATCCCCCCCTCCTCCTCCTCCTCCTCCTCCTCCTCCTCCCATCCGTATTCGGGGTTCCGAATGTCCCATGTACCGAGAAGATTGAGACCGTCGAGAAGATTGAGATCGAGACCGTCGAGAAGATTGAGACCGAGAAGATCCTCGGCCGTGCTCGGCACACATCCGCACGACTTTCACTCAGTCGCCGGTTCATTCATTCCTTGCTTTGGTCTCTCGGCGCGCGCGTCGGTGACGGAAGAACCGATTCTAAAACGCACGCGCGCGTCGACGACGACGACGGCGACGACGAGCGAGGTTTCGTTTGTTTCACAGCGACGAGAGGAGAGGAGAGGACCAGCGCTCCACCCGATTCATTCAACCTTCGCTCGAGGAAGGAAATCCGCGACGAATTCCTTCGCGAAGCAGCGCTCGACACGCGGGCGATCGAAGCGCGCGGAAACCGGCGAGGGAAACGCGAGGGCGCGACCCGTTGGGAGACGCGGATAGACTAAAGAAAAAAACAGACGCGTCGACATGTCGGCGGTCGCGAAGATTTCCGCGACGCGGGGCGGGGCGACGCGGGTGATTCTTCGCCCGGGAGCATCGGCGCGAGGCGGACGGGCGGTGCGCCGCGTCGGCGCGATTCGACGCGTCGGTGTCGCGCGGGACGTCGCGCGATGCGCGAGCGGGTGCGCGGACGCAGAGGTAGGTTTTGTTTTTCGTTTGTTTTCGGTGCGCGGGGGGGGATAGCGTCGGCAGGACGCGGGGCGCGGGGCGTGGGAATTCCACGTGGGTGGTGCCCTCGGGGGTACGACTCGAGCCAAGTCCTAGTTGGATAGCATTTGGAGTTTGCGTGATTCGCGGGATTTGTCGATGCGAACGAGAGATACTGACGAAACAATGTGCGTGTGCGCGCGTATCGCAGGATGCCGCCGTGAGCGATGATAAGGGTTTCCACGCGTCGATGCGAGTGCCGACGACAATGGCGAAGATTGGGTCGCAGCTCGGAGGCGGCGGGGCGGCGACGCTGGAAAAGACGGGTCTGAACATTCAGCAACAGGCGCAGGTTTCCTCGCCAAAGCTTGCCGATGGCGGCGGTGGCGGTGGAATGGGCGGTAAGATCAACAACGGTGGTGGAGGCGGCGACGGGGATGAAGGCGACGATGATGACTACTTTGAGGAGGGCGACGACGACGACGGGGAGGAGGGATTTTTTAGCACGAGAGCCGCCATTGGCGAGACGTTTGACAGAAAGGCCATCCAAGCCGTGTTGTCCGAGTGGTTTAAGACCATGGAGTCTCTTCCGGGTGGTATTCGTATGGCGGTTGAGATGGGTATCGTGTCTTCTCTCGCCTTGGTGCGATTTATGAGCGTCAACGTGCGTCCGTCTGTCGTGCGCGCCGTCTCGCGGGGCACGCCCCAGGCGTTTTCCCGCGCCTTTATCGGTAGACTCATGGCTGATCCAGCCTTCTTGTACAAGCTCGCCTTTGAACAAGTCGTCACCATTGGTGCCGCGACCATGTACGAGGTGGCGCATCGCGGTGAACGCCTCAAGTCGGAGTGGGATCTCGCGCTGAGCAACATCATGCAGCTCTCCTTGGCCAACGCTCTCACCGTCTGGTGCGTCACTCCGGCGCGCTCGTTCGGTTCCAACGCCACCAATGGCTTCTCCAAGTTTATGGCGATGATGCCGAACAATGCGTTCGACCGCGCTGGACCGTTGCGTCAGTACACTAACGCTACTCGCGGTTTGAGTGTCGTCACAAAGGCGGCTGAATTGTCCGCCGTCGGCGTTCTCACCGGTGGCGTCTTTGGTGCCGTCAACGCCGGCTTGGTCAACTCGCACAAGAAGAAGGAGGGTGAAGAATGGAAGCCGTCCATCCCGGTTCCGGATCTCAAGACCTCGGCGTTGGGTATGGGTGCCTTCCTCGGCATTTCCTGCAACTTGCGTTACCAGCTTCTTGGCGGCGCCGATCGCTGGATGACGGAGCACCTCACGTCTCTGGCATCCTCCGTCACCGCCACGGCACTCGGTCGCGTCGTCAACAACCAACTCGGCGAACCGACGCGTCTCTTCGCCCTTGGTTTACCGATGCACGCCACCATGGCTCAAACCGCTGGTGCCGCTGCCATTCCGCAGCTCACCAAGAAGAAGGTTGTCAAGAGGCGTCGCCGCGTCGTCAAGAAGCGTTCCGCCGCTTCCCAAACCCCTGTTGCCGCGGCGTAAGAAGGAACGGAGAATGATTAAAAATTGGCTAGAGAACAAAATACGCGCAGCGTTCGCGTCGAATTCGACGCGAAGAATAGTCAAAAAAAGTGTTGTAATCGTCAAAACGTGACACGTGACTTAAAGAAGAGCTTTGCTCTGCTCGAGACCCTCGACACGACGACACTCGTCGACATACCCGCACGCGGCGCGACGAGAGTCACCCACCGGTCGAGAGATGCGCGCGGTACACATGTTGTCGGCACTGTCGGCACCGTCGTCGTCGGTGTCGAACGGACGACGCGCGTCGTCGTCGACGTTCGCTCGACGGTTTTCAATTCCTCGATTGGCGGCGAGACGCCGACCGACGACGCGACGCAACGCGACGATCGATGGCGATCCGACGACGACGCGAACGACGCGGTACGAGCGGGACGCCGAACGAATCTTGCGGTGTTGCGACCTGGCGAGACGATCGGAAGGGGTGACGGCGCCGCACACGCTGAGCGGGGTGGTGCTGGAGGACGCGCGAGGCGAAGTGGTGGTCGAAGCGTTTCAGCTCGGACAAGGCGGGACGCGGGCGGAGATCGCGTGTGAGGCGGCGGTACGGCGGTTAGGAGGCGTGGATGTGTTTGAGGGTGGATTGACGGCGTACACAAACCTGGAACCGACACACGGGACGGTTGCTGGGGAGACGAGGAGCGTCGAGGCGTTGAAGCAAGCGGGCGTGCGACGCGTCGTGGTCGGGATGTTGCACCCGATTCCCGGGTTGAGAGGGCGCGGGGTGCGGGCGCTTAGAGATTTCGGAATCGAAGTTAAAGTATTGGATGCTGATGCGGACGGAGTCGAGGGAAGAGCTGCGCAGGAGTGTCGAACGGTGAACGAGGCGGTGCTCTATCGTGTCGCGACATCTCTACCGTTTAGCGTGTACAAGTACGCCATGACGCTCGATGGGAAGATTGCGACGAGCACGGGACACTCATCGTGGGTGACGGGTACGGAGGCGCGCGAGAGGGTGTTTCGCGAGCGTAAGCGTTCGGATGCCGTCGTTGTCGGAGGGGAGACGGTGAGAAAGGACGACCCACGGTTAACGTGCAGAGAAGAAAGGGGCTTCCAGCCGGCGCGTGTGGTGCTCAGTCGGTCCCTGAATCTTCCAGATGATGCAAAACTGTGGGACGTGTCGGCAGCGCCGACCATAGTGCTCACGAACAAGGGTGTTCGGTCTGATTTCCAAAAGATGTTGCGATCGAAGGGCGTCGAGGTGGTCGAGTTCGATGAGCTCACGCCTCTCGCCGCGTCGCAGTACATGTACGCTCGCGGCTTTTTAAGGTGTTTCTGGGAGTGTGGCGGTGGTTTAGCTGCGCCTGCGATGAAGAGTGGAGTTTTCCACAACATCATGGCGTTCATTGCGCCGAAGCTCATCGGTGGCGGATCGTCGGCTCCAACACCCCTGGGAGATTTGGGCTTGCAAGCCATGCACGACGCTCTTCCGTTGTCTGGAGTCCAAGTTGAGACATGTGGGCGCGACATTCTCATGCGTGGCTACGCTCCAAACTCGCAAAGCACAGGGCGCCTGGGTCAAATCACCACTGTGGGGTACAGCGTCCGCGGCCTGGATTTCGACGTGGGCGAGAGTTCTGACGACGACGAACGGGCCGACGATGGCACGTTAATCGCAGTCGAGCTCGCCGCGGCATCTCTGGTGAATCACGATGAAGTGTGCGGAATGGATGAACTCCCCCCCATCAAGTTCTTCAAGGCTTGGGACGAGTACGGGGCGTTGAGCAACTTTTCTCCCTTCCCCATAGAGATCGACGGCTTCGTGTGGCCCACCGTTGAGCATTACTACCAAGCCGAAAAGTTTGCCGGCGTGGACTCTGAAATCGCAAAGAAAGCCATCGAAGGCATCAAGCGTGCCGACTCTCCAGAGGCAGCGGCCAAGATTGGTCGCACCACTCAGGCGAAGCATCCGGAGAGCGTGCGCTGCGACTGGGAGGAAGCCAAGTTGTCCGTCATGCGCCGTGGACTAAAAGAAAAGTTTGCGACGCACGAAGGCCCGAGGAGGCTCTTGATGGCGAGTGTTTGTAACGATGGACGCGCACGTCTCATCGAGGACTCCCCGGTTGACATGATTTGGGGCGCAGGCAGGGATGGCACGGGAAAAAATCTGCTCGGCATGATGCTTTCCAATATCCGTGAAGAGCTGTTGCAGCAGCAGCAGCAGTAGATTTTATTAGCTAGGAATATTCTAAGATTGTTGTTAAAAGTTGTCATTTTGCACTTTGCATGCTATGGATTTCTCGCAAAAGCGCCTTGGCCGCGTGCTTCGCCGGTCCCGGCGTGTCAAGCAAGCGAGTGCAGGCTTGCTCGGCTTCGTCTAGGCGTTGTTCCTTCTTGTAAAAGTGCGCCAAGAACTCAAGAGCCGCTATCTTTTCATCGCTTTCGATTCCTTGTTCATCTAAACGCTTGAGATTCAAGAGGTAGTAGTGCGCCGCCGCCTTTTCATTCTTCTCTCTATGGAGGGTGGCGAGCTTGGACAGGGCGATGCCCTCTCGTTCGTTGTTCGCGACGGCGCGTTGGTAGCACCTAATCGCCGACGTGAACATGCGAAGCTGATCGGATTCATAACACTGGCCCATTGCACACCACATTCGAGCGTCGTCTGGGCGCAGCTTGACGGCTTGTTGGTAATAGTACAGGGCGTAGTACGGCATTTGAAGAATCTCGTACGTTTGGCCGAGACCGTACCACGCTCTGTAATCTCTAGCGTTGATGTCCACGGCGTGTCTGTAAGCGTCGATCGCCGCGGCGGGATTCTTCATCTCAACGTATTCGTGTCCCATCAAGGTCCACGCGCTGAGATAGCGCGGATTCAGTCTCAATGCTCGCTTGAAGTACACCACAGCCTTGGCGTGTTGCGACTTGAGCGAGTAGTAGTTGCCCACGATGCAACACGTCTCTGGTCTGTACTTATCAGTCGTCATGAGATGATGCGCCAAGTGCGACAGCTCTGCGAACGATTCCTTTACGTAGAGCACGTTGGAATAGTTATCCATGCCATCGACGCGGTAGGGATCGATTTCGCGAATATCCTTGTAAATTTCCTGCGCCTCGTCGAATTCGCGCAAATTGTAGTGCGCCTCCGCCATGTGGCCGAGCAACAGCTTGCTATTGGGGAATTCCGATCCCAGAGACACGAAAGTGTCCAAACACTCTTTGTTCTTTTGAATCTCGAGCTGAAACGCGCCGACAAACCAACGATAGACCCAATGCCCTCGAGGAAGCTCGAGACTCTGCTCCTCCTCCTCGGAAGCGAGCAGCGGAATCAAAGCCTGCCACGCGCTCCAGTTGAGCGGAAACTTACAGCACGCCTCGGCGAGATACCGCTTCGCGTGGTCCGGCTGACCGCTCTCTCTGCATACGATACCGTGCAGATACGTCAGGAACCCATCCTTCCCCTCACCCTGCGCCCCTAACCAATCGTTCAAAGACTCGAGCTCGGCGTTCACCCCGGACGTCGCCTCCCCGCCACCTCTAGGCTGCGCCGCATCCACCCCCGACTGTCCTTTACTCTTCTCTCCCGCCAAAAATGTCGCGTACTCTCTCAAAAACATCCCCAAACTCCCGCGCGATTGCCTCAACGCGTGCGCACACCGCCGGTACTCTCCCAAGTCAAAGTACGCCTTGGCCAAGGAGTACGCGTCCTCGTCCTCGTCATCCACCGCCTCGACCCGTCCACGAATCCCGAACGCATCCGGCGTCGTCGCGAGATCCATCGAGTCTCCATCCGACGACCCATCCCCACCTCCACCACCGCCGCCGATCGTCGTCGTCGTCGGTTTCCGACGGGCTCCTCTGTTCTCGCCGTCACCGCCATCCTCGCCTGCTGGCAACCCACAGAGCTGTTCACACGCCCACGCCGCGGCGTGCGTCAACCCTCTCGCCCGACACGCATCGGCCGCGTTCCGAAGTTCCGTCCTTCGGTACGCCCGATGCGCGTCGTCGTCGTCGTCGTCGTCGCGCATTTTCGTTGAAATCTGCCGGTCGAGCCGCGCGACGACAGCCCGTTTGAAAACGTCCGCGTCCGTGTTCCATCGGTCCGATCGCGCGCCTACTATCCAAATATCCATAAAAAACAAACCATGCGGATAAAACGTTTTTTTTACTAAAAAGTCATTCACGTATCACAGGGATATATCCGTCATTATATGAAACCATGCGCGCGCGCGTCGTGTCGTGTCGACTTTTGGCGCTCCACGAATGTGTGTGTGCCATGCGAAAAAGATCTCGCGCCTCGGTCGCGCCGCGAGCGGCATTCTCAGCACACACCTGCACAA
>Ga0181592_10001918_pt1 | contig 17095 bp, 12 predicted proteins | sample 071ome_20_FD_133755 | JGI IMG/M metagenome (GOLD analysis project Ga0181592, IMG submission 133755) | Coastal salt marsh microbial communities from the Groves Creek Marsh, Skidaway Island, Georgia - 071412BT metaG (megahit assembly) | ecosystem: Environmental > Aquatic > Marine > Intertidal...
ACTTTGGTTGAGCTAAATATTGGACTGGCGGAAGCTGTTGTAAAGAAGGGGAAAATTACCGGTTTTAACATTCTCAACAAGGGCAATGGATTGCCAAGCACCGATGCTGTTTTTGCCAATGGGCAAGAGTTGATCATTGATTCTGGTGCAATTAAGGGGTACCAAGATGCGAGATCTATTCACCTCGAAGCTTTTCGTACAGAATTAAATAATCTTGTTTCTAATTTTGTGGAGGAAATCAATTCCATCTACAACCCTAATGACAAACCAGGCGGTTATGTTTTTGGATTTGATGCAATTCTTACCCGACCAGTGGTTGGCAATAATTTGCTCATGGAGGAAGAGTATGGTTACTTCGGACGAGAGGGGGATTCTTCAATAGCACTGTATCGAGATGAGGTTGATATGACTCTACCAAGTGCTAATGCGGAGGATTTTTCCATTGTTAACACGACTCCTATTTTCCCTGAAGAGTTTGCCGGAGATACCTTGTTTTACCGTGGGGGAGATCTTGCAGAGGCTACCTTTAGAGCCGATGATGCCGTTGATTTAATCTCTTTCTACGCTTCTGCCAGTAAGATGCAGAATGTAACCATGGAAAATGATGAAGCTTACCCAGGGGCAGATTTGTTGGTTGGTACGGAAGATGATGGCCGTTCTTTAATGATGGCTTATGAAACCATCCCATTTCGGGTTGAGGGATTAGAGGAAGGAGCCAAACTTCCCATTATTGGGGACAATTTTTCTTTCTCTGCTTTACCATCTAATCCATGGAATTTGGCTACCAGTTTGAATGTGGATCAGCGTTTCAGTTCAGAAACTTTTCTCTCAGATCATTCTGATACCAGTGGTTCCAATGAGATTGCTTTAGCCATTGCAGAGATGGGTAACAGTAGCTATGTTGAAAAAGTTGCACTCATCAATGCGAATATGGGAAATACTATAGCTGATTTAAACGATAATATAGATCATCAGAAGTCCATCGAGACCCTTCTTCTGGATCAAAGGCGAGCAGTCAGTTCAGTATCTATTGATGAAGAAGTTGCGGACTTAATGCGCTTTCAAAGATCATTTCAGGCGTCGTCTAAGGTTCTCTCTACCTTGGATAAAATGTTGGAAATTGTGGTGATGGGTTTGGTTCGTTGATTCCTTTTCTATGAGAATTCCTAATTTAAATGTAACTCAATCTGTGACCCAGCGGATCAGAGATTTGGATTTACAACGCTTTAAATTAGATCAACAAATTTCTACGGGACAAAAGATAAAGTATGCGGAAGATGACGGTTCTATGATGAGTCGAACCATTCTCTTGGATTCCCAAAAAAGCAGACTGTCTCAATACCAAAGAAATGCTTCTTATGCGTCTGAATTCCTCAACGCCGGGAATATGAACTTAGAGAAGCTTCGTGAGATTAATCAAAGAGCTCAGGAAATTGCCCGGGTTGCTGGAAGTGGTTTAAATGGTTCAGGCGTAGAAACCTACTCATTGGAACTCGATCAGTTGATTGATGAAACTCTCAATCGTCTAAATTCCTCTCACCGTGGAAAAACTCTTTTTGGTGGGTTGGAACTTAAACCAGACTTTGCTCACAGCGATATTATTGCAGAAGAAGCTGAGCTTAAGATCCTAGACCTGAATAACTCTTCTATTGGAGCACCCTCACCCAATGGGAGCAGGTATCTCAAGCAGGGGGATGAAGTTGTATTGCTGGCAAATGGTCGTGAATATGTTGTCCAGGCAAAGATGCCGGAAATTTCGGATTATATTGTTTCGGAGGATTACAATAAAGGAGACTTGGTAAAGGTCACTGAGCTTACGGATGACGCCATTTTGATTGATGATGCTGAGTTCTCTGATCTCGGTGCTGTTTTGGCCAAGCTTGACGACAAGGATTGGAGTAAGTCGAAAGTTGGCGATTTGCGCGATCAAACTGCTGAGGTTTTTCTTTTGGATGCTGCCCAAATTGAGCAAGTTGCCATCAGTCTGGGCAATCAGCCCAATATTAATTTTTTCCCATCATCGGGTGGGTATTTTGCAATTATCCAAAAGGACGAGGGTCTTTTTTTGGAACCGGTTGAGAACAAAGTGGAAAGCTGGCAACCTAACAAAAACTATACCTCTGGGGACTTGGTACAGTGGGGCTTTGAGTATTTTCAGGCATCTACCGACATTCAGGCTGGTGAAGAATTTTCTGAGTCATTTTGGCAAAAAGTGCCTAGTGAAACTGCTTCGAATACCTTTCTTCTGACTGAGAAAAGGAACGTCAGTTACTGGGAAGCAAAAAGGGATGGCATTAACGATGAGAAACCATCGACAGATAGTAATTCCTGGTTGCAAATAAATCCAAACGACTTTGTATCCAATGTCTCCACCGCAACTGCGACCAACCTTTTGCGAGACTTGATCAACTCGGATGCCTATTTCCTTAGTGATTTTAAAGTCTATGAGACAGTTGACTCCCTAGCGTTCGTTCGTGGAGCAAGATCCTCAACGGATAGGCATGATTCTGAATTATCAATGTCCGCAACTGTAAACACTAAAGGGCAACTCCTTGTTCAAGGAACTGTGGGTAAATCTTTTCAGTCTACCGCTGAATATATTTCTGCCTACGACAGTAATAGTTATTTTCCCGAGCAGTTGGATAGGATGGTTGAGGCAAAGGCGAAGTCGATGTACCCAGCCAAAGATTATGTGGAACTTTCTGAAGAAGATAAAAATAATGTGTGGGAATCGGTGAAGCAGGAAAAGCTTCATTGGGATGTAGCGGTTCAAAACACAACTACTGCTTCTGGGTCCCAAATTGAAATTTCCTTACCTGAACCTTGGAAGCGTCTTGGTATATTCCAAGTTGGTGATGTTGTAGAGTACAACGGTAAGTTTTGGGAGTCTACCAAGAATGAAAACTTCAATCATGAACCTAGTTTTGTAGGTTCCGAATTTTGGAGAGAGGTGGGCAGCGACTACAATCAACCTCGTGAGGACTGGTCCATCAAGAGTTCAGGCACCGAGACCAGATTCTATTTTTCTGGACCTGACGGCAAATTGTTTAGTGATCGATCGGAAGCATTTAATCACACCTACGATCTGCTTTCTAATTCGACTCGAACTTACACGAACCCTGATGATTTATACGAAGATGCAGAAAAGCTCGTTAAGCAAATAGCTTATCCGGTTTCTCGTTTTGAAGCATCAGCATCAGAGTCAAATGGTATTGTTTATTTTGATGCTACGAGTCAATCCTACAGACTTGCTGCGTTATCAGAGGGGCAGACTGAAATGGATGGAGTGTTTTTAAAGGGTAGTTTGGTGGAACCTTCATCATCAAATATTTCCAGGGGTGATGTGGTCCAACATCGTGGTTCTTTTTTTGTTGTAACCAATATCCTCTCAGATGAAGAGGTAAATTCAGTAATTGGATCAGAAATTATCCAGAGTGTGGATGTTGTTGGAGATTTATCAAGTTCGATTGCTGTGGGAGAAAAAATCTATGAGGAGTCTACCGGAAGGGTATTTTTACTTCTTGGAGATTCTCTTCCGGTTGAGGGGAGGGAAGTTGTTTTGCAAAATGGGATTGAGCAACCCGTCAGGCAGGGAGCTTATATTTATGATCCTCAAACAGATAAATATTTTGTTGCCCAAGAAAATGTAGACAATGCAAGTCTTGTGGATTTTGACGATTCTAACTCGCCCCTTGTGGCAGTGAATAGTTTTTCAGCCGTGCAGGGAGCGGAATGGTCCATTGACCAAAAATATGGAAAAGGACAAATTGTTTTCTACAACGGTGTGTACTACGAATGCCAGACAGACGGCAAGGTCGACAACAATGGAAACTTCATCGGTTTTGATAACAAGGATGATGAAGAACTCTTAGGTCCTGATGGAAATTATTACTATCCTGTTGTTAGTCCTAGTGATGATTTCTTTTACCAAGCAGAGGACGCTATATCCCGTGAATCCTTTGATCTTAGAAGGGCGAGGGGAGAAGAAATCTTCAACAATGTCTGGCTTCCGGTCAGTGAGATGGTAAATCAAGTTCTGTCATTTGATGTAAATAACATTGAAGAAGCATCGGTTAAAATACAGTCTGCAGGAACAGCTGGAATCGATGCGTCTGTCAAAGTGGTTACGGATGTTAATGGTGTGGTTTCCAACCTTCAGGTAGAAGGCCCAGGACGCTATTTTTTCCCAGGTTCTGTGGATGATGTCGGAAATGTAACCATTCCTGAATCCTATCGAACTGCAGAGGTGATTCTTCCAGACGGGGAGTCTTTGATGGCCAATATAATATGGGGAGAAAACCCTAACGATCCTGGTCCTTACATCATTACTGGGTTTGAGCTTTTAGATTCAGCGATTATGGATAATCCCATGGGTGCAAAGGAAGGAGATACTTATTCTTTTGCAGCAGGTAAGCGCACCTTTCTTGATCGTCGAGATGAAGAGGGTAAGCTTTTAAGTGTAACCTACACGGGTTCTGAATCCGATGCTGAGTTTTATGTGGGTAAGGATAGTAAGATCAGTTCCTTTTTAAGTGCTCAAAACAATGGCACTGCTGAATTAAAGAATGTTATAAATTCTTTGATAGATTTAAGAAATGGTCTTTCCAACCCGGACATAGCTGAAATGTCGGAAGTTGTGCAATTGGCTGAAAAAGAACTTATTGTACAAGAAGATTCGGTGATCGATAAGCTAGGGGAACTTTCTTCTCTTATGGTAAGGATGGAGACTGTTCGTGCTCATGATGAAGAATACTTTTTGGAAATTGATCAGAAGATGGCCAATGACTTAGATGTTGATCTGTCTGAGGCAATTATGCAACTTACCCGGGTTTCAACCGCATACCAAGCCGCGATGCAGGTGGGTGCCCAACTGCTCAATACATCATTGCTCAACTACCTTTAATTTGTTAATAACTTTTTTTAATGAAGCTAAATATTGGAGATGAACTCAAGACGGGTGGCGTTGAGAATTCTCAAAACACCCATCAGATCGAGTTGCCCCATGGACTTTTTGGTTTTTCAGAAATCAGATCTATGGAGCTCTTTTATGATAAAGAAGAGCTTCCTTTTATGTGGCTTCGTGAACAAAACAAGAATGGGCTTGCATTTATTGTGATCGAGCCAGGCGGAATCATTCCTGATTACGCAGTAGAAATTTCTGATGCAGATGTAGAACTTCTGGGCATTACTGGAAGTGATGACACCATGATCTTAAACATTGTTACCCTGCCTGCGGAGCAATCTTCTAAGATTTCAGTAAATTTGGTCGGACCCATAATCGTTAACCGTAGTTCATTGGTAGCCAAGCAGTGTATTATCAACAATCACGATAAATATTCCGCTCGTTACCTACTGGATTTATCGGACGGTGACAGCTAATTCCTAGCTGAACGACCATGCTCATACTTTCACGTAAAATCGATCAAGGGATTCGCATAGGTGATGAAATTGAAATTTCGGTCACAAAAATAGAGGGCGATTCCGTAAAAATTGGCATTTCTGCTCCCCGCTCAATTTCAATTCTTCGGCGTGAAATACTTGAAGAAATGCAATCATCGAACAAGGCTGCAGCCATGGGCGCGAAACCACAACTTGGTACTCTGAAGAGTACGCTTGCTGCAGGATCTGCCTTGAAATTGATCCAGCAAATGCGGGCGAAGAAAGCTGATCAAGCCAAAGAGAAAAGTTAAAACCTTTCTTTTCGTCCCATTCTTCCGTTTTAGATTTAACAACAAATGATTACCTTCAGGCCTTTTCGTGCAATCCGTCCAAGTCCCCAAGTTGCCCATTCCGTGGCTTCCCGACCTTATGATGTGCTTGATAGCAATGAGGCAAAAACAGAAGCAGCTGGGAATGAGCATTCATTTTTGCGGGTGATTAAACCAGAAATTGACCTTCCTGAATCGACCGACCTTTATTCCGATGAGGTCTATGCAAAAGGGAAAGAAACTTTTCTGAAAATGATAGAAAATGGAACCTTTGTTTCAGACACGGAACCCAGCTTTTATGTCTACCGTCTGACGATGGATGGACGTGCCCAAACTGGGTTGGTCGGGTGTTGTAATTTTGAAGAGTACTATGAGGGAAAGATTAAGAAGCACGAACTGACCCGTACCGCCAAAGAAAATGACCGCGTTAAGCACGTGGAAACACTGGAAGCCAACGCTGAACCAGTTTTCTTTTCTTACCGGGGGCAAAAAGAGATTGATCAAATTGTAAACAGTGTGGTGGAGTCTGAGCCAGTTTATGATTTTGTCGCGGTCGATGGCATTCGTCACGAATTATGGATTTGTGATAATTCTTCCCTGAACGAACAGCTCTCGGCCCGTTTTCAAAAGCTGGACGCCCTCTATGTCGCCGATGGTCACCACCGCACTGCAGCAGCAGCAAGAGTTGGGCAGAGGCTTAAAGATGCTAATCCCAACCACACCGGTGAAGAAGAGTACAACTTTTTTATGGCGGTTTTGTTTCCTGATGATCAATTGAAGATTTATGATTACAATCGCGTGGTTAAGGACCTCAATGGGCTAAAAGAAGAATCCTTTTTAGAAAAGTTGTCCGAGCAGTTTGACATTCAAAAAGATGATTTTTCCAAGGTTAAACCATCAGCAATAAGGGAATTTGCCATGTATCTCCCTGGTCAGTGGTATCGATTGACTCCCAAAAAGACAGAGCGATCTGAAGATCCTGTTGCAGATTTGGATGTGACTCTACTTTCCGATTTAATATTAGAGCCTATCCTCAATATTGGGGACTTAAGAAAAAGTAACCGCATTGATTTTGTGGGTGGGATTCGGGGTTTGTCCGAGCTTTCCAGACGGGTTAATTCTGGAGAAATGGCCGCTGCTTTTGCTCTTTACCCCGTGAGTATGGAACAATTGCTCTCGATTGCCGATGCCGGTGAGATTATGCCTCCTAAAACAACTTGGTTTGAACCTAAGCTAAGGAGCGGGCTTTTCGTACATTCCCTTTCCTCCTAAGGCAAGGAAAGCGTAAAAGTTTTTCTTTGCTATAGGTTCTTGTTCCACAGGAATCTAAAACTATATTCATTAGGATAATGAAACTTTTGGTTTTAAGTGCTTCTACGGGTGGTGGGCATGATATGCGCGCATTCGCCTTGTCTCATTGGTGGAAGATCAAGGGTGGAGAAAGCCAAGTTTATCATCCCTTGGAAACCACCTTTAAGGGGTACAAGGTTGGGTGTGAATTATATAATATAATTCAAAAAAAGATTCCCCGTTTTCACCATCTCTATTTTCATTTTCTCGAGCTTACCAGTCTGCATCGAAATCCATTGAAAATAATTGGTTCCAAAAAATTTACCGATAGGTGCCGCCTTTTTAATCCCGATTTAATCGTTTCTACCCATGCACACCTCAATCATGGGTATTTCCAGTTGGCAAAAGCAAATCTGCCCAAGAAAATTGCATTTGCTGCTTATTGTGGAGAACTTGCGGACGGGGTAGGGTTTTCAAAACATTGGGTTAACCCGAAAAATGATCTCTTTATCAGCCCCTACAAAGAGGGTGCCAAAGCTGCCCAAAATAGAGGGATGCCGGTTGCAAAAACCTTAATAGGAGGACCTTTATTAAGAGAAGAGTTTTACAAGGAGTGGGTCGAAGATAACCGATCCAATGTGCTCAAGAAGTACGACCTAGTAGCTTCGAAACCCATCTTTTTACTGGGCACAGGTGCAAATGGTGTCAACCGGCATCATGAGGTAATTCAAGCGATTTGTAATGCTGGTATAGAGTGCCAAATTGTGGCACTTTGCGGAACGAACCAAAAAACCTACCAAAGACTAAATAAGATTCCTTCGACAAAGGCCGTTCAGATCAAGCCGTTACCTAAAATAGGTGCATCTACAATGGTTGAATTGCTCCACCTATCTTCTTGGATTTTGGCCAGGCCAGGTGCCGGTTTAACTACAGAGGCGATCGTTACCGGTTGCCCAATAATTTTTGATTTATCGGGCGGATGCATGCCCCAGGAAAGAAACAACCTAAATTTTTGGGAACTGAGGACTGGAAGCTTACTCTCTTCCTCATCCCCCGCCGAGTTGGTCAAAATAATTCGTTCTGGAACACCGATTCCCCGACTTAAAATACCTTTGGAGTCCTATCCTCACGTCCTATTGGATGGATTGTCCAAACTTATTCGCTAAATCTCGGGATGATCGATAAGAGCAGATTATCTACTTGGGCAGCAGCTCAAGCGATCTATGCTTTTGGTGAAAAGCTTTTTCCAAAAGGTTTTAGCGAATGCTTAAAGCCAAAACTTCTTCCGAACCAAAAGGTCTTATTTGGAAACAGCGTGGTTTTTAGTGACAAACAATTCATCCAATTGATCGAACGCCGATTCGGATTTCCAAGCCTTACTTCCTGTATAATGCGTCCCAGGCGAACGCTGCAGGTGCTGTATGGCTTTTGGCAAATAGGACTGCGTTTTAATTCCCATGCATGTGTAAGCGATGCCCCAAAGTTGCTTTATGCATCTTTACAAGCGATTTGCGTGTACCTCAATAATCATGAGCATGCATCAAAAGTATTTAGAGATGAAAAGAATGGTTCTTTGTTAGTTAGGGTGAGGGAAAGTGGGAAAGGGTTTTATATATTTAATCACCATGAGTTTGGGTGGACGGTAAGTTCTGCCAGTACAAACACTGTCTCATCTGCTACTCTGGAATTTCAAAATGAGGATGTCTCCATCCAGGCATCTTTGGGACTCATTGATTCTTGGGCTGGCATTACCGGTGGTAACATCCATCTTTCTGGACGTATACCCATGCTTGATAAATTTGGATATGTTGCGAGGATGGTGCAAAGGGAATTACCCCGTCCTATATGAACCAAAGAATCCAATCCGAACTTCTTTACGATCGTGCAAATCGTGTCATTCCATCTGGGATTTATGGGCACACAGCACCGGGGGCAGGACTCCCACTAGATTTCCCCCTCTATTGTCAATCTGCAGAAGGTTGCCAATTCACCGATGTCGATGGCAAGCAATGGTATGACTTTATGTGTGGGTTTGGTGCAGTTCTTCACGGATTTAAAAATCCCATTGTTGAGCAGGCGGTCGAAGCCCAAAGAGAGTGGGGCGGGGTTTTTAATCAGCCAAGTGCACTCATGGTTGAGCTTGCCGAAAGATTGGTCGATCAAATTGATTTCGCGGATTGGGCGGTATTTGCTAAAAATGGATCAGACCTTACCACTTGGGCAATCCGAGTTTCGAGAGAGCAGAGTGGTCGAGAATATGTAATCAAAGCAAAAGGGTCTTATCATGGAGTGGATGCTTGGTGTGACCCGGGTTTGGGGGGAAGGATTTCATCGGACCGTTCGCATATACTGGAGTTTGCATGGAATGATTTTGACCAGTTGCAATCTCTCTTTCAGCAATACAGTGGTAAGATCGCGGCCGTTATATTAACTCCGTACCATCATCCATCTTTCGCCCCCTCAGTCCTGCCCGATCGTTCCTTTTGGAGTTCTGTTGAAAACCTCTGTCGTGCCAATGATACTGCTTTGGTTTTGGATGATGTTCGCTGTGGGTGGAGAATAGATGATTCCGGTTCTCATAACTTCTTTGGTTTTACTCCCGACCTTGCAATTTATTCCAAAGCATTGGGCAATGGTTATGCCATCTCTGCCTGCGTAGGTGCTGAAAAGTTTCGTGATGGTGCTGCAGATGTTTTCCTGACGGGGAGCAGTTGGAATGATGCCTATGCCATGGCTGCATCACTGGCCTGCTTGAAACTTTCCCAAGAAGCCAAAACAGCTTCCTCGGTTATGAAAAAAGGGAAATATTTTTGTGAGGAGTTTGAAAGATTAGCTTCACAATTCCAAATTCCACTGAAGATGACAGGCGTTTCTTCCATGCCTTATCCCTGGATCGACGGGGATGATGATCTCTACCAAATTCAAGCCCTTTGTAAGGTGGCTTCATCTCACGGTCTTTTCTTTCACCCTTATCACAATTGGTTCATTAGTAATGCCATGAATGACGATGATATGAAGAATGTTTTAAGCTTAAGCAAAACAGTCCTGGAGACATACGCAGAAAGTTTTTTAAGCTCGGGGTCCTAGGTTGTATTGCATAAAACTCGTTGTCATTTATCCACTTACATTAGATAATCTTACTTTTATTAATTTAGTTAAGTGCTCAACGATTCATCCATTTTAATTACCGGAGGTACCGGTTCATTCGGCAAAGAATTTATCCGCACAGTCCTTCGTACCTCCAGGCCTCGCCGTGTTATCATTTATTCTCGTGATGAATGGAAGCAGTCAGAAATGCAGTCAGATCCTGACTTCCAGGACAAATCAGTGCGTTTTTTCTTGGGGGATGTACGGGACAAAGACCGGCTTTGTGTAGCCATGCGTGAAGTGGATTATGTAATCCATGCGGCTGCACTCAAACAAGTGCCTGCGGCAGAATACAACCCTCACGAGTTTATTAAAACCAATGTGAACGGTGCTACAAACATTGTTGAAGCCGCGATTGAAGCGAAGGTTAAAAAAGTGGTTGCGCTAAGCACTGATAAAGCAGTCAACCCAGTAAACCTATACGGTGCCACTAAGTTATGTTCTGACAAAGTATTCATAGCTGCCAACAGCTATGCGGGGAGTGGTGGCACTACCTTCTCAGTTGTTCGTTATGGCAATGTTGTTGGAAGTCGGGGCAGTGTGATTCCTCTTTTCCAAAAACAAAGAGAAAGCGGGCAAATTACCATCACAAATGCCGACATGACCCGTTTTTTAATAACCTTAAAACAGGGAGTGGATTTTGTTTTGCAGAGCCTTGACACGATGGTGGGAGGCGAGCTTTTTGTCCCCAAGATACCTGCGTGCACCGTCCATGACCTGGCTCATGTATTGGCACCCGATTGTGAGAAAAATATCATTGGTTTACGGCCCGGAGAAAAGATGCACGAAATTTTGATTCCATCGGATGAAGCACGAAATGTTCTTGAATTTGATGATCATTTTGTGATCCAGCCCGTTCAGGCATTTTGGGGCAACAAGATTGGGATTCTTGGTGGAGTGAGTTGTTCAGATGGTTTTCATTACGCCAGTAACCAAAATTGCAAAACTCTGAGTATTGAAGAACTCACCGATCTGCTCGCTGATTATTTGCCCAGTTAAGTCTTCTTTATTTTGGATATAGTATCCCGAATTGCAGATCTTTCATTACCTCCGTTTTTGGTAGCGGAAATGTCTGGCAATCACGGAGGTGATATCGATAAAGCTCTGGCACTTGTAGCAGCTGCCAAGGAGGCAGGTGTAGATGCAATCAAGTTACAAACTTATCGCCCAGACACCATCACAGTTAAAGGTAAGGATGACAGGTTTTTATTAAAAACAGGTTTATGGAAAGGGAGATACCTGCACGATCTTTATGCAGATGCCATGACTCCCTGGGATTGGCACCCCCGGATTGCGGAGGAAGCGAGAAAGCATGGCTTGGTCTGCTTTAGCTCACCTTTTGATGAATCGGCTGTAGAATTTTTGGAAGACGCGATTGATCCTCCGTTATACAAAGTGGCTTCGTTTGAAATGAATCATTTCCCGATGCTAGAAAAAATTGGAACTACGGGAAAACCGGTCTTGGCGAGTATTGGGGTCTGCCAAAAGAGGGATATCGATCGTGCGATCGAGGTTCTTACCAAATCAGGATGTCCTGAAGTCATTCTCTTGCATTGTGTTAGTGAGTACCCAGCCAACCCAAAAGATTTTTGTCTCCAGCACATGCCCAAGCTCAAAAAGGATTTTGGTACTTGGTATGGTTTGTCAGATCATTCTATGGGGCATTTGCTTGCGGTTGCCTCCACCGCATTGGGTGCCAGGGTTATTGAGAAACATCTTTGCTTAGATCGTTGTGAAAGTTCCATAGACGGGGGATTTTCTATGTTGCCCAGTGAATTTGCTGATTTAGTGGAGGCTGTGCATACCACTCACCTGGCAATCTCTGGCAAACAAATACCGCAGCAACCTGCATTTTTCAAAAGGTCGATTCTTGTCTCTTCACCCGTCAAAGCGGGCGACCGATTGACTCCTGAAAACCTGCGGGTAGCCCGGCCTGGGGATGGGCTATGTCCAAGCCTTTGGCCAGAGGTTTTAAATGGTTATGCCACCCGAGATCTTCCCGTCGGTCATCCACTTGCAGACGAGGATTTTACTCAGTAATAATAATCTCTCCCTTACAACAATAGGTGGATTTTTGCATAAAGTAAGTTTCGGTGTTATCTTACCTTTGTGGTAAATAGCGGCAATAAGGCAGAAGATTTAACACTTCCATGTTTTCGAGGCACTCCTGAGCAGCGCTTGCGTGCTGCCTGTGTATGGGTATCAAAACACTCCCCAGGTCGTCAGCTTACCCTCGAGGAGATTGGCAGGATTATGGGAGTTACCCGCGAACGAGTCCGGCAGATAGAAGCCCACGCTTTGCGCAAATTAAGACACCCATCGCGGATTTGCTTCCTTCGGGAAGGCAGCAAAGATTAATCAATCAGCATTTCTTTGGCAGATTTACCCTGTGGAATCATGGGTAATACATGCTCGGTGTAGGGTACAATGACTTCCAAAAGGTAAGGTTCATCTGCCTCCAGCATTTCTCTCATAGCTTCACGCAAATCCTCCCTCTTGGTCACCCGCCTTGCTTTCACGCCAAACCCTTCACACATTTTAATATAATCTGGATAAATCGCATCCAAGTTGTCAGGGCCACCAATATTTTCTGGATCGCATAGAATTGTGTGACCACGAACCGACTCATAAAAACGATCTTCCCACTGAACCACCATGCCAAGGTGCTGGTTGTTGAGCAGGAGGCATTTTGCATTGATCTTCTCGATTTTCGCCGTGGCCAATTCCTGGACATTCATGATGAAGGAACCATCCCCATCAATATCGATTACTTCTTTGTCCGGCCGGGCAACTTTTGCACCGACCGCAGCCGGGTACCCAAACCCCATCGTGCCCAACCCTAAAGATGAAATGTAGGTTCTGGGCTCCTTGAACCGGTAATACTGGGCAGCCCACATTTGGTGCTGTCCAACTCCAGTGGTGATGATCGCATCTCCCTTCGATTCCTCGTATAAAACATCTACAGCTTCCTGCGAAGTTATATGCTCACCCTTGGCATATTTAAAAGGGTATTTTTCTTTCCATCCTGCTATGGTCTTACTCCACTCAGAAAGGTCGGGCTTATTGAATCCGTCCTTTTGAATAATCTGGGACAAACGCTTGAGTGCGTATTTGATGTCAGACTTGATCGGGAAGTGTGCATGAACATTCTTGTTGTGCTCAGACTGATCGACATCGAAGTGAATCACATAAGCATCTGGAGCATATTTGCTCACAAGTCCAGTAATGCGGTCGTCAAATCGGGCACCAGCACAGATAAGTAAATCGCTCTCACAAACCGCCCAGTTTCCAGCAACCGTGCCATGCATACCGTACCAGTAGAGGGACTGTTCATGGTCGGGATCGAAAGCACCGATTCCCATGAGGGTATGGGCAACGGGGAGACCAGTAAGTTCAGCAAATTCTTTTAATTCAAGATGTGCCTCCGAGGAAATAATTCCACCACCGGTGTAAAGAACGGGCTTCTTTGCTTTGGATATGAGCTCGAGCACTTCGGTGAGTTCATCATCGGTTGCTTTGGGTTGGTCGAGCTTGTAACCGGCTAATTCACCCACCTCATCTGGGAAGAAGGGCTCAAAAACTTTTTGTTGTACATCTTTGGGAATATCGATAACCACCGGACCAGGCCTGCCACTGGTGGCCAGGTAGAAGGCTTCCTTGACCACTCTGGGTAAGTCCTCAGCAGTAAGAACCAAATAACTGTGCTTAACGATAGGCAGGGTCATTCCGAAAAAATCAGTTTCTTGAAAAGCTGCCTTGCCGATAAATTGTTGGTAAACCTGACCCGTGATCGCAACCAAAGGGATGCTGTCCATAAAAGCATCTGCTATGCAAGTTACCAAGTTGGTTGCTCCTGGACCGGATGTTGCCATGCAAACACCAGCTTTGCCTGTTGCACGTGCGTATCCGTGGGCCATAAAACCACCACCCTGTTCTTGCCTGGGCAAAATTGTACGAATTTTCTCAGAACGGGTGAGAGACTGGTGGAGTTCCATGGAAGCACCACCGGGGTAGGCAAAGACCACATCGACACCTTCGCGCTCAAGGGCAGAGACTAGAACATCTGCACCCTTCATGGCGGGACCATGCTCGCCTGATACTTCGGGATTGGTAGTAGATATGGTTTGTGTGCTCATAATAGAATAAAAGATATCAAAGTTATTAACATGTCTTAAGTGCGAATTTTTTACAAGGTGAAAGCCCTCCCATGGGTGATCCTTTTCTATCCTCTAGAATTTCTGCAAAACCAAATCTTGCCGATGTCAAAAATAAGCGCGAATATAATTGGAAGATGTCCAACCAAAAAAAGAAACAGATTTGCACTTTTTCTTCCTGGGGTGCGGTTACGACACTTTTGGATGACGAATCGGAAATTGTGCGTGGGGGGCTTCTGCAATTTTTAAAAAACACTCCTGAAGAGGGCAAAAAGTTCTTGCTCGGTATTAGCCAGGGGCAAGATTCCTATCTGGCTAAACATGCTCAGAACATGATCGAGAAACTTGGCTGGATTGATGGTGCAGGGGATTTTTTACGGTTTATTCGTTCATTGCGTTATGAGTTGGAAACCGGTTGGTTCTTGCTGGACCGAACGGTCTACCCAGATCTTGAAACCTCTACTTACACCTTTTTTCTCGATCAATTAGCCGATCGCTGCCGAGAATTACTTCTTCAACCATCCAATCCCAGAGGAACTTGCGAAGTTTTAAACCGTGTTCTTTTCCATGAGTTTGGTTTTCGTGGGGCAAGGGAGAATTTTGAGGATACGGATAACAGTTTTTTGCACCGTGTTCTCGATCGAAGGGAAGGTCTGCCTATTTCTCTTTGTACAATTTATATTTTGGTCGCCCGCAGGATAGGCTTTGAACTGGACCCGATCGGGACGCCCGGAAGGTTTATGGTTGGATGTTTTGCGGAACAACACCCTTTTTACATCGATTGCTGGGCGGGTGGCCGAATTATGGAACTGGAACAAATGGAAGACAAGGTGGGTATGCTTCCAGATGAAGAGTCAGGTGCCACCTTGCTCCCAGTAACCGTGGCTGAAACCCTTACCCGGGCGTGTCGAAATTTATGCCGACACTATGGTGCTTTGGATGATTTGGCCAAAGAAAGGTTATTTCTTTCTTTTGTTAACGAATTTGAAAGGGTACACCAGGAAGCATCCAATGCTTAAGGAACCGATCCTTTTCGATCACTTAACTAAGCTTCCAACAAATCAGGTTGGCCTTGCTGTGCTTGGCTACCCAATTAAGCATTCGATAAGTCCCGAAATTCATACAGCTGCCCTCCATGTGTTGGCCGATTCTGCAGACGAGTATTCAAAGTGGAGCTACGAAAAAATTGAAGTTCATCCCCATTCCTTGGCCAAGGCATTACCCATACTCGCAGATTATGGTTATCGTGGATTAAACCTTACTATTCCTCATAAAGTGGAGGTGTTACCTCACCTTCCATCGATAGATGAACAGGCCCGGATTATGGGTGCGGTCAATACCCTTTGCTGGGAGCGGGGTGGATGGAAGGGATACAACACCGATGGGGTAGGGCTATCCAGAGCAATTGAAGATGCCTTCAAATTACCCTTGGGGGAATTTAATGTGGTTGTGCTGGGAGCAGGGGGAGCGGCTCGTGCTGCGGTTGCTCAATGTATTTTTGAGGGTTGCCAAAACATTGATTTGTACAACCGTACAAGAGACCGGGCCAGAGAGCTTGTCTCTGCCTTAAAAGAAAATGGGATCGAAAGGGAAGTCTGCTTGCTCGAATCCTTTACCAACCCATTTGCTGGCTTGAATGAACCTGTTGTTGTGATCAACGCGACCGCTCTCGGCCTGAGACCTGAAGACCCATCACCGGTGGATCTCTCTGGATTGGATGGTAATTTTCATGTTTTTGATATGGTTTATAATCCTCCGGTTACCCAACTCTTGAGAAATGCGATGGAGACGGGCTATCCTGTGGCAAATGGTCTTGGTATGTTGGTCGGGCAAGCGGCCCGTTCCCTGGAAATATGGTCGGGGCAGGAAGTATCGGTTCGAGCGATGAGCGAGGCTGCCCAGGCCGCAGTTCTGTCTTAATTGAATTTATGAACGAGCTAATGGACTTGGCTGACTTTTTCCTGTGGGTGGGCTTGTTTGTAGGGTCCTGTCTTGGTAGCTTTCTCAATGTGGTCGCTTACCGGGTACCTCGTGAACTTTCTGTCATCCGCCCACGTTCAAGTTGCCCCGCGTGTAAGAAGCCCATTCCCTGGTTTTTGAATCTACCCGTTTTGGGCTGGGTTATTCTCAAGGGGAAAGCGAATTGCTGCGGTAGTAAAATTTCCGTACGCTATCCCCTCGTCGAATTAATCATGGGGTGCCTGTTTGCCTGGCAATTTCATTCGTTTGCAGCTCATGGAGACCTCGGTATTCTTCTCAGTTCCTGTTTGTTCGCTTGGATCCTCGTTGGGGTAATTGTGATTGATTTGGAGACCATGCTCATTCCCGACCGCTTCAGTATTGGTGGTGCTTTCCTCGGTTTTCTCCTATCTCTTTATTGGCCCTACCTTCATGGATTCGATCATTCAATGGGGGGGGCAAACAGTCTTCGTGCGGGGGTAAGCAGCCTCACTGGCATACTCATTGGATCTGGCCTGCTTTATTGGATAGGTGCTGTGGCTGGCCGGGCATTGGGTAGGGAAGCACTGGGCGAGGGCGATGTGAAACTGCTTGGATGCATTGGTGCGTTTTGCGGGTGGAAGGGTGCGGTCTTTTGTATTTTTGGAGGTGCTATGCTCGGTTGCCTGTTATTGATCCCAGCTTTAATCTTACAGAAACTCAGATTTTTTTCTTCTAAAGATACGAACCAAATTGGTTTGGGGGTGGAGATCCCCTTTGGGCCTTATCTCGCCCTGGCCGCTTTGGGTTATTTTTTTGGGTTCAACCAATGGGTCGATCCATGGTTCGTGTGGACTG
>Ga0181592_10001921_pt1 | contig 17059 bp, 16 predicted proteins | sample 071ome_20_FD_133755 | JGI IMG/M metagenome (GOLD analysis project Ga0181592, IMG submission 133755) | Coastal salt marsh microbial communities from the Groves Creek Marsh, Skidaway Island, Georgia - 071412BT metaG (megahit assembly) | ecosystem: Environmental > Aquatic > Marine > Intertidal...
GAGCAACAGAGGGGCCTGCATCAGGCTCCTCAGGTCTTCCGAGAGCGAGCTCGATGATCCCTCGATGCGCCGCGTGTGCGACGAATCCTTAAAATCCGCGCTCAGTGAGAACACGAAGAAGACGAAGAAAAGTCCTGCCGCGCCGGTCACGATCGCGGCGGTCTGCCAACCCCACAAAGATCCCAGCCATGCCACCAGGACGGGTGCCAGCCCGTATCCGGCGAAGCCGGCGAAGTTGTGCACGCTGAAGGCCCGCCCGAGCCGCTCGCTTTTGACCGATGCGTTTAGGATGCTGTAGTCGGCAGGATGAAAGACGCTGTTCGCCGCGCCGGCGATGATCGTCAGCACAACCAGCGCCGGATAACTGCTGAACACGCCGTAGAGCAGGGTACATGCCGCCAGGACGACGACGCCGGCCATCAGGATGTTCCGCGCCCCGAACCGGTCGACGAAAAAGCCCACCGGCACCTGCAGGGCGAACGACGCGCCGTAGAAAACCGACACCAGAAACGCCAGGCTCTCGATGCTGTAACCTTCGGACTGATGGATCAGGATCGACAGCGGGGGAAGTACCAACTGGTAGAAATGGCTGAAGAAATGGCACATGCCAATTACGCCGATGACGCGGACATCGCGGCGGCGTTCGTCAAGAGCGGCGGTCTGCAAGTTTACTCCGCCGCGACCGGAGCTTGGCGCTTGGTTGCCGCGTTGGTCATCAGCATGATCACGACGGAAGCTACCCACAGGATGGCTACGCAGAGGAATGCGTAGCGCGGCACGCCGGTATCGACGAACCAGCCGAAAAGCACCGGCGTGACCGCCGCGCCGAAATCCATCCCTGAATATACGAAACCAAAGACTTTACCGCTGGCGCCTTTGGGCGTGGCGGCCCGGACCAGCAGTTCGCGCGACGGGAAAACGACGCCGTACATGAAGCCAATCACCGCGAAGATCCCGAAAAGCTGCCAGCTGACAAGCTCGAAATACCAGATGCTGGCGACCATGAAGGTGGCGATGAAATAACCGATGGTGACGATTACATCGGGTTTTCTGAAGTTATCGGCCAGGTAGCCCCCACACAGAACACCGGTCATCACGGCACCGATCATGACCGAGACGAAGGCGCCCGCTGCCTCCAGTTCGAACGCGTAGATTTCCTTCATCAGCGTCGGCACGAAGGTCATCAGTCCCATCTGTCCCATGGCGACAAAGAAGAAAAAGCTCCAGCAAAGTAGGACGGGCGGGCTCATCAGGGTACGTACGCTGTCCCTGATGCTTTCCTCCGCCGCGCCGGTTTCGGCGCGCTCATGCGTACTGTCCCGAAAATCCCGGCTGCCGCCCCAAAGAATGGCGAACAATACGAGCCCGATCACGCCGGCAATAATAATGGCAGGTTGCCAGCCAAACGCCGTACCGATCGCCGTCATCGCAACCGGAGCGGCGACGTAGCCAACATAGCCGCCAAACATGTGGTAGCTGAAGGCTCGCGCCATCCGCTTTTCGCTGATGGTCGCGTTCATGATGCTGTAGTCGCAGGGGTGGAAGACGCTGTTACCGATACCGGCGAGGATCGACAAAGCGAACAACGCCGGATAGTAGGGCAGCACACCCATCAGGGCGGTACACCCGGCCATTGTTCCCAGCCCCATGAGCAGAATGCTGCGGGCGCCGAACTTGTCGACCAGAAAGCCCGACAGGGGCTGGCATACCGCCGATGCGATATAGAAGGCCGCCGTCAGGGCGCCGAGCAGCGCGAAGCTGATGCCTTCGCCCGCATTGATGAGATAGAATAGCGGCGGAAGGGCAAGCTGATAGAAATGGCTTGCGCCGTGGGAAACGCCGATAAGCGTCGTGACCCGCCTGTCGCGGCTTAGGACTTCCGCGTCCGTAAGAGTGGCTGCCTGGGACAATTTGCGGCTCAGACGCCAGCCGTCAGGCCGGCGGCCTCGATCCCAGCAATAGCTGCTGCTTCGTCATTGTCGGATGTATCGCCGCTGACGCCGACCGCGCCGATGATCTCGTCACCTTCCTTGATCAGCACACCGCCGGGTACAGGTACCAGACGACCGTCCGACGCACCAACCAGGGCAACGCCGAAGTGGGGGCGCTCGACAACGCGTTCACTGATCGCGCGCGACGATAGCCCCATCCCGACAGCGCCGAAGGCTTTGCCGGTAGCGATCTGGGGACGAAGTGCGGCGCCGGGGCCGTCTTCACGGGCGAAGGCCTTCATACTGCCGCCGTCATCGACCACAGCGACGGTAAGGGGGCTCAGCTTGAGTTCCTGACCTTTTTCCAGCGTTTTAGAAACGATTGTTTGCGCCTGATTGAGAGAAAGTTTCACCATGGTGGGCCTGTTGATGTTGTATTCTTGCCGAGAATTTACGCGCTCCATTGTGGGAGAGAAAGTGGCAATTCCCATATCTGCCTATAATTCTTCGCATGACAAATTCGGGAGATAACATGATACAGCCAGCGGTTGGATTTATTGGTCTGGGCACCATGGGCGGCGCTATGTGCCGGCATGCGATGAAGGCGGGTTTTCCTGTCAAAATCTGGGCGCGATCGAAAGAACGCGCCGCGGCCCATCTGTCCGAAGGCGCCGATTGGGCTGACACCGCGTCGGAGTTAACATCGGAATGCGATTTCGTAATCCTGTGTTTGTCGAATGACAAAGCCGTGGAAGAAGTGGTTTTTGGCCCCCACGGTGTTGCCGAGGGTAACGCATCGGACAAACTTCTTGTCGACCATTCAACCATTCATCCGGAAAGCACACGCAACTTGGCTAAGCGCCTGCAGGACGAAACAAGAATGAACTGGCTCGACGCGCCAGTATCGGGCGGTCCCGGCGGCGCGGCCCGGGGCGAGCTGATCGTAATGGCGGGTGGCGAGGCCAGGGATTTTGCTAAAGCACGAAGGGTCATTGAGACTTATTCGAAGCAGATCACCAAGATGGGTCCGGTTGGTGCGGGACAGGCAACCAAGGTGTGCAATCAGTTGATTATCGGTGCTGAAATCTGTGCCATAGCCGAAGCGCTGAATTTCGCGGCGCGGTATGGGATGGATGCGACTGCGCTGGCCGATGCGCTGAGAGGCGGCTGGGCGGATTCCCCGGTGCTGCAGGATCACGGAAGGCGAATGGCAAATGCAGACTATTCCGATCCGGCCGATGCTTCGATGATGATGAAAGACATGGAAATCGCCTGCGATATGGGAACCCGGACAGGCAGCGCAATGCCCGTTGCGGAAGTCGTGAAGGCATTGTTCGAACGTGCAATCCATGAAGGCTATATGGACAGCGGACAGATCGCGCCGATGCGACTCTATTCAGATAATCCGCTATAGCTAGCGCATCTCCGCCGCAAGTTCAGTCATCTGGTCACGCAGCCAAGAATGCGCCGGAGACTTGTCTGAATGATTGTTCCAAACGCCAATCATACGAAACCGCGGCAGTGGGAAGGGCGTCGGGAATATTTTCAGGTCACCCTCGAACGGCCGCAGAATGCGCTCCGGCGCCACTGTTATGAACTCGCTGTCTTTTAGAATGCTCGGCAGGCTGAGGAAGTTAGGAATCGTGACCGAGACCCGGCGTTCCCGGTCTAGCTTGCGAAGTGCTTCATCGGTAGGGCCGAAAAATCCGTCACTAGAGGGTGTCACCAGAACGTGGTCTAGATCGCAGAACCGGTCCAGGCTTAGTCTATGTTCCGCCTTGGGGTGTCCGGCATCGAGCGCGCAGACATAGCGGTCTTCGAATAATTCGATCGAAGGCGGGTTGGGGGGCGACATTTCCGGCACAGTCACCGCAAAGTCAATTTCCTGTCGGTCCAGTTGTTCTGCCATGCGCTTGCTGTCGGCCGATACCACGGAAAACCTTATATTAGGGCCAGTAGCTTTTACCCGCTTTATTAGCGGCGACAGAAATGTCGTCTGTGCGTAATCTGTTGCAGCGATGGTGAAGGTAACGTCGGCGGTTTCAGCAATGAATTCGGTGCCGGCGAATATCGTATCGATGTCTTGCAGCACCGCCTTAACGGGGCCAATCAGCTCGAGAGCGAACGGGGTTGGGCGGATGCCCTGCTGGGCGCGCAAAAATAGCGGGTCGTTGAAGGTCGTGCGCAACCTTTTCAGCGCGCCACTAACGGCGGGTTGCGTCAGGTTCAGTCGTTCTGCGGCCCGGCTGACGCTCCGCTCTGTTAGTAAAACATCGAGGACAGTTAGAAGGTTAAGGTCTACATTTCTGATATTAGCCATGGTGATACCTTCTATCATCCACAATGATTTGATTTATATCTAACTCTTTGCGACACTGCCGACAACGGCAGGGTTCACTGTCAGTGAACGGGCACCGGTGTCCGTCACAAGTAACTTAAATCCAATTTCAGACGGAGACACTCGAATGGCCACCGCAGCCCCTCTTGGAACCGAGACAATCAATAACCCTGCTGAAGCGACTGGCGAATATAGAGAGATGCTGATCCGCTTGATGACGCGTCAAATTTATGCGGAAACGGCAACCGCCGAAGTGTTCGGCCGCGCCATCACGGCAGCGCCGAATTGGCAGGAAAAAGAACTTGCAGCCGAATTTGCTGCCGAAGAAGCACGACATAGCAGGGGGCTTTACGATCTCTTGACCGACCTCGGAGAAGATCCGGAAGAAATTATCGCCGGTCGCCCCGACGCTGAAGAATTCTGGGGTCTCAACCTCGACAACTGGCTCGACATTGCCGTTTTCAACTTCACGGTCGATCGCGCCGGTAGCCATCAGATCATGGAATACCGGGAGTCCAGCTACGTTCCATGGGGCGCAAGCCAGGAAGAGGTGCTGGAAGACGAAGAGGATCATTACGACAACGGTGTCGAGAACCTCAAGCAGTTTGCAAAGGACCCCGAACAGCTCGCCGCATTTCAGGAAATCTACGACCGCGTGATGCCGAACTGCCTGAAGCGGGCCTTCGGACGTCTGGAAGGTGCTGATAATGATTTCTGCCTAGAGCATGGGCTGAAGCGGAACAAAACAGAAGACATTGTTAATCGCTATCTTGAGGAAATGCGCGGTCATATGCAGGGAACCGGCCTGATGTTTCCGCCGATTTCTGCCTTTGAAGCCATTAAATGCGAACTTGCCGACAGCACCAAGGAGATCCTTCTGTCGATGCAACGCTGACGGGTCAGAACAGACCAAAGTTTCGCCGCCGGCCCTCTCAGGAGCGGCCGGCGGTTTTTTGTTGCCAACAGATACCCGGGGAAATCCGATGATTACCGAAACTAACGACGTCATCCTCGACCATGAATTCAACGCGATTAAGGTTGATATTTCAGACCAGATCCTGACCATCACCCTAAATCGGCCGGAACGCTTGAACACCTTCGATGAAGGCATGAAAGAAGATTTCCGGTGGATTGAACGCCGTATTGAAGCCAATGACGATATCCGGGTGATCATCATCAACGCGGAAGGGGAAAAGGCGTTCGGCGCCGGAGCCGACGTTTCCTGGTTCGAACAGGACTTCCCGACCGAACGGTTCCGTATTGAATATCGCTGGATTCACGACTTCTTCGACCGACTGGAACGAATTGAGATTCCCGTGATCTGTGCGGCCCAAGGCATCTGCGCCTGCGGCGGTCTGGAACTGGCAATGTCCTGCGATTTCCGGATTTGTTCGGAAGACGCACGTTTCGGATTTACCGAAGGCAACATCAACCTGATCCCGGGCTCAGGCGGATGTTCGCGCTTGATCCGCCTGATTGGACCTGGCTGGGCGAAGGAACTAGTGCTCGCCGGTGAATTCATCGACGCGGAAAAGGCCGCTCAGCTGGGTCTCGTCACCCGCGTGGTGGCGAAGGAAAAGCTGCAGGAAGAAGCCCGCGCACTGGCCGCGAAGCTGGTAGCAAAGGCGCCCATGGCTATGGGGCTGGCGAAAGCCATTATGAACACGTGCGAAAACATCGACATGGCGTCCGGGCGCATTCTCGAACGTATCGGCCAGTCAGTGCTGATCACTTCCGAAGACCATAAGGAAGGCGTCCGCGCCTTTCGCGAAAAACGCCCGCCGGTCTATAAGGGCCGGTAATTACGCTATCGGCTTTCGGCGTCGTATCCGGACAGTAGGCCGTCCACGATGGCGTCCAGCTCGTCCCACGGTGCGGCATTGTAGCTGTAACTGTCCATAACGAATCCCGGGCCGGCATAGAACTTTTCATAAAGCATATGCCGCCCGGCGAATTCGGTGCCGAGCACGTCCCAGGCGAGCCGCATCAGTTTCATACGGTCCTGCGCCGACTGATCCGTCACCGACCAGTAGGTTTCGAATTTCTCGTTCAGCTCCGGATCCGCCATCACGGATGAATCCGCCGGCATCTGGATCGGCCCGCCGCCCATGAGTTCCCGTACCATGTCGCAGATGGCGGAATGATTGTTCGTGCACCAGTGCAGCGCTGCATACATATAGCGGCGGTTGACGGTGACATAGCCCGATCCCGGGACCATTTCCTCGCAACCGTGCAGCTGACCCATGATCATGCCTTCGAGGGTCGCCAGAAGGGCAGCCAGTTTGCCGAGCGTGCTTTGCACCGCCGGGATCTTGTCCGCCTTGTTCGATCGCGTCAGCTTGTGCGCCAGCGCCACGATCAGCTTCAGTTTCTCGAGAAACCGCACATTCGCCTGATGATTGGCCAGCGAATGCCCGGGTGTCTGCATGTAGATCTCCCGCGACATATGGGTGTCCTTATGCAGGAACACGCGTTCCCACGGCACTTTCACGTCTTCGAACAGAATGGCTGCGTCGGTCTCGTCGTAGCGGGCCGATAGCGGCATGTCGAACTCGCTGTTTGCAGACGCCTCGTATGGCTTGCGCGACCAGATGGAGACGCCCGGCAGGTTCAGGGGAACCGCGCAGGTGATTGCCTCCGCTTCCTGGCCCGGCGGCACGGGCTGCAGATTTCCGACCCACGTCTCGTGACAGAACACCGATGCCGTCCCGATCATCTTCAGTCCATTAATGACAACGCCGTCGTCGTCTTCCCGAACCACGCGCAGGGTAGGGGAGACCTGTCCCGTTTCCTTAAGCTCGGCATCAACGCGCCGTGTTGCCTGCGGATTTGTCACCGAATGGGACAGGAACAAATCGTCACGGCGGGCCTTGTTGTAATAGGCGGTCAGGTTGTCGCCGAACCCCTCGTGCAGATCTTCGAAGAGACCGGGATCGGTCGCGAGACCGGACAGGTAGCTCGGGAAGTTGTCTGGAGATCGCCCCACGAACCCGTATGTCCACGACGCGATCCGGCGATGGGTTTCGAACCGGCGTTCGAGGTCTGCGCGCGATCTCGGGCGCAGAAAATAGGTGGAAAACGTCTCTCCGTCCTCTTCCGAGACCATCACGTCGCGGTTTTCGGCCGCGTTCTTGCGATCGTAGATCATGCCCAGGGTCGCAGCGGCATTACGGAACGCGGGGTGGGTTGTAACGTCGCCCACAAGCTCCTTGCCGATATAGACGCGACGACCGTCGCGTATGCTTTCGAGAAATTCCTTGCCGCTCAGCATCACTCGACCTCCGCCGGCGTCAACACGGCGCGAACCGGCGCGCCATCAGACCCTGCGATCTTCATCGGCAGGCAGGCCAGGTCGTAAACGCCGCCGGACACATTCCGCAGATCCAGACCTTCAACGATTATAATTTCCGCCTCTAACAGCACGATGTGAGTGGTGGAGACATCATCGGCAAAAAGCTGGATTGACAGATAGTCGATCCCGATCAGGCGAATACCTTTCTCGACGACCCATCTTGCCGCATCTGCCGTTAACGCGGCGTAATCCTCGAAAAACGTATGATCGGGTTTCGACCACAGCTCTGAATTGGACGTTTTAAGAAGGAGCCGTTCCGTGCCCTCCGGTATGTTCAGCGCATCCAGATTCGCCGATGAGATTTCGGCGGTGTCGGGAATCTCTCCTACAAAACAGCGGCCGACGAGAACTCCGAGATCCAGCTGGTCCACGGTTTTGCCACCGTCGATGAAGTGACAGGGTGCGTCCAGATGCGTGCCGAAATGGACGCCTGTATCGATCCGAGTCACGTTGCAGCGATATCCGCCTTCGACGCTTTTCATCAGGGAAACTTCAGGCCGCGGGTCGCCGGGCCAGAGAGGCAGATCGGTCCGGAACGGGACCGTGATGTCGATGATGTCTGACATGGGTTTCCTTTTGTTCGCCGCTCCAGAATAGCGAACGGCAATCTCTGACGCCAATCAACGAATGTTTGCGCCCTGACAGGCGGCAACGCTAGATTGGAAAAAATTTTCAAGGAGAGTTTCGTGTCCCAAACGACGACGCAACGACTGGCGGAATTCGCCGCGACGACCGACGCCGAGACATTGCCTGAAGACGTACGCGTCTCGGCAACGGCTTTGCTGTGCGATGCGCTGGCCTGTGCGTTGGCCGGACACCGCGGTGAGGAGACTCACCAGTTGATGGCTGTCACGCGGGCTCTCGGCGGATCGGACGAGAGCAGCGTTATCGGCGGCGGCCGCCTGTCGCTGGCCGGTGCGACCATGATGAACGGTTATCTGGTCACGGCGGTCACCATGTGCGACGTCCACCGGGCGACTCTGACCCATATCACGCCCGAGGTCGTGCCGCCGGCACTCGCGGTCGCCGAGCGGGACGACCTGTCCGGCGCCGACCTGCTGACCGCCATAGCCATTGGATCCGAAGTGACGACCCGAGTCGGCATTGGTCTGGATTACCCGGTTTTTCGTGGCAAGGGCTGGCACGGGCCGGGTGTGATCGGTCCGTTCGGCGGTGCGGCTGCCGTTGGCAGTTTGCGAGGCTTCGATGCGGATAGAATGGCCCGCGCTTTCGGTCTTGCCGGCAGTCAGGCCGCCGGGACGTTCGCAGCCTGGGGCACGCCGACGGTCAAGTTTCATCAATGCCGGGCGGCGCTCTCCGGACTGATGGCAGCCCTGCTGGCAGAACAGGATTTCGTCGCCAACAAGGAGTTCCTCACCACGGAGGACGGCGGCCTCTACAACACTTACGCGGAGGGCGGATTGCCCGACCTGGTCACCAACGATCTCGGGTCACGCTGGGAGCTGCAACGGATCGCACTCCGTCTCTGGCCGTCGGCGACGGCTCTGCAGGAGGTAATCACCGCGCTGTTCAATATCGTGCAGGAACACGACGTCGCTTTCGACCAAATCGCGTCCGTGAGGCTGAAGCTGAGCGAAACGCCTTACAAGATGCACGGCGGCTTTTCGACCTATGCAGCGAAGTTCGAAGCACTGCTGTCCGCGCATTACGTCGCCGGCGTTTATCTGCGCGATCGCACCGTCACGCTCGACCAGTTCGAACCCGATTGTTACGACGATCCGGTTCTGCGCCGTTTCGCGGCGGAACAGGTCGAAATATTGCACGACCAAAGCCTCTCGAACGGTCAGGCCATCGCGGAAATCGACATGAAATCCGGCGCCACGCTGACGGCGCGATGCGACCATCCGCTGGGGGCGCCCGAAAATCCGCTATCGGCGGAACAAACGGATGAGAAACTGCGTACCTGCGCCGCCTACCGGTTGCCGGAAAGTCGTGTGGACGAACTCGTCGCAATCGTAAACGACATCGTATCCCTGAATTCAGTGCGCGAACTGATGTCGTTGATGCGTCAGTAGCCGAGCCGGGTGTCGATCTGACCGGTCAGCGGTTTCCCGGAACGGGCACGGCGAATGTTGTCGGCTAGGACCGGCGCGGCGGATTCGGGCAACGTCCACGCGGCCGCATGCGGATACATGACGATCTTTGGGTGTGCCCAGAACGGATGATCCTGCGGCAGCGGTTCCTGCCGGTACACGTCGAGCGTGGCACCGGACAGCTGACCACTGTCCAAAGCATCGATCAGATCGTCGTCCACGACATGTTTTCCGCGGGCCGCGTTGATCACCACCGCACCGCGGGGCAGGGCGCCGAGGGTAGTGGCATCCAGAACATCTTCGGTCTCGGGCGTCAGCGGCAGCAGGCACACCAGAATATCGCTCCGTTCCAGCAGGGCGAACAGACCGTCCTCTCCGTGGAAGCTTTCGATACCCGGTATATCCTTCGGGGAACGCGACCAGCCGGCAACGGGGAAGCCGAACCGGACGAGCATCTCTCCGCACGCGGCGCCCAGACGCCCGAATCCGAGAATGCCGACGCGCCGGTTCTTCGACAGCGTCTGCCGGAGGAGTTTCCACTCGCCCGCCTGCTGTTGCGCGCGATACTCGGGCTCCCGCCGATGATGCCGCAGGACTTCCATCGTCACGAACTCCACCATGCCGGTCTGCAGCCCCGGATCTATCAGCCGTGCGACGGGAACGCCGGCCGGCAATTCGGGATCGCGTAAAACGTGTTCGACACCCGCGCCAAGAGACAGAATGGCCCTGAGGCCGGGGAACGACGCCAGCGCACCGCGCGGCGGCTGCCAGGTCAGCGTGATGTCGATATCCTCGGGATCGCCCGCATTGTCGGGCCAGAGACGAATGTCCAGATCGGGGATTTCGGTGCGCAGGGCGTCGGACCAAACTGCCGGGTCTTCGCCATCGCACATAAACAGGAGGGCCATGCAAATCTGCCGTAGTGAAAGGTTTGATGCGCGCGCACTTTGGCGGTAAGCCTGTGGTAAGTCACGTGGGAAAGGGAGAACGAACGTGAAAGTCGGAATTGCCGGATTCGGGACGATCGGCAAGCCCGTCGCAGCAGCCCTGCACAGGGGCATCGAAGGGCTGGAACTCGCCGCGGTCTGTTCGCGCGACCGCGAAAAAGCAAAACGCAATATGGAAGGGCGGTGCGATCCGGTACCGGTGCTCGATCCGCAGGCGCTGGCAGATACGTGCGACGTCGTCGTCGAATGCGTACCCAAAGCGGCGTTTCGCGAGATCGCGGAACCTGCATTGAAAGCCGGCCGTATATTCGTCACCGTCAGCGGTGCCGGTTTGCTGATCCACCCGGACGTTATCGACATCGCGCGGGAGAACGGCGCTCAGATCATTCTGGCGACCGGCGCGCTGCTGGGGCTGGATGCCGTCCGGGCCGCCGCGGAGGGTGAAATCCACGATGTAACCATGATTACCCGCAAGCCCCCGTTTTCGCTGACCGGCGCGCCGTATCTGGAAGAACACGGCATCTCCATCGACAATCTCGACGAGCCGTTGAAAGTCTTCGAAGGCACCGCCCGCGAAGGCGCAGCTGGATTTCCGGCGAACGTCAACGTGGCAGCGGCGCTCGGACTGGCCGGCATCGGTGTGGACCGCACAAAGCTGCAGATATGGGCCGATCCGGCGCTCGACCGGAATACGCACCGGATCGACGTCGAAGCGGACAGTGCACGCTTCAGCCTCAGCATCGAAAACGTACCGTCGGAGGAAAATCCCGGCACCGGAAAAATCACGGCTCTGAGCGTGATCGCCGCCCTCCGCGGGCTGACGACGCCGCTCAGAGTCGGCACCTGAATTCGCAAAGGAGACATTGAAATGGAATACCAGGCCCTGAAATGGGAAATCCGCGAAAATCCCAATCAGCCGGGCGAAATGTCGATCGGCCTGCTGACGCTCAACCGGCCGGATTTCCTGAACGCCGTTGACGTCCGTATGCGCGTCGAACTCGACATTCTGTGCGACGAGATTGCCCATAACAGCAACATCAAGGTGATGATCATCACCGGCGAGGGCAGGGGATTCTCCGCCGGCGGCGACCTCAAATCCGAGGCCGGACCGCTTGGCGCCGGCGAAGAGGATTTTGATTTCGGCAATTTCGGCGCCTACAAGGAAATCGCCAGTCTGTTTTTCAACGATTTGCGCCATCAGGTGTTGCAGCGCGCGTTCAGGAAGTTCGAGGACCTGCCCTGTATCGTCATCGCGGCGATCAACGGACCTGCGGTCGGCATCGGACTGGAAATCTGCACGCTCTGCGATCTTCGGTTTGCCTCCGACAAGGCGAAACTCGGCGAAGTGGCGGTCCCGGCGGGTTTCCTGCCGGAATCCGGCGGCGCGCGAAACCTTCCCAAGCTGGTGGGAGTCGGGAAGGCATTGGACATGATCCTGACCGGCAAAATCATCGAAGCCGACGAAGCGCTGGAGATCGGACTGGTCGAGAAGGTATTCCCGCATGACGACCTGCTCGACGAAACTTTTGCCTACGCGGCGCAGATCGCCTCCAACCCCTATCTGTCGGTCCGCTACGCCAAGGATCTGGTGCGCATGTACTGGAACCATAATCGGACGGACGAAGGCTGGGCCCGCGAATTCGCGGCGATCCAGGAAATCACCCGCACCGGCGATTGCCGCGAGGGTATCCGCGCATTCCTCGAGAAACGCGAAGCCGACTACAAGGGGCCATACTACGATAACCCGCCCTGGGGCCGCGCCGGCAAATGACGGATCTGCCTTCCGGTTATCGGGAAATACCCGGCCGGATGAACATTGCCGGTGAGTTGATCGACCGGATCGGCGAACGCGGCTACGGAGACCGTACCGCATTCGTCTGGGATGGCGGCGAGGTGTCGTTCGCTGATTTTGCCGATCGCGTCAACCGGCTGGCGCACGGGCTGTCCGCGTTTGGAATAGAAAAGGGCATGCCGGTGCTTGTGCGTATGCACAATTGCATCGAATTTGCCGAGACGGTTCAGGCGCTGCTGAAGGTCGGAGCTCTGCCGGTGCTGCAGAATTCCCTGCTGGGCGAAGAAGAGGTCGATTACGTCATCGGCCATTCCGACGCGCAGGCCGCGGTGACGCTGGTGCCGCTGGCGGAACCGCTGGTCAATCTGAAAGACAAACTGCCTGCCGGAATCGTTGTCGCCCAGGGCGCCTTGGACGGCACGGGGATCTACGAAGACCTGATCGCCAGGGCTCCATCCGAACCTTACGCGACCGCGGACACCGCCTCCGATGACCCGGCGTTTTTCGTTTACACTTCCGGCACAACGGGACGGCCCAAGGGAATTGTCCACGCGCATCGCTGGGTGATCGTCCTCGGCGATTCCAATGCCTGGCGGCTACCACCGGAACCCGGCGACCGAGCTTATGCTACCGGCGAATGGAGCTTTATCAGCGCGTTGGGACACAACGTGATGTTCCCGCTGCGCAACGGCGTCACGGGCGTGATCCTGCAGGATCGTCCCAGTCCAGAAAACGTGTTGCTCACCATCCAGGAACACAAAGTGACGCTGATGTATTCGGTGGCGACCGTGTACCGCCGTATCCTCGCCATCGACGGCGTCGAAAACGAATACGACCTGTCGTCGCTGCGCGGGTGCAACGCGACCGGCGAAGCCCTCGAAGCCGCGACCTGGCAGGAGTTCAAGGATCGTATCGGCTGCGATATCTGGGAACATTACGGCGTTTCCGAAATGCAGATGGTGCTGGGGCAGGGGCCCCGTTATCCGGTCGTACCGGGATCCATCGGACAACCTATTCCGGGCACCGAAGTTGCCGTTCTCGACGACGGCTACAACGAGGTCGAGGACGGCGAAGTTGGTCACTTCCTGATCAGGTCGGACAATCCCGGATTTTTTCTCGGCTACCACAAGGACCCGGAAAAGACGGCGGAGGTCGTACACGACGGCTGGTACCACACCGGGGACCTCGCCTCGCGCGACGAAGACGGCTATTACCGCATTGCCGGACGCAGCGACGACTGCTTCAAGAGCCGCGGCATCTTCATCTCTCCCTACGAAATCGAAAACGTCCTGCGGCAACACCCGGCGATCGCAGAGGCCTGCATCGTACCGCTGGCCGATCCGGAGATCGGCAACCGGATCCGTGCCGTCTGCGTCCTGAAGGACGGCACGCCGGCAACCGACGAGACATCGGAAGACATACGTCAGTCCGTGCGCAGCCGGATTGCCCCATACAAAGCACCGCACGTGGTCGAATTCATCGATGCGCTGCCGAAAAGCCCAGTCGGCAAGGTGCTGCGGCGGGAGCTCGTCTCCTGAACGCCGCCACGCAGGCGGGGGGGAAAGGACCGGGGATCGTCTTTCTGATCGCCCTGGTGACTATTACTCTGATCGGACCGCTGGCCGTCCATATGTACATCCCTGTGATGCCGACGATCCAGCAGGCATTCGGGGTCTCCACGTTCCTCACCACACTGACCTTCAGTCTCGTGCTGTTCGTCATGGCGTTCGGTACGCTTGCCTACGGCACTATGTCCGACAGGTTCGGACGCAAACCCGTGCTGATGGTCGGGCTGGCGCTGTTCGTCGTGGGGTCCGGCCTGTGCGCGGTCGCCTGGTCTTTCGAAATACTTTTCGCCGGCCGTCTGCTACAGGCCATCGCGGCGGGATGCGGCGTCGTTCTGGCGCGCGCCATCGCCCGCGACGTCTACGGCCCAGAGAAACTGGCCCAGGTCATTGCCTATATCACGACCGCCTACGTGCTTGGACCGACGCTCGCACCCCCGATTGGTGGAGCGGTCTCCGATTTGTTCGGATGGAGCGCCGTTTTCTATTTGGCAACCGGTGTGTCGGTTTTCGTCCTTCTTCTGGGCGGTCTCGTGATCCGCGAGACGCATCACGAACGCAAACCAGGCCTCGGTTCCATCGCCCTTGCGGGGGATTACGTACTACTTCTACGCAACCCGGTTTTCGTGGGCTACGCGCTGGTACCGGCATTCACATCCGGCGCATTTTTCGCACTGGCGTCCTACGCCACCTTTCTGATGAACGATCATTACAAAGGCTCATCGGGAGAATACGGGCTGTACTTCATGCTGCTGACGCTCGGTTTCATGAGCGGTAATTTCATTTCCGGGCGTCTGGGAAACCGGGTATCGACCCAGTACATGGTCGTCCTCGGCTGCCTGATCGGCATTATCACCGTGGAACTCCTCACAGCAGCCGTGCTGCTGATACCCGACGAACCGCTCGCGCTTTTTCTCCCCGGCGCCGTCATCGGTATTGCGCAGGGTCTGGCAATGCCACATGCCCAGGCGGCCGCGATCAATGCCGAACCGGATCTGACCGGCACCGCGTCCGGCATTGTAATGTTCCTGCATTTTTCGGCGGCCGCTATTGCGTCTTTGTTTATCTCGACGCTTTACGACAAGACGTTTTTTCCGTTGATCGAAGTCGTTACCGTGCTGAGCGTTTGCGCCCTGGTCAGCGCCATTATTGCAAACGCCTATCACAGAAAGCGGAGCACATCCGCGATGGCCTGATCAGGTTTTGTCGAATTCGCCGTCGTGGCGGCCAAGGGCCTCGAGCGCATCCGCGACGAAGACGCGCGGCAGGATTTCGTCCTGCTTAACCTCCCGCAGGTCGGGATACAGTTCGCGGTAAAGGTTCATCTGCGCTGCCCAGTGACCGTCCGACATTTCGCCGTTGACCGCGAAGCCGCCGGAATCGTGCTCCTGCTGCCAGATCTCGCGGACACGGTCGTCCGGCACCGGCACGGTCACGTTAGCGTCGTAAACCTTGCGGAATATCTCGTAATCGTCGTGCAGCGACCGGGACGCCCGGATCATGCCGCGGGTCAGCCGCGCCAGTTCTTCCCTGTGATCGTCTTCATAGGCCTCCGACGTTCCCAGCACGCCATGCGGCTGCACGGGCACCAGTTCTTTCAGCTGCGCAAACCCCAAAAGGTTATGAACCTTGTCAGCATGCTCGATGCTGAGCGAAATCGCTTCCTCGACGCGGATCAGAGACACGTCGATCGATCCGTTCAGCAACCGTTCTATCCGTTCCGGCGGTGGGCCGACGACCTGCCAGTCGATGTCACCTTCGTCGATCCCGAGGGCGCGGACCGTCAGCCGTGCCATGTGATGGCTCAACGCGTTCATGCCGTCCAGCGCCCAGGAAACACCCCGCAGATCATCCGTCGACTCAATCCGGTTCTGGACGATCAGGTTCTGCGCTAGGCCCCGCGCCATGGAGACGACGGCGCGAACCGGATTCCCCTCGGCGCGGGATTTGATGACAGGACCCAGACCTCCGTAGGAAACATCGACCGTGCCGTCGAGTACCGCGCTGATGGCGGCAACCCCGCCATGGACCGGAATCCATGTCACGTCCAGGCCTTCCTCTTCCCAAAGGCCAAGCGTCGTCGCGGCCGCGCATGACAGATCGTCGACGCCGAATGTCTGGCCGGAACCTGCTGCGAGGCGGATAGGGAGTTTGTCGGCCATGATAATTACCCTGTTCTTATTGTGTGCGGCGGCGGACGAAATGCAGACTTGTGAGCGTCATGACGATTTCGTCTTGCTGATTAAGCGTATCATAACGTATCCGAACGGCATCGCGACCGCCTTCTTTTTCGGCCGGCGACAGCTCCAGGACGTTCGCCAGAACGCGCAGCGTATCGCCCGCTTTCACTGGGCGCTTCCATCTCAGACTGTCCACGCCGGGCGACCCCATGCCGCTATCCGCCAGGGCGCCGGTTTGCGCAAATAAACCGAAGGTCACGGCCGCGGTCTGATATCCCGCGGCGACGAGACCCCCAAAGCTGCTTTCCTTCGCGGCTTCGGGGTCGGTGTGGTAAGGGACCGGCGCATATTTTTTTCCGAACTCAATGATCTCTTCCTGATCCAGCCTGCGGGTACCGGTTTCAATCACCTGACCGACCTCGAAATCCTCGAAAAAGAGGGAACCTATCGGTTTCATTTTACGCATTCTCCATGTCTGCGGGCGCCGATCTCGCGATTTCCGACAATTTAGCGGCCAGCAGGCGCACGCCGCGCAGCCGGTCCAACGATTTGGTCCATTCGCGGCGGACGACGAACGTATGATCGGGACGCAGTTTCGTGCGTCCCACATCGTCGGTGACGAAGGCGACGAGCCCGACCGGGTTCGCGAAACGGTTATTGCGGAATGTAAGCGTCGCGCCCTTCGGGCCGGCATCGATTTTTTCGATGGCCGCTTCACGGCAGTAGCGTTTGATCGCAACTATCTGGAGAAGGTTCTCCACTTCGCCCGGCAGGCTGCCGAACCGGTCTATGAGTTCCGCCGCGAAGGAGTCCGTTTCCTCCGCGCTGGTGAGTTCCGCTATACGTCGATAGAGCCCAAGCCGTACGCCAAGATCTGACACGTAGTTTTCCGGAATGAGC
>Ga0181592_10001924_pt1 | contig 17045 bp, 21 predicted proteins | sample 071ome_20_FD_133755 | JGI IMG/M metagenome (GOLD analysis project Ga0181592, IMG submission 133755) | Coastal salt marsh microbial communities from the Groves Creek Marsh, Skidaway Island, Georgia - 071412BT metaG (megahit assembly) | ecosystem: Environmental > Aquatic > Marine > Intertidal...
ATAACAATCTCTTAGTACATAGTGAATAAACCGCACAAGTCGGTAGCGAATCAATCATGCATCATGCAGTGCATACTCTGCACAGTCTGCAAAAAGGGACACTGCGAGGCTGTGTCATTCCTCTTCGTCTCCCTCGTCGTCCTTGGGCTCATTGTTTTCCAAGAACTCCAGCCACAGCCGTATCTGTTCTTGTGCCCATGCTAATGTTTGTGTTGGTGTTGGTCTTACTGTCATGTTTCTTTCTCCCTATAGTATGCGTAGCCATGACTGGCTGTGTGAATCGGATAGCCCCACGGAGGGGGTGAGGATGGTGGGGGTGTGGGTGGCGCTGCGGCAATCCCCGCAGTAGGGCTGCGAGTTTGGTGTGCTAAAGCACACCCCCTTTGGGTCAGCCACCTGCCCCACGCTCACCATCGGGCCATGTTCACATGGTGACCGTAGGTGGTGGGGCAGATGACTGCCTGTCCTGTTCTTGGTGTTCGCCAAGTCGCTTTAGCATCGCTGCTGGTTGTTTCCGGATGGGCAACCACCACCCCATTCCTCCGGTCTCGCTCCGGTCGGACGGGGTGGTGGCTGCTGCCGGGTTCCGCGGTACGCACCCCACGGGGTGGCGGGTACAAGCCCCCACTGGCCACACAGGTTTGAGTGACTGTGCTCACTGACCTCGGACGCTGCGGAGAGCCACATCCTCGGGTACACCGAAGGCCACCAGTTCGGCGACCTTGGCTTGGATGTCGGCCGGCAGAGTGGCGCTGTCGTGGACGATGGGTTGACCCTTGTCGGTCAAGAAGCCAGCCGCAACCGCCTCCTTGACGCTCATGCCGTCGGGGATGTGGCCACCGTTGCGAACCTTCATGGCTCGGAACTCCTCCTTGCCGATAATGCGGTTGCCGCTGCCGGGCGTCCATGGGTTCTCAGCCTTGTAGATGGCGTGGAGAACCCACGCCATGTTGCTGCTGGTGCTCTTGGGGCTGTCGCCGAAGCCGGCGCTGCGGTCGGCAGCGATGGTGGCGGCCAGTTGCTTGGCGTCGCCCATGACTAAGGCCACGGCGATGGCGTTGTGCGCTGGTGCTGCACCCATCTTGGGGGTCGTCTGTGCGAGTTCGCTGTAGCGACGAACCATGTTCGTCACGATGGCGGTCGCTTCGTCTCGCTTACCGGCGGCCTTGCCCTTGAGGGCAGAGGCGATGTCGGCTACGGCTTTCTCTTGGCTGTCGCGGTATTCTTGCGCTTTGCTCATGTTTTTCACTCCTTCTTCATGTCGGTTGGTGCTGGCGTGCTGTTGGCTACGACTCGCATGACTGCGTTCCATGCTGCTGTCCACCCAGTCTGTCCGTCCACCATTAGCGGCACGCCGTTGATGCTCGCCTGCGAGTTCATCGCAATGCGCTCATCAACACGGCGGTTGTGCTCGTGGTCTCCGGGCTTGTGGGTGAACCTCGCCATGTTGCGCTCAATCTCGTGCTCTTCACGGCGCTGCATGGCCTCGTATCGCTCGTTGCGCTGGGCGCGAGCGGTCATGGCCGCCTCATGGTCGTACCGTGCACCGCATCGGTCGCCGACGCACGCATACACGACCCTCCCGCTCGGAAGCGTGAGGGGGTGCAGGTCGCCTCGGCACAGGCCACCGTCACGGTGGCGCTCGGTGCACGCGTCTTTCACTACCTTGTGTTCGTATTTCGTCTTCATTTTCTTGTCCTCCTGTGTGTGTTTGCCCCCACCCTCACGCAACGGCGAGCGTATGCACACCGGCACGACCGCAAACGAGCGGGGGTGGGTGTGCCCGCCACCGAGCATGGGGGGAAGGACATTGACACATTGTTTAGGCTCTTTATAACTGAAAGTCCAAAATGGCCGACTCACAAATCCTTTAGCACTTCACCCCCGTAGCCCTTTAGCAACGCATGCGACAGGGGGCTTCATGGGACATTGAGAAGCGAACACGCACACCCATATGTGTGGGGCGGAAGCCCCCCAAACAACGCACGGCGGCTTGGTGGGACTTGCGCGTGCAAGTGCTAAAGCCCACACCACACAGGAAGCCACCTCACACAGCACACCACACGGCGGGACTGCTCACACGGGAGAGCCGTCCCCCTGTGCCGACACAGCAAGCCGACTCACACGGGGCGACGGCGGTGGCGCGTGAATGATTCTATAGACCGCTACCCTGCGAGGCTGCTGAGCCACTACGCACGAGGCGGCTGGCTGTGCCGTGCGAGGCGGCTGACTGTGCCGTGTGAGCCGCCCTGCTCGCACGACGCACCCCGTTCTATAGAACAGGCGACGGCGGCTTTAGCACCAACCCCCTGTGGGCTTTAGCACTACAAGGAGGAATGCTTTAGCCGCCGGCTTTAGCGTCCTTTAAGCCACATACGGCGCTCCACCATTTTTTTGCTCACAGGCTTAGGGCCCTAAAAAATTACATAATTTTTTTTAACTTAAGCCGCCTCCAATAGTCATGGCCGGTGAGCCCGACATGTGTAGGACATGCGAGGGTATGGGTAAAATCCAACATAAAGGTCAACTCTTCAACTGCAACGAATGCAGGGGAAGTGGCTTGAGCAACCCGCCTCACACATCACATCCCGGCGAAGGAGAAGAGTATGTTGAAGAGCGACAGGACCTCGGGAGTGTTCCAAGCACCGGTCCGTCAATGACCTTTCAAGGCCGGGATGTTAGCGGACCACAGGGTGGCGGGACCGTCATCGGACAGTACGACGAGGAAGGTAACCCGACGAACTTGGGCATCCCTTTTGGGGGCATTTTCACCCGTAGTGCTGACCCGTTGGATGAGGCTTGGTCTGTTCTCAAACAGTACGAACCAATGCGACCGCTACATCGCCGTTCAGTTATGTTCCCACAGATGCGTTCACCTACAAAAATAGTGGAGAACCGACAGTTGGGGATAGATGGTCTTCCAATACACACCTTGGGTCGGCATAAAGGTTATTGGACACACTTTGGTCCTAAATCTAAGGGGTACTTCACGCCTTATCACGAGCAAGACCAAGAGGGTCCGCTTCACGAAGTGAGGTTCCAGCATCAACGCAAAGGTAGGAACCTTACACCCGACGAGCGGGCTATTCGGAATACAGAAGACCGCAATCAAGCCATAGACCGGGCCAACCAGTTCCACCAAGACCGCATTGACGCTATGCAGAACTTACCCTCGCCGGGGCCGGGTAGTTTTTCACAGCCCCCCAACCCCGACTTCAATCCTTTCACAGTGTCCGGTGGCCAGTGATGTCCCCCTTTGAAGAGGCTTGGTCTGTTCTCAAAGCGGACTTTTTTCTCGGTGATGAGCGCCGCTCTCGGGGACTACATAGCGCCAATTACAATGCGGAGCGGTACAAGGGAACCCCTGTGTTCGGCGCTACTAACTTTCTTTCGGAAAGTGAAAGGTATAGCCCAGTCAACATGCACTACGGTACAGGTCGCTCTATGGCGACCGGACATTTGAGAAACCTCAGTGATGGGGGCATGCCGGCGGCAAAGGTAGTGGACAGCCCTTCACAAGAACCGCATTATCTTGGCGGGTCCATTCCCCGACTTAACCCCGACGGCAGTTTTACCGGAGCCAATGTACAGCAAATCCTTAACCATCCTTCAATTGACACCTTTGAACAGTTCGGGCAATCACTCGGTGATATAATGGGGCACGAAGTTGTCCACGAACTCATTGACCCGGAAATCACAGAGTGGGCTAAACAGCAGTCCGGCATCATGGATTTGCAGGATGACTCTGCACTGAGGCTGCGACTTGAACTTGATGCGGCTTTCCGAGCACAAATGGAAAATGAACTTGGTCCGTATGCAGTTGAGGAAATGTTGGGTGATTATGACCGAGAGGCGGCTGAACATGCGTTTCGCACTTTGAGAAGCATGGGTCATGAAACGGGAGCGTTTGCACTGACGCCCAGCATGACTCAAGAAGAGATTTACAACTTAATGCAGGGTTATCCGTTTGGCCCCTACCTTAGCCGAGAAGACCCCGATAATATATCCGAGTTGCACTTGGCTGGCCCTTCGCCCGACCAACTGCGCTATGAGCAATTGCTTCAAGAGCAGGGTCTTGCTGAATGAAGAAACTTTATGTCTTAGCCTACCTTCCCCCCTGCATGGCCAGTCCGATGGATGCCGCTTGGTCTGTTCTCAAGGCTGACATAGACCAAGTGTATGGGCCGGGGGGCTTCTCTCGTCAAACCATGCCGCCTCTTGTACGAGGCATGTTACAGCGAGTTCGGGAACGGGAAGGTGATAAAGCCGTAGCAGAATCCTTGCGAGTGGGCAGTATGGCTCCGCTTTTTGACCGAGTTGAACCGGAGGCAGAATTGTCGGGTAAGGCACGCAATCGTTACAACTTCCAAGCAGGGCAGCGGAAAAAATGGGGCCAAGGTGGGCGAAACTGGCCCACCGCAGGTGGGCCCGATAATGAAGAACAATTTGACCCGGAGTTCTCGCCCAGTCTTCCTTTTGATGAGCCTCAATTTTCGGTTCCTCAACAAGCCTCACCTATGACTCCGCCCATGGACCCCGATTTTATGGACCGAATTGACAGAAAGCGGCGAGAACAGCAGATTGACCAAGCCAACTCTGCGAAGAATCAGCAAGAGCGACAGGCCCGACAGGACTGAGGTGAGCACCTTGCCGGCTTACGATTGCCGAGTATGTGGTGAGCGTAAGTTCACTTCTTGGTCAAAGGGTGCTAAAACCTGTGCAAAGTGCTCCCGGCTGGCCCGAGAAGCACGAAGTATAAATAGCAGTAACCACACATAGGGTACTAAGGGAGGGGCGGTACCTCCGTTGTGCATTCTTGGGCTCTGAATCACTTTCTTCACCTTCTCTGCCGCCCCTCCCCCCTTCGGTGAAACAAATGCCTCGGCGCAAAAGTCCCTCTTGTCCGTATTGTGAGCAACAACCTACTCAACGATTGTACTCCAAGGCCGGCGGCACTTTGCATGGGTTGGCGTGGCATTGCCCTAAGTGCGAGTGCATGTGGAAACTTTGATTTAGCCACCTGTGCTGACATGCGTCATGGCGGAGCCTATAGATTGGCTGACCGACGATGAAATCGTAGGTAAGACCGACTGGTCCGATGTAGCGTTTTGCGACTGTTGTTCGCCTCTTGAGATTTCCATGGCGGTTATGAAAGCCAAGAAAAAGTCCAAGCCATTTCACGGCTACAATCCAAACAAGCACCACCGAAAGGGTGGGTTGAACGCCAAAGGTCGTGCCGCCGCTAAGCGTAAGGAAGGTGCAAACCTCAAACCTCCGGTGACGACGAAGCCAAGCAAACTTAAGCCCGGCTCAAAGAAAGCCAAGCGACGAAAGTCGTTCTGCGCCCGCATGTCGGGCGTTAAGGGGCCGACCAGCAAAGGCGGCAAGTTGACACCGAAAGGTGCATCACTAAAGAGGTGGAATTGTTAATGCAGACTCGGTTTGACCTTCAACCTCGCCTTGATGGTGGAATGAATGTCACAACTGAGTCTATAGATGCAGTGCGCGCTCGTCAAGCAAAGTTTCGCAGGGAAATGGCCCAACTGGAAGCACAGCGAGCGGCTATGCAGGAAGCGGCCCAAGCGCCCGGTCAACAAACTCTCAAATCCTGCGATTGTGAACATTGTTTTGCAATTGATACGGCTTGGGACCTTCTTGAGAAGAAACTGTGTCCCGAAGGTAAAGCCGCCGCAAAAAAGAAGTTCAAGGTGTACCCATCTGCATATGCTAACGGATGGGCGGTTCAATACTGTAAAGGCAAGTTTAGGGGGAAGAAAAAGAAATGACTCCCTTTGACATCGCTTGGAGTTTGTTGAAACAGTCTCCGCAAGTTGCAAAGGGAGTGGTTACTTACCTTTCCGGCCAAAACTCCGCATGTCCGAAGTGTGGTCAAAGAGGATTGGTGAAATACGATGATTCGTACATTTGTACTATGTGCGGCTACAATAGCGCAAGAGAAAGCGCAGAGCAGGCCAATCAGCACCCGCTTCAAACCAATCCGTTTTGGGTCGGTAATTCCGGACAGGTGATGTGATGGAGTCATGCCCCTGTTGTAGCGTGATGGTCGTCAAGGACCTCAATCGTTGGTTCAAGGAGAAGTGGGTGGATGTGTCTCGTAAGGACAAGGACGGCAAGCACCCGCCTTGCGGGCGCAGCAAAGCCAACACTTCCTCAAAGGGCTACCCCAAGTGCCGCCCGTCGGTCAAGGTGTCCAGCAAGACGCCGAAGACCAGTGGCTCCATGAGCGAAGGCCAAAAGCGTGCGGCAACCAAGCGTAAGCGAGCCAAGAAGCAGGGCGTTGGCGGAAAGCCGACGATTGTCAAGGCCGACCGCAAACTCATGTATGATGTTCGTGAATTGCCCACCGGTCCTTCACGGACCCCCGCGTGGCACGGTCGCACAGCCCCGGACGACCAAGGCAACACCAAGCAAATGGTGGCAGTAACGCCTTACGGTCTCAAGTTACACGGCGGCTCGGCTATGTTTCGCACGGACGACCAAGGCTTGCTGGCCCCGGCAGACCAAGATTTTGGAGAAGAGACCGTCAGTCGCTTCACGAATCGCCTTGCTCCGGTCATGGCTCATGAAGTCGGTCACGCACTTGACGCACAGCAAGATGCAGGTTCAAAGTTCCAAACTGAAATGCCAGCCCATGTTCTTGAGCAGGCTACGAGGGAGGCCATGCACGGGAGGCAAGGTTATGCTCCTCAACCGATTTTGCCAAAGGCGCATCAACTTGCCCGGGACCGCTTTTACGACCAAGGTACCAATGACTTCATCCTTCCCGAAGACGACCCCGACTACCAATACGACATCACCGACGACCGCATCATAACCGGCGAACCAATGGACCTCTCTTGGCGACTACTCAAGCGACCGGTTAGTCCCGAGGCCAAGCGGCACAAGTTGGAGTATGACACCAAGTACGAGTCCACGCCCGAGCGCCTCAAGTATCGGGAAGAACTTAAGCGTGAGCGAAGGCACCGGGGTATTGACGGCAAAGGGGGCCCGGACATGAGTCACACGAAAGACCACACGCTCGTCGCCGAAGACCCTCACACCAACAGGGCCCGCCATTTCAAAGAGCGAGGCACCCTCAAGGGCGACCCTATGGGTATCGCTTGGTCGTTTTTGAAAAGCGACAATGCTGACTACAATTTGTCTTTTTTTCCCCAAGATGATTTCGCTGCGGGGAGATATAACCCGTGGACTGATACGGTAGATATTAATTTGGCTTCAATACTACCCTTTGGGCGACTCATGGGTTTTGACGATGAAGACGCTGATAAATACACTGCGAATGTGTTGGGAAGATTAAACGCACACGAATGGGGTCATGCAATAACTGATGGGCAAGAAGGAGTGGGTGATTTGAAAGACATGCACCGCTTCGGGCCATATAGCAAAGACTTGAATGCAACTGCACGAATAGAACATCCGTCTGTCATGATGGAATATCCCGAATCAGCACTTGTAGCGCACCAACGGTTATTGATGGACCTCAATGCTCATCAACGAAGAAACGCTGGAAGAGAGGCACTTGTGGAGAGAATGTTTGGGCAAAGAAGAGGTAAAGAACACCCCATGCGAGGTATCACACAGATTATGCGTCAATTTGATTCAACTGATATGACCCCCAAACAAAAAGAACAACGGTTTAGAGAAATCTTGGGGATGCGAGCGAGGAACCAATATCTCCGACAAGACAACGCCACAAGAACTTCCGAGCAATGGGATAAAATGATTGCCGATGAACGAAGAAAGGACAGGCAGAGGCGAGGACGATGACCGAATATCCTTTTGACAATTGGGGATTTTCATTCCCAATCACTCTTGAAGACCACTTGTTTATCATGGAGCAGTTGATGGACCACTTTGCTCATGTTATTGACATGTTGGAGGAGGCTTGCGACAACAATGATGCGTTGCTGGCTGACCTTGTGGACGCTCAAGAGCAATACATGATGCTCCGACAGACTTATGAGAAAATGAAGAATGGGGATATTTGTCATGCTGAGTCCAACTGACACCGCTTGGTCTGTCCTTGAAGAAGGACATCGTGTGGAGAAGTGGGTTCCTGCTGCTCTTGTTGCAGCATCAGCAGCACAGGGATTGCACAATGCAGGATTTCGCTTTAAGGACGAAGAGGGCAATTTAGCACCGGGCTTCCGCGGCTCAGCAACCATTGCGGACCCAACTGGTGGTATGATTGCGAGTAAAGAAATTGAAGACCCCAATGCGTTGGAACGAGGGGCAGCAGTAGCGACACAGGTTCTCCCTTTAGGGGTAGGAATCAAAGCCGTGAGTAAAATTGGAAGGGGCGCTAAAACGGCACTTCAAGGCGTTCGTCAAGCCGACCGAGCACAGGCAGCGTCCCGTGCGGCTGATGCCGAGCAGGCTGCTCAAGCGGCAGCGGCACATGTTCGCCACCTACAGATGACTCAGCGGGCTACTCATCGTCGCCCCGGAGCCTACCGAGCCACCAATGCAGAAGTTGACGAAGCCTACCGTATTGCAGAAGATGCTGCACAAATTGCCCGAAATCGCCGCTTAGCACCCACTGTTCCGAAAGCGACTCGTAGGGGAGGTAAGGTTGCCCAAGCGACCGGCTTTGGTGCCGGCCTTGGTGTACCCTTGGCCGTTGCAGGCTACCACCTTGGTCAATCAGCGATTGGTGCACTCACTCCAACATCGGGCCCCGTTCAAGGATTCGGTGCAGGTGGCGGCATGGCTCCCGCACAAGGTGGTCAGCAAGGCTTTGCACTTGCGAATCAACCTGCCGGCGGCATCGGTGGTGTGCAAAATGTAAACCCCGGTCAGACGGCTCGTCAAGACATTTGGAGCGATGTTCAGTGGGACCAACCGCAGCCGGCCCCTATTCAACAGGATTGGGCACAACAGCCAAATACGCAGACTTCCTCACAAGTTCGTACGGGGATGTTTATGTCACTCGGAGACCAACTCTTAAAATCGGCCGTCGGCCTCATGCAATATACAGTTATGAAGGAAAATGCTTGCCCCAAATGCGGCAAGAAAGGCTGTGTCTCTAAAATGGGATGCGTGGCCAAAGCAGAATGTCCGCATTGTGATGGCGATGGTCCTCGGAGCGCATGCACTTGCGGCAAGAAAGAAAAGGCCGAGGGCAAGAAAAAGCCGGCTCACGGCATGGTCATTGTCATTGGTTCCAAGGCCGGACCCGGCCCGTCAACGGACGGTAAGCGGGACGACAAAAAGGACGACAAAGAGTGATACTCAAGGGCTGTTTTGCTCCCTCTCAGCAAGCAGCCCGCCTTAGAAGGCTTTATTTGTTCGTGCATTTTGGGTATATATGAGAGGATTGTATGTCAAGCGGCAGCCAAAGCGTAGACCAAAGTGAAATCCGACTCATGGGGCTTATCCTCATGCAGTCGCTGAATGTAGGACTGGCCATCGGGGTTTTCAACGCCGGTATTTGGATTGATTTGGACAGTACACCTTTGAATGCGTTTACTTATGCTATGGGCGCTTTCTTTGTACAAGGTATTGCTTACTATTTCTTCAAAATGTTCTTTCAGCAAGGTATGGACGATAAGGCCCGACAAAGCGAAATGGAACGAGAGCGCCGTAACCGTTATCGTAGCATGGAGATGACTTTTGAGCGCCGCCGCCAAGACATGGAGTTGCGAATGCAAGAGGCACAATTGGAACAAGAACTCCGCTGGATGGAGCAAAATCCCGGCAAAATGCCGCCAATGAGTCTTTCCGACCCCCTTTCAGTTGATACGGCCAACTTCAATCCCGAAGCGAGCGACAAAAGTCTTGAACTTGGAGTTTCTTTTGACAACGGTGATAACGATACTCCTCGTGGGCCCGATGGGAAGTTTAAGAAGAAGGAGTGAGGCCTGTGGGCTGGCTGTTCAAAACGCCGAGCGATGACGCTACGGAGTCTACACTTCGTGCGATTCACATGGCCAATACGCTTGATAATGCGTATGAGCGTACATGGGGATGGGTCAAAGCGGTTGTCTTTTCGTTTTTGAGCGCCTTATCCGTGAGTGCGTTTGAATATCACAACGACTGGAGTTTTTGGGAACATACGGTTACTTGGATGGCCGAGAAAGTCACGAGTTGGTTTGAATGAGTGCGACAGCGGGTTCAGCGTTGGTGGGCGGCATCGTTTTTGCTCGCGAACTGTACCATTATTGGATTCCGCGACGAGTTGGCGTATACGGCCCACCATTGACTGGAAAGACTACATTGGACAAATATTTGACCACACCGGGTGAAATGGAGGAAATACCTCTTGACAAGCGCACCAAGCATGCAAAGGTTCTCGGAAAATACCTTTTACCACGCCCCAGTCGTAAGCGTATTAAGTATAAAGGTGAGACTCGGGTGGTTCACTCGGCGGATATAGGCGGAGAACAGCGTTTTTGGAACCTTTGGATAGACGATATGGTCAACCGTAATGTAGAAGCAGTAGTGTTCATGTTTGACGACCGTGCAAATGCTGGGGGTGACACAACCGTTGATGCTGTTGGAGGATTCAAGTTCTTGGTGGACGCCCTTATTTACCGTCAATATCGGTACAGAAACTTCCGAAGTTGGCTAAAGGGTAAAAAATATGCTCCAAAAGTGATTTTATTGGTGGCGAACAAGGCTGATAAGTGGTGGGACGACCAAGCCAACATACTTTGGCAGCAGCAGCGACTTGGGGAACACCGCATTTTTGACCCGTTTCGGGAAGACCTTGTGAGGTTACAGAAAGCCGGAATACCCACACGAAGGGGTATGATGGCTACCCGAATTGGCTGGAATGTGGAAATGACGATGGTTGACATGCTATCTACATGAGGTGAGTAAAAATGAATGGGTTACGACGCTATGGGCAAGTTCCTCAGCACGCAAATGGTAATTTATATGCCCTTGACGCCAATCAAATGGCGGCATTATCGCAACAAGGGAGCCTTTCCCACGAACAATTGATTGAAATGCAAGGTGCGCAGCAGGGAATGCGAGAAGCGGCTGCAAAAAGCAACATTGAGGTCCCAAAAGTCAATTTTTACCCCAGTCGTCACCCCGATTCCCGAAAAGCGCGCAAAAAGGACATCAAACAGGCCCGAAAACTGCTCAAACCGAGCAAAAGAAGCGTTTTCAACCCACTTCGGTGGCTTGGAATGAAGTATCGCTACAACAAACTGCACGAAAGGTGCGTTGTAGACGGCTGTGACTGTGTTGAACTCATCAAATATGACAATTTGTACGCTAAAATCTGTGATGAGGACACTGGGGAGAGTCTTTGGGACCTTTATTGGACAAATCCGGTCACAGGAGAGGTTCAAGCCTTCGTAGCGGCTGAAAATGTCACTGATGGGCGTAAAATGAGGGGTACATATTGCCCCGAACACCTTCATTTGTACCATTTACTGTGTAAATGGGAGGATGAAAACGACAAAGTACGCCAAAACAGCAAATCCGGCATGCGTGAAATGGTCAAAAAAGGCGTTTCTACCGTCGCTGTACCCATCTCAATCGTCAAAAAGAAGGACAATACACCCCAATTTTTGGCCAAATATGAGCCTTTTTTCAAGCAATTAGAGCAGGATTCTCGCCAAACAAGCGGTATTTCAATCCTTCATTACCAAAATCCGGTGTCAAAAATGAATGATGTGACCATGATTGTCTTTGATTTACGCATATTTCAGCAAGAATTGGGCCAAATGGGTCAGCAAAACCCACCCAGTATTCTTGATGCAGTGGGTAAAGTAGGAATTACATTGCCCGAATCACCTGTTGGCCAACAGGTTGAAGAACAGAATGGCCCTCAGTTTGACCAAGGGCAGCCTTGAAAGTAGGTGAAAGCATGCTATTCGGTAACAATCAGCAACAAAATGGCGCACTCAACCTTGGTGCACCCACCGGCTCCCCTCAGCAACCCTTTGCTTTCGGTCAACCCCAGCACAATGCTATGCAGAACTTTGGTCAAAGTTCCTTTGGAGGGGGCATGGTGCAAGGTATGGGTATAAATCCCGCCACGATGCAACAACCAGTGGCCCCGCCAAGCGAAATTGAAATCCAATTAGCACTCATGCGCTCTGTTGCACCTATGGATAGGTTCGTAGCATCAGCCCAAATGGCGACACTTTTGCAAATGATGAACGACCTTGTTAGTTTTTCAGTGCTTGAAGTGTTGAAAAACGCTACTTTTGTCATCAACGAAGACGACGGTACGATGAAAATGGACATTGCTTCGCTTCCGCCGTCCCTTCAAACGATGAGTGCAGAGAATGTCACCAGTCAATTTAACCAACTTCAAAGCATCAGTCAGCAAAACATTCAGCAAGCCGAGATGCAGCAACAGCAAATCCTTGCTATGGCCCAGCAATCGCTGATGGGCGGCGCTCTCCAAGCAGCATTGGCTGACGAAGGTATGATGCAAAAGGTGGGTGGCGGTGTCGGCTCCTTTGCCCGCAGTATGATGGGAGGTCGCTGATATGATGGATAAGAGCACTCCAAACTTTTACTATGGGTTTGCGATGTCAACCCGTGACATTTTCGCTCCAAAGAAAAGCGTTATCGTAGATATGGTCATGGTACAAGTTTTGACCATCATTGTTACGCTCTCACTGATTCTTTTGACAGGCAGTGGTAACTTGAGTTCCGACATGATGGCCTACATGATGGGCGCTATGATGGGTGCAATTCTCCTTGCTACGGGTATTTACACCCGTATTTCGCAACAATAGTCACCATTTGTCTTGGGGACAAGTGGATGATTTGAGTGAAGCCTTCGTCCGCATGATGCATCCGCACTCTTTGCACCGTGTACCTGTCCAACTTGGGCACTCTTGACAAATACTCAGTCTCCGATTGCGCTCTTCGGGAGACACCTTACGCCTCAAAGCAACATCTCTTGCTGCCTTTGATAAGGAAACTGCGGTGTCTTTTGACATCGGTATTCCAGCAACTTTTACCTCTATTTTGGGGAGCCTCGGCACATAGCCCGCTCAACCCTTTCTCCTAAAGCCTTATCGTTGGACGGTGCATGGCCCAGTCATGGGAGGTCGGCAGACCAAGCGTTCTTGCGCTTTTTGTAATGACCCCGACCGAGAAGACCTTGAGATGAATATAGCCCAAGGCATCGCTGATGCACGGACATTGGACCGAGACAAAGGGTGGCGTACCAATACCGCCGAACGACACATGCGAAACCACGCAGGTGAAAACTTAGACGGCTCCAATTATCGTTGCGTTTTGTGCACAGACGACCAGCGGAGTATGTACGAAGTTGCCTATTTTGACGAAGGTATGACCAGTCAAGAGATTGCAGATGAATTAAATTGTAGTGAAGCAACGGTGTATAAGCACATGAAAAGTCATTTCCAGCCCATCGTTAAGCAAAGTGCTTCCGCAATTGTTTCCATCAAAGTTGGTCAAGAAGCCGATATTCTCCGGCACAACACCGAGCGACTCAACGAGAAGTTGTCTCGTTACATGGACGAAGTGAGCATTCACGACGACGGGGCGGTGTCGGACATGGTTAAATTGAGCAAAGAGATTCGTGAGTCCATCAAAGACTTGACTTCATTTCAAAAAGCGTGGGTTGAGCCGGAGGAAAAAATGGTTGCAAACACCATCAACATCCTTAAACTTGAAATGGCTAAAGAGAGTCCCGATACTTGGAAGCGCGTCAAAGAAGCACTGCTTACGCAGGAAGGTGACGACATTGACATCCAAGGCATGCTGGAGCAGGAGGATTGAGCATGGTTGGTAGTATGGGTACTGGTAGCGATACCCGTATGTATTCTCCTCGGTCCGAATCGGACCACCTCTATACCGATGGTGAGGACTATCGCCACGGTAAGGGTTCGCCCGAACACGAAGAGGAAGTGAAAGACAAAAAAATGAAGGACAAGGAGGAGGCTGTCAAAACTCGTGAACTTCCTCATCTCAAGTTCAATATTGAACAGGCTGAGCCGGACATGGGTATGCCGATGGCTATGCCTCCCGAGGAGCCCCAAGAGGACATGATGGAAGAAACGCCCATGGCCAATCAAGCAGAATTGAGTGACATCACTGGCTCCCCGGGCACAGGCTCCCCCGAAGCCAGTATCAGTTTTGGTGCACAGGCGCTCAGCCCGTATGGGCAACAGACTATTATGGCCAGTGAGCCAATGGAAATTGCTTTTCAATTGCTTAAAGAGCAAAGTCCGTTCGCAACACAGCCGTTCAAGGCTCCCCCCGGTGGCCGCTCTCGTCAAAAGCAAGCAACAAACATGCGTGCAAAGCGACAGGCTCGCACACTCAGCCCTCGTACGGAGAAAGGCGGACTTACGCAAGCCGACTTGGCCGTTGACATGTCTCACCTTGGACTTGAAACCAAGCAGCCTTTGCGCTTGTTCCCCGACAAATATCGCCAAAGTCTCGGTACCCGAGCCATGCAGGCCAATCGGGGCAACATTTCCTTGCCCTATCAAGGGCACAACCCCGAGCGCCGTACAGAGTTCAAGCCCATGACCATGAAGTCCGAACTTCAAGAAGTGCAAACACTTCTCAAGTCGGCTTCCGGCTACCTTCAACTGAGCCAGTTGCGCAACATTTTGCGAGACTTGAAGCGAGCCATCGCTCACAAGGAGTCAACCAAGAAAGCACCGCCGTCCGGCAAAGGCACTTCCAAAGAGGGTGAGGCTGGACACCGTGATGGTGAAACTACCCAGCCTCAAGGGGGCACTGACAACAAAGAGGCTGATGAGTACCGTTCTGCCGGTGCCTCCGGTCATCACTTTGTGAGCAGGGGTAGTGGGAGGACGGCTTAATGTTCCGCGTCCATTATTCGTCACACGATTTGGCTGAAAGTCGTGGGGACTTTTACATCCCCGACATGCTTCACCATGCTTGGAGCGTTGTAAAGAAACAAATGATACTGCGTAAGTCGTACGGTCTGTACCACATTGGTGAAAATGAAACTTTTCCTATCCGTGAGTGGGCACCCGAAGCGGCATTGAATCCCCCAATTGACAACCCTTGGTACGACCAATTTGAAGGCCCCGAAGGAATACGGGCCCATCATCCGCCGTTTGGTCACGATTTCAAAACAGGTGAGTTGCTATATTCCAAAAAGCACGGCGACGGTCGTCCGGAAAGCATGCACCCACTTGATTACATGATATACGACATGACCAAGCGACTTGAAAAGGCAGTTACCGAACAAGGTCGCCCGGACATGTGGAACAAAAAAGCAACGGAGCAATTGTTTCAAATTGGTATTGACAAGCATAACCTAACCGCTGACCAGCCCTTAGCACCTATCAACAGTGTTTTGTGGCGACTCAACACTGCTACGGGCTTTGACGGCGATGCTGAAAAAAGTGCAAGGCAAACACATAGTCCCGACGGGCGTCAATACAACTACTCCACAAATCAAGGCAATTTGCATGACCTTCGTGGGGCTGATACGGGGATGTGGATTGACGGTGGTATTCACCCCATGTGGGAAAGCACCAAAGGAGCATACGATGTGTTTCGTGAGTTTTACCGAACGCAAGGTATTGAGTTGCCTCCATCCGATACAATGAGTTACTTGACCGGTCCAAAGGTGCGTCTACAGGATTTGACTTTTCAACGAGTGCAGCCTATGAGTCGTGAGGAGGCACAAAAGCACTTTCTTGACCCACAGTCCAGCGGTATGCACCCAAAGCATAAATCCGGCAAGGCTCTTGAAAATTACCACGCATTGGATGTCATTGACTTTATGCCCAATGCTTTGTTTAGCCGGCCGACAGGTAATAAAGGCGCAAGGAGTCGTACTGGGAAGCAAGGGGAAGACCCGAAAACTATCCTTAATCGCGCTCAAGAAATAAAGTACGAATTGGAAAAAGTTGGAATCCCTATCAACGATGAGGATGCAATAGCGTATGCTGAAATGCCTATTTCACAATTCATTATAGGAGGCGATAGGCACCAAGTTCAAGAAGGTAACCAAGGTCCCGCCATTTTGCGAAACATTGCTCAGCAACTGGGAGTTGATATGAACTCTTCGCGATATCAGTCAGTGTTATCTTCTATTGGTACGCGTAAAGGTGACTCGCGACATCGCGGTTTGAAGCAATCTCGCCACTTATACGCTATTCCGTGGGTTCACGCTATGAACCTCTTTGACGCTGGTAAGGCGGACACCCGAGAAGAATCGTGGCAGATGGCAACTGAGCAATTCCGCAACATTGACTATGAGCACAAAAACACTGCTTATACAGAAGGTAATCGTGAAAAGTATAGAGCCTTTGCGGACCAAATGAAGGAAACTCCAGCCCATTCCGGGCAAATGACGAGGGCCACAGGAAAACTTCCCGAACCCCATAACAAACATCCGGACCACGCTATTCCTTCCGAAGTACCTCCCCATTGGCTCCCTCACATTGATGCCTCACCAACAGGAGTTTCGCCAGCATCGGATAAGGCAAAAGAAAGAACAGGGCAGATGCTTGCAGAAAACACAGAAAGGCCACCTCCTCCTCGGCAGGCTGTGGAGGAAACTGCTGCACCCACTCGCATGGACGAGGTTGCAGCGTTGCGACAGCAGTTGGCGGGTATAGAGGAAGCCCCACTTGTCGGCCAACTTGCGTCAGCGGCTCTACCTCAAGAGGTAGGTCCCCGCCGAGCATCGTTCCAACAACGACTGGACGACGGCAGTTTCGTCCTTTCCGAAGAGCGAACAGTTAGCGACCTGCTCAAGACCATGGAGCGCATCCAACTCAAAGAGGCTCGGCAAGACTCGGTGGTCAAGTCGCTGGTCCAGTATCGCTCACTTATCACCAAGTCCGATGATGTAAGTGAAGTGGCTCAGTCGTTGGGTATCAGTGTAATGGATGTTCACGGCATCTACCACTCGCACGGCGACTGGCATCGCGTGGCAAACGACTGGAATGTCGGCCCCGAAATCGTCAAGGCGGTCAAGGTCACCTTTGGAGGTGGCGTTTGATGAAGGGCGAAGTGCTGGTCAAGGCCCGCCCTCGTATTCAATACGACATGAGCGGTAAGCCCAGCATGTACTTTGAGCAAGAAAGAGG
>Ga0181592_10001938_pt1 | contig 16987 bp, 22 predicted proteins | sample 071ome_20_FD_133755 | JGI IMG/M metagenome (GOLD analysis project Ga0181592, IMG submission 133755) | Coastal salt marsh microbial communities from the Groves Creek Marsh, Skidaway Island, Georgia - 071412BT metaG (megahit assembly) | ecosystem: Environmental > Aquatic > Marine > Intertidal...
AGATTGCGAAGTTGTCGCAGCCGCAGGAGGCTGCTGAGGAAGACTGATGGCTACGAACTACCCAGGATCGTTGGATACCGGCACGGAGCAGCCGTCGCCGTTGTCTACGACGGAGATGGACGATGCTGGGTTCGAGCATGATGTTGTCCATACGAATCATTCCGAAGCGATTATTGCGTTGGAAACGAAGGTTGGTACTGGGTCTTCGACTGCTGTTGCTGATTCGGTGTTGGCTGGAACGGGTTCAGGTACGTCTGGTTGGTCGACTGCTCCGTCGCTTGCTGGGTTGACGGTTGATACAAGCACGTTGCATGTGGATGCAACGAATGATCGGGTCGGTGTCGGCACTACGTCGCCTAGCAAAGCGCTGCACGTTAACGGAGGCACCGTCAACGCTGTGGCGTTGTTTGAGTCCACGGACGCTACCGTCTTAATTAATTTGCAAGACAGCGACAGCACAGACGCTAATCAGGTGTTTGTTAAAGGTTCTGGCAATGATCTTCGTCTTGGGGCTGGCGGTTCTGATCTGATCCATCTTGATGGTGCGGATCAGCGTGTCGGGATCGGTACGACCGTTCCCGAGAAGCAGCTTCATGTAGTGGGCGACGTTTTGTTTGAGGATGCATCGCCGTTGCTGGTTCTGCGTGACAGCAACAGCACTACCAACATCGCAGGCAACATCCAGTTCAAAGATCAGGCCGACACGTTGATCGGTCAGATTTTTATGGGTAGCTCGGACGATCTTCGGATTCAGTCGTCACAAGTTTTTTATGTGTCCGCTCAGGGCACTTACCGACTGCGTGTAGACAGCACAGGTTTGCGCCCGTATGCCGATAACACTTACGACTGCGGCACCGCAACCCTTCGCTGGGACGATGTGTTTGCCACAAACGGCACCATCCAAACATCCGACCAGCGAGACAAGACAAGCATCACTGACCTTGACCTCGGCCTAGATTTCATCAACGACCTGCGACCCGTTTCGTTTGTGTGGAACGACCGTGGCGGCTACACCGGCACCCGTGAACACATGGGCTTCATCGCACAAGAAGTTGCTTCGACGCTGGGCGACCAGGCTTCTGACCGTGCGGTGTGGATCAACTCGCCAGCCGAGTCCGTCAAGATGGAAGACGGCACTTTCGAGGATATTCCTGATCGTCAGGGTATTCGTTACGAAGAGTTGATTGCTCCGTTGGTGAAGGCTGTGCAGCAGTTGTCGGCTCGGGTTGCTGCGCTAGAGGCGGCATAGCCCCATGACCGCATACCGGTCAACAAATACTTACCGTCAAGACCTCCTCAGGTACGACGGCGGCGTCAACGTCACCGTCGCCCCTGCCGCAGTTACCGGGTCTGCGACGCTCGGGGCGACGGTTTCGATCAGCAGCACGGTTGCGCCTGCTGCTATTGCGGGTTCGGCTGCGGTTGATGCGACTGCAAGCGGCACAGCCAATGTTGCTCCCGCTGCTGTTGTCGGGTCGGCTGCTGTTGCGGCTACCGGCAGCGGAACGGCGACGGTTGCGCCTGCGGCTGTTGCCGGTTCGGGCGCTGTTGATGCGTCTGCTTCGGGCACGGCTGTTGCTGCGCCTGCTGCTGTTGACGGTACGGCTACGATCCCGCTGCCGACGGTCATCGTTGACGGCGAGGCGTTCCCGTCGGCTATCAGCGGCGCAGCCACGATCCCGACGCCGACTGTCGTGGTTAATGGCGATACTGCTCCTGCTGCGATTGCAGGGTCGGCGTCGTTGGGGGCTACGGCTTCGGGGGATGCGAACGTGACGGTGAGCGTGTCGCCTACGACTTCGATTCCGGGCGCTGACGCTGTAATCACCGAGACGTACTTCCAGTATTTCAACCCTGCCGGTCCGACGAGTAAACCGAACCGCACGTCGAAGAAGTGGGGCCAGTTGCATGTTGCTGTCCATCCGGGTTCTGGCACCGAGTTGACGGTCATCAAGAAGGACGGCGTTTACACGGCTTATGTGATCCCGACTGTTGATGACATTGTGACGGCAGATCAGGTGTTCCAGGGTGGTCGTGTCAATACGGTGACGGCGAACGACAAGGACGCTATTGAAGCTGCCGGTATTGGTGGCGAGTTCGTGTTGATTGGTTGATTCTGGACCAACGCTTTATTGGCGTTTAGAATACAGGCATCCCCAGGTGGGGAACCTTTAGCGACAGGTGAAAGAGCGCATGGATACTCCCGAAACTTTCGTCAAATGCGACGGCTGCAAGACTGATACTTGCGGAACGTATTGGCCTGATGATGACCGGCATATGCCTGGAAAGTTCAGGGGGTGCTTCGCTCAGAAGTCTCGTTCGGTGGGGATTGAGTCGGCGGGCACTTGGGCGATTAACGCTGCCGACAAAGTGATGGACGCAGACAATAACGCTTACCGGCGACTCCGTAAGGATGGCGTGCAGCCCGAGACGGTAACTGGTGCAGCAAAACTTGAGGCGACGCTGAAATGACAACGGTTTCTGCTCTTATTAACCAGACCCGCAACGACTATCTGCGGACGGGTCAACCTGAGGTTCGCAACAAGCTAAACGGGGCGATCAGCGACAGCGCTGAGACGTTGACGTTTAGTCGTCCGTTGAACGCTTTGTCTACGGGTTCGCGCATTTCGATTGGCCTTGAGGACATGCATGTCTGGTCGGTTGACGGTGCAGCTTTGACTGCTGACGTTGACCGTGGCGAGTACGGCACGACTGCTGCTGCTGCCGGTGACAAGGCGGTGGTGCTGGTCAACCCTCGTTATTCGGATTCGCAGATTCTTCGTGCGTTGAACAGCGCCGTGTCGATGCTGGCGAGCGAGGGGCTGTTTGCTGTTTCGACTGTTGAGGTGACGTACAACTCAACGGTCAACGGCTACGACCTTGCTTCGTCTACGAACGTGCTGGGTCTTGTTGACGTGTTGTGGGAGTCCACAACTGATGCCCGCAAGCAATGGTCTCGCCTGCCGAACGTGCGTCTGATCCGCAACACGAACACCGACGATTTCGCTTCGGGTACTGCGATTGCGGTTGATCGTGGCATCCCGAACGGTTGCACGATCCGGGCGACGTACAAGCACGAGTTGAGTGCAGGCTTGTCAAGTTTGGATGACGTGTTTGAGACGGTTACGGGACTTGAATCAGACGCTGCCGATCTGCTGTGCATTGCGGCTGCTTTGCATCTGACTGCTGGTAAGGAAATCACGTTGAACGAGGTGGACGCTGCTCGTCCTCGTCGTGGTTCTGAGACTCCTCCTGGCACGTTCTCGCAGGCTGATTCCAACCTGCGGACTCTGTATCGGGATCGTGTCCGTGCGGAGCGTCGCCGGTTGAACGATAAGCACGGCAGCTTCCGTGTGCGGGAGTACGCCATCTAATGCCGACTCTTCCGCTTACGCTCCCGTCGGTGATGTTCACCGGTACTGCCGGTGGTTTGAGCGCTGACGTACCGGGACGTTTCGACATCGCTATTGGCGGTCGTGGCTACTTCATTGACTGGGAGCAGCGTGAGGGCTACCAGTTCCGGACGGTGCCGCTGCTGCGTCAGCAGTCAGACACGGGCGACACGGTAGGCGCACAGTCAATCAACCCTGAGGGTTTGTGGCGACGGTCCGTTGAAGAGTGGTTTATTGGTGCGGGCCAGACGGATTACGACCGGCCCTCGTCTGACAGCGCACGGTTCCGTTCGTCTAAGGGTGTTGACGTTTGGACTCGGGGCAGGTTGTCGCTGCTGCCAGACACGGCAGAGAGCTTGTCGTCGTCTAACACGAATCTAAAGGTGTTGGCTGCAGGCGGTCGGCTGTATGTGGCTGACGGGCAGACGGCACGGTTTACGACCGATCCGTATGCTGCGTCTCCGTCGTACACGGCGGTGACGGGCACGGCAGCAGCAGACATTACGGCTCTGGCTTCGACTGGCTATCACGTCATGATCGCTCAGGGGGCGAGCGGCATCTACCTGACGGACACGGGTAGTACGTCGGCGGCGTCGTGGATCACCGGCGACATTACCGACGTTGCGTATGTCAAGAACCGGGTGATGGCAAGTCACGGCGTTGACCTGTACGAGATTGACCACACAAATCTGTTCTCAGGTTCGCACGCCAAACCGTCTGCGTTGTATTCGCATGAGGACACGAGTTGGACGTGGGTCGGGTTTGCTGAGGGCACGAACCACATTTACGCTGCCGGTTACTCGGGCGACAAGAGCGAAATCTTCCGGATGACGCTTCAGGCGGACGGTACGGCGCTGACTGCACCGAGTGTCGCTGGCCGGTTGCCTGACGGTGAGATCGTGTCGGGCGTGTATGGCTACCTCGGGTTCCTGCTGATCGGGTCCAACAAGGGTTTCCGACTGGCGGTGCAGGACACGAACGGCAACTTGACGCTAGGCGCCTTGGTGGAGACCGGTTCGACGGTGCGGGCGTTTGAGGGTCAGGGACAGTACGTCTGGTTCACTTGGGAAGCCTACGACTCTACGTCGTCAGGGCTTGGACGTATGGACTTGGCGAACCTGTCGGACCGCAACGCTCTCGTCCCCGCATACGCATCCGACCTGATGGCGACCTCGCAGGCCAATGTTGATTCGGTGGCGACGTTTGACGACAAGCGTGTGTTTACCGTTTCGGGCGATGGTTTCTACGCCCAAGACACCGACCTTGTGGCAGAAGGTTCGCTGGATTCGGGTCTTATCAACTACGGGCTGGCGGAACGCAAGACGGCGGTCAATTTCAAGCTGAACGGTGACTTTGCTGACGGCGGCACCATCACGGTGATGCTTGCCGCCAACGAGGGGGCGTTCGATTCGTTGGGTGCGGCTACGTCGGCAAACGACACGTCGTTCTCTGCGAACGAAACGACCGGCACCCGGCATGAGGTTCGTGTCAAGCTCGCCCGGTCCGGCACGGACAACACGAAGGGTCCGAAGCTGTTGTCGTGGACGCTTCAGGCTTACCCGAGGTCGCAGGGTTCGCAGATCGTTGTGATTCCGATTCTGCTGCGGTCTGTCATAGACGTGCCCTATCGTGAGCCTGAGCGGGTTGATATTGTCGAAGAGCGAGATGCGTTGGATTCTTTGTGGCGGCAGCGCACGTTGACGACGTTCCAAGAAGGGTCTCGGTCTCACGTCGGGATCATTGAGGATTTGATTTGGACGGCTGAGTCGCCGTCTGACCTGCAAGACGACTTTGGTCAAGCACAAGGAACCGTGACGGTACGGTTCAAGATTATTGAAGGGGCCTACTGATGGCTGCGATTGACATTGACGGCGGCGTTCCGTCCACCACTCTGAACGGTGCCATCACGTCGGGTGCCACCAGCATTACCGTGGCGGACGGTTCGTCCTACCCGGACGGCACCAACGGCAACTTTTACATTGTCATTGACTTGGGTGCTGCCGCTGAGGAAACGATTGAGTGTTCGGCGCGGTCTAGCAACACGTTTACTGTTGCGACTCGTGGCGCTGACGGCACGTCCGCAGCGTCGCACGACAACGGTGCGACGGTTCAGCATGTTGTTCCTGCGTTGACGTTGCAGGAGGCGAACACGCACGCCAACCAGACGACCGGCACTCCGCACGGGTCGGCGTATGTCACCCCGTCGGGGAACGTGGCGACTGCGACTGCGTTGGAAACGGGTCGCACGATTGTTCTGAGCGGCGACGTTTCGGGCACGTCCGGTTCGTTTGACGGCACGGCGAACGCCACGATCACGACGACGATTGCGGACGATTCGCACAATCACACCGACGCAACGATTACCGGCACGTTGTCGAACGACACGACTGGTAACGCTGCGACTGCGACTGCGTTGGCGACTGCACGTCTGATCGGCGGCGTGTCGTTTGACGGCACGGCAAACATCACCCTGCCGGGTGTGAACGCTACGGGCAATCAGGACACGACCGGTAACGCTACGACTGCGACCGCTCTTGAGACGGCGCGCACAATTGGCGGCGTCTCGTTTGACGGTACGACCAACATCAACCTTCCGGGTGTGAACACGGAGGGCAATCAGGACACGTCGGGTACGGCTGCTGTCGCTACGACTGCGACGTTGACGGACGCCGGGACGGACACGACTTGTTTCCCGGTGCTTGCAGGTGCGGCTACCGGTAATGAGGGGCTTGAGACTGATGCGTCGGCGTTGACCTACAACGCCAGCACCGGCACCCTGTCGGCTACGAACCTTGCAGGCACGTTGACGACTGCTGCTCAGACGAACATCACGTCGGTCGGCACGCTTGGGTCGCTGACTGTCACCAACTCGGTTGTTGCAGCCGACTTCAGGGCTACGGGCGGCACCGCAGCCGACCCCAGCTTCATGATCGAAGACCTTGACACGGGCTTCTTCAGCACGGGCGGCGGCACGTTTGCAGCAACCTGCAACTCCACTTCCGTCACCACTTGGACCACCACCCGTTTCAGGCCATCAAGCGACAACGCTATCCAGCTTGGCGAGAGCGGTTTGCGCTGGACCGCCGTTTACGCCGTCAACGGCACCATTCAGACCTCGGACATGACGCTCAAGGAACGCAAGGGCGACGCTCTCGGCCTTGACTTCGTGAACGATCTGAAGCCGTTCCAGGGTCGTTGGAAGGATGAGGACGACGCTGCTTGCCGCCAGTTCCTTAGCGCCCAAGACGTTCACCGTTCGCTTAAGGCTGCCGGTATTGACCCCGAAGATTCGGGCATGTGGCACGACGGCGAGCACGAGGGCCTGAACTATTCCGAGATGGTGCCGGTGCTTGTGAAAGCTGTGCAGGAACTGACTGCTCGCCTGGAAGCCGTCGAAGGTTCTTAGAAAGGCCAAATGCGGGGCTGGGGGGCCAAGCTACGCAAGTTCGCCAAGGTACTTCTGGCGAGCGTTTTCGTGCTGGCTTGGTTTGCCCCCCACGCTGTTGCCCTGTCGTCAGTTTCGCTAGACAGCGACCAGACCTACTACGATCACTCCTTCACTTTGGAGGAGGAGATGCTTCTTCACGTCACGTTCGATAGCAACGTGGCGTGCCCATTAGATCATGCCACGACCGTTGATCCGTGGCTGCGCCTCTTTGATAGCACCGGCGCAGTCATCGCTGACGACGACGACGGCAACCATAACGATCAGGACAACTGCTATGGATCAAAAATCCATATGGTCCTGCAACCGGGAGATTATGTCCTTCGATTCCGCACATACCAAGAGCAGGCGGGACTTGCCGTCCCCGAAGGGTCAGGCACCGTCTCATGGTCCGACGACGGATACGCCCCTGCTCCGACGACAACGACCACTTCTACAACCACATCGTCTACTACGACGACGACTACAACGACGACTACGACTACTACCTCAACAACGACGACGACGACGACTACGGTCCCGGTAACGACCACGACGACGGTCCCGGTGACCACAACTACGGAGCCTCCGCCATCTACCACTTCAACGACGACCACGACGACTACGACGGTCCCGCCAACTACAACGACCATGACGTTGCCGCCCACGACGACAACGACAACAACGACCGCGCCCCCGACTACGACGCTGCCGCCTACCACGACCACTACGTCGTTACCGCCGACGACGACGGTTCCGCCGACGACGACCTCAACGTCAACGTCTACTACTACGAGTACGACAACGACCCTGCCGCCTACGACGACCACGTTGCCGCCTACCACGACAACCTCGCTGCCCCCCACGACAACGATCCCCCCAACAACGACGACGACTCTCCTGCCGCCGCCTGACGAAATCACGCCAGAAATCATTGAGGACATCGACTACGAAGAGTTGTCAGACGACCAGATCGGGCAGGTCGCAAAAGCGATCCAAGACGCCGACGACGAAATCAAAGAAGCGTTTGAGGCTGAAGTAGACATTTTTGCTGGCGCAACCGAGACGTATGTCCCATCCGGGTCAAACGTGACTGTCTCGCAGCGTCGAACTGTTATTGCTGTAACCGCTGTCGTCACGACAGCTATGCCTGTGCCGCTCGCTGCCCGTCCGGGTCCGTCGGCACCAACCCCCGGGAGCGCAGGTGGCGCTCCCCCGTCACAAGGTGGACCGAATAGAAAGAGCAGAAAATGATCCGTCGATTGCTGCGGGAAATCGCAGGGCTGTCGTGGACTATCGGCGGAACCGGCCTAGTCCTCATCACCATGTCTGGCGGCACGCTCCGCCAGGGCATTTGGATAAGTGCAGCGGCATTATTTATGCACACGGTGGGCGTCATCGTGGACTTGACTGAGAAACACGACGTAGAATAAGGACCATGTTTTCCACCGCTAACTTTAAGGATTCAGCCGAGCGCGCTATTGCGGCTGTCTGCCAGACGTTCCTTGCCCTTGTCGGTACCGATGGGGCAGGGATGCTTGACGTGGCAATCGGTGACGCTGTTAAGGCATCTCTGGTCGCCGGTCTTCTGTCGATTGTGAAGTCTTACGCCGCCATCAAGGGGCCGATCGGCGGCGCAAACCCGTCGATGGTCAACACCGAGCGTGGCACCGAGGCTGACCTGAACGACTGATGTCTTTGGACGCCAACCTTCGTGGGGTTCACCCCATTCTGGAGTTCCGTATCAGAGGTTTGCTTTCGGAGCCTGCCCTGAGACGATACGGGACGTACCCTGCCGTGCGTCTCTACTCCAAGCAGAAGGCGCTGTACGACCGGTACAAGGCTGGTCGTGGCAACCTGGCAGCGAACCCCGACCGTGTTCTGCGTACCGGCAAGAGTTTCCCGTATGCGTGGAAGCCCCGAGGGTCGTGGCACATGGAGCAGGCAGACGGCTACGGGCACGCTGTTGACCTGAAACGTCCTCTAGGCGTGAGTCGCGCCCAAGCTGACAAGGCAGTCAAGCCGTACCTCGCCAAGTGGGGCCTGAAGCAGACGGTCAGCAGCGAATGGTGGCACCTTCAGGCTCTTACAAGTTCGGGCTGGATCGACGGCCCCCTACCAGAAAGCTCCGGCATGTTCCTGACTTACGACAGCAGCAACGACGAATACCGAGTCGGTATCCCCGGCGAAGGCACCGCCGTCATCGACTCGCCTAATCACTGGCGAGAAGTAATCGCTAAGGGCCGAATGACCGGCGTGTACGAGTCGCCTCACATGCAGGCTCTACTCAACAAGATTCGCAAAGAAGCGAAGAAGAAGTAGACGATGGCATGGACGGGCTAGACGAACGGATCGCTGTTGTGGAGACCGAGCTACAAGGTCTTTACGACGACGTTGAGCGGATCGACCGTACCGTAGAGCGAGCGCTAGAGCAGATGAGTACGCATCTGCGATGGCAGATCGGGCTTCTCGCCACGATCCTCCTGACGCTCTGCGGGATTCTGGTCTCGCTGGCCTGACCAATGCAGAAGCTCTGCGCCGCTTGCAAGCGTCGCAGACGACCCTCTGCTTACACCCTTTCTCCCACGTTCGGCAGGCGCGTCCATAACCGATGCGACGACTGCCAGCGGGAATACATGAGGGACCACAACCTGAAGATGCGGTATGGCATCTCCCTCGCCCAGTACGAGGAGCTATGCGATGCCCAGCAGGGGCGGTGCCTTGTCTGCAAGGACGAAGCTGAACGGCTTGTTGTCGATCATTGTCACACGTCGGGCAAAATCCGTGGGCTGGTTTGTAGCCCCTGCAACCTCGCCCTCGGGCAAGCCAAAGATGACCCGGCACGGCTAATCGCCCTCGCTAAGTACCTTTGGCGGCGAGGGTACTAGCGGCACACCCAATGCTGCCATCCGCCCTCTGCTGCTGTCAGGGCAAGCCACGCCGAGGTGTAGATGTTCGCTTCAGGGTCGAACACGTCCGCACCAGGGTAACCGGCACGGGTAGACCGGTCATCCCAGAAGCGGGTCAAGTGCTGCATCAGCCCTGACGCTGAAGAGTTCGGGTTCTTCGCATCGGGATCGCCACCGGACTCGCATTGCATGATCCGCAGGAAACGATGCACGTCGTCGTCATCGCCGCCGTTCAACGCAATCGCATCAGCGACCATCGGACGCCAGCGTTCAACCGTGTCTCTAAAGACGGCGAGCGGTGGCGCAGTCGTCGTCGTGGTCGTCGTGGTGGTCGTTGTTGTGGTCGTGGTGGACGTGGCGGGGATCGAACCAGCGTGTCCCGCTGATGCAGTAGCCTCAGCAGCGAAGCCATCCTTCACGCCCTCTGGCGACAGAGTATCGTAGAGCGGGTCGTCGGGGGCGCACGACAACGCCAAAAGAAGCAGGGGAGCTAGTCGTTTCACGAGAAGCGCGCCGCCTGTACGTCGTCCAAACCGTCAACGTCTCGTCGCAGGTAGGTTTGGGTGGTGGCGAGGTTCTTGTGACCGAGCATCGCCTGAACGATACGCACGTTGTCGGTCGATGCGGCAATCTCCTCCGCTGCCGTGTGGCGCAGGGCGTGAGCAGACACGCCGTCAAAGGCGCCTTGCTTGACACCGGCCCGCTGCATCCACGAGGTCACGATCTCTCCGATGCGGGACACGTTCAACGGCTCGTCGCTGCTCTGCTTGCGAAGCAGGGGACCCCGTTCGCCGTGCTTACGGAGCCGCATGTAGCGGCGGGCGAACTTGGCGGTGTTGGGCGACATCGGGACGCGCCGTGAACGCTTCCCTTGGTAGCCCTTGCCTCGGACGTACAGCGAGTTGTTGTCGAAGTCAATGTCTTCCACTTGGATGGCGGCGACTTCAGCGACTCGCAACGCCTCGCCGTGCAGCAGCGAGAACAGCAGTTGGCCTCTGACTCCGCTCATCCGTTGCGCCTCGTGGCGGACAGCTTCTACCTCGCTGGCGGTGAGTGATCGGTTCTCACCGACGACGACTTTGGGGCGTTTGATTTTGACGCAGGGGTTGCGGTCGATCACGCCGTCGTCGCACGACCATTGCATGAAGGTGTTGAGCGCCGAGTAGCAGGCGGCGAGGGTGGAGGGGCGCACGTCCATCGACGTGAGCCAGTCCCTTACATCCTTTTCGGTTATGTCGGCAAGGGGTTTGTCGGTGTGGGCGGCGAACTTCATCAGCCGCCGTCGAGCGGTGATGGCGGTTCGGTCGTTGTAGTCGCCCATCGCACTCCGGTAGGTGATGTATTCGTCCATGAGTTTGGCGAGCGGGGGGTTGGTTGCCCACGCTCGCTTCTCGGCGGAGTCGGTGGTGCGTCGAAGGTTCTCTGGTCGCAGCATCAGAACCTCGCCAAGTCTCGGTGCCAGTCGGGGTCGCATTCAACGCAGCGGCATTTGTGGGGGTGGAGTTCGCCGTCTACGTCGGTGGTCCAGACGTTAGCGGTGAGCTTGTCTGCGAGGCCCCGCTTGTAGAGGTGTGACAGCGCCGACCGGATGGTGCGTTCGGGGAGCGCAAGCCTGATCGACAGGGTGTGGACGCTGGCAGATTTGCCGAGCACTTCGTCTAGCTCGGTGTAGACGGTCTCGTATGTCTTGTTTCGGAACTCGGGCATCAACCTGCCTCCTCAACGTCCATGATGCTGGGGTGCAGATCGTGGGCCGCTGCAAAGCTGACCGTGTGATAGTGCACGTCGCACCAGTAGTCTCTCGGATCGCCCCAACCGTCATCACGACGGGTCAGCGGGCTGTCGTCTACTGGGCACATTGGCTGGCTGGTATCCATCTTTGGTTCTCTCCTTGTGTTGTGAGGTTTCCTCCACGATAGCATACCGCCATGCCGAGGTCAAATCGCCTCGGTCCTTGACACCCGCGTAAACCGCATGGCAAGGTGCCATGCAGAGAGATGGAGGAGAAGATGGAACTCATCAGCGGCACCACCGCCGCAGAACAAGCAGGCGTCCACCAAGCAACATGGGGACGATGGGTAGCGGCAGGCAAAGCCCCTGCGCCCGTGTTCGCCCGAGACAACATGAAGTTGTATTCGCAGGCCGACGTGACCCAGTTCCTCAGCGAAGGCGCACCCGATGAAGAAGAGTGACGTTCACTTCCCGCCAAGCGACTGGTTCAAGCCGAACCGCAAGACACGTCGCCTCCAACTGCAAGCCTCCCTTATCAGATTCCTACTCGGAAGGAAGCCATCATGAAGCAGCCAATCGGAGCAAGCGAATGGAACGGCAGGAAGGCGCCAAACGACGAAGTGTTCGTGTCGGCGTCTACTGTCGCCTCCAAAGTGCTCGCCAACCCGGTCCTAGAGAACTGGACGGTCGAAGCGACCGCCAAATGGGTCATCGAAAACATGGGGAGCCTCGCTCACATGGCGACCACCGACCCAGACGCGGCGTTCCAGCGAGTCAAGAACGCACGGTTTGAGGCGTCCGCCGAGAAAGGTCCGCTCCGGGCTACCGACCGGGGCACCAAGCTCCACGAAGTCATCGAACATTGGTTGGTTGGGGAGAACCGCCCGACCCTGACCGCCGCCGAGGACGAACAACTCGGTCCGTACATCAACGAGATTTCCACATGGTTTGTGGAAAACAAGCCGGAGCCGGTCGCCATTGAACAAGCCGTGTTCAACGACTACGCCAAGGTCGGCGGACGGTTCGACATGGCGCTCAAGTTCCGGGCAGGCCCCCTCGCCAGCGAACGCATCTGGTTGTGCGACACGAAGACGAAGAACTCGTCGGTCACCGCACGAGGGTTCGACCAGAAGCCCTACGGGGACGCTGTAGCCCCGCAGTTAGCGGCGTACCGGTGGGCCGAATGGTGCGCCACCTTCCCGCCGAGGGTGCAGACCCGAGGCGCCCGCAACTACCTGCTGAACGCCACCGAACGGCAACACCTCGTCCCCCTCTCCGACACACTCGGAGACCCCAACGAAATCGGCACCCTCGTGCTCATGGTCACCCCCGACTGGGCACGCATGTTCCCCGTCGAAACCGGCAGGGACGTTCTGGAATGGGTCAAGGCCATCGCAGCCGCAGGCAGCGGCAAAGAGAAGGCCCGCAAGTACGTTGACGAACCGGTCTGGACAAGCTGATGAACGGCGGGGGATACGTCTACAACAGCAGCCCGGTCAGGGAACGGCTCAAGGCGCACGAACACACACCCGAGTTCCTTAACGCCTTCAGCGTCTACGTCGGCGGGTCACTACACCCCGACCACGGCGGCGACTGGCAGCGTATGGAACGGGCGAACAAGTGGCTTGTCGAACGGGAACCCCAAGCTCCCAAAGCCGACGTGCGTCGCCTAGAGCAGCGCATCAAAGAGATGCCCTTTGAGCAGCGCAAGCTGATCGAAGGGTTCGCAGCCGCCGCAGGCGTCGCACACACTTGGAACTTCCCGTCGCTCACCACCGGCGAACTGCTGTTCTACCGGCAGCTAGCCGACTGGATCGCAATGTCAGAAGCCGACGACATCGTTGAGTGCATCACGATTGCGTTCCCCGGCGCTAAAGAAATCTCCCCAGCAGGCGACCCCCCTCAGCCTGAAGGAGAACCTGAAACCTCCGCACCCCCCAGGCGGAAGGTGGTCCGTGTCGTTGAGGAAGACCTGCTGATCCCCCCGGGTTACCTTGACGACACGGACCTCTCAGGTACGGTGGCCGAAATCAAAGCCAGGATCAACGCTCACCTTCACGCTCACCTCATCGCAGAGATCGACGGGAAGAACCGCAAGAGCGTCACCGACTGGCTGATGGGCAAGCTAAAAGGGTTCAAGGTGCCCGATGAAATGAGGCCAAATGAGTGACAAGAAGCGAGGGCGACCGGTCGAATGGTCCAGCAAACAGTACGCAATTAAGCAAGATGAGGACTGCTGGACCCGAGAGCAAATCCTCAAAATGAGGGCGGAGCAAGATGCGGCAAAAGGTAAATAGTGTCGGCGGAATCGACCCGTCGTTCACCGGCACCGGCATCGCAAGGCCAGACGGAATTACCCACTCCATCCGGTTCCCGACCAAACCCGCACGGTTCGACCCGCAGCAATGGAAGCGCTACCGAGCCAAAGTCATCACCGCCGAAATCTACAGCCGCCTCTGGTCGTGCGATCTCATCGTCGTGGAAGGTTTCAGCTACGGATCACGGCAAGGTCGTGAGGACTTGGGTTATCTCGGACACCTCATCCGAGACACCCTGGACGACATGAAAACCCCCTGGATCGAAGTCGCACCCACCGCCCTAAAGAAGTTCGCTACCGGCAGCGGCGCAGCCAAGAAAGACGCCATGAAAGCCGCAGCGATACAACACCTCGGGCTTGACCACGACGCCACCGACGACGAAGCCGACGCACTCTGGCTACGAGAAGTCGGGCTACAGCTACTTGGGCAGCCGACGATGCCCCACAACCCCTTGCCGAAACTGGAACTACCAAAGGAGCTATTGCAATGACATACGTCACCAGTAAGGTGGGCAACCCATGATCGTTGACTTCATCTCGGTGCAGGCGAAACGCCAGCTTCAGACCTTGAACATGGAAGTGCCCGATGACGACACGATTGAAGAGATCATCTCCGTTGTGATCGACTCGCCCTACGTCATCTCCCACGAGGAGCACGACAAGCAGGTGGATGCGATCCTTGCCGACGACTCGTCCTACGACGCCGGTTACCTAGACGGGTACAACGCAGCCCTCACAGACGTGCGGGAGCTTAAGAACTCCGCAAATGCGGATCATCAGCCAGGACCTTCCTGCGCCTGAACCCCAGCAAGAGAAAGAGAAAGAGAAGCAATGTCCATCTTTGACGACCTTCAGCCAATGGGCGGCGGGAACTACAAGAAGTTCACCGTCGCTGGCGACTCCATCGAAGGCCAGATCGTTGACCTCGCCGTCGGGAAAAACTTCGACGGTGACAAGGACGTTCCGGTCATCACCATCCGAGAAGCCAACGGTGCCGAACAGCGGGTGTCGTGCGAAAACGCCATGCTCTACAACCTTGCGTTGCAGAACAAGGACTCGCTCGTCATCGGCGGCACCGTCCGCATCGTCCACACCGGAGTCTCGCCCACCCGAGCGAAGCTCTACGAAATGACCGTCGGGGCAGCGCCCGCAGCACCGCAGGCAACGACACCTGCGCCGCAGGCAGCCCCGACCGCCGTCCCCACCGCGCCTCCAATCGCATAGGCAGGTAGGGGACACCACGAAGGCCCCCGTCGCTACCCACGAGCGGCGGGGGCCTTTCCATCTCTAAAGGAGGGATCATGACTTCACGAAACAACCGTGAGACAGTGCTGACGGCGGCACTTGACGCCGTAACAAAGGACCGCAACAACGATTACGGGGACCCAGAGGACAACTTCGCTGACATTGCGCGACTCTGGAACGCCTACAAGCCGGGGTGCGAATTCGACCGGCTTGACGTGGCGATGATGATGGTGATGGTGAAGGTGGCTAGGGCGTACACCAGCCCGACCCTTAGCGACCACTGGATCGACCTCGCCGGGTACGCAGCGTGCGCCTACGGGTGCAGCCTCGCAGATGAGGAGGACGCCGAGTGAAGGACCGTCTGTTTCCTCTGAAGCCGGGAACGAAGGAACCGGCGATCAGCGACTGGCAAACAAAAGCAGGGAAGGTAGAGACCAACGGCAACGTCGGGATCGCCACCGGCAAAGGACTCGTCGTCATCGACATTGACGACTACGAGGCGTGGCAAGAGGTTCGTCCCGAACTCGGGGACGTTGACTTCACAAACTACCCGCAAGTAACAACGCCTCGGGGCGGGCGCCACATCTACATGCGGGTCGATGAAGCGTTCACCAACGCCAACTCATTCCCCAAAGGGATCGACGTGCGAGGCGACGGCGGGTTCGTCGTAGCCCCACCAACCCCCGGATACGCCGGAACGATCCCGACGCTGGACTCCATCCCGCTCGCACCCGCCACCGTCCTCAACTTCCTACGTCCCCACACAAAAGCCGCACCCTCAACACCCCGAGAAGAACTCCAACAATCACCCGCAGCATGGGACCGCTTTAACGGGCACGCCACGAACGCCGACACCGCCGCCTACCTAGAACAACTCGGATGGACGATCAGCCACACCAACCGAGACGGGGTAATCCACGTTATTCGCCCCGGCAAAACCGAAGGCACAAGCGGCACCGTCGGAGCCGTCGCCACCGGCGTGTTCTACTGCCACACCTCCAGCGACCCCATATTCAGCGAGGAGACGCCGTACGACGCCCTCCACGTCTACGCCCACCTCCACCACGACGGAGACCTCGCAGCCGCAGACAGAGCCGCAGAAGCCCGCTACGGCGGATACCGCACCCACCTCACCGAACAAGAACGCGCCGCCCAATCCGTCGAACTGGCAGAATGGGTACGAGAACAACAACAGGCAGTCGCAGACAACGACGCCGAAGAATCAAAGACGGGATGGGAAGCGATCGCACTTGACCTAGATGCCATTTCCCGACTGCCCGACCTTGAGTGGGCGGTGAAGGATGCGATCCCTGAAGGTGTGTTCTCGTCCATCTACGGACCGACCGGCATCGGCAAGACGTTCGTGTGCATCGACCTGACCCTGACGCTGGCGTCCGGGGCCGACTGGTACGGCCAGCAGTCGAAGCGGCAGAACGTCCTTTATCTCGTCGGGGAAGGCATCCGGGGCTACAAGAAACGCATCGCAGCGTGGCTACATGAGCACCCGAACCTGAACCCGCACCAAAACATCACGTTCAGCGACGCCTACGGGCACTCGCTCCGAGATCAGGCCACGCTAGACGGACTGACCCGCTACGTCCGAGAGAAGGGGTTCACGTTCATCGTGGTGGACACCCTGAATATGTTCTCGGGCGGCATCGATGAGAACTCGGCGCAAGAAATGTCCGAGATCACGACGGCGCTCACCGTCCTCGCTAACGACGCACCCGCCACCGTCCTCGCCGTCCACCACACCGGCAAGTCGGTAGCAAACGGGCCACGAGGCTCATCCGTCTACCAATCCACCGTCAACAGTTCGATCCTCGTGACCCGAGACGCCGAACTCCCCGAGATCACCCTCCACTTCGACAAGATGCGGGACGCCGAAGCGGGGCGCCCGATGAAGCTGGAAATGTACTCGGTCCCCGAGTATGAGTCCGCCGCCCTACGCCTATCGACCCTCCAGAAC
>Ga0181592_10001939_pt1 | contig 16982 bp, 13 predicted proteins | sample 071ome_20_FD_133755 | JGI IMG/M metagenome (GOLD analysis project Ga0181592, IMG submission 133755) | Coastal salt marsh microbial communities from the Groves Creek Marsh, Skidaway Island, Georgia - 071412BT metaG (megahit assembly) | ecosystem: Environmental > Aquatic > Marine > Intertidal...
CCGACTGCGGGTGATGCAATCATTCAGGCGCGGGATGGTAGCTCGCACAGTATAAGCGAAGATTTGAACGGAGCTAGACGATTGATGGGATACTGCCCGCAGTTTAACGGCTTGCAACCAAACTTTACGGCTCGCGAACATATTGAGTTTTACGCCGCGATTCGCGGCATGCCACTGGAGATCATTCCGTCAGTCACGGAGGATCTTTTGAAGCGCATGGATCTGAAGAAATACGCCGATCGACAGGCGGGTACGTACAGTGGTGGTAATAAGCGAAAGTTGTCCGTCGCCTTATCTCTCGTCGGCGAGCCAGAGGTGGTGTTCCTAGACGAACCCTCCACCGGCATGGATCCCGAGGCTCGGCGCTTCATGTGGGACGTGATTTCATCAATGACGCTCGGCCGCACGATTGTTCTCACATCGCACTCCATGGAAGAGTGTGAAGCGCTTTGCAACCGCATTGGTATCATGGTGAGCGGTGAGTTCAAGTGCTTGGGATCGCTTCAGCATTTGAAGTCCCGTTTCAGCGAAGGTTACTCTGTCGACTTGCGGTTTGCAGAAGGTAAAGGCTTGCACGTCATGAATGCTTTGAACACGCGCCACGCAGATCTAGGCGCTGAAGTGATCGAAACTCACGCGACAGAAATCAAGCTACGCATCGTAAACGCACAAATGCCGCTCTGGCGCATTTTTGACGCCGTTGAAGATTTGAAAACGACAGAAGAGGAGGCTACTCGCATTGACGATTACTCTGTGAGTCAGACGACGCTCGAGCAAGTCTTTTTGCGATTTGCAAAAACACAAAATGAGGAGACGCACGCGGCTCCGGGATTGCACCAGCAGCGATGATGTACCACTTAAGTACCATTAAATTACAGGGATTTGCTAGAAGACTTTTAGATTAGTTCGGTAAATACTTGTCAACACAATTCTCTCAAGCAGTTTTTTCAGACGACGGCGATTCGAGGCAGACACCTCGCGCCTCGAGCTTTCGCGCCTTCGTCATGGATGCCGGTTGCAACAGCTTTCTGACTTCTTCTTCAGGGGCGTAGCGTGCCGCGATTTCAGCCACGGGGCGACCTGTTTCGAGCGCTTCCTTTGCGACGGCGGACGAACACTTGTAGCCAATGAGTGGCAGCAACGCGGTGACAATCCCGATTGAATTTTCAACCGACTTTTTACACTGTTCCGCGTTCGCTGTGATGCCGTCGATGCACTTTGTACGCAGCGTCGTCAATCCACGCTCCATCATGTCCATATTATTCAATAAATTGTAAATGATGAGCGGTTCAAAGACGTTGAGCTGCAACTGAGCTGCCTCGCTGGCGTGTGCAATGCTCGAATCCGTTCCCATAATTTGAAAGCAGACTTGATTCATCGTCTCCGGAATCACGGGGTTGATCTTGCCCGGCATAATGCTCGATCCCGGGGCAACCGCAGGGAGATTGATCTCGTTGAAGCCACACCTCGGCCCACTCGAAAGCAACCGCAGATCGTTGCAAATCTTTGACACTTTTACCGCGATGCGACGGAGAATGTTGCTAAAGAGTAGGAATGACGCCGTTGAACTCGAAGCTTCGATGAAATCGTTCGGCGGACGAAGAGGAAGGTTTGTCAACTCGGAAAGCGCGGCGATAGCTTCTTCTGAAAAGGATTCATCGGCGCAGATGCTCGTTCCGATGGCTGTGCCGCCGAGATTGAGCTCGTACATGGAATCGACGTTTCTTTCCAAAAACGTGAGATCAGTCTCGAGCGTCGCCGCAAAGGAGTGAAACTCTTGACCAAGCGTCATAGGCACTGCATCTTGCAGCTGCGTTCGTCCCATCTTGAGTATATCCTTAAACTCGTCACCTTTTGCTCGCAAAGATGCAATCATCTTTTTCAGCGCGTCGACGACGATGCCGTGCTTGAGCACCACTGCCAATTTCGCCGCGCTCGGGTACGCGCAATTCGTGCTCTGACACAAATTCACGTGATCATTCGGATTAACCACGCTGTAATCCCCGACGGGAACCCCCAAATGCATCGCCGCCAAATTCGCAATCACTTCGTTCGCGTTCATATTGGTCGAAGTTCCCGCTCCGCCTTGAATCATATCCACCGTGAAGTGTTCGTGATGCTCCTCATCATCAATCAACGCATCGCACGCGTGCGTGATCCCCCGATACACATCCTCCGATAACAATCCAAGCTTTCGATTCGCCATCGCGCACGCCCTCTTCGTCAGCGCCAACGCGCGAATAAACTCTGGGTATCTCGACAACGTCACTCCAGTGATGCCATAGTTCTCCATCGCTCTCGCCGTGGCGATCCCATACAACGCTCGATTCGGGATCGACATCCCACCGAGCAAATCTGATTCTTCCCGAAAATCTCCCCCTTTTTTCTCTTCCGCTCGCATCGCGTCCGACGCCATCGCCCGTCGCGTCATCGTTCGCGTCGTCGTCAACCGATGACTCAGCGGTCCATTGGTCGTTACGTTCTCCACACACGATCCCACCGTCGTGCGCATCGACGCGCACGCGTGCGCCCCAATGCGAGACGCAATGGATGTAAATAATTTTTGCGCATTTAACACCGCCGAGCGGCGCATGTTTCGTCGCGTCGCTCTCCCGTCGCCGTCTGTCGAATCTGAGTTCCAACAGTGCCCTTCACGTCGCGCTGACGTGTCCAGAGGTACTTTTCGATCGATCCGCGCTTTTTCGAAACGTCAGTGCGCGACGACACCGGTTGGGTTCACCGAACGGGTTCACCGAGCGACTTTAAAGAAGAATACCTGGTGAAATTTTGAACGCACCGAAGACGCGCGAGCACATCGACGACGCGCGCGACGAGAGGAGAGCGACGCGAACGAGGGTGATCGAAGAATCATGTTTCAGACGGCGTTTAAATGTCGCGTGACGACTGCGACGACGAAGACGGCGACGAACGGGCGGCGACGAGGACACCGGAGTGGTGGTGTCGATACGCGGGTTCGCGCGGTGATGCGGAATCGTGATGGCGACGCGGGTTGTGGGAAGGGTGAAGACGCGGGCGGTTTGGCTTCAACGTTTGGACGCGCGGCGTCTGCGGTAGCGTTGGCGGTCGTCATGTCCGTCGGCGCGCCGCCTTTAGCGGCGGAGGCGAGATTGGAAGGGGTGAATAACCCGAATTTGCTCCCGCCCGGGCCGCCGGTGCCGGTGTTGGATGTCGCCGGGTACCTCACGCCGGGGGACGTGAAGCGGCTCACGGCGGAAGTGGAGTCTTTGCAGCGAGACACTGGGGTGAAGCTTCGAGTGTTGGCGCAGGCGTACCCGCAGACCCCGGGTTTGGCGGTGAAGGATTATTGGAACGTCGACGACGACACGGTTGTGTTCGTCGCCGATCCGGGTTTAGGTAACATTCTCAACTTTAGCGTCGGCGGGAACATCGATCTCGACGTTCCGCCGAGTTTCTGGACCCGATTGGCCAACAAATACGGCACCAAGTTTTACTGGAGCGACAAGGGTGAACAGGCGAGCATCTCCGCCGCCGTGAGCGCCATCGATCAGTGCTTACGAGAGGAACCCGGTCGGTTAAAGTGTTCCAAGATTGCCGATTACGACGACGGGTCCGACTTCAAGTCGGCGGACGTCAAATCCTCCTCTGGCGGCGGTTTCTTTGGTTTTTAATTCCCACGCGGCGTCGACGACGACGACGACGACGCGAGTAGGATACACATCATCGTTTTGATTTTTGTATTGTCACCCCGAATATCGCGATTAAGACGACGACGACGACGACGACGACCGCTCTATTCTGGGTCTAATCCCAATGAGCCATCCGTGAGTGGCGCAGAGTCCAAAACCCTCAAACTCATCTACCCCCCTCATCCACGTCGTCACACCCACGCTCGCGCGACACTCGCACGGCGTCAACGCACGCGAACGCTAAACGGAGACTTTTTTCGTCCCGTCGTTTCACCGCTCTTCACGCACTCGAGGACGCGCACACGTCCCGCCGCACGCTCGCGCACGCCAATCAGTCATGTTCGCGACCACCAAGCTTTCTGTCACCGCCCCGCGCGTCGCGCGTCGCGCGTCGACGTCCCGCCGCGCCGTCTCCGTCTCCGCGGGCATGCGCGCGGATTCCGTCCAAGCCATGGGTGACCGCGTGCTCGTCCTCGCCGACGCGGCCGAGTCGCAAACCAAGGGTGGGCTCTTCCTCGCATCCTCGGGCGGCGCCGGGGGCCCGGGGAGCAGCGTCACGGGTAAGGTGGCTTCGGTGGGCGCCGACGTCAAGGGTATCAGCGTCGGCGACGCCGTGTTGGTGAATGGATTCGCGGGAACCGAGGTTGAGTTTGAAGACGGTGCCAAGGGGAAGTTTATCAACTCTTCCGATGTGCTCGCCGTGTTGAGCAAGTAAGCGCGCGAGAGAGACGAAAAGACGCCGAAGACGGTTTCGCAGAGTTTTCGGCGGGCGCGGCGTCGAGGAGGTTTATATAGTTTCGATGGCTTTGGATGACCCGCACGCACGTTTGTGGGGCTTCGTCGAGGTCGGAGATGAGATTGTTATAAGATGACTATATTTTTTTCTTTAACGACGCGGTGCGAGTGATCGCTCGCGGTGCAACGCGAGCTCGCGCGCGGCGCTCTTGTGTAAAGCGTTTTCTTTAAATGTTACAAGGCGCGTCACCTTTTTCCTACTTGTTGAATGTCTGTCGGTTTCGAAACCGAGCGTGTGGTTGAACAAAAAACTAGTGCGCGTCTTCCGAGGCTGGGTTGTGGAAGTGGAACTTCTCCGCGCCGAGGGCGCCCATGACAATGTCGAAAATACCAAACTGACCGGCGGTGAGGGTGCCAATCATGACGCAACGCGCCATCAAACCTTGCGTGCAAAGCTTGACGATGCCCGTCTCCGCGGCGATGCGTCCGAGACGAGTCATGATGGAACCGGTACCACCAGCACCAGCCTTGTTAACCTTGGACAAGAGGGTATCGGCGGGGTGAGAGATGATGGCGGCGACAACCCCGGCGATGACGCCAGAGCTGAGAGAGACGGAGATGTTTTCAGAGCTCGTGCACTCCTTTGGCGTCTTGCCCATGGATTCGTAGATGGATTCAGCGGCGCGACCTTGGACGGCAAACTTAGCCATGGTATACGGCACTTGCTTGGCCAAAATCGGACCGAAACCAGAGTAGAAACCGGCGATGATACCTTCCTCGGACGCCATCTTCGCCATGGCGCTGAGCGTGGACGGAGCGTACGTCGGGTTGGACACCAAACGAATACGCGTCGCCTCGAGCGGACACAAAAAGCAGTCGGCGATGAATTCAGCCGCGGCAGCGGAACCGAGGTAAATGACGTTACGGTTGTTCCACGCCTCTTCGGCAGTCATGCTTTGCGCGGCTTGAATCTTGAAGAATTCAACGCCGCCAAACTTGAACCAACCTTGGATGAAGTAGCCGACAGCCGTCGGACCGAGACCAGTGAGCAAAGCGCCGGCACCCTCTTCGGCGACAACCTTACGGAAACCAGAGAGCATGCCGCCGTACTTGGCCGGATCCAATTGCATGCGCGTCTAGAAATTTCAAACAACAATCGTCAGTCTCCTTCGTTTTCTTCGCGACGACGCGCTCGTCGCAAACCTCGAGAGAAAATCGAAACCGAGCTCGCGAACACGCACCTTGACCACGTCCACCGGCGTCACCGCGCCGTGCGTGAAACCGCAACAGATACCACCCGCGAGCGCAGAACGCAAGTAATAATCGAGTCCAAACTCCCGTTGAGACGCCGCCGCGAACGCCGGGTTCGCGTTCATCGCGCCGCCGTTACGAAGCGCCCCGAGCGTCGCCGTGGGCTTGTACGCATCCGCCGGCATCGCTCGCTTGACGAAATCCATCAAAGCCATCTCGAAACCTTTCCTAGTAACTCCTACACCGCGTCACAGCGATTACGAGTCGGTCACCCGTCGTCAGTCGCGTCGTTCTCGAGCGTCACCCGGGCGACGACGAATCCACTCGGGGCGAAACGATCGATATCCAGATCGATCGAAACGATCGAAGAACCGCCGCGGTCGCGCGTCGTTCGTTCCGCGCCCCGACCGCGAACGTCGCCCTCGCCGCGAACGTCGGTCGATCGACGCGCCACCTAGTCGACGCGCACGAACCTTTGAGTCGTTCACGACGCGCGCGTCCGTGGAGAAGTGCCGCCAGCGCGTCCGTTCGCGATCTTCGCAGAGGGGCGAGGGGGGGTCGTTTGACGGTTCGTGATTCGACATTGAGGTTGAATCGGAGAATCGTTAGGAGTGTTCGTATGCGTATTTAGTATGGAGAAACGTCAGAACGCGACCCCCGGTGCGCGCAGACATGCCGCCGACGGACGAGTGGACGCACGTCTTCGACCTCGACGGCACGCTCTACCCGATCGAGAACGGGTACGAAAGCGCGTGCAGACGGCGGGTGTTCGCGTACATGGCGTCCGGGGCGTGTCCGGGAATCACGGATGAAGTTGAGGCGAAGAAAATTTGGAGCGAGGCGTTTCCGCTGTATAACCAGACGTTGAGAAGCCTTCGGGCGCGTGGGTACGACGGTTTCGACGAGGAGGAGTACTGGGCGTACACGCGAGGGGACCCGCGGACGCACTTGAGGGAGGATCGAGAGACGAGGGCGATGGTGGAGGCGCTGCGTGGGCGGAAGGTGGTGTTTACGAACTGTCACGAAAAGCAAGCGAGAGAGGCGTTGGACGCGTTGGGGCTGAGCGATTGTTTCGACGGTGTTTTCGGCGCCGGGGGGATGGGTGAGGTGTGTAAACCCGAGGAGGAGGCGTTTAGACGGTTGTTTGCGGCGCACGGGATCGATGATCCGACCAAGTGCGTGTTTTACGAGGATTCGTTGAAAAACTTGCGCGCCGCGAGCTCGCTCGGCATGGTCACCGTCCTCGTCGCCGGGGAGACGCTCGAAGAGGAGCTTCGCGCCGGGAACGCAGATGTTGATTTCGTCGACGTCATCGTCCATGGAGGTCGTCTCAACGCCGCGAGCGTCGCCGCGGCGTCCCCGTTCGCGTCTCGCGCGCGCGCGCCGCTTCGCGTCCTCCTCGGCAAAGACGACGCCGACGCCGAAGAATAGGTCGTCTCGCACCCGTCGCGCGCGGTACGCGTGTGCGTCTGTACGTATTGAATCGTTGAACGTTGTTTGTCATTGTCACCGTGTATCATCAATCGCGCGACGCGTCGTCGTCGTTCGTCGCCCCTCAGCCTTCCCGCGTCGCGTTCGCCACCACCCACAGTTCGGACATTTGGCACGATTTATGTCTCTCTTATCCGAGTTTCTATCGTATACAACTTTACTAACAATCGATATAGAAACACGCAAAGCACACCCCACAAGTCAACGCATCTCAAAGGAATATTCCATCTACACTACGTACACCCATCGCCCACCGTACACACGGGGACGAACGAACGGACGGGCCATTTCGGGCGGCACACGGCGACGACGATGCCGACGGCGACGACGATGTCGACGCGCGTCGCGTCGACGACGACGGCGAATCGCGCCAGTAAAATTTCTCGCATCCGCGGAACCGATCGGTCCGTCGCCGCGCGCGTCGCGCGACGAACGGCGACGACGCGATGCGTCGGGCATCGAAGCCTCGGAGGACGCTTCGCGACGTGGACGACGACGACGACGCGTCGCGCGACGAAGCCGACGACGACGCGCGCGCGGGCGGCGGACGGCGGCGGCGGTGGTTCGAACGCCGCCGACGGGTCGTCGGATGAAGAATGGGTCGAGCGAAACGCCGGACGCGGAGGACGCGGGCGACGCGCGACGGAGGACGAGGCGTCGTCGAGCGCGAGCGCGAGCGGTGCGGGGGCGTCGGCGGCGGCCGAACACGCATCGGAGAAGCTGACGACGAGTGATGAACCGTCAAAAGTGAAGGGGGTGTCGGCATCCGCCACTGGGGGCTCAGAGGACGAAGACGCGTCGGACGGGGATTTGGACGTGTCCGAGCTGAGTGAAAAGGAGGAAAAGACGACGACGAGCGAAGGGTCAACGGGTGGGAAGGATGCGTCGTCCAAGATCGAGGCGCGGGTGGAGTTGGATGCGAATATCGATCCGTTTGCGTCCGCCGGGGAGCTGTCGACGGGACGTCTGCGAACGAGGTTGGCGCGCGCGAGGGATTCGGCAGCGGTGAGCGCGGCGGTGAGCGCGGCGGCGGCGGCTGGGGAGTCTACGAGTGCCGCAGCGGCGGCAGCTGCGGCGGCGTTGGCGGGAGGAGTGATGGATGCGGTGAAGAGGTTTGACGAGTTGGAGATTGAGGTGTCGGCTCTGGACGCGTTGGAGTGTCAACTGGAGGATGCCGTTTCGAGCGAGGATTATTCAAACGCCGCGTCGTTGAAGCGCGCGATAGATGCTCTCAAAGATAGCGACTCGACTGGGAAGTGCTGCGATGACTTTATCAAGGCTATCGCAGAGGATAGGTTTGAAGATGCGGCACGGCTGCGCGACGCCGGCGTCGGCTTGTGTGGATGGTGGGCGGGCGTGGAGGATGTGGGTGACGATGAAATGTCGTCGATCGATGATTCCAGCGATGATTCAGACGATTTTGACAATATTTCGCCCGAAGAGGCGTCTTCGACGTCTTCTCCGCCCAAGAAGCACCCCATTGGAGTCATTATGCGAATTTCCAGAGAGCACGGAAGACTGGTGGGTTCTACGTTTTCGTCGAGAGATTTGGCGGATATTGTCGAGCTGAACAAGGCGTACCCCAAAGGATACGACTACGACGCCGGTCAACCCGTCATGGAAATCATATTGCAGGAGGACGCGTCTCAACAGAGCGGATATAGAAGAGATATCGTGCGTCTCAACTACATTCCCGCGACGATTCCGCTCGATGCAAGCGAAGAGGAGATTGAAGACAACGAAGATGTTCCCGCCGTGGGCTTCTCCCCGTCGAACAAATCCAGTGTTATCGATCAACTTGAAGCTGCCGTCGACGAGATCGAAGATGAACTCCGAGGCGCCCACCGCGAAGACATTGAGAGTGTCAAGGATGAAATCAAGGCGAAGCTCGCCGGTATGCAAAACGACGTCACCAGCGAGGGGGTGAGCGCGCTCGAAGAGATTGGAGGCATGCTCGACAAGTTCAACGACCTTGCGCTCGATGACGACGACGATGAAGATGACGACGATGAAATGTTGTACGACATTAAACGTAGCCCGGCAGCTCTCAACCAGGAGAGTCTACATGCATTCATCCTCACGAGCGACAACGAAATGTTACCACTCGATGAGGACGATGAAGACCTCATCGGCGCGAGACCGTACTCTCACGCGCTCGACAAGGAGATTGAAGGTTTCCTCGCGAGTAAGTGGGAGAGCATGGTGAGCGACTCTGATGCACCGACAACCAACCATGCCTTTGGCGCGGGTTCTCACTCTGACTTGGTCAACGCCGTCAAGGAGGCTGCGCAAGAAATGTTTGCCAGCCAAGACGAGGACGATTACCTCGAAGACGGCGAAGATGACGAAGACGCAGATGAGGTGAGCGCCGAGGAACTCCTCGCGCTCCTCGGCCAGGATAGCATTCTCCACCGCCCGCTTCCAAATCGTGTGCGCTTTCAGCGCATAGACCCGTCTCTCGCGTCTGGTTCTCGTAAGGATCTCTTCGACGGTCTCTACATTGGAGCCTTTGGTCCGCATGGACCCGAAGTGCTTCGCATGGTTAGAGGTCGTTGGGGTGATGAACCCTCTGAGGAATGCGATGCCGTCACCGCGGTGAAACTCACCGGCGATGAAAATGTGCCATGCGGCGCTGCGAGCTTTAGAGCCAAGGTGAACAAGGCCAACTTGATCACCGAAGGAGGGTCGTACCCCGACGAACTCGGCGTTCTCGCTCGCTACAAAGGTGAAGGCCGCGTCGCCAAGCCTGGGTTCACCGATTCCCACTGGGTGGAGGGCGAACTTCTCGTCTTGAATGGCAAGGGTGGCTCTCTGACGGGCGGCGCCGAGTTAGGCTTTGTCTGGGCCGTTCCGGGCGAGAGACGTTTGTTAATCCTCTTCTCTTCCCTCGTCTTGCCCGAAGTTAACGTCGCACAGATTGCGCGCTAATGAATGGAGGCAAGTTGACGCGTCGAAGAGGTGACAATTCTTTTCAATTTTTTAATACGCTTGCGCAAAATTTTCCTGTGTTGTTTTGTATGTTTGTAACAAGTATTCACTGAAACACGCTGTAAAACCTTCATCGACCTTTCGTTTTGAGTTTTCACATTACAATCCCGCGTCCACCGTGCGCGGGGTGACGCGTTCCGTCCGTTTTCTCCATCTCCTAAATTAAACTTCTTTCTCCTCTAGCGTGAAACGACGACGGTTTCGCGCGTCTACTTCGCGTTCGGGTTCGCGCTCAAGTACGCCACCGCCTCCGGAATACTTTGGATCTTATCCGCCTCAGCATCCGGAATCTCAACCGCGAATTCTTCCTCCATCGCCATGACCACTTCCACCGTGTCGAGCGAATCCAATCCGAGGTCCGCGCCGAACGCGCTCGTCGGGCTCACCTTGCTCGCGTCCACCTTGGCGAAATTCTTCACCACCGCAACCACGCGGTCCGTGACCTCATCCTTGTTCAAAAATCCCGCGCCATAGGCTCGGCAGGTAACCTACGCACGATTCGTTCGCGGTTCGTTCGCGCGCGGTTCGTCAGTCTTCCGTCTTTCGCGTTACAGTCAAATCAATCTCTCGAAAAAATCAGGGTTCTCCCTCGCGACGCGCGCGGGCTGCCTGGCTCCTACTGTGTATATATACGTACCGCAGTCGCACCGATCGCGGTCCATCCGACGCGCGTCGCGCGCGTCGTCGTCATCAATCCTCGGCGAAGCATCTTGCGTGGTCGAGCGGCGTTCTGACGCGCGTCGCCGGGCGGGGCGCGCGAGCGACGAACTTGGATTTTCGGATCGATCAGAGGTGCGTGGGTGGGTGGTTTGTATGTGTATACAGTGTGCGTCATGTAGTTTTACATTGGTGGTGTCGTCGTAGAAAATACATTTGATCGTGTTTTTGTATGTTTACTATGAAGGAAGAGGGGTACAGCGTTGACGACGACGCCGACGACGACGCGCGCGCGCGCGTCAGAGGACGACGAGGACGAGGGATCGATGCCGCGTCGAACATCCGCACGGCGGTCCCGCGCGGGCGCAGTCGTTCGGTGCCTCGCCTGCGTCGCCGCGTCGAGGACCGCGCTCGGCACCTGCGGGTGGTTATCCCCAACTTCCTCTGCATCTTCTGCGTCGTCGACGTTCGACGACGCGACGGCGAGCGGGGAGGTGTTGGTGGCGATCGGGGACGTTCATGGGGACCCCGATGCGGGGTTCCGCGCGCTCGCGCTCGCGGGCGTCGTGGATGGGAGGTCTTGGTGGCGGTCTGACGCGAGCGGTTCGAAGCCAGAGTCTGCTTCGGCGGCGCGAGCGACGCTGGTGCAAACCGGGGATCTCGTCGATCGAGGCGATCGGTCGATCGAGGCGGTGGACGAGTTTGAGAGGCTGAAGAGTGAAGCGGCGGCGGTCGGGGATGAGGTGGTTACGCTACTGGGGAACCACGAGCTGATGACGCTGCAGCACGACTTGCGGTTCGTGTCGCGAGACGAGCTCGCGGCGTTGGGTAAACAGAGCTTGGATGAGAGTCGGGTGGCGGATGCGTCGGACGATTCCCTTGGTTTAGGATTGCGGGCATACTTTTACGCCGGCCAGTTGGCGTGGAAGAAGACTTTCGGTGCCGGGCAACGGCGCGGTGTGGCACTTCGCGAAAAGCCGTTTGCGGCGGTGCGAGGCAAAGGAAAGTGCGCGACGGTATTCGCGCACGCTGGATTGCTCCCCGGGCACTTGTTCGGCAAAGATACGGTGGATGTGTTGAATGAGAGAGGACGCGAGCTCTTACGCGACGACGTCGTGGAACGCGGCGACGATTTGCTTCACAATGAGGGGCCGGTGTGGACGAGAGTCTTGTCCATGGGTAGCGAAGAGGAGGCGTGTCAAGCCGCAGAAGAGGTGATCGAGCGACTCGGCGTGCAAAGGATCGTCATCGGTCACACCGTTACGAAGAGTGGTTCAATCGAGACTCGTTGCGATGGACTAATCCACATGATTGACGTGGGCATGTCTGCGCTGTATGGTGGCGAACCGAGCGCTTGGATGTGCACAGAGGCGGAAGGTCCGGTTGCGATTTCTAGCGATGGTCGCAGGACTGTGCTCGAATAATTTTGCGGTAATATTCATCGTTTCATTAAACTAGGTGCTCTAGCTAGCGTTGTATCTAATTCTAGAAGATTTGTATGATTTGTCTCACTCAAGGCGCTTCTTCAATCGAGCCGCGCGCCACGACTACGTTTTTTCGTAAATCAAAGATGCGTTTCAAATTTTGGAGAGTGTGTCGAGGTCCGACCGAGTTCTCACCGTGCGCGTTGAGTAACTGCGCGAGATTCTTGTTGAGCAGAAAGACTCCGTACGTATAGCGCGCTCGATCACCCTCTCTCAGATTATCCATGAAGAGGGGAAATTCTATTCTCGCCAATCTTGTCGCTCTGCGATCGCTTCTCTCCGACGCTCGCCCTGGTTTCACCGGAATTTGCTGAAAATCACAGATATAAGATCGACTCAAGCTAGGACATACTGGGTATCGAAGCCTGACATCGAGAATCGCGGCGAGCTGCACGCATATCTGGGCGACATGCCCGTAGGCAGCAGCGTCATTCTCCAAGTCTTCAGTGCGCATCGACTTGAGCTCGGTCGGTCCCGGCCCGAGGTCGAGCGCGAGCTCACCGATTTGTAGCTTTTGGTTGCTCTGCGATCCATTTCCGACGCCGTCGACGCTCGAGATTGGGAAAATCTTTGCGAGGTCACCCACAAGACGCCAACGTCGAGCCACCAAGGCGCGCTGTTTTTGGTACAACCTTCCCATTCCATCTGGTCCGTCGAGCTGACGCTCAGACTCCTCAAGCTGCGTGATAGCTTGGTCTAATTTTTCCCCAGCTTGTCTGAGACCTCTCACGCGACGCGCAATGTCAGCCTTCATGAGAGAGTAACTCTCGCGTTCCTCAGCCAGCTCGCTCGTGAGCATGGTCATCTGCTCATCAAGCGTGAGTCCGTCCACTTTGACCTGTTCTTCCCGAGCATCGATCGCGCCTTGCGCCGTTGTTCTATTTCCCCATATCGTGTCCACCCCCTTGAGACTTTTGAGCTGCATTTCGAGACGAAGCGCGAGTTCGTCTCTGAGTTCTCGAACGTCTCTGTGACGAGCGTTCGCCTCAATCAACGCCTCGACTCTCGACACCGCGGGTTTCAGCTCTAACCGCTTCACGTCCACGTGCTTCTCCGCTATAGACCACTGCTGCGATGCCGTCATCGACACGCCTGAAATCGGACTCACGCTCGCGCTCTCTCGACGAGACGCGAGCTTCACAGACCCGTCCTCGTCGTCCATCACAACGCGGTCAATCACCATTTTGGACACCGAGTTCAGCTCCACCTTCTCGCGCGCGTTCCTCTCCAAAACCTCATCTATGAACCCCTGTATTTCCCGCCCTTGCATATCCGTCGACACGGGCTCGGGGGCGTACACGCCATCCTCCAACCACACAAAGATGCAATTCGATGGAAGGGCGACGCCACTCGGAATGGAATCACCAAGACGCACCATTCGATTCAAATCCACCACGGCGCGACAAATGAGCTCATCCGACGCGTTGCTCCCATCTGCCATCATGGTCCTCATCCCGATACCTTCCCCGCGTTTCCATCGTGTCCCACCCACCGCGCGTCCTCCTTCATCAAAACCACCGACGACGTCGGCGGCGCTTTGCGTTCCGTACACGCACAACTCCAACTTAAACGTCCGATCCACCTCCACCGCCGGTCCATCTCTCCACGTCATCCTCGACGCCCCGCGTCCACTCAACGCCCGCACGAGCGCCCCTTCGTCGTCGTCATCCTCGTCGCCCCCGTCGTTCGGGCGCCGCGCGCCGTCGCGACCGCGATCGAACCAACGCCAATCCGGATTCAACGCGCGTCCGTCTCGAACCGTCTCGCTCTGAAACACCCTCGTCGACCCGTCGTCATCCACGCACACCTCCCCGTACGGCGTCGGCGCATACACCGCCCCGCGCGTTCGCGCCGATCGGAGCGTGTAATACGTCCCGTACGACGTCGTCGCGGCGTCCGCGTCGGCGACATTCGTCGATCCGTGCATTGAATTCTGTTGTCGTCCACGCGTCATCATCGTCGTCGTCGTCGTCGATTTCGGACGAAGATTCCGACACGAAACCCCGCGAACGTGTCTCGCCGATATCGGCGGACGGTACCGCCGTCGTTCGTCGTCGTCGCGCGTCGTCATCGTTCGTCCATCGTGAATGAATGAATGAATGAATGAATGAAATCAACGCCGCGCGCGAAGTAATGAAGCGTCGGCGTCACAACGCGCGCGCGCCTCGTGAACGACGGACATGTCCCGACCGACGACGCCGAACGCGTCGGAAACGCGCGCGATCATCGATCTTCTCGCGCGATCGCGTCAACTCAAGCTCACGAAACGCGCGGGGTGGGTACAACGCGACGTGAAACGTCCAGAGTCTGTCGCCGAGCACTCGTTTCGGGTGGCGCTCATGGCGCTTCTGGCGGCGCCGCAGTCGGACGAACGCGTCGATGCGGACCGGTGCGTGCGCATGGCGCTCGTGCATGATCTCGCGGAGTGCGTCGTGGGGGATATCACCCCCAACGATGGGGTTTCGGACGAGGATAAGCACGCGATGGAGGCGAAAGCGATGGGGGAGTTGTGCGCGTTGGCGGGCGACAAAGCGGGCGCGGACGTGGAGGCTTTGTGGAGAGAGTACGAAGCGGGTGAGACGGCAGAGGCGAGGTTGGTGAAGGATATGGATAAGTTGGAGATGATTCTTCAGGCGCAAGAGTACGAGAGCGAGGGGGATGCGGGGGTAAATGGGAATTTGGAGGAGTTTTTTGCGAGCACGCGCGGGAGGTTTAAGACGGCGACGGGCGAGCGATGGAGCGCGGAAATCGAAGCGAGAAGACCATCGACGACGACGAAGACGACGAGCGATTGATTGCCGCGGCGGAATGATGATGATAGTTTTATGATATATCGATACAAACAAAAGCCTACATATTGTATTCATCACGCGAGGTGAATTTTGCTCCACGCGCCCCCTCGCCAAATTCTAGCGTAGACGACGCCTTGGAAGAATCGATACGTGACGTACAACGCCCAAACCGTAGTGAGATTCGAGTTGAACACGGTCACTGCGAGCCAAGCAGAGGGTAAAAATAACGCCCATTGGCTGAGGATGCTCACGAGGGCGACGCGTTTGGCGTCACCGACTCCCAAGAGGGCGTTTTGCATGGTGAGGCTGACGGCGTCGCCGCAAACCGTCAAACCCGTCATTCGTAACGGCGTCACAGCCACTTCAACGGCGGACGGATCGGTTAAGAACACGGATAGCACCACGCGCGGCGATAGGGCGAGAACAACTCCCAGGGCTGACATCAACACGGCGGTAATCTTGGCCACATCCCACGGCCACTGTCGCGCGTCCTCGATGTCGCCTCGTCCGAGCGCTCTTCCGCTGAGCGCCCCGGCGGCGAGACCCATGCCCATGCACGGTAAAATCAAAAACAGCATGAGATTGATGAGCACATTCACCGCCGCCACCTCTGTTGTGCCAAGCTTACCCACGATGGAGTACAGCGCCATCATTCCCGACGCATACAGGAGATTGGTCACAGACGTCGGGAGCGCCTGCGTGGCTAAAACCTTGAGATCCGTCAGCGTCGGTCTCGCTTGTAAAAATCCCAAAGTCGACGCTCGTTTCACCCCTTGATAGGCGTACATGGCGGTGCCGCACCAAATGCTAAAACTCGTCCCTAGTCCGGCGCCTAGCGCACCGAGCGGCGGGATCCCGAGCGCGGGCACGCCGAAAAATGTTAAAATCAGCGACAACGAAAAGTTGATCGTATGCATGACGATGAGCGTATTCATGTACACTTGCGGCTGTTGAATCGCATTCCAAAACCCGCGAAACGCGAAATTCATCCCCACCGCGGGCACGGCGAGCACGCGCGCCCTCAAATACGGCACCGCCTCCGCGATGACGCTCGCATCGCTCGTGTATAACGGCACCAAGACATCGGCGTATCGAAAAGCTAAAATCGCCAGCGGGAGCCCCATGACGCACACCAAAATCAACGCGGCGTTGAGCGGACTCGCCACCTCCTTCATCCGTCCCTCACCCATTCTTCTCGCCGCCATGGCTTGCACGCCGCTCGCGACGCCTTGTAACGCCGCCTGACACTGAAAATTCATCGTGCTTCCCAATCCGACGGCGGCGACGCTCGCGGTGCCCAGACGTCCGACCATGGCGGCGTCCGCCAGGTTTAACACGTTTTGCGAAGCCATACCGCCCATGACGGGAAGCGCCTGGTTTAACACTTTATCCACGCGATCCGAAGGAACACCGACGAGGTTAGAGATGACTTTCATCCGACGCTCGACGATGCCGTCGTTCACGACGACGACGGCCGGGATGGGCGTCGTCGGGGCTTCTTCGCTCGACGCCAGCGGAGCGAACGCCGAAGCCGAAGCCGAAGCCGAAGTCGACGCTCCCGCGGACTCGTCCGTTCGCCGGTTCTCCCCTCCGTCACCGCCCCCGTCGCGTTCCGGCGTCACCGTCACCGTCGACGATCGCGCGCGCACGCCGTCGCGGGCGTTCGAACGACGAGTCGCGGATGCGGATTCGAAACGACGCGTCAACGCGGACGCGTCACGCGTGGTGCCTCGCTGTCGACGCGCATTCGCGCGCGCATTCGTCGACGCGCGATGACGCGCAGACGAGTTGGAGGTGGTGGAGGTGGCGACGACGACGACGACGGGCGTTTGCGGTGGCATCGTGCGCGTTCGTGCGTGCGCGCGTCGGCGTCTGGTGAGGAAGGAAAGTTGAGAGGGTTTACAGAGTCGCGTCGA
>Ga0181592_10001946_pt1 | contig 16950 bp, 22 predicted proteins | sample 071ome_20_FD_133755 | JGI IMG/M metagenome (GOLD analysis project Ga0181592, IMG submission 133755) | Coastal salt marsh microbial communities from the Groves Creek Marsh, Skidaway Island, Georgia - 071412BT metaG (megahit assembly) | ecosystem: Environmental > Aquatic > Marine > Intertidal...
ATACTTGATTAGTTTCTCACTTGTTTCTCTATTCAACTGATTGCTGGGGTTACTTACCCTTGCACAATAGGCAATAAGGTCTTGAACATTCACAAGATGTTCTGCTGTAACATTTTCTGCAGGTTGTGAATATGAAATTAATTTTACTTTAGTCGTCATCCTTTATCCCTTTCAGTCGTCTAACTCTGTATTCCAGCCAATCAATCGCTGTGTATATGTGTCCTGTATCATGTGGTTGTAATTGACTCTTCGCATATTTGATTTCGTCTTCGAGAACACCAATTCTCATAATGTCTCTGAATAGCCTGTTCTTGTCTTTACCAGTTCGGGCCTTTGTTCTCGTCCTCGTCATCTATTTCGCATAACCTTTCTAAGTGTTTATAGTGTTCGTATGCTTTTTGCAGTGCTTCAAATTTTTTTAATTTTTTAGGATCCGGTTGCAGGATGGCCATTCTCTTTTCCATGGTGTCCATGAATGTCTTTAGGCTCTTATCGCCAATCTTGATATCGGAACCTTCCGGAACGGTAATGTTGGAATCGTATTGCCAATCTGGATCAGAGATGCTGCCAGTGTTTATCGTAAATGTTCCTGAATTAATATCGGATGCGTAATCGTCACTCATGCTACCATCATGGTCACCCATGGTGATGGTGCTTGTAGTTGCGGCACCACCACTATAGGTATAAGTTGGATCAAGCGTTATGGTATACTGCTTGTCGTCATCCATTATTATCCACCTAATTTTTCTGCTTTGCGGGCATTCTTGGTTTCTGTGATTTCTGCTCTGCGAACCTTGATTGCCTTTGCCATCTCCTGGAGTGCCTTTCTAGCACGTGTTCCAGCAGCGCCATTACCTGCTTCAAATTTTTCATCTTCAGCAAGAAATGCTTCCATTGCTGCTTTGATTGTTTCTGTATTTGACATTATTGTTTCTCCATTGTAAATGTCATGTATTTAAACACAACACTAGTATATAAGTCTTAAACGCGGTTGTCAAGCCTAAGAGTGGTTAAATACGTATATAATGACCCAAAAAGTTTCCGAAATAACTACAGTTCATTTGGAACTGACTGACAAATGCCAAGCGCAATGCCCTATGTGTGCTAGGAACTATCATGGAGGTCCTACTAGACCATTTATTAAAAATGGAGATATGAGTTTTGAAGATTTTAAAAAATGGTTTCCAAAATCCTTTCTTAAACAATTAAACAATTTTTACAGTTGTGGAAACTATGGCGATCCTGCCTTTGCTCGAGACTGCTTAGAAATTTATTCATATGTCAGAGAATGCAATCCTGATACTAGATTGGCATTGCACACAAATGGAGGAATGCGCAATCCAGAATGGTGGGCAAAACTTGCAAAGGCAATAGGAACAGTTGCACACAGCACAGTAGTATTTGCCATAGATGGGTTTCAGGGCAAGCACGAATTATACAGACGCAATACAAATTTTGAAAAGGTTATTGAAAATCTAAAGGCATACATCAATGCCGGAGGAGAAGCAAGAGTCGATAGCCTTGTGTTTAGGCACAACGAAGATGATGTAGAAGAATTAGAAAAATATTTGCTCGGGTTAGGAGTCAAGGAAGTTAATTTTATAAGCACCACACGCTTTTATGAAATGGAAAAGTTTAAGGTAGTAAATCAGAATTTAGAAACTGAGTATCATCTGGAACCAGCAAGAAGGAAAGAATTTCTAAAGCGTCCTAATGCAGAACTGGTTAGATTGTTGGATAAGAATTATAGAAAAGAAGTTTTTAAAACAGCAACGATATCTCCTCGATGCGTGACTGAGAATGCAATATATGTTGATCCATACGGAAACATTACTCCTTGTTGTTATATCGGAGGTGATTATTTAGAACAACCGATAGAGGAAACATTGCCCATTCACATATTAAGAAACGAAAGCGTGGAAAATACTAAATCTATGTTATTAGATATTGGAGTTTATAAATGCCAAACAGGTGTTCTGGGCACTGACTCAATGTTGTTTACTGGATTAGATAATTATTGGTTGGGCGAAAACAAATGCATGACATGTGTTAAGGCATGCTCAAATGCAATAGTGGAGAGAAAATGAGTTTCACGCTGATACCATTTGATAAAATTGTTAAGTTTGGTCAAACAAATATGATCGAGCGTCCACTGTTCAATGTGAGTTGGATACTAGGTAGATTTTGTAATTACAAGTGTTCATACTGTTGGCCCTATGCCAACACTGACAAGCCTGACCATAAGGATCTAGAAGTTTACAAGAATACTATAGATGAGATCAAGAGACAGGCTAGGGAGAATGGATTTACAGAATTCCACTTTAGTTTTTCAGGAGGAGAGCCGACAGCATACAAACACTTTGGCGAGCTCATAGAGCATTACTGTAGTGATACAGAAGCACCTTACCAAAGTATACATCTAACTACTAATCTATCTCCTGGAACAAAGTGGTGGACCAAGTTCATAGAAGTAACAGGTTCCTTGCAAAGGCGAAGTGTCACTGCTAGTTTTCATGCAGAGTTTGCCAGCGAGCAGGAATTTGGAGATAAATGCATACAGTTAAGCAGAGGTGGAGTTTTTGTTACGGTTAATCAGGTTATGGTACCAGAACACTTTGACGAATACTATGACAGATGCCAACGATTGTCTGATAGAGGAATAAATGTTACGTTGAAACCACAATCGGATCCTACCGCTAGTTTTATTGTTGACGGATATGACGATAAGCAATTAGAATTAATGCAGGAAGGATTTCCTCAGTATTGGGAAGGTGAACAGGTAATGCAGGTTTATTTGGAAGATGCAAAGGGTAATGATTACGGTTTGGATCAAGCCGAAAGAATGAATGCTTTTGGATTCAACAAGTTTAAAGATTGGACATGCGCAGCAGGCTATCAAAGTTGCGTTATAAGGGGGGTTGAAGTTAAAAGGGCATACAGTTGTGCGGAAGAGCCATTAGGCACGCTACAGGGGGGTTTTACGCTGTTTAAAGCACCATCTAAGTGCATTACTAGCACCTGTGTTAGTTCTGCGGATAGCAAAATACCAAAATGGAAAGAACATGAATAAGTTTGGAATATTAGGATATGGATATGTTGGCAAGGCAACGCACAAGGGTCTGCTAAAGGATGCCAAGGCAATTGTGTATGATACAATGTTTGATGTTGACAAGAGCATTATATACGCTGCCGACACCGTGTTTATTTGTATTCCTACTAACACGGAACAGGACATTGACATCATAATTGATGAAATAACTTACCTACAACTAAACAATCCCACGGTATCTGTCGTCATTAGAAGCACGCTACCACTAGGGTCTTGCGAAAGAATACAGAAAGCAGTCGGACCCATCATATACATTCCAGAATTCCTAAGAGAAAGATACTGGGACACGGACTGCCTAAAGCGTCCTCTGGTTGTGGGACACGATAAGTTAAAACTCCCCACTTGGTTATTGGATGAAGAAATACACGAGTGTTCTACAAAGGAAGCAGAACTTGTGAAGATGTTTTCAAACAATTTTGCAGTAATGAGAATAGCCTTTGCGAACGTGTTCTATGATCTTTCGGAAAGCGTGGGAGCAGATTACGATAACGTATTAAGCATGTGGCAAAAGGTTCAGCAGGATCAGTCATACATGGAAGTTCCTGGGCATGATGGAACGAGAGGCTTTGGTGGCAAGTGCTTGCCCAAGGACCTGGACTTTCTAATTGAAACACTGGAGAAGCACAACATCAAGCAGGAATGGTTTAAACACATAAGGGAACTGAACAAGTCATGGACAAAAAAGTCTTAGTAACGGGTGCCGCAGGATTGATAGGCAGGGAGTTGTGCAAACAACTCAAGAACGAGTTCTATGTGGTTGGTGTTGACAACAATTTTAGATATGAAAACTATGAGCCTGACTGCGATGAATACATCAGCGAAAGCATACCGTTTTATCTAAGTAACACTGATAACGATTTTGATTATGTGTTCCACATGGGGAACATCAACGGCACCAAGTATTTCTATGATATCCCTAACCAACTTGCAGAGAATAATATGATCTGCGATTTTGCTGTTTTTAATTTTGTGAAGGACAACCCCGATTGTAAATTAATATATGCAAGCACTAGCGAAGTGGTAGCAGGCTCGGAAGAGTTCCCAACACCTGAACTAACGGACATTACCATAAAGGATATACACAATCCAAGATGGAGTTATCGCTTGCCAAAGATACTGGGTGAAAACTTTTTAATGAATAGTGATTTAAATTTTCTAATAATTAGATTCTTTAACGCATTTGGACCTGACTCGGGTAGTGGGCATTTTGTAAGAGATATACTGGACAAGATTGAGAGTGGAGATCACACACTGATAGGTGCGGATGAAACACGTTCTTTCTGTCGAGTGGAAGATTCCGTTGATGCAATTGTAAACATTTTTAAAATAGCATCGCAGCAGGTAGTTAACATTGGAAGCGATGAGGAGATAACGGTATTAGAAGCAGCAAATATAATTGCAGCACACAAGAACAAGAATATTGAATGGCAGTGCGTTCCTGGCAAGCAGGGAAGTGTCAAGAGAAGAAGGCCTGATATTACACTGCTAAGAAAATACTATCCTCAATTCAAACCCAAGCCATTCTCGGAAGGAATAAAGGATCTATAGTTTTAGAACTTTTATTTTTTTAATTTCGGATTCGGCTGGCAACTTAACTTTCTTATTCCAATCACACAATCTACATTGTTCCTGCGGGCTGTCTTTAGTAATTACCCATTCTTGAAATTCTAAGGGATCACAACCTACATCCTGTTCAGCAATTTTTTTATAAGGATCTTCTATTTGAAATTGTTTGCTTAGTCTTGGTAGTAATGCCTGTTGCTGACATCTATAGAATCTACCATCTATTAGATGCATGCAGGCCTTTGCTGGACAAATGCTGTGTTGTTCATTTGCAACTTCAAGATATTTCCATGTGAGTGATTTACCTTCCTTGGCAATCATCGGTAATTCAAAGAAGTTCCACGCTTCGGATAGTTCCCCAACCTCTTTTCCGTTTTTTGTTAATCGGTAATGAGTGTCAGCGTCAGTATGACGATCGTCCTTAAATTTTTCATGATCGATATTATTCTCATCAAGCCATGTTAATATGTTTGATAGATCCTGCGGAGAGTGTGCTGAAATTTCAATGTTCCATTTGCTATCCCAGTCGTGTGGAAGGTTATCAAGATGCCTGCCATTAGTTACTATCCATTTTTTGCTATTAATCCACATTGATCCAACCCATTGCATCCAATCTTGTAATCTAGGATGCAGTGTAGGTTCTCCCCCAATTAGGAATATTTCATCAAACTCTACCTTGTCCTTAAGAATTTCCACGTCCTTATTGATTTCAAAGTGACCAGCCCAGTTTAGATTATTATAAGTAAAACAATTCTTACAGGCAAGATCACAAGTATGCGAGATATAAATTGTTAATTCAGGAAGACGAATCATGCTTCTATTTATGGCATATATATTAACATGAAAGTAGAACTTGAAGATGTAGCATTTTGGATGGATGCCATTCGCAATAGCGATGATCGCTATCGCACGCTGGAAAGTTTTTGGAAGGGGCAATTAAGAAGCAAGGTATGGCTGGCAGAAACCCTGCTGGAACACAATACCCATTCTAAGCCTAGCGTAGCAATACATGGCGGATGGAATGGAGTACTTGCCAGCCTATTATTCAATAGTGGTCTTGACCCAATACACATCACTTCAATAGACATTGATCCTGCCTGTGAGGATATTGCAAGAACAATTAACAAAAGACAGGAAATGGAAGGACGTTTTACGGCAGTTACCGCTGATATGACAAAGCATCAATCATTGGCTGACGTTATAATCAATACCAGTTGCGAACATATTACCCAGGAACAATACAACGAGTGGTTGGAACTACAACCAAGCAGCGCCTTGTTTGTTGTGCAGGGAAACAATTATTTTGAGCTTGATGAACACATACGCTGTTCTAAGGACATCGACGAGTTTACACACCAGTGCCATATCACTCCTTTCTTTAGAGGAGAGTTTGAAACATCTAAATACAAACGCTACATGATTATCGGAAGGAAAAAAGTTGGCTAAACTTGACAAGTATCAAAAAGCAATAGAAGAAGCATCGGGAAGCAAGACTTTCTGTGTATTGCCATGGATACACTTTGCTACAAGACCCAATGGCGATATGAGATTATGCTGTTCAGCAAATGCAAGTGGTGCTGGAGAAGATCACGAAGTTGGACTTGTTAAAATGGAACACGGCAAGCCAGCAAACTTTGGTCGTGAAACACCTATGGAAGCATGGAATAACGAATACATGAAAAGCGTTCGCACAACAATGCTTAATGGAGAAATACCAGCAAGTTGTCGCAAGTGCTTCGAGGAAGAATCAAAGGGAGTCGCATCAAAGAGGGTATGGGAAAGTTATACCTGGATGGAAGATGGAGTGGACATTCCTGAACTTGTAAGACAGACAAAGGAAGATGGAACCGTTCCTGAAAATTTAAAGTATCTTGATCTAAGATTGGGGCATACCTGTAATATAAAATGCGTCATGTGTTCGCCACATGATTCTAGCCAGTGGGTTGCAGATCACAAAAAGTTAATACCAATGTTAAATGATCCTGAAGTAAAACGACAGATGAGTTGGGACCGCAAGGAGTTTAATAACTTCTGGCATGAAAAGGACACATTCTGGCAGGAGATGTATGCACAGATTCCTAACCTAAGACAGGTGTACTTTGCCGGAGGTGAGCCTCTAATGATACGTGAGCACAAGACATTCATTGAGGAAATAATTCGCCAAGGCTATCAGGACAAGATATTGTTGCGTTATAATTCAAACGGATTGTTAGTTGATGAGGATCTAATTGAATTATGGAGCAAGTTCAAGAAGGTTAAGTTTGCAGTGAGCATGGATGCAACTCATGAGAGAGACGAATACATACGCTTTCCTACAAAATGGGAAACCGTAGAAAAAAACTTACACATGCTAGATAACACACCGGATAATATTCAAACAAGCCTAGCAACAGCAATACAGATATTCAACGTAAAGCATCTGCCTGACTTCATGAAGTGGAAGGTCGAAAGCGGTTTTAAAAAATTAAATGCTGGAACGGTTCCAGGTGGAGTACAAATGGGCGGTGGATTAGTTAACATGCACCTGTTATACATTCCTACATTCCTAAGCATTCAAATACTGCCCAAGGAAGATAAAGAGGAAGTTGAAGAACGATTTATGGACTTCAAAGATTGGCTATGGAAAAACTACAGACAGGATGATGACTATTGGAAAGTCAATCCATATGGATGGAATAGATGGGAAGCAGTACTCAAACACATGAATGCAGAAGATAACAGCCATCTACTACCAGGGTTTAAGGAATATGTAAACAAACTAGATTCAATACGCGGCCTAAATGCAGCAAAAATATTTCCAGAGTTAGCACATCTATTATGAGAGAACTTGTAAGAATAATTTCAACACAGGATCCTGATCTTTTAGACATTAGATTTTGGCCAACAGACATTTGTAACTTTAGTTGTGCTTATTGTTTTCCGGGAAGTGTTACAAACAAATTAAGATATCCTAAAAATATTGACACGGTTATTAATAACTTTAGATTGTTATTTGACAATTATATCAAACATCATAACAAGACCAAATTTAAGATCAATATTGTTGGCGGAGGAGAACCTACTCTTTGGCCACACTTCGCACAATTTTGTAAGGAAATAAAACGATTGCACGATGTACACATCCAGTGTACTACAAACGGATCAAGAACCGTACGGTGGTTTGAAAAGAATACACAGGACGTGGATGAATTTGTTTTAAGTTGTCATCACAAGGATGTTGATGTAGATAACTTTATTGCAGTTGGTGATCATTTATTTGCTAGAGGCTCGGACGTAACAGCACTCATGCTAATGGATGCTAGTGAATGGAATAAGTGCGTTAACATAATTGAAAAAATGAAAACTAGCGAACAGCCATGGATCATACAGGCAAAAGAAGTGGTTGATGCTCCTGGATACGACATGGATAGTTACACTCAGGAACAAATAGATTATCTTTCATCACCAATAAAGCGAGCGCCAAGCAGTGATTGGATAATTGGTAATTTACACAGATTTAGAATACACGAAAGCATTTCAATGTATGATAACAATGCAGCAGTTCCTGCTCTGCCTAACAAATACATAGTTGATAGAACTAACTATTTTAAGGGATGGAATTGTAATGTTGCCCTTGAGAACCTAGTCATAACTCATGATGGTAGTGTAACAGGAAGTTGCCAGGAGCAAGTTTTTAAGAGTTCTGGTATTAATATGTTTGCAGAAGATTTTAAAGAAAAGTTTTCAAATAGTGCTATGAATTTAAAGACTATTGTGTGTCCTAGAAATAGTTGTAGTTGTCAGCCAGACACGCACATTACTAAGTGGAAAGTTTAGTTAAGGGAATATCAGCAGCACAGGTGCAAAATTTTCTTGTGCAGGTTATCCATTCTTTAGGCTGTTCAAAACTACCCTCATAGATGTTTCCCAGGCTACCACCCACACGACAGGTAGCACGATGAACCTCACCATCCCAATTAATCATTAGGCTTTCAATGCCCGCGGAACACTTCCACCCCTCAAACTGATTGAGGTGTTCCTTTATGATGTCGTTGGCGTGCATTAATTTTTCATCATCTATAACGCAGTTTGGCAATGCGGTTGCATCATGATCCAATATCCATTGTAGGTCATTGCCATCATATCGCATATCGTCAAATATATCGTGGTCACCCTCTGTCCAACGAATTCTGCGAACGGCATACTTTATGTTATGTCCATGTAATCGTGCCACGGCTAGTTTTACATTTTTCATGTATCTATGGTGTGCCATTACATTTACCTGGAATGGTATGTTATCCTGGTTCTCATTGTGTTGAGAAAATAGAACAATGTTATCCAATGCCCTTTCCCAGTTCTTGTTGTCAAAGTGCAAACTAAACACATAGTGGTTAACGGGCTGTCTGGCATACCAATCGCCCGAACGCAGAGCATTTGTGGTTACGTTTAACCAATCAAGGCGTTGGCTTGCGTGTTCCAGTAGATCCTCGATATCCGGATGAACGCAGGGTTCTCCTCCCGTTAGACTCAATCGTATGGGTTTATCCAGTTCGTGTAGTGCATCAACGGTATCCATCAATACTTTTATGTTGGTATGATCCGAGAAGTTATCGTGTATTTCTGCTGGACAATATGCACAATCCAAGTTACAGCGTTTGCCGAGATTCCACTCAACGTGAATGCTGTCCTGGTGCGGCCACTTGGAAGTTATCTTTTGCATACTATTCTTTTAACCTTGTTGAACCTACGCACATTATCGATATTGAAATTACCAACATGATCCGCCACGGGTATCATTCCAATGTTAGGATTTTTAAATTTAAACTTTTGAAAGGGAAGCCAACACATGATCATTATTTTTTTAATTAGATATTTGATATATGGTGTTGTTGGTCCGAACTTGACCATGAAGTCCGCGCTATAATGTGTCTGTGGTCTAACAGCCTCTGCTATGCTATCACGGTCTTTAAAAACGTCTAATACCGTTTTACCAACATGGCAGTAGTTAATGTAAACGGTTCCGGACGTCCATCTAAATGTAAAGTGTTCCAGATCATACGGAGATAATTCGATGATCGGTCTTTCCTTGAATGTGACCACCATCGTGGGATGATTCGATGTTCTTAGGTTTGCTTCTAGTTCGTGTATTAACACATTAAATTTTACGAGAGCATCTTGTATTTTCTTTGGAGCAGCATTATACCAAGGAGTTCCCTGTGTGACTTCACCGCGAAGATCCTCGAAATACTTATGGAGTCGATTTAGTTCCGATTGTGTTATGCTGTCGGAAATAGTTGCCTTTATTCTTTCGTCATAGTTTTTAATAACATCTAGTTGTATCTTTAGATCCCTTATTAAATCCTTATTACCCCAGTTCGTGAATCTATCAGTTTCATATAGAGGATAGTTTTTAGACAATTCCGAAAACCATTTCTTGGCTGTGGGAGTATTCCTTACTTGAAAAGCAAGGACCATGTCTTCATTTCCGTCGGTTAATACAATGTTAAACATAATGCTTAAATTCTGGATTTGCTTTTAGGAAATCCTGATTCCTTGTTTTATCCAATGCACGATTAAATCTAATGCAGTCCTGCCAATGCGATTCATACATACACTTGGACTCTAGGAAATTAATGTTGTCCTGTATCTGTTGTAGCGTGACCTTCTTTAGAAGATCGTTGTTTTGAATCACTGCATAGTCTAACACTTTAATTTTCATGTCTTCCAGATCACCTATTACCCGTTGTTTTAATTCGGGCGGCAATACCTGTGCTGACAATGACATGGGATAGTTTACCCTGTGCGAATAGAATACAATGCCCATGTCGTTTAGGAAGTAATCAATTACATCACATATCTGCAGAATGTTGTTTGCCTGCACGGTAAAAGCACCCACTACTCTGCTTACGTTAGGGAATGTCTTAAACACCTTTACATTTTCTTCCACTTCTGAAAACTTGCCATTGCCTCTGATGTATTCGTATACATCGTGTATGCCATCTATGCTTACGTTTACGGCAATGCTTTTAAACTTGGGCCAATAGTCATGTATGGTGCGACCTCCCTTGATGCCCAGTGTGGTTCCATTTGTGGCATACTTTAGTTCTATGTTGTTGCCATGCTCTGCAAGTTTGTCTAGTATCTTGTAATGATATGGGTCCATTAGTGGCTCACCACCTGCAAACTCTACACGCCTAAAGTGCGGTAATAGTTTCTCAAAACTTGACCACCAGTTGTCTGAATCGTCAAACGGTCCAATATACTTGCCGGGAGTATCAACTAATTTTTCCACGGTGGGAACCAGATAGTTGTTTTCCTTCTTGTAGAATTCCGTAACCTGATCCCAATCCTTCCATTGTGTGCTGTCCAGTGGATTACACATTCTGCATTTTAGATTGCACAGATTGTTTAGTTTAATTTCCATTGTGGGAAATTCAAATGGCATGCTGTAATCATCTTCCAACGCATCAAGAGCATCAGGATAAAGATTAATTCTTGCTTCGGGTATCACTCCCTCAATGTGCCGTTGCCTTAGGCTCTGCACGCCCTGGTCTTCCAAATCAAAGCAGGGCTTGCAAACATCAGGACGTTCATCATTTAGAACCTGCCTGCGAACTTCCTTCATCTTGTCGTTGTTCCACGCTTCTTCCAAACTTTCATTCTGTATCCAACCGATGGGTTGGCTGCGGCAGCAAACTTTAATTGCTCCGTCCTCTCTTGTAGCAAGTCCCGTAAAGGGATGCATGCAGAATGTGCAACTATTCGACTTTGCCAAGAGCCCACTCCCTTTCCAAGCACCAGAAACATTCTCCGCATATAGGAACCGGATCACCTGGTGTGTATGTTTTATAATTCAATCCTTCAAACTCTCCCTCGCAACTGCGGGTTATGTCTAGTAGATCCTCAATGCCTAAATCATAGTATTGCTGTATGATCCAATCCTTTTTAGTATGCACGAAAGGATGGACAATGTCAATGCCATCGTGTATGAAATGAGGTTCAATGTGTCCCTCATATCTTTCCTCGGGTGCACCATCAAACTTAACATTTGGATTTTGGTTAACCGCAGCATAGAGGGCATCCAAACCTTCCTTGTGTGCAATGTATTCATTGTATGAACGCTGTATAATCCTATTGCCAGGTTTGCTCTTACCATATTCGTCGGTAAGGTAGGTGGTATTAGGTTCTTCCATTTCTGGCGGAACTAGATTTTCGTGAGTGTGAAATCGATTACCAAATCGTTTGACGAACCAATCAACCACCTGACGGAACACATGGTTCTGCCATGGTCGTGTTTTCCACATTCTTATTTGATGTGTAAAATGTATGGTAGCATCAGATTGGCTGCATATTAGATAGGCTAATAAGGCACTATCAGCACCACCGCTTAGGCTTATACCAATCTTTTTCCAATTTGGATTTAACATTAGGTCCATGTAGATATTTACCAGTAAATATGCGCAGTTAATTATTTCATGGTAAATATTGATATGCTTGAGAAAACGCAATACTTTGCTGATATAGAGAAATACTTCTTCGTTAGGTTTGATGACAAGACAATACTAAACAAACCCACCGGAGACTTTTTCTACGATCCTTGGATCATCAAGGACGAATACAAGGGAACCATGTGGGAAGAAATACTATCCACTCTGCCCGAACCACAGGGCGAAGCAAGGATAATAGTGATGGAGCCAGGAACAACATACATGGCACATTCCGACATAGATGATAGATGGCATCTTAATCTGCAGGGAAATGAAAGTTATCTCATAGACCTAGACAATCTTGACATGCACAGTTTGCACAAGGACGGTTATTGGTATACCATGGATGCTGGTAGAAAACACGTTGCTTCAAATTTTGGATCAATTGATAGAATACAATTAGTAGTAAGGCAGTTGTTAAAGCCAACCGTGGAAAAGGATCTAGTGGAAGTTACGATTAAGCCAACCAAGGAAAAGTTTGACTATCGCTATCAGTTCGACAAGCACATCAGTCCTTGGCTAAACAAAGCAAACAAGGAAGGCGTAATGAAAGACTTTGCTCACAATGGTAGCAGCGTTAGTTTTAAAGTTGTAAAAGAAGCGTTAAAGGATTTAAACTTGACTGACGATTTCAAAATCACTACTTCGTGAATGTAACACAAGCAGAATAACATCATCTCCTGTGTCATTATACATCTTATGCTTGAACTGGGCATTAAAACAGAAAGCATCATAATCCATTAGATCAAACTTTTCTCCGTCGACATGAATAATGCAGCCTTTTCTTTTAGGCTTATGCAACGGAACTATTATGTTGGTCCTTCCTGTTTCTGATCCTTCCGGACTAGTTGTTTGATCGTAGTGTTCGAATATGAACGTGTTCGAACTGCAATGATGAAACGCTCCATATGTTATAGGAAGTTTTTGAATTTCATTTATTAACAAAGAATATTTTTTCTTTATAGATTCGCTGATGTGTTCGTTTAAGGACTGATCATAAAATTTTAAAAAATACCAGTTAAAGTCTTTTAGATTTTCCAAGTTATTGTAGTCGTCGTCCACATCCACTTGGCCATTTTCATACATTGTTGTAATCTTGTTTTTGAATTCTAGATGGTAGCATATGTCTTCCTTTTCCTTAGGAATTTGAGATTCCTCCTTAGTATCAGCAACTAGGTCATTGTTCTTTAGAAAAGTTTCGCAAAGATCCGAAATTTTTTTAATTTTATCCTTGTATTTGTAATTGTCTATGTTTCTGATCTTTGCTATGCTTGTTGAATTTATCATAAGTATATTTATGAATACCATATGGACACCATACCTAAAACTTGACAGTATAGGGAGGCCTTGCATGGCCCAGCAGACCTATGAGCCCCTAGTAAGCGAGGATGGCAAGACATTTTGCAAGAACTATGGATTTCCAAACGAATACCAATATAGAGATACCAAGGACCGTCCTCTATACACAAAGGAAGTGGTAGATTGGTTTTTCCAAAATGAACTGGCATTTATAGAATATTTTAAGGACAAACCATATGCTCCAGAAATAATAGATATTGATTATTCCAAGCAGAAAATATATCTTAAGTGGTATGGAGAAAGTTGCAATCAAGTTATATATAGTGGCAAAGAATGGCCGCAGGCGCAGTGGCGCAAACAGATTAGAGACATAATCATTGACCAATATGATGAGGGAGTGTATAAACTAACCATGTATCCACACTGCCACTACATTGATAATAACGATAACATGAGAGCAATTGATTGGTATGGATGCGTTGCGGTTGACGAACCATTTATCGAAGAAAAATACATGCAGGGCATCATACACGAAACAGCACAATTTAGATTGGATGAAACAGGAAATCCCATAGAAGGAAAACTAAACCTGGAAATTATGTTTCAAAGAAGTTTAGGAGCCCATGTGTTATGGGGTGATCAAAACATGAGTTACATATACGGAGAATTATTCAGTGCCTAGATACTTTGGTAACACGGCAGATACAATTGATTGGAACGAGGTGATAACTCTCTGCCAGGTATCCACCACGGGTGATAGAAACACGGTTACCAGTGTTGTTGATCGCAGCGAAGCGGAGGCTGAAGGATCTTTGCTACAGAGTTATAGAGGCATAATAGATACATGGCAGGGTGCGGGATATGATTTGAATGATATCTACTGGCACGACTACTATCCAGGAGAACACTTTGACATTGAGGTGCAGAATAAGTTTGCTGAACTGGTAAATGCACAACCGCTGAGAGTATTCGTGAGCGAAGTTGATCCAGGACGCAACGTTCCCTATCATTGGGATGTTGAGGACAAGGAAGAGGAATGGCTAAGAGAAGGCAAACTAAAACGCTGGGTGTGTTTCATTGACAAGCCAAGATGGGGCAGCGTATTGATATTGGAGAATGAATGCTTCCATAATATTGAACAGGGAACAATATACGAATGGGATAACTATCGTAGCCATCATGCAGGAACCAACATGGGAACATACAAGCAATACCTTTTCCACTTCCTAGGGAGGCCCAATGATTAAGAACATAGGCATATGTGACATACTCAATTGGGATAAAATCATAGAGGATGTTGCCAACACCAAACCAGAGTATGTTGGTCCAAGCCACAAGCGAGGAGATAACATTCCCGGTCTTGATGAGATACTGGACATGTGGGACACCGCTGGATATAGAACGGTAACCGAAGGCGGCACGGTCGCATGGGACATGTTCATACCTGGCAAGCAGTTTGATGAATCCATAGTTGCACAATGGAATGATTGGTATGGCTTGGATTGCAAGAATGTTTGGATCAGCAGAATATGGCCAGGACGCTTTGCACCCATACACTGGGACGCACACGATGACGAGGCAAATCTACCAGAGTGTAAACGCTATCACACGCACATAGGCAAACCACAATGGGGACACATCTTTATCGCGGGTGATCAAGCATTTTATAATCAGGAGCAGGGAACCACATACGAGTGGGAAAACAGAAAGTTATGGCACGCAGGAACTAACTGCGGCACGACACCGAAATACATATGGAACGCATGGTAATGGAAACGGGAATAGTTACTTGGTTTAATGACGCAAAGGGATTTGGCTTTATCAAAACTGATAGGGGCGATGACATCATCTGCGAAAAGTGGCACATGATAACCGAACCAAGAACACTAAGGGAAAGACAAAGAGTTTCCTTTAAGAGATTTCCCTACAAGGGCAAGGAACACGCAGGTGAAATAGCAGTGCTGGAAGATGATGCAGTTCCACTACCAACATATAATATGTCGCAGGGAAGAGTATACTGCGAGGATCCACTAATCATAGTATTTGATAATGCCGTTCCGGAAGAGGTGTGTGATGAAATAATGGCCAAGCACATTGAGGATGGAATGAATCCAGACAGCGGCAAGCAGAGCCGACAGGAGAGTTACACGCAGGTCACGGAAGATGTTGAACAGCGTGGCATCAGCCTAGGAATGGATCCGCATCACTATAACACCATTGCAAACGCAATCGTGGAGAATTGTGGCTTTCCGCATTCACACATTGAAGCCATTGACATCTACAACTATGACAAGGGCAGATACCTAGATCTGCACCACGACTATCCCTACTTTCCGGACAAGATTAACTATTACTCTCATGGAAGGAATGATAGGGTGGGCACCGCAATATTGTATCTTAACGATGACTACGAAGGTGGAAGCACATACTTTCCAAAATTAAATGTTGATGTAATGCCCAAGAAGGGAAGCATGCTATACTTCAAGCAGTGCTATGATGAAGCCACTAACTGGAGCACCATACACGAAAGCAAGGTAATTACTAGCGGAACGAAATGGATAGCCAGTTGTTTCTTTAGCGAAAGAGAAAGGATTGGCTTTACTGATAGGGAGGAATTTGTGCCAGAAGAGAATCCAACATTTGACGATCCGTTTTATGTTAAGAAGTTCATGGACATACAGCGAGGTAACGTGCAGTTGTATCGCAAGCTCAAGAACCTAGAAGAAAGCGAATTGCGAGAAGCAATTGAAAAGAAATTTGGCAAGGACTTTTTTGATAGATTAGACGATTTAGTAAAATGAAATTTTATATAGTAGGAAGCAACAGCGGATTGGGATTGCATTTGCGCAGAGAATTTAATTGCGTGAATTTTGATCGCCCCTATGATATTGCCAAGGACATGGATACCATAGTTGACAAGATTGAATCCGATAGCGTTGTCATCCTAAATGCACACGCGGATGGCAAACAAATAAAATACGTGGAAGCACTAAAGGATAGATGCAGATTGGTTGTGTGTGGTAGCATTGCTTCTACCTTTAAAGATTATAGCATGCCGATGTATAGCCAACAGAAGCAGAGGCTGGAAGAATACGTGGTGGAACAATCCCTACATAATAAACTGCCCATGCTCTATCTAAGGCTTACCAGCAGCAGTTATCAAAATTACGAACTGATTAGCAACACCATTAGATTCTGGTTGGACAATCCAGACTTTACATTTGCGGGATATAACATAAATGAGTGAAAAGAAAATAGTAATCACGGGACACACCAAGGGCATTGGCAAGGCCATCTACGATAAGTTCACGGAAGTCAGTTGCAGAGAAATCGTGGGCATGAGCCGCAGCAATGGATACGATCTCGAAAAGGACTTTGATAGGATTGTCGAGGAAGCAACGGGTGCGGAACTATTCATAAACAATGCCTACAGGATCAGCAGCAGTTAAAGTTATTCCATGCACTAAAGGATAAGGTTGACATGATGGTTGTGATGGGCAGCGTGAGCAGAAT
>Ga0181592_10001964_pt1 | contig 16891 bp, 8 predicted proteins | sample 071ome_20_FD_133755 | JGI IMG/M metagenome (GOLD analysis project Ga0181592, IMG submission 133755) | Coastal salt marsh microbial communities from the Groves Creek Marsh, Skidaway Island, Georgia - 071412BT metaG (megahit assembly) | ecosystem: Environmental > Aquatic > Marine > Intertidal zone...
AGGAGTCGTAATGGGCAGGCTTTCATCGGCAAACAACCAAGCCAAAGCGAGGTGCCAGGTATGGCCGTAGCCCGGATGAACCGCCATAGGATCGTCAGTAGGGGACTGATAGATGAGGTAGTTGAGCATCTTCTGGGCTGCAAATCGATAGTCGCTGCGTCCAGTTTTAGCTGCCAGCCGCTCCATCAAGGCGATACGATAGTCGGCGGTGCTATTCCAGCCACCATTGGGCCCATACGGATTGACTGCTCCATCGGGAGTGATCTCGACTAGCAGGCGATCCCAGAGGCGCTTCATCCCAGGATCGGTAAATACGCGATCGTCCCCAGTCCATTGATCGCCAACACAAGCAAGGATGATGATGGGCCCCATCATGTAACCAGTGTCATTTTGAGGAGCGTCCTTGGTATGCCAGAAATCATCAAACACCCACTGCCCGTATTCCTTCCAGTGAGAGGCCTCAGGGATGTCCGGATACCATTGGGCAGCCAAATACTTCGACACGCCCTCGGGCATGGATCGGTGGCATCCACCGCGCCACTCAATGGGTTCGGAGTCCCAAACATGGAGGTGGCGGCAGTAGTAAAGCCACATGGTTCGAAACCATGGGGTATCGGGTTCAATGATGCCTTCCTTGAGCAGAAAGTGGCGGTATAGAGGGATCAATGCAGCGGGTTGTTCAAAACGCCAGAACCATCCACGATCCTCTACTGTGCGCTCCAAGTCGCGGGTGAATGCCTCAAACATCTTGCGGATTGCCTCACCCCAGCTCGGATCACCGGTTTGAACGAGTTTGACCAAGACGGGAAGGAAAATCCTGGGACCATCCATGCCACGGGCTGGCTGACTGGCAATGGTAGCAGGGTCAGCGGCTTCAATCGATCTGAGGTAAAGATCCCGGGACAGGTCATGGTTAGGTACGGGGTAGAAGGCCGAATGATTCATGTCGGGCCAACTGAACCGGTAGCGGTTCACATCGATAAAATACCGCTCGCCAGCTTCCTGGGCCTGCATGCAGACAAACCCTGAGGCGCTGGACAATAAAATGCCGCAAAACCCAAGGATGATGAGGCGTCTCAAGATGAACAATAGCATGAGGCAAATTCTAGGAGCTGTAGCAGAGTTCATCAATCCTCACTCTTTTTTTTCGCCCAGGTTGGGCCAGGGGAGAAGTGTCCGGCATCCCCACTAGATTGACTCAAGAAACAATAACAGTGCCTCGAGCTTTTGATTATCAAGGGGTTCGGTGATCATGTGCTGGTGGTCGACCAGTAGGCTGCGCAGCGATTTGGCTCGGCCATCGTGTAATAAACCGATGCGTTGCGAGACCCCCAAAAGGGAGGGAGGGTTGAAGCGCTTGTTGCCTTGCTCATCGGTAATACCCGCATCGTATAAACCTCCATCGGTGTAATAAGGGGGGCTATGGCAGTCCACGCAGCCCAAACTCTCAAAGACCTGGCGCCCCGCTTCATGTTCGGTGGGTAGTGGATTGGATCTCTTAGGCGGCGGAGCTTTCAAAGTTTCCAGGTAGGCCAGCAGCGCCTCTTCAGTTTGAGGTGAACTGACCTCTCGCATGGTCGTCTCGATGGAACGATGGATTTCATCCAACAGATCGTGGCGCTTGCCCAGCCAACTCCACGGTCCAGTTGAGGCGACATGGCCGAGTGGGGGAACCTTCTTTGGGGCCCCAAAGGAACCATCTGCTTCGTTATCAGTCAGCCTGCCATTTGCATGGCCATCGGTATGGCAGCTATGACAGCTGAACCACCCGTGGAATGAGAGGTGCGCATTGTGAAAGAGTGCCTCTCCTTGAGCCAAGATGCTTGGGTCGCGTTGGGAGTTCAGTCGAAACACCTTCGAGACTCTCGGTTCAGGTTCAAAGCTTATCCTAGAGATGGTTCCTGAATCCCTATTTGCCACAAAGGCCATGCGTGCCTCTGGGTCATAGGCCAAAGCAACGGGACGCTTACCCACGCCCATCCTCAACATGCCAGTTTGGTTTAACTTGAAGAGAGCCAACTCCCCCACACCAGCCAGCGTGACCAGGCATTCCCCTTGGTCTGTCCATAAAATGGCTTCGGGATCCCCCGCGGCATTGCCGGGCCCTTCCAGAGGGCTGGGCGGCAACATGAGTTTTGCCGAAGACCATTGATCAATGAGGTTCTTGATAGGGATGCCGCTCACATGGTTTTCCATCAGGAATCCCCATTGAATGTCCCCTCGGAGGGTTGTGCCCTCAGGGTGAAGGAGCTGGTGGGTCACCCAGAGGTTTTCTCCGCAAGGTGAGAGAGCCATGCTACGGATGTTATGGATGTCACGTTCGGCATGACCTAAAAGTTTGCCAGTTGCCCAGTCAACTGTAGCGATTGAACCACCGAAAGCCGAGCCCACCAGCCATTGATTGGCTCCTTCATGGAGTGCCTGACAGAGCGGCGCAAAGGGAAGTGACACCGTGTTGATAGGTTTGAATCTCTTGGAGCTTGTGGAGCTTCGTTCCCACAAGGTGGCCTGATGGCTCCACCGGTGGAGGGTCCCCAGTTTGAGGCCATCATTCGAAAGACTGAAATCAACGACGTGCTCGCCTACCAGCAGGTGCTCACTGGAGGGACTCCCTGCATCGTGATTTGATGTCACAAAATGAAGCAATCCCCTGGCTGGTTCCAGGGCCAGGATTTCCCCAGTCGCAGAGATCGCCTTAATCCGGCGCAGAGGTGTGGGTAGCTGCAATACTGAACGTAAGGTTTCGGATTTGGGATCCAGTGCAAGCAGGCAGCCGCTGTTGCCTCCGGCAATCCACAGCTGATGGTTTTGGGAATCCCAGGCCAGATCCATTGGGTCGTGGGTGGGCGGTGTTGTCGAGTGCGTTCGGCCAAGGCAAGGAGTTAGCCCAATAAGGCACAAGATCCAGACAGCAAACCTATGTCTCTTCAGGTCATGACATGGAGTGGATGATGAGCCTGAAATCATGTTGGGTTGATAGAGCACCCCCAGTTTAGCGTCAATCGGATTTGTTTTTCCTGCCCATAGAAAACTTGCCACTTGAGATGGAGAGTCCTAGTAGGTGAACTCTTGCCATGAGGTTTCAAACCAACATTGGTTGAAGTCCAACTGACAAGCCGTTGGATCAATGGGGTCGGGAAGGAAGGCTAAATGATTCTTCTTTGCGAGCAACCCGCACATTTCTCTGACCACTTCGATGTCAAAGCAGCATATTTTGAAACGTCCTGGGCGATAATCGCGTTGAAGCCGAAGCATGGCATCTTGGGCCTCTTCAAGTGAATCGGTCGCAAGCAGGATCTCAGCGCTTGAGGCCTTGGTGCTGATCTTTTTCATCGTTTTCCAGTCCACCGGCAGGCATTCCATCCAGGTAAGGGGTTCGTCTTCCACGGACCATCTGCCCAGACTGGCCATGTAGGGTATCCTCTCACAGGCTGGACGCCCGTTGGGCTCCAATCCATCCCGATAGGCAATGACAAAGCTCAGGATTCTGAGAACCAAATGCCTCGCGTCCTCTGCTTCCCTTCGAACCAGCTCGCACTCTTGCGGCAATAATCGTGTGGGATCGTGGCTTTCGAAGCTGATTTGATGGCGGTATCGGCTCATGGCTCCATGACCAGGGAGGAATATGGATTCCCTCAGGGTGGGGGATCAGGGTTGAGCCAGCCTCAGGGGTGCTCGGGCTCGAGTCCGGGATCGCCATTGATCGAGCATGCTCTTTAGATGTCGCGCAGTTTCGGGCAGGCTGGAGGATAAATCATCTTTTTCACCTAAATCTTTTTTCAAATCATAAAGTTCTACCGAATCATCGTCATAGAAGTGAATGAGCTTGTGTTGCCCTTTTCGAATGGCGCTCCCGAGTCGATTTTGCTTGTGAAAAGCGTAGTTGGGATAATGGAAGTAGAGCGCCTCCCGCTCGAGTGGTTTGCCTTCCAGTAACCAAGGCAGGAGATTGGCTCCATCAAGGCTTGAAGGGTTGGGTGGCTGATATTGCCCCGCAGCCAGGAGGGTAGGGAAAAGATCGGAGCTGATGATGGGTAGGTCCGAGGTCTGAGCTGGTTTGATTTTGCCTGGCCACCGCATGATCCATGGAACGCGAATACCTCCTTCGTAGAGGTGACCCTTGTTTTCCCGCAGAGGCAGGTTTTCAAATAGTGAGCCATTATCCGAGGTGAAAACCACCAAAGTGTTCGAGGATAGCCCGCTTGATTCGAGGTGATCGATGACCTTGCCGATGGCCTGATCCATGCCCTCGATCATAGCGTGGTATGCAGGGCGGGAAACGCCCGGACGCTGCTCGTATTTTTCAATGAGTTCTTGCGGGGCCTGGATCGGATAATGAACTGAGTAGTTCCACCAGCACAAAAAAAACGGTTTCTCCGAGGGTTGTTCCAGGAATTGGATGCATTCCTGAGCCAGTCTTTCGGGGAGGTATTCACCCTCAGCCCCGTCCTGAATGGTGGGGTTGCGGTAGGGCGAAAAATAAGAAGGTGGTCCCCCAAAATCACACCCACCGATATTGCTATCAAAGCCCTGAAACTCTGGCCTCAGACGTGGTTCCAGTCTTCCTGCCGCATCGCTCCCTTTGTGATGGGATAAATGCCATTTGCCGACAAATCCATTGCGATAGCCCGCCACCCCAAGGCATTCGGCAAGGGTTTGGTAGGACAGATCCAGATAAGTGGTCCATGGAGCTCCCAGCAGGCGAGTTTTGGGGTCGAAGTAAGTGGGTTGCCCAGGGGCATGGTTGGTGATGCCCAGCCGGGCCGGACTGAGGCCGGTCATGATCGACGCGCGGGTTGGGGTGCAGACTGGGGAGGCGGCGTAAGCATCGGTCAAGCGTATGCCCTCTGAAGCCAGTTGATCCAGGGCAGGTGTCTCCAGTGTGGCATTACCCTGACAATGGAGATCCATCCAACCTAGATCATCAGCCATGATCAGGAGGATATTGGGCCTGACCTGATCGTCCGCCTGAAGTTGGGTCAGCCAAGCAGCGGCCAGGATGGCCGTCCAGAAGCCATTAAGGTGCATGAATCAAGTCTGCCGCCATCATCTAAGCCAGGCGAGGGATAATTCGTCCTTTTCTGATGAGGTGTGAAGGTGAGTCGCTCTGCTTGACTCCTGCCCTCCTAACCATAATATGCTCCTGGTTTTTCAAAAAAACCGAGCAAACCTTGACTATGAGCACTATCTACGAAATTGACGCACGTGAAATACTTGATTCCCGCGGTAATCCAACCGTTGAGGTGGATGTGATCCTCAGTGATGGATCCCTTGGAAGGGCCGCGGTGCCATCCGGAGCCAGCACAGGTGAGAATGAAGCCCTGGAATTAAGGGACGGACGAGCCAAGCGATACCTCGGCAAGGGTGTGACCAAGGCGGTGGCCAACATCATCAACAAGATCGGACCTGCTTTGCAAGGGGTCGATGCCACGGATCAATTGGAAGTGGACAGGATCATGCTCGAAATGGATGGTACTGAAACCAAGTCCAAGCTTGGGGCCAATGCCATCCTTGGGGTTTCCATGGCCAACGCCAAGGCCGCTTCGGAAGCTCTGGCCTTGCCTCTGTTTAAATATTTAGGTGGTCCCAATGCCAAGGTGCTACCTGTCCCCATGGCCAACGTGATCAATGGAGGAGCGCACTCAGACGCGCCTATTGATTTCCAGGAGTTCATGATCATGCCCAAGGGTTTGGATACCTTTTCTGAAGGCTTGAGAGCCATCACCGAAATCTTTCATGCCTTGAAAGGAGTGCTCAAAAAGCGTGGGCTCTCCACTGCCGTGGGTGATGAGGGCGGATTTGCTCCCAATCTGGAATCAACCGAAGATGCATTGGATGCCATCCTCAAGGCAGTGAAGGCTGCAGGCTACAAGGCAGGTAAGGAGATTTTCCTAGCCCTGGATGTGGCCTCTTCTGAATTTTACGACGCCAAGACCAAGCGCTACGTGTTCAAAAAGAGCAGTGGGCAGAAGGTGACTGGTGCTGATCTGGTAGCCTATTATGATGAGCTAACTCGCAAATACCCGATCATCAGCATTGAGGACGGATGTGCTGAAAACGATTGGGCAACCTGGAAGTTGCTGACCGACAAGATTGGTGATCGAGTTCAACTGGTGGGCGATGATCTATTTGTGACGAATGTCAAGTTCCTCCAGAGGGGCATCGATCAAGGTGTTGGCAATTCCATTCTGGTGAAAGTCAATCAAATCGGCTCTTTGACTGAGACGCTTGATGCTGTGGAGCTCGCTCAGGAGCACCGCTACTCCGCTGTGATCAGTCATCGCTCAGGGGAAACTGAAGATGCGACGATTGCTGACATTGCGGTTGCTACCAATGCTGGACAGATCAAGACAGGTTCGCTGAGTCGCTCCGATCGTCTTGCCAAATACAACCAACTCCTGCGCATCGAGCAAATGCTGGGGCGCCATGCTGTCTATGGAGGCAAGCTCTAGTTAGGCAAGCCCCATTCATGATTCATTTTAGCGTGCAGGCGATCCATGCCTGCGCGCTATTTTTTTACTCTGAGGCAGAGCTTGTGGCTCAGGGATTCTGAACATATTTGAGTTCCAGTAGCCGGATATCCGGAGCGGATGATCCAGGTATATCCAAAGCCTTTAGACGCAGGTCTCCGGAAGTCTTATGGAGGTAGAGGTATCCCATGGGGAAGGGTTTGAATGGTTTGATCAGGGATTCCTGTCTGGGAACTCGATCTTGCTCAGCTCCCTGAAGGGCAGGGTTCCAAGCTTCGTCAACGCGAGCACGGATTTTTTCGCCTCCAAAGGATAGCTCCAAAAGAGAGTTGAGGTTTTCAGGAGCACAAGTGTACCAGAGGCGGACCTCGTAGAGTCCCTCATGGCGAACCTCCACCGGCCATTGGATCAGATCGCTAGCCTGGGTCCATCCTGTCAGGTAAGCATCGTTTGGGAAGCGATTGGAACGGCTGATCTTACCGGTTGTTTGCGCATCCCTGACCGGAAGCAGGGTTTGGTGGTGATCACTGTCCCCAACAGTAAAGGGTCTTTTAGGTCTTTGGATGCCTACTTGCTGCTCAGTTTTCCAACGCTCGACGGCATCCTTCAGTTGCTGCCTTATGCCTGGAAAGCGAGTCGACACCTCTTCACGTTGAGCTTGATCGGCCCTCATGTCATAAAGCCTTCCCTGATGGTCGAGTCGGAAGTTTTGACTCCTCGCACTCACCCGCCCATTCCAGTGCGAGAAAATCACGCGCTCGGCGATAGAGCTTGAGCGCCCCAAGAGTAAATCTGATAAAGAGACGCCGTCTACTGAGCTGGGTTTGATAGGTGCAATGCCAGCTAGGTCGCTCAGGGTTGGCAGCAAATCAATGGCAGCACTGATCTGGGGCAAACGCGTGGAAGCCCTGATATGATTGGGCCACCGGATGAACAGGGGACTCCGGACCCCACCCTCATCGGTGGACCCCTTGCGTCCTCTGAAATCGCTGTTCCAACGATTGCCGTTGGGTCCGTTGTCGCAGAAAAAAACCACGATCGTCGATTCCCTCAGTGCCAGGGCATCCAACTTTTTCAGCAGGCGTCCCACATTCCAATCCAGGTTTTCGCACATTGCCAGAGCAGCTCGAGTGTGATCCAGGTCTTCACGATCAGGTTCCCGATATCTCATTTCAAGAGGTTGATCCTCGAAGCGAGACCAATAGGTTTCAGGTACTTGCATGGGGGAATGGGGCGTGTTGAAGGCGAGATAGCAGAAAAATGGCTCCTCTCGGTGTGCTTCCACAAAGCGCATGGCGTGGTTGGTGAAATCATCGCTCATGTAGCCCTCTCCTTTGACTAAGTGATCGTCAGCCTCCATCATGGGGCTGTAGTAATGGCCCCAGTGGCCAGAGGTGAAGCCGTAGAAGGTGTCAAAACCGCGGCATCGGGGGTGGTATGGAGGCTGAGTCCCATTGTGCCATTTCCCAAAAGCACCGGTAGCATAACCGGCTTGTTGAAAAACCTCGGCGATGGTGATGGCCCCGAGGTTCAGCCTTTCCCCTCCGGAAGAGGTGCTTGTGACCCCACCCCTGAGGTGGTAGCGCCCAGTGAGGAATTCTGCGCGGGTAGGGGAACAGACAGGGCTTACATAGAAATGCTCCATCATGGCACCCTCTCGTGCCAGGGAGTCGAGGTTGGGCGTCTTTAGGTTTTTGTTGCCGTGGATGCTGAGATCACCCCATCCTTGATCATCAGTCAGGATGACCACCACATTGGGAGCTGATTGAGGTAGGTCTTTTGAATTGGCTGCTAGCGTGCTTGCAACCAGGTGAAAGCCAAAAATGGCTATGAAATGTGAAGACTTCATGGCTTGCGAAACCCCAGACTGACATCTCATAGCTGCGCAGCCAACCCCTGAATATGGTTAATGACCAAGGTGTTTGATGACTGCTTCTGGTTGTTGCAGCCCATGCTTCGCAATGCTAAGATTTGAGTCAAGTCTCGGTCTTATGCTCCTAAAACGCATCAAATTAGGATATCTGCATCCCTTTGGCTTAGTATTTTGCTGGAACCTGGTTGCTTGGTCGGTCTCAAGCCATTCTCAATTATTGGCGGCCCAGCTCCAGCAGGCACGATATGAGCAAGGCAAGGTAATCTACCAGGCTCAGTGTGCCGAGTGTCACGGCGATGATGGCCAAGGAGTCACCGATCGATATGAGGACCCGCTTGCTGGTGATCGGTCTCTGGAGAGCCTCATTCGGCGCATTGTTCGAACGATGCCGGAAGAAGATCCCGATCAATGCGTGGGAGAAGAAGCTGCTCAAGTGGGGTATTTCCTTTACCATGCCTTCTATTCCTCTCAAGCGCGAGCGGCTCTTGGAAAAGCTCCCCGCATCACTCCTGCTCGATTGACGGCCGAGCAGTTCGATACTTCCGTGGCAGACCTTCTGGCCTTTTTCACCCCGCATGAAGGGCAACCTGCGGGAACAGACCACCTTCTGCTTGCTGCGTCCATGGCTCAGACAGGATTGCCTGGGGTGTATTTTCAATCCAAAGGCATGAACAAAGCTGACGACCAGAAACTGGAGCGAGTGGATCCCAGGGTTGATTTTCAGTTTGGGGACCAAGGGCCTACCGAGGCGATTGACGGTGAACAGTTTGCCATCATCTGGGAGGGAGGTTTTTTTCTGCAGGAAACCGGTGAGGTACAATTTCGCGTGACTACCGAAAATGGAGCACGACTTTATGTGAACCACGATCCCGGGGGGCGACGTGGTAAATTGCGCGATGACAGTTCAGCTGCTGGGCAGGCTGCTCTCATCGATGGCTGGGTGAGTTCTGGTGCGATGCGGACCATGGAAGCAAAAGTCCGTCTGCTTGGTGGGAGGTACTATCCCATTCGGTTGGAATATTTTAAATACAAAGAGAAAAGTGGTTCCATTCGCCTTGAGTGGAAGCCCCCTCACGGAGTGTGGGAACTGATGGATGAAGGAGTGCTCAGGACACACCGCCCCCCCAGGACCTTTGTGCTTGATACAGTTTTTCCTGCTGATGACCGCAGCTTTGGGTATGCCCGCGGTAGTGATCTTTCCTACGATTGGTATGAGGCTGTGATTCAATCTGCTGCCAAGGTGGCGGCTGAGGTGGTCGAACGCTTGCCTTTGCTGGTTGGATTCAAGCCAGGTGACAACGATCGCGGCGATAAGATCAGGGAGTTCCTGCCCCAGTTGGCACAGCATGCTTACCGGCGTCCTCTGGATGAGGAAGAAGAGGCATTGCTAGGTAAAAAGCTTTTTGAACAGAGCGAAAATCCCGAGGCTGCCATCCGCCGTGGCGTCACGCTGATCATCACTTCGCCTTCTTTTCTCTACGCTCCTTGGACACAGCAGCCGGTCAAGCCCGACGGCTTCACCCTTGCCTCTCGGCTAGCCCTTGTCCTGTGGGATTCCTTACCGGACCAGCCTTTGCTAAAGCTTGCTCAAAGTGGGGCACTGGAAAGCAAAGAAGCTCTCAGGCTGCAGGTGCAACGGATGCTGGATCACCCCTTGACTCGGTTCAAGATGTGGGGCCACTTCACGCACTGGCTGGAAATCGAAGAACGAGACTTGACCAAGGATAAGCAAATTTTTCCTGATTTTTCTCCTGATGTGGTTCTTGCCCTCAGGAGGTCCCTCCACCGCTTTATCGATCAGGTGGTCTGGGCAGAGGCCTCGGACTATCGGGAACTCCTCTTGGCTGACTATTTGCTGATGAATGATGCTCTCATAGACTACTACCTCGATCGTGGTGATGAGGGACTTCAAGTCCAAGTCGTGGAACAGGATCCTCAGCTCAAAGACTGGGTTAGGGTGCGTTTGGGGGATGGACGGCGATCAGGCCTGCTGACCCACCCGTTCATGTTGAGTGCCCTTGCTTATCCAGATAATTCATCACCCATTCATCGGGGCGTCTTTTTGACTCGTCAGGTCGTGGGTCGAGGTATGAAACCCCCTCCCACAGCTGTTGCCTTTGATAATGATGCCTTTGAGGCCCATGTTACCATGAGGGAAAAAGTCACCCAACTGACGCGTGAAACAGCATGCATGGGTTGCCACTCGGTCATTAATTCACTTGGTTTTACTTTGGAACATTTTGATGCGGTGGGTCGCTGGCGCAGCCATGAACGTCAAGTCCCCATCGATCCTTCATCGATTTATGAAACCGATGAAGGATTCTCTCTTCCCCTTGGTGGTCCTCGAGATGTGGCGATCCATGCCGTCCAAGATGAACAAGCCCACAGCGCCTTTGTGGCTAGTTTGTTTCACCAATTTGTCAAATACGATCCCGCCGCATTCGAACCCAAGGCTCTCGAGCGGTTTAGGTTGCAATTTGAGCAAGCCCAATTTAACATTCAACAACTCCTCACCGAAATCACCCTGCTCGCTGCTGGCGTTGGGATCGATGAGTCTCTGCAAGCACCATGAATCACTTCCAGCATCTCTCACGCAGATCCTTCATGAGGGATTTGGGCGTTGGCTCCGCTCTCTTACCCTTCCTCGGTGGGTTACCAAGTTTTCGGGAGCTGAGGGCAGAGGAGAACCGCCCGCCCAGGCGTCTGGTTATCATGTTCTCCCCCAACGGTACCCTTCCCAATGCTTTTTGGCCAGAGTCCCATACCGTTGATGGAGAAGGCTTGAAGCTCAAGCCAATCCTTGAGCCGCTGGCTGCCTTCAGTGACCAAATGCTCATCCTCAAGGGAGTGCACAACAAAATACGAGGAGATGGCGATAATCATATGCGGGGTATGTCATGCCTGCTGACCGCCACAGAATTGTTACCCGGCAACATTCAGGGCGGGAGTGATACACCAGCAGGATGGGCCGGAGGTATCTCCATTGATCAGGAAATTCGTCGCTTCCTACAAAGCCAGGAATCTACTCGCACTCGATTTGGATCCCTTGAATTTGGGGTGGCTGTCCCTAACCGAGCGGATCCATGGACCCGCATGTGCTATGCCGATAGCAATCAACCTGTGGCCCCAATCGATGATCCGGGACGCATGTTCAACAGGCTTTATGGAGGGGCGCAGGACCGGAAACACTTATCGAGTGTGCTCGATTACGTGCATCAGGACCTTCACCGGCTTGCTCCCAAACTGAGCCGTGACGACAAAGCGTTTCTTGAGCAGCATGTGGCATTAGTCAGGCGACTAGAACAGGACATCGCGACAGCCCAGAGCGAGCAAGAGCTGCAGCACCCAGAACCTGAGATTGACCCTGATATTGAACTAGTCAATGACAACACACCTCAAATCAGCCGCATGCAGATAGATTTGTTGGTGAATGCGTTGGCCAACAACATGACGCGGGTAGCTTCCCTGCAGTTCATGCGCTCCGTGGGCCAGGCAAGGATGCGCTGGCTTGATGTGGAGGAAGGGCATCACTCACTTTCTCACGAACCAGACTCCAATGAGGATGCTCAAGCCAAACTACTCAGAATCAACCGCTGGTTTGCGGGTGAGCTGGCTTACCTCGCGCAGAAGCTTGCATCCATTCCTGAACCAGGGGGTTTCGGTGGAAGCTTGCTCGATCACACTCAAATTGTATGGATCAACGAACTGGGCAAGGGTAACTCTCATACCCTTTCCAATATCCCTTTTGTATTATTGGGAGGAGGAGGTGGATTCAATACTGGAAGGTCTCTGGATTTTGATGGGGTTCCTCACAATCGCTTGTGGCTCTCATTGGCTCATGCCATGGGGCATGAGTCCTTGAGCTGTTTTGGGTCTCCGGGGCATTGTTCGGATGGTCCCTTGAGCCTTGCCTGATTCGTTAGGGGTGACTTTTCCTGATTGATGGCCCTTTTCTCCAAGTAAAAGGGCCCCTACAGCCATTTGCTATCGAAGCCTAGAGATGTCGAGTCGATCGCTCCTGCATCCATTGGATGTCTGGGTTGTTGGGTGATGGACGGTTGTAAGGAGTGACTGTCCCCTTTTGAAAGGCTTCGATGGTTCTAGCATCCTGCCACTTCTTGGTCTCTGAATGGCCATCTGCAAATGAGAATCCACCCGATCCATTGTGGTAACTTGCAGGTATGTCCACGATGCGATACGAGGCTCCCTGGCCAGGAAAACCACCCATGTCCACGACGAACATGCCATCGTTGATGCTGTCCTCGCGTTCATCCAGGAACACAAAGGTTTGGGAAGGACCGGGATCCACGAAATCGGAATCTTTATGGTAGATGCGCCAAGGGCCCGTGGCATCCGACCATCCCATGGGGCGGTCTTCTCCTCTGCCTCCAACCCAATTAAGCATGGACATACTCCTGACTCGAGGCAGAGACCCTTCGGTCGTCTTAACCAGACTTTTATCTCCCGGGCACTTGAAAATCCCCTGACTGCCTCCCAGGTAAGGCCATAGAATGCTTTGGGTTAAATTGGCTTGAGGATCCCAATTTTCGCGGTTGCCACCGCTGAAATCAAGCCATCCACCGACCCACTCATAGGGGCCGTGCTTGACGTGTGGGAGCTTGCCCTGGCTGTCATCGCTATAAAGCCTCCATCCCAGGGTAAGCTGGCGATGATTGTTCAGGCACAGGATCCCTTGGGCCTTGGATTTGGCCTTACTCAGCGCAGGTAGTAACATGCCAGCCAAGATGGCAATGATGGCAATCACGACTAGCAATTCGATCAGGGTGAATCCTTCAATTACATTGTATTTTACCGGTTTTCTCTTCAAGGTCTGGCTCTTGCAAGGGTTGATTTTGGGAAGGCGCATAATCGGTTAAAGTGTGGTATAATAAAACCCTGCCGTAAGGCAGCAGAGTCTCAAGTTTTTTCTCCTTTAATCAAAGGTTGAACGAATCGACCTCAAGCAAATGCAACAGCCTAAATGCTCCCTATTTCCTGCCGCTGACAAAGGCCTATCCGGTCCACGCAGGGTCTTTTGGTTGCTCCTAATCTGGCTCATTGTTGGTATTGTCATCGCGCCCGGTATACTGGCTCAGAAAGAGCAACAGATCCCTATTTCACTGGGCGATCTAATCGATGGGTTTGAGACACCCGCCATGGGGGGCTTCATTGAGGTGCCTGGGGAGGTGGAGATCCTGACTTTCAATGCCGAAGCAGGGGAACGTATCTTTTTGGACTGGGGCTTCCGCGATCGATCCCTCGATACCTTGAATATTCGTTTTGAAGGGCCCTCAAGCAAAGTTTACTTCGATGCGCTGATGGCATCGCCTGTCGCCAGTGGTGTGATCCAAGTTGTTCGAACAGGGCTTCACCAACTCGTGATCGGTCATCCAGAGTCAACTCAAATTGGTCACTACACTCTCCGTATCCACAGGGTGAGCGAGCCTGAATTCTTCCCGATGCCTTTCGCAATCCCGACCAGTGATGCCGGCCTTGGCACCGGAGCTGGTTGGATTGAGTCGCCGGGTGCTGTCGATGCCTACACCTTTGATTCCCTTGCCGACCAATCATACATTCTCGATTTTCTCTCATGGGATTCGAACTTGGAACAGATTAACTGGGCCATGCTTCACGAGGATGCATCGGGCGTGGTTGGGGAAATCTTATCCGGTGATTTGGGTAGTTTTGAAAAACGATTCATCAACCTGCAAAAGGAGGGAGCCTACCGGCTTCAAGTGGGTGACTCAGTCGATTCAGGAACCGGAAGTTATGCATTCGTCTTTCAGGCAGTCCCTGAACCGGACTTTTTCGAGCTTGATCTGGGAGAGGAAGTCCACATCGCGGCCGACGCCAATGGACAGGGCAATCTTGAAATGGAGGCAGCTAGCGATGTGTTTATCTGGTCACAGGAGCAGCCTGGGCGATTCTTTTTTGAGCTGGTTGGCTTCGATAGTTCCCTTCAATCAGCTCAAATGCGTCTGATTGGGCCATCCGGGGAGCAAGATGTGCGATTCAGTCGGTTTTTCTTCGGAGGTGATCCCGGTGCTTTCACTCTTGAAGAGCCTGGAGATTATCGCTTGGTCATTGGGGGCAACCTCAACAGTGGTGTGGGAAGATACGAATTGCGCATCAAGCCCGTGCCAGAGGATGAAGAGCATCTCCTTAGCATTGGGCAGGCCATCGACGGGACCTCCGCAACGGGGGGGGAAGGTTTCATCCCCGCCCCAGGAGCCAGGGATGTCTACCTATTTGATGCCCAGGCCAGGCAGCGGGTCTTTTTTGAGCCGTTGAGTGTATCAGAAACCTTGGGGCTCATGACATGGACCCTGGAGGACCCCATGGGCAACTTGCTTTTCAGCCAGTGCATGCGCTGTTCGGTCCCGCCCGCTATGGTCCTTAAGCAAACCGGACGATACCGCCTCACAGTAGGTGGTTTTCAGTTTGCCGGCACGGGAGCCTACAGCTTCAGGGTAGCTGAAATACCCGCACCGAAAACCTACGACATTGAAGGTAATCAGGTGACCGTGTCACTTGACCAGCCTCAGCCGGGTGCCGGGAGGCTTGAATTGCCAGGAGAAGTCGATCTCTATCGGATTCCCCTGCGCCAGGGTGAATCTTGTCACCTGAAATTGACCGAATTGTCCCGGGATCTCAAGTGGAAGCTGACTGATCCGGCAGGGATGACCGTGTTTGATAGTTCCACTGACGATCTATCCCCGCTGGACCAGTTTTTTGGGGCTGAACGGGCAGGGGATCACTACCTCCAGGTATTTCAGATCAGTGCCAATCCAGTGAACTATGCCTTCGATTGTCAGATCCTTGCAGCCTGCTCGGTTCTGGATTCCGAAACCGCATCAGCTTTGCCAACCATAAGTTTCTTGGACTACGTCGATGGGGGGGGAGTGAGCTCTCCTGTGATCCAGCTCGCCGGCACCGTGGGCTGGGAAGGGGCGGCTCGCCAGCGAGAATTGGTTCTTGTTATGGACAGTTCTGACAGCTTGGCGGCATACGATCCAGAGCAAGAGCGCATGCTGGCAGTTCGTAGCTTGATCGAGGCTTTACCAGATGAGGCTCCCATGAGGTTGGCGCTTGTAGATTTTGATCATGAAGCACGGCTGTTGCAACCGCTCACCGAAGACTGGTCAGAAGTCATAGAGCACCTGTCTGAATTTGATGCCTCAGGGGGGACGGATCTTGAGTTGGCGCTGAACGTGGCGCTTGATGAAATCATCCAGAATGGTCGTGAACAAGCCACTGCTTCTATTATTCTTTTTTCTGATGGGGAAACCTCTGAGGGGAATCCCTCGGCTGCCGCTCAAAGAGCTCAGGAAATGGGGGTTGAAATCCACACCGTCTTTCTTGGACGCGAGGAGGTTCAGAGGGCTCGATTGATGGAAACGATTTCTTTGGCTACCTGCGGCAACCATCGCAAGGCACTCCAAGCTTCCGAATTATCAGACATCTTCCGTAACTTGACCAATGATGTGCCAATCGACCGTATCCAGGTGCTTAGTTCAGCTCAGCCTAACATTTCGTTCGCCGGGCAAATAAGCGGTCCATTCTGGCGAGTCGAGGGTATCCCTGTTAGGGCTATTCAGGATCAGGAGACTGAGCTGACCGTGCTCATGTTCACCCAGGAATCCTCTCCCCGAATCATTGAGTCCAAGATTCGACTACAATACGGGCAGGTGTCTAACCAAGCCCCCTCCATGGAGCTTGTGAGCGTGTTTGAATCCTTTGAAGATCAGCCTGCCATTTTGAGTCTGGCCTTGACCGATGCGGAGGACGCTGATTTTGATCCCGATCTTGAAGTTTCCTTCAGTCGCCCTGATTGGGTGGATCCAGACCAGGGATATGATCTTTCCTATCAGGAAGGTCGACTTAACTTGAGCTGGCATCCGGCTGCCGACCGTTTTGGGCAAAGTTTGATTACCCTCAGTGCCACAGATTCTCAAGGTGCCCGTGTCGAACAGACCTTGCGCTGGGACCTGCTACCGGTCAACGATCCCCCGTACCTTGAGACCCCGGAGCCTATCACGGTGCTACCGGGGCAACCGATCCTACCCATTGGACTGTTCGGTATCAGCAATGGGTCTGAGTATGAAAACCAGCAACTGAGTTTCGTGGTCAGCGTGAAGGATGAGTCGATTATGGATCCACCAGATATCCTATACCGCCCGGGAGCTAGTGAAGGTTATTTGGTTCTCAACCATCGCCCCGGAGTCTACGGCAAAACCCTGGTGACCATCACAATCCGTGATGGGGCGACAACTGATGCCACTTATACGGTGCAATTCCCGGTCCAATTTCAATCCCCAGAAAATCAACAACCAACCCTTCAATGGGTTCGACCTGCAGCCAATGCCTCGTTTCTTGAGGGAGAAAGCATCGAACTAGAGGTTAGGGCTGAGGATGCTGATGGGATCGTGGCCGAGATCCTCTACCAAGCCAATGGCACTCAGCTTGGGGCGGGGGACCCCCTGACTGGTCGCCTGGCCTGGATGCCGACAGAGCCTGGTATTTATGTGGTGGAGGTTCAAGCGGTGGA
>Ga0181592_10001968_pt1 | contig 16882 bp, 16 predicted proteins | sample 071ome_20_FD_133755 | JGI IMG/M metagenome (GOLD analysis project Ga0181592, IMG submission 133755) | Coastal salt marsh microbial communities from the Groves Creek Marsh, Skidaway Island, Georgia - 071412BT metaG (megahit assembly) | ecosystem: Environmental > Aquatic > Marine > Intertidal...
CTACGTGCCCCAGGAGCGCAATGTCTTCGCCAGTCTCACCGTGTCGGAAAACCTCGACATGGGCGCCTTCACCCGGCGCGACGACACCACTGCCGACCGGGAGCGCATCTTCGCCATCTTCCCCGATCTGGCCGACAAGCGGCGACAGCCCGCCGGGCAACTGTCCGGCGGCCAGCGCCAGATGGTCGCCATCGGACGCGCGCTGATGGTGTGCCCGCGCCTGCTGATGCTCGACGAGCCCACCGCCGGACTGTCGCCAAAATGCGTGGACCAGATCTTCGAGCGGATCGCCGCAATCCGTGACGAGGGCGTGGCCGTGCTGATGGTCGAGCAGAATGCGCGCCGCGCATTGCACGCGGCGGACCGGGGTTTCGTGCTGGTGAACGGGCAGACCCGCTTCGCGGACACCGGTGACGCCCTTCTGTCCAACCGCGAGGTGGCCGAAGCCTTCCTCGGAGGCACGGGCCCGTGATCGAGATCGCGCAACTGCTGGTCTTCGGTGTCGTGCTGGGCGGCATCATCGCACTGGGCGCCGTGGGTGTGTCGCTCCTGTTCGGCATCCTGCGGTTTGCCCATTTCGCCCATGGCGACATGATGACGCTCGGTGCCTACATCGCCTTCGTCTTCGCGGCGACGCTCGGCCTGCCGCTCTATATCGCCTTCCCCGTCGCGATCGCCGCGACCATAGCCATCGCCGTGGCCATCGACCAGGTGCTCTACCGCCGCCTGAGGCGGACCGCACCGGTGATCCTGCTGTTCTCCTCCTTCGGCATGGCGCTGATCCTGCGCAGCGTCGTGGAGATGATCTTCGGGCCCGACACGGTGGTTTATGACAACGCAATCCGCCTGCCCTGGACCGTCGCGGGACTGCGCATCAAGCCCGATCATGTGGTGATCCTGGCGGGCACCGCGCTGCTCGTCGCCGCACTGCACCTCTTCCTGCGCCACACCCGCACGGGCAAAGCGATGCGCGCCATGGCGGACGATCCCGATCTGGCGCGCGTCAGCGGCATCAACACCGAGCGGGTCATCGTCTGGACCTGGGTGATCGGCGGCGGGCTGGCCGCGGCGGCCGGCATGTTCCTCGCTCTCGACACCCGGCTGGTGCCGCTGATGGGCTGGCATATCCTGTTGCCAGTCTTCGCGGCGGCGATCCTCGGCGGGATCGGCAACCCCTATGGCGCGATCCTCGGCGGGCTGGCCATCGGCATCGCGACCGAACTGTCCACGCTCATTCTCCCGCCGGTCTATAAGCCCGCCGTCGCCTTCCTGGTGATCGTGGCGATGCTGATCTGGCGGCCGACAGGCCTGTTCGCGGGGCGCTGACCATGGAACTGCCCGGCCTCCTCAGCTTCCTCGTCTTCTTCGTGACCTTCGCGGGCCTCTACGGCGTGTTCGCGCTGGGCCTGAATGTTCAGTGGGGTTTTTCCGGCCAGTTCAACCTGGGCGTCCATGCCTTCTGGGCCGTGGGGGCCTACACCTCCGCCATCCTGACCACCGAACCCGGCGGGGCGCATCTGGGCGGGTTCGGGCTGCCGATGATCGCCGGGCTCGCCGCCGCAATGATCCTGTGCGCCCTGCTCGCGGTGCTGGTCGGCCTCATCACGGTCAATCTGCGCACCGACTATCTCGCCATCGCCACCATCGGGATCGCCGAGGTGGTACGCCTTGTCCTCAAGAACGAGGCCTGGCTGACCAACGGTGTACGGGGCATTCCGGGCATCCCCCGGCCCTTCGCGGAGCTGGGCGGCGACGCACCGGCGCTCGTGTTCCTGGCGATCGTCGCCCTCGCCCTGGGACTGGTCTATGCGGCGCTGGAGATTCTTCGCCGTTCGCCCTGGGGCCGCGTGCAGCGCGCGTTGCGCGAGGATGAAGCCGCCGCCGGCGCTGCCGGCAAGAACGTCACCGGGTTCCGCCTGCAATCCTTCGTGCTGGGCGCCGCGATCATGGGGCTTGGTGGCGGGCTCTACGCCCATTTCTTCGCCTTCATCAGCCCCGAGGCGTTCGATCCCCTGATCACCACCTTTGTCGTCTGGGTGATGCTGATCGCGGGCGGCAGCGGCAACAATCTGGGGGCCGTTGTCGGCGCGTTCGTGATCTGGGGCATCTGGTCCGGCTCGGGTTTCCTGACCGAGCTGCTGCCCATCGAGTTCCAGACGCGCGCGGGTTCGCTGCGCATCCTGCTCATCGGCATTCTCTTGCAGATTATCCTGCTGACCCGGCCCGAGGGCCTTATCCCGGAAGAGACCGCACCCCGACGCAAATCGGGCGGCGGGTAACCGGCCAGCCGTTACGGGCGGATCAGGCGCACGTCCTCGACACTGCCGGCGCGCACGGCCCATTCGACATAAGTGCCGGGCACGTCGCCATTGGCGTCGAAATCCTGCGAACCCGCCGCACCGTCATAGTCGATGTCCTCGCCTGCCTCGAGCGCGGCTTTGGCGGCGGCGAACTGGCCGGGGTTGAACTTGCGCCCCGGCGGCGACGACACAGCCCGCAGCGCATCGCGCACGGCCACGCCGTCGGGTGAGCCGGCCTTCTGGATCGCCAGCGCCAGCAGGATCGTCGCGTCATAGGCCGCGTCGATGAAGGGCTGGGGCGGCAGCTCGCCGTATTTGGTCTCGTAGAGCTGTTTGAAGGCCTTCGCGGTCGCGGACTCGGTGTCCGCGCTGGGCGCGGTGCCGTAGGCGCCTTCCAGCAGATTGCCGCCGATCGCATCGACGACCTCCTGCGCCTTCATCCCGTCGGTGAAGACGAACTTCGCGAACAGCTGCTCCTCCAGCGCCTGGCGCAGGATCGGGATACCGTCGCCCGGATAGGCGATCAGCACCAGCGTTTCCGCACCGCTGTCCTTCACCTTCTGGAGTTCGGCCCGATAGGACGCCTGCTTTTCCTCGAACGGCACCATCGCCGTGATCTTGCCGTCGAAGGCCCCCTCGACCGCTTCGGCCAGGCCCTGGCCGTAGTCGTTGTTCAGATAGACGACCCCGATCTCGGTGAGCCCCTTCTCTTCCATCAGGTCGGCGAGGATCACACCCTGCAGCGCGTCACTCGGCACCGTGCGGAACAGGAAATCGTTGTCCTTGAGTGTCGTGACCACGGGCGAGGTGGATGCGCCGGAGACCTGCGGCACCTGCTCCACCGACGACACGGAACTGGCGACGGGGATCGTCACGCCGCTCGACAGTGCGCCCACGAGGCCGGAGACCTTGTCGGTCGTCACCAGCCGCTTGGCGGCATCGACGCCGGACTGCGGGTTTGTCTGGGTGTCGCCGACGGCCAGGCCGAGCTGTCCGCCCAGGACACCGCCCGCCGCGTTGACCTCATCGACGGCCATCCGCACGCCGTTCAGCGATGTCTGGCCATAGACCTGAAGCCCGCCGGTCATCGGCATCAGCGCACCGATCCGGGCGGACTCGCCGGGCCCGCTGTCCTCCTCGAAAAAGACGGCAACGGCCACCGCGATGGCGATGACGACGGCGGCGATGGCGGCCATGTATTTCATATCGGGCTTCCCGGTTGGCGCGTTTCGGGAAAGATACTCTCGCGTGCCGGGGAGCGACAAGCAGACAGGTGTTACCGGTCAGGCAAAGGTGCCGGGCTTGTCCATGGGCCGCGGCCGGTCGCGATCGAGTACGAAGCGCAGTTTCGCCAGCGCGGTGCGGCGCAGGACGGCCTCGCCCGCGTTCAGGGGGCCGACGATGGAGACTTCCGTGCCCGTGTAGGTATCGACGGCGCAGACCTTCACCGAGTTGCCGATGGCCGAGAACTCGAAGATCACCTCGTCGAGGGCCGAATCGGTCCGTCTGCGGTTTGCCCGCAAGGTGCGTCCGGAAGGGCGTACCGGCATGGTTTGAAAGCGGCTCACGTCGTATAGTCCCCGCGAATATCAAGTGGAGGAGGACTGCCATGTCAGACCAAAAAGAAGAATTTATGGTTAACCACGGGGACGACGCGACCTGGACACCCGGGCTGCGTTCGGACTTCGAATACCGCGATCTCGGCATCAAGGACGCCACCGGCGGCAAGTTCGGCGCGCACATCATCCGCATCGCGGACCCGGATGCCGATCACCACACCGGCAAGCACGCCCATATGACCGATTTCCAGATGATCTATGTGCTTCAGGGCGAAGCGCGCTTCTGGTTCGACGGCAAGGGTGAGTTCACCGTGAAGAAAGGCGACTGCTTCTATCAGCCCGACGGCATCATGCACGACGCGCTGTGGATGTCGCCCGACTGCGAACTGCTCGAAATCACCGCGCCGGGCGAATTCGACACCAAGGAAGGCTGATCCCGTCTCGATCTGCGAGACGATACAGCCAGGCCACTGAAATGTTGCTGCCGCGCGGCTAGGTTCGCGCGCCAGCAACACCACGGAGACCACCGATCATGAGCCTCGCCAGCACCAGCGACGCCGCAAAGACCCCGTCCACCGAAAAGCCGCGCTTCCAGTGGGAAGATCCGTTGCTGCTGGAGGACGCGCTCAGCGAGGACGAGCGCATGGTGCGCGACGCCGCGCATGCCTACTGCCAGGACAAGCTGATGCCGCGCGTCATGGAGGCCAACCGGCACGAGAAGTTCGACCGCGAGATCATGAACGAGTTCGGCGAACTGGGCTTCCTGGGCCCGACCCTTCCGGAAAAGTACGGCTGCGCCGAGGTGAGCCATGTCTGCTACGGGCTGATCGCACGCGAGGTCGAGCGGGTGGACTCGGGCTACCGCTCGGCGCTGTCGGTCCAGTCCTCTCTGGTGATGTGGCCGATCTACTCCTACGGCTCGGAAGAGCAGCGCATGAAATACCTGCCCAAGCTCGCCTCGGGCGAATGGGTGGGCGCGTTCGGCCTGACCGAGCCTGACCACGGTTCCGATCCGGGCAGCATGATCACGCGGGCGAAGTCGGTCGATGGCGGCTATCAGCTCAACGGCGCGAAGATGTGGATCTCCAACGCGCCCATCGCCGACGTGTTCGTGGTCTGGGCCAAGGACGACGAAGGCGTGATCCGCGGCTTCATCCTGGAACGCGGCATGAAGGGCCTGTCCACGCCCAAGATCGAGGGCAAGTTCTCGCTCCGCGCCTCATCCACCGGTGAGGTCGTGATGGACGACGTGTTCGTGCCGGAAGAAAACAAGCTGCCCAACGCGCGCGGGCTCGGCGGTCCGTTCGGTTGCCTGAACAAGGCGCGATACGGCATTTCCTGGGGTGCGCTGGGTGCAGCGGAATTCTGCTGGCACGCGGCGCGCGACTACACCATGGAGCGCAAGCAGTTCGGCCGTCCGCTGGCCGCCAACCAGCTGATCCAGAAGAAGCTGGCCGACATGCAGAACGAGATCACGCTGGGACTGCATTCCTGCCTGCGTCTCGGCCGCCTGATGGACGAAAACCGCGCGACGCCGGAGATGATCTCCATCATGAAGCGGAACAATGCCGGCAAGGCGCTGGATATTGCGCGGGTTGCACGCGACATGCACGGGGGCAACGGCATCTCGGACGAATATCACGTCATCCGACATGTGATGAATCTGGAATCCGTGAACACCTATGAGGGCACCCACGACGTCCACGCGCTGATCCTCGGCCGCGCGCAGACGGGCCTTCAGGCGTTTACCGGCGGCTGATTCACAGGGTGGTCGCGCCGCTGCCTAGCAGGTGGCGTTATTGCAGGGTTCAAAGTTGATGCAGAACCGCTTTGCGTCCTCACAAGACAGGTCCGCCTGCTTGTAGCCGCAGCGCATATTGCCGTCGGACGTGGCGCCCCCGAAATGGCCGCAGGTGTTGCAGATCCCCATGTCCTGCCCGCCACAGCGCGACTGCAGGTTGGTACAGAGCTGGCTCAGCCCCTCGGCCATGGTGTCTATGACCTCGTCTGGCAGCCGGCTGATCGCCAGGTCCAGACAATTGAGCGGGTCGTCGGCCAGCAGCGCCTCGCCCGCCTCGGTCAGTTCGATATGCCGGACTCGCTTGTCTTCGGGGTCGGGCACGCGTTTCAGGTAGCCCTTTTTCTCCAGCGCGTTCAGCGTCTGGCTGGCCGTACCCTTGGTCGTTCCCAGAAACACGGCGAGCGCGCCGGGGGTGCGCGAGAAGCGATTTGCCTGCGCCAGGAAGCGCAAACTGTCCCACTGGGCCGGGTTCAAGCCATGACAATACTGCAGACCTCTTGCCATCCTGCCGATACGGTCCAGGAGGCGTGAAAGGCTCTCTTTTTCAGTGATTTCAGTGTCTTGCGTGCTCATTTTATTTTGTTCATTGGCTCGCAAATAAACCCGATTCCACGCCCATTATATCTTTTGTGGATAGTATCGAGTCGATAAAGCCTTGTGCGCTCCCCGTTCAAGACGTATATTCTTTTCGTATCGAGTCGAAACCAATTTCACAATCCGACGCTGTGGATATAGGTCCGGGCAAAAGATTGTCAAAGGAATGAAACACAATGGCTGCTTTTGCATCCCAGGCTCTCGAACAAGGCAACCGGCGTTACGCCAATGCCGTCATGCAGGCCCCTGTCCTCGAACGCGATGAAGAGTTCGAACTCGCCCGCCTGTGGCGCGAGGAGAAGGACGAGGATGCCCTGCACAAGCTGATCGAGGCCTACGCCCGCTATGTCGTGAAGATCGCGTGGAAGTTCCGCGGATACGGCCTGCCGGTCGGCGATCTGGTCCAGGAAGGCAATATCGGCCTGATGGAGGCCGCACAGCGCTTCGATCCCTCCCACAACGCGCGGTTTTCCACCTATGCGTCGTGGTGGATCATGGCCGCAATCCAGGATCACATCCTGCGCAACACCTCGATCGTGCGCGTCGCCACCACCCCGGCCCAGCGCCGGCTGTTCTTCAACCTGCGCAAGGTCCGCGCCCAGCTGGCGACCGGTCCTGACGGCGAACTGACGGACGCCGACCGCGAGAAGGTGGCCGACCGCCTGCAGGTGAAAACCGAGGATGTCATGCGCATGGAGGCCCATCTGGGCGGCCCGGACAACTCGCTCAACGCCAGCTTCGGCGAGGAGGACGACTTCGAGTTCCAGGATTCCCTGCCCGACGACGGCCCCACGCCGGAGGAGTTCACGACCTGGCGCCATGACGGCGAAGTCCGCACGGCCTGGGTCGAGGATGCCCTGAACACGCTGAGTGAGCGCGAGCGCGAGATCATCGTCCAGCGCTTCCTGACCGACGACAAGAACACACTGGCCGAGATCGGCGAGAACTTCGGCGTCAGCAAGGAGCGCATCCGCCAGATCGAGGCCAAGGCCCTCGACAAGCTGAAGGTCGCACTGTCGGCCGAAGGCAAGGACGCGTCCAAGCTGCTCGACGCCGACCTCGTCGTCTGAGCCGGCGATCACCCGAATCAGAAAGGGCGGCCTCAGGGGCCGCCCTTTTCGTATCTGACAGGCGCGGAGAGTTGGCCGGTCAGGCCGCCGTCTCCACGCGGAAGAACTCGGCCACGCGCGGGCCGAAGCCCAGCTGCTGCAGCCAGAAACGCTCCACGTCGCGCAGCGCGTCGTTGGCGTCGTTCAGCTGTGCCTCGTCGATACTGTCGGCGACCGCCTCGACATGGCGCTCGAACATGGTCTCCAGCAGGCGGCTCAGTTCCAGACCCTTCTCGGTCAGGCGCACGCGCACCGACCGGCGGTCATGCGAGGATCGCTCCTGATGAAGGTAACCGTGCTCGGTCATCTTCTTCACGTTGTAGGAGACGTTCGAGCCGAGGTAGTAGCCGCGCAGCGTCAGTTCGCCCACGGTCAGCTCGTCGCCGCCGATGTTGTAGAGGATCAGCGCCTGGACGTTGTTGATGTCACGGATGTCGTGGGCCTCGAGTTTGGACTTGATCACTTCAAGGAACTGACGATGCATCCGCTCCAGGAGCACGATGGTCGAGAGATAGGTCTGTTTCACGGTCTGCGTCTCCGCTTCGCAAGCGTGTGGGTTAACCGAGATCATTCCACCCTCGTATTAAAATTGGCTTAAACGCGCGCCAAACCCGTGCGGTTGCGGTTAACGGACCGCCGGTACAGCCGCATTGTCTGCGGGTCTTGGCCAATTCCGGCGCAAGCGGGTATTGTTCGCCGCCGTTTCTCAACGATTTGCCGGAGCAGCCATGACCCGTGGCCCGTCCACCCCCGTCGGGGCGTTTCCCCAGACCCGTATGCGGCGCAACCGCCGGTGGGACTGGTCCCGGCGGCTCGCGCGCGAGAACACAATCACGCCGGACGACCTGATCTGGCCGATCTTCGTCTGCGACGGGGACGAGGACGAGCCTGTGCCGACGATGCCCGGCGTGACCCGCTATGCTATTCGCTCGGTCGCGGGCGCCGCCGGCACCGCCAAGGCGCTCGGCATTCCCGCCATCGCGATCTTCCCGGCCACCCCGGCCGACAGGAAAACCCCGGGCGCGGAAGAGGCCTGGAATCCCGACAATCTGGTCTGCCGCGCTGTGCGCGCGATCAAGGACGCCCATCCGGACATGGGTGTGATGTGCGATGTTGCCCTCGACCCGTTCAATTCAGACGGCCATGACGGGATCGTGCGCGACGGCCATGTGGTCAATGACGAGACCGTTGAGGCGCTTTGCCGCCAGGCGCTGGTGCAGGCCGAGGCCGGCTGCGACATCATTGCCCCCTCCGACATGATGGACGGGCGCATCGGCGCGCTGCGCCAGGCCCTCGACTCGAGCAGCTTCCCGAAGGTGCTCCTGATGTCCTACGCGGCCAAGTATTCCTCGGCTTTCTACGGCCCCTTCCGCGACGCCATCGAAAGTGCCGGGTTCCTGAAAGGCGAAAGCAAGGACACCTACCAGATGGACCCCGCGAATTCCGACGAGGCCCTGCGCGAAGTGGCGCTGGACCTCCAGGAAGGTGCGGACATGGTTATGGTCAAGCCGGGGATGCCCTATCTGGACATCGTACGACGGGTGAAAGAACAGTTCGGCGTGCCGACCTATGCCTATAACGTCAGCGGCGAGTACGCGATGCTGCGCTTCGCCGCGGACAACGGGGCGCTAGACTACAACCGGGTCATTCTGGAAACACTCATGGCGTTCAAGCGCGCAGGCTGCAACGGCGTGCTGACCTATTTCGCCGTCGATGCGGCGCGGCTGCTCAATGACGCCTGAGCCCGAGGCCGGTGACGGAACGCCGCCGGAACCCCTGACCGTCCGCTTCAATCCGACGGTACAGATCCTGCGCGCCGTGGCGATCTTCGCCGTGGCAGGCATCTGCCTCATCATTCCCTTCGTCTCGGAACAGTCGAGCCAGGATTCCTGGCGGTTCGCGGGTGTCCTGATTGCTGCGCTTTCCCTGTGGGGCGTCATCACACTGCGCTGCGCGGCCGACAAGACCCCCCAGGTCGTGATCGACGAGAACGGTGTGTACTCGCGCGAATGGCACGCCGGCACGGTACCGTGGGAGACCATCGAGTACATCAGCCATTCCAGCACCATTCGCCGCAACCTGCTCTCGGCTGTGACCCGGAACCGCCGTAAACCCTATCTGCTGTTCAAGTTCAGCGAACCCCCGAAACTCCAGCCGACCGCGCGACCGCCACTATCCTGGTGGCAGGTCTTCATGGGCGAACTTGCAATCCAGGAACCGGTGATCCAACAGTTCGGCCTCGATACGCCGGTCGATACGATGCTGAAGACCATCGAGGCCCAGATCGCGGCCTGGCGCATCCGCAACCCGCATCTGTTGGAAGACGCGGAGACGGCCGCAGACGCGGAAACAGCCACCTGATTCCGGCCTGAGCAGACCGGTTCACGTGGCAGCGTTGAAAAACGCGAGCGCGCACCGGTCATGCCAGCGCCCGCCCCGGCCATGAAAGCCCACATGCCCACCGCCGCGTGAGAGCAGGATGTTGACCATCGGCGCATCCTCACCCACCGCCCGATAGGCATCTGCCGGAATCCAGGGATCGTTGTCGGCATGGATCGCCAGCGTCGGGACGGCGACCCGGTCGAGAAGCGACCCGGACGCGCAACTTGCGTAGTAATCAGCCGCGTTCCGGAAACCGTTCATCGGCGCGACGACACCATTGTCGAATTCGCGGATCGTCTCCGCCGCCTCCAGCGCCGCCACCTGCTCGGGCGCGATTTCCAGCGGCCCCGCGCGCCAGTCCGCCTTCATTCGTCTGAGCAGCCAGCGGTGGTAGCCCCGGTTGCGGTTCGCTTCAAGCCGCGTGGAGGCGGCGGCGAGATCGAGGGGTGCGGAGACGGCAACAGCCTGATCGACGCGCGCGCCGCCGCCCCCTTCCGCCAGATATTTCAGCAGGATGTTGGCGCCCAGCGAGTAACCGACGGCAAAACGCCCTGCCGTACCGAACCCTTCCCCGTCCAATATCGAAAGCCATAGCGCGAGATCGGCGCTCCGGCCCGCGTGGTACATCCGCCAACAGTCGGCGCGTGACGGCCCCGCCCCACGCAGATTCGCCCGGAACACATCGAAGCCGTTCTCGAGGAAATGCCGCGCGCTGGCGCGAACATAGGCGCTGTCCTCGCAGCCGGTGAGCCCGTGGATCAGAACCACCAGCCGTCCGTTGCTTTCGCCGGTTTTGTGCAACATGCCGGACAGTCGGTCCCCGTCCGGCGTCTCGGCGTAAAGCCGCCGCCCCGGCCAGGCCTCCAGTTTCGTCCACTCCCGCAGGACCGCGTTGCGCACGGTCTGAAGGTCGCCGCCGAACCACGGCGGACGGGCGCGAAACCGGGGAAACGTGACCTGAAGCGCCGTCATCCGGCCAGGAAATCGGCAATGGCGGCAATCTGGTCATCCGCCATCAGCGCGGGCGCGTGGCCGACGCCCTCGAACTCCACCAACGTCGCCTCGGGCCCGCGACGGGTCATCTCCTGCGCGGTGTCGGCGGGCAGAATGTCCGACCGTGCGCCGCGCAGTACCAGTACATCGATGGCAATCTGATCCCAGAACGGCCACAGGTTCGCATCCTCAACAGGGGCAGCGACAATCGGCTCGCGAATGCGCATGTCATAGGCGGGCGCGATGGTGCCGTTCTCGGTGTGCCGCGCCGAGGTCTCGGTCAGGTGCCGCCACTGATCGTCCGTCAGTTGTCCGAAGGGCGACCAGATGTAACGCAGGTATTCCTCGAACGCCGCCATGTCCGGGAATTCCGGGTCAGTCCCCACATAGTCTCGGATACGCCCCACCGCCTCCTTCGGAATGAACGGGCCCACATCGTTGAGCACCAGCCGTCGGACCGGGTTGGGATTCTGGATCGCCAGCAGCATGCCGATCAGCCCGCCCATGGAGGTGCCCACCAGATCGACGGGCGCGAGGCCGAGTTCGGCGATCAACGCCTGGGCGTCGGCGACGTACTGGGGAAAGCCGTAGTTCATCGGGTCGGGCAACCAGTCACTCTGGCCGCGTCCGACGACGTCGAGACAGATCACCCGGCGGTCGCGGGCGAGTTCTTCGGCCAGCGCATCGAAGGAACGTGCGGTCTGGGTCAGCCCGTGCACGCACAGCACGGCGGGCGCATCCTCGGGACCCCATTCGGTGTAGTGGAGGCGGTGATCGCCCTGGGGGTTCCGTGCCGTGAAAAAACGTGACCGCATGGATGCGAGCCTCTACCTTTTTGAAACACTGCGCGAACCTATCGCGCTCTCCCTACGCCACCAAGCACGCGAAAGTTCACTTCGTCATGCCCGAGATCACTGTCGGACCGCCGCGCCCCGAGGACCAGACGGCGTGGCGCGACCTGTTTGTCGGTTACCGGCGCTTTTACAAGATGGAAGACGACGAAGCGGTCGTGGCGCGCGTGTGGGACTGGATCAACGACCCCGCGCATCCGACGGAATGTCTGCTGGCCCGCCTGCCCGACGGCAAACCCATCGGGCTGGCGCATTTCCGCGACTTGCCCCGCCCGCTGTCGGGGTCCAGCGCCGGTTTCCTCGACGATCTGTTTGTCCTTGAGGAACACCGCGGAAGCGGCGCCGCCGACGCGCTGGTCAACGCGATCGCCGCCATTGGCAAGACGCGCGACTGGGCCTGGCTGCGCTGGTTCACGGCGGAGGACAATTACCGGGGCCGCGGTTTTTACGACCGGGTGGCCCACGCAACCCCGTGGAAGACCTACCAGGTCGATATTCAGGGCTGAACCTTGGCCTTCCTTCGCGGCACCGTCGCGTTCATCGCCACCCTCTTCGCCGCGCTCGCCGGGCTGGCTGTTCTCGCGGTCGCCGCCGCCGCCTACATCTTCGCAACCAACGAGACGGGAACCACCGGCACCCAGCACATCGCGGCGCTAGAGGGCGAAGTCCGCGTGCTGCGTGACGACGACGGAATTCCGCACATCTTCGCCGAAACCCCCGCGGACGCCTATCGCGCGCTGGGTTTCGTCCATGCGCAGGACCGCTTCTTCCAGATGGAGTTCACGCGCCGCACAGCAGCCGGGCGGTTGTCGGAGATCATCGGCCCGCTGGGTCTGCGGACCGACCGCTTCATGCGCACTCTGGGCATTTACCGGCTGGCCGAAGCGTCCGTCGAAAACCTGTCGCCCGCCGCGCGCACGGCCATCGACGCCTACACCCAGGGCGTGAATGCCTGGATCACTGCACCGGATCGCGTCCGTCCGGCCGAACTGATCGTTCTCGGTGTCGATCCCGACCCCTGGCGGCCCGCCGACAGCGCGGCATGGGTCCGGCTGATGGCGTTGTTACTGTCGGAAGACTGGCGCGCGGAGATCCTGCGCGCACGCCTGTCCGATGTTCTCGACGAACAGCAGCTGCGCGATCTCTGGCCCGACGAACCCGTGAGCGCGACGACCACGCTGACGGACAATGCCGGGACGGGGATCGACTGGCAGGCGCTCGCCGATGCCGTCCCCGACCTCTTCCCCACCGCCAGCGCGTCCAACGAATGGGTCGTCGCCGGATCGCGCAGCCAGTCGGGCAAGCCCCTGCTGGCCAACGACCCACATCTTGGCCTGAGCGCGCCGGGCATGTGGCATTTGGCACGGATCGTGACGCCGGACTTCACGGCCTCCGGCGCGGCCCTGCCCGGTCAGCCGTTCTTCATGGTCGGACAGAACGGCCACATGTCCTGGGGCCTGACCACCACCCATGCCGATGTGCAGGACCTGTTCATCGAACGGCTCGATCCCGCCGATCCCGACCGCTACCTGACGCCAGAGGGCAGCGCGGCCTTCGAGACGCGGGACGAAACCATCCGGGTGCGCTTCGCCGACCCCCAAACTTTCTCCGTGCGGACCACCCGGCACGGGCCGGTGGTCTCGGACCTGTCTCCCGATGCCGCAGCCGTCGCAGGGGACGGCCATGTCGTCGCCCTGAGCTTTGCGGCCCTGCGCGACGACGACCGCACAGCGGAAGCCGCATTCCGCATGAACACGGCCACTTCCGTCGCTGAATTCCGGGCTGCGCTGCGCGATTTCCATGCCCCGATGCAGAACGTCGTCTATGCCCACACCGATGGCTCCATCGGGTTCGTCGCGGCAGGCCGCCTTCCGATCCGCCCAGGCGGCCCCGGCATCCGGCCGGTGCCCGGCTGGAACGGACAGCACGACTGGGCGGGCTTCGTGCCATTCGAAGAGCTTCCCCAGCGTCAGAATCCGGCGGACGGTGTCATCGTCAACGCCAACAACCGCGTCGCGCCGCGTAGCTATCCCCACGTCATCAGCAACGACTGGCCGCCGGGCTTCCGCGCGGAACGGATCACGCAATTGCTGGATGCCGCGGCGCGCCACGCGCCAGACAGCTTCGCGGCCATCCAGACGGATGTGCGCTCGACCGGAGCGGTCGCGCTGGTGACCGCCATGGCCGGAACGCAGCCAGAACCTGGCCCGCACCAGGAGATCTATGAACGGATGACGCGCTGGGACGGCGACAAGTCACCAGACCGGCCGGAGCCGCTGATCTACGCCGCATGGTCGCAGGCCCTGCAGGCACGCCTGATCGGCGATGAACTGGGCGAGATGCTGTCCGAATTCCGGGGCGTACAGACCCGGGCACTGATCGGCATGCTGACGGCGCGTCAGGAATGGTGCGACGATACCGGTACACCGCAACCGGAGTCCTGCGCGGATGTTATCACGTCATCACTGAACGATGCCGTCAGCGTGCTGCGCGAAGCGTATGGCGCCGATCCGGCACAATGGCGCTGGGGCGATGCCCACCGCGTGACGTTCGTGCATCCGCTGCTGCGCGCCACGCCGGGCATCGCGGCGCTGCTGGCTCTGCATGTCTCCACCGGCGGCGGCAACCACACAATCAACCGTGGCAGCTATCGCGCGTCAGGTGATGGCCGCTTCCCGCACATCCACGGACCGGGCCTGCGCGCCATCTTCGACATGTCGCGCCCCGGCGAAGCGATGTTCATGGTCGCGCCGGGGCAATCGGGCCGTGTCGCCTCCCCGAGCTACGCGAACCTGGCCGCGCCGTGGGCGCAGGGCCGCTACATCGTGCTAAAAGGCGATCCGGACACCCTGCGCACCAGCGCGACAGGCGAACTGACCTTGACCCCATGACCGTCACCATCCAGGACATCGAGACTGCCGCAGCGACGATTGCTGGCGATGTGCTGCACACGCCGACGGTTCCCGCCCCGGGCCTCTCCCAGGTGCTCGGCTGCGATGTGCGTCTGAAACTGGAAAACCTGCAACTCACCGGTTCGTTCAAGGCACGCGGTGCGCGCTACCGCCTGGGCGCGCTCGATCCGGCCACCACATCCGGCGTGATCGCCTGTTCGGCCGGCAACCACGCACAGGGGGTCGCTCGCTTCTCCGAGCGCATGGGTATCCCCGCCACCATTGTCATGCCCCGTGGCACCCCGTTCGCGAAGATCGATAGCACCGAGCGCTACGGCGCACGCGTCATTCTCGAAGGAGCGGATTTCTCAGAAGCCCAGGCACGCACCCGCGAGATCGCACAGTCCGAGAGTCTGGTCTTTATCCCGCCCTTCGACGACGAACTGATTATCGCCGGACAGGGCACGGCCGGGCTGGAAATGATCACGGATGCGCCGGACCTCGATACGGTCATCATTCCCATCGGCGGCGGCGGACTGATCGCCGGTTGCGCCATCGCCATGAAGGCCCGCAAGCCGGAGCTGGAAATTATCGGCGTCCAGGTTGAATCCTACGCCACCATGCAGGCCGCCATCGACGGCAAGCCTGCGACCGGTGGTGGCGCAACCCTGGCCGAGGGCATCGCGGTCAAATCGCCCGGACAGATCACCACGTCCATAGTTCGCGAACTGGTCGATGACATCGTGGTGGTGGACGAAGCCGCCATCGAGAATGCCGTCGAACTGCTGGCCGACACCGCACGCGTCGTTGCCGAGGGCGCCGGCGCGGCGGCGCTCGGCGCGGTGATGGAAAACACGGACCGCTTCACCGGCCGTACGGTCGGTCTGATGGTCAGCGGCGGGAATATAGACATGCGGCTGTTCGCATCCGTCCTGCTGCGCGGGCTCGTGCGCGGCGGGCAGCTCGTGCGCCTGCGTGTCCAGATTCCCGATTCACCGGGCCAGCTCGCGCGGGTCAGCACCCTAATCGGCGAAGCCGGTGGAAACATTGTCGAAATCGTCCACCAGCGGATGTTCTACAACGTCCCGGTGAAACACACCGAACTGGATGTGGTCGTGGAAACGCGCAATGCGCGCCACGCTGCCGAACTGGTCACTTCCCTCGAACGCGCCGGGTTATCCACGCGCCTGTTGAGCGACGTCACCGGAATCGGATCAGGCTAAACGCCTTCTTAACCACTCTCGGGCACTGTGAGCCTCGCGGAATTCCAACATTCCAGGTGGGCCGGAAACTATGCTCGTAATTATCGGATGGGTCGTCGTTACTGTTTGCGTTCTGGGCGGCTATGTCGCCATGGGCGGCAAACTCGCCGTCCTAGTACAGCCGTTCGAACTCGTGATCATCGGCGGCGCCGGTGTCGGCGCATACATCACGGCAAACCCGAAACATATTCTGAAATCCACAGGCAAGGGCTTCAAAACGGCCCTGAAGGGTCCGGCCAACTCGAAGGCGGACTACCTGGAACTGCTGTCGATGATGTACGCGACGTTCAAGCTCGCCAAGACCAAGGGCAACCTGGCGCTCGAACCGCATATCGAGAACCCGGAAGACAGCGAACTCTTCGCCAACTTCCCGTCCTTCATTCACAACCATCATGCGGTCGAGTTCTTCTGTGACTACCTGCGTCTTGTCACGCTGGGCACGGAGAACGCGCACGAACTCGAAGCCCTGATGGACGAGGAACTGGAAGTTCACCACATGGAAGACGAGCAGATATCGTCAGCGATGCAGACCCTGGGCGACGGCTTCCCGGCCCTGGGCATTGTTGCGGCCGTGCTCGGTGTTATTAAAACCATGGGTTCGATCACTGAGCCTCCGGAGATTCTCGGCAAACTGATCGGCGGCGCGCTGGTGGGTACCTTCCTCGGCATTCTGCTGGCCTACGGTTTTGTTGGCTCGCTGGCAAGTTCCATGAAGGCGAGCCAGGAAACCAACAGCAAGTACTTTGCCTGCCTGAAGGCCGGCATCCTCGCGCATGTGGCAGGTAACGCGCCCGCCGTTTCGGTCGAGTTCGCGCGAAAGACCCTGATGAGCACCGTACGCCCGACCTTCGCCGAACTTGAAGAGGCGAACGAAAACGCCCCTGCGGCAACCTAATCCGGGATCAGGGACAGCACGGGCATCGGCATGGCTGACGGCGCAGCAAATCAGCAACCCATCATCGTCAAGAAGGTGAAGGGACACGGGCACGGCCATCACGGCGGTGCCTGGAAGGTGGCCTATGCCGACTTCGTGACGGCCATGATGGCGTTCTTCCTGCTGCTGTGGCTGCTCAACGCCACCACCGAAGAACAGCGCAAGGGCATCGCCGACTACTTCTCGCCTGAATCCCTGTCCTCACC
>Ga0181592_10001974_pt1 | contig 16843 bp, 9 predicted proteins | sample 071ome_20_FD_133755 | JGI IMG/M metagenome (GOLD analysis project Ga0181592, IMG submission 133755) | Coastal salt marsh microbial communities from the Groves Creek Marsh, Skidaway Island, Georgia - 071412BT metaG (megahit assembly) | ecosystem: Environmental > Aquatic > Marine > Intertidal zone...
GAGTTTGATATAGAAACAAATTATAATTCTTCTAGTGGGGAATACATTTTATCCTTTACTCCATCATCTTCAGCAACTTATAATTTAAAAGTTATCAAAAAGTCAATCATCTCTCCAAACGTCTAATAAATATTTTAAAAAATGCCTGTTTCAGATATTGGTGCAATTTATACTCCATCAATCTATGGGAGAACTTCTTTCCCCCTTAGATATAATCAAGAGCCAATTTTTTATAAAACATTCAATGGATCATCTGAAGAAATAGTAGGTATATCTTCTGATATTTTATATGTCAGAGAGCATTTTTTCAAAACTGGAGAAAAGTTAACATATAGTCCAGGAACAGGAACTTCAATTGGTATCTCTACCAATAGTCCAGGGAATATTGGATTTAGTAGTTATCTTCCAAGTGAAGTTTATCCAATAGTTATAGACAAGGATAGGATAAGAGTATCATTAGCCTCATCCTTAGCACTTTTGGGTGAGTATGTTGATATAACTGCTACTGGAATTGGATCAAACCACACTTTATTAGCAGAAAAGCAAAATTCAAAATGTTTAATTTCTGTTGACAATATAATCCAATCTCCAATTGCAGTTGCTTCAACAGTTGGAATTGTAACTTACACCAATACTTCATTTTCCCTAGATACATTGGAAAATGTAAGATTGGGATCTTTGCTAAGAGTATATGGTGATAATGAAAGTGAAATAGTAAAAGTATCTGCTATTGATTACTCAGCAAAAAATATTTCAGTATCTAGGGGAACTGGGGTTATGGGAACCCCCCAGTTTACTTTTACTGGAATTATAACACAGACTCCAGCAGAAGTTTTATCTGGAAATTATAATATAGTAAAAGATGTCATCTATTTTGTAGACCCTCCATTAGAAGGAAGAAGAGTAAACTTAGTTATTCCAACAGCAGACATTGATTTTGCAGACAATAGCTTTACATATTTTACTGGATCTGATGAAAACATCATTACAGGATCTCAAGCAATATTTTACTCAGAAAATCCCCCAGTTGAACTTGAGAATGGTGGATTGTATTACTTAATTAGAAGTGCTAACAATACCTTTAGATTTGCAGAAAGTTTATTTAAAGCATTTAATGGAGTATTCATAGAATTCTCATCAACATCAAGTAATGGATTCCCAGTAGGATCTTTTCAACTATTTTTAATCCTTCCAACTGATAACAGTTCCTTTCATGGAAGAGTTTTTCAAAGATCTAATTATGATGGAAATTATGTATTTGATGATATTTCAGAACAATTTACTGGAATTACAACATCATTTGAATTAAAAGTTTCTGGAGTTAGTACAGTTGGAATAAGTTCTGATAATGGCATAGTTTTAATTAATAATATTTTTCAATATCCAGAATCTGAAGAGGCATTTTCTTACAGGGAAGATAGTGGAAAAACTTACATTGAGTTTAGAGGTTCTGATGAAACAAAGACATATGACGTCAATGTAGGAGGAAGACCTAGAGGGGGGATTATAGTTGCATATGGAGTTACTGGTGGTAACTTATATGCTCCATTGATACCAGCAAATGGGTTTGCAGTTGTATCTGCAGCAGGAACAGTAGCAGACATTTATATTGGAAATCCTGGATCTGGTTATAGAAGTGGAATATCTACATACTATATTGAAATTGAAGATGCAGAATTGCCTGGATCAGGTGCTCTTGGAATTGCATATCCAAACAGTGTTGGTATTATTACTGGGGTTGGGATTATAACTGGTGGATCTGGATATTTGTACAATGGAACATCATCCAGTTTAACAGGAACAATAAATGTTTTAGATCCAGATGGAACTCCTATATCAGTTGCATCAACTACTGAATTTGAGTATTTTAGGGGGCAGCAAGTAAGCATAGACAATCCAGGTTATGTCGCAATTGGCACTGAGCTCATTAAATATACTGGAATTAACAATGCAGGTAGTGAATTGACCGGTTCTGTAAGAGGTCAACTTGGAACTATAGGAACTTCCCACACTCCAGGAGCTACAGTAACAAAATATGAGTATGATTACATAGTAAAATTTGATGCTCCTATGCCTTATGATAATATTCCTTTAGATGGATCATCTGCTGGTATTGGTGCATCAGTATCGCTTTATATTGATGAGTTTGGAGAAGTTACAAACTTAAGTTTTACAAATAAAGGATATAATTATAGGGTTGGTGAAGTTTTAACCCCATCTGGAGTTCTTGGGGTTTCTACTCAAGTAAATGATGATAAGTTACATATAACTATAAATGAGGTTGCTAAAGACGAATTTTCTGCTTGGAATGTTGGACAATTAAGAAAATTAAATGATTTAACTGATAAAGTAAATGGAAGAAGAAGTATTTTTACTTTATTCGAAACAGTTGCTACCCCAACAGGAACTGTTACAAGAAGAACTAGTTTAGAATCTAATCCAACTGCAGGAATTGATTTATCATATAATCTTCTAATCTTTGTAAATGATATTCTTCAAATTCCTGGAGAATCTTACACATTTTTAGGAGGGTCTCAATTAGAATTTACTGAACCACCCCCATTAGGAAGTGAAATAAAAGTTTACTTCTATGAAGGTTATAGTGGGGATGCCTCATTCTTCCAATCGCAAACTGATGTAAAAGAAGGTGACAAATTAAAGATTCAAAGAGATATCTATGAAATTGTGCCAATAGAACAAAAAACTAGAACAGGACAAAGAGTTGTTAGTTCAGATACTATTAGGACAGAAGTTTACTCAGATAGAGGATTATCAGAATCCTCATCACAAAGAAGAGCTATATCTTGGACGCCCCAAAAATCAGACTCTATTATAAATGGAGAGTACGTATCAAAATCTAGAGAAAAACAATCTTCTGGAATTTTGGATATAGAAATAATTTCATTAGATTATGAAGTAGTTGCTGGAGTGCAAACTGTTGGAATAACAACAACAAATGGCACATTCAATGGATTCTGTACTAGTATAATTGGAATTAATACAAATGCAGGTATTGGATCTTTGATTCAAATTGGAGATTATGTTGAAGCATCTTATATTGCTATTGGAGTAACTATAGTTTCTATAGGATCAAGTCAAATTGACATTGGATCACCTTCAATTGGAGTTTCTACAGAATTTTTAGATTTGTATGTAGGATTTACATCCTATTCCACATCACCAGTTGGAATAAACACAGTTCCCCTATCTTTCTACAGAAAGAGCTAATAAATAGCAATAAAGTACACAAAAACAAATGCCTGCAATAGTAACTGATAGATTAAGATTATTGAATTGTAGAAACTTTATTGAAGATGTTGCCGTAGGTGGATATTACATTTTTCTTGGACTTCCTAATGCTACAACATTAGATACTGATTGGGACACTTCCCAACCAAATCCCATTGACAATGAACTGTATTTAAATTCATATAGGGACACTATTCTTGGAGTCAAGAAAGTAAATACTTCTGATATCATTAGGGTTATTCCAAAACTCCAATGGGTGACTGGAAGAAAGTATGATATGTATAGACATGATTACAGTGTTTATAATTTATCTCCAGTTACATCTTCAACAAGATTGTACGATTGTCAATATTTTATAATTAACAGGGACTACAGAGTCTATATCTGTTTAAATAATGGATCTGCACCATCCAATCAAAATAAAGGTGTAATTTCTACTCAAGAACCATTACATACTGATGTTTCACCTAGAAAAGAAAGTGATGGATATGTTTGGAAGTATCTATACACCTTGAGCCCATCTGATGTATTAAAATTTGATGCTACAAATTACATCTCAGTTCCAAATGATTGGGAAACAACCACTGATGCAGAAATATCAAGAGTTAGAACTAATGCATTCAATGGGAAAATTGAAACTATTTTAATTGAAAAGCAAGCTCAATATAATTTTGTTGGAACATTAACTGGGGTTCCAATTAAAGGTGATGGATTTGGGGGAGAGGCAAGTATTGTTTTTGATGAAGAATCAAAACCAGTTTCAGTAGAAGTCACTGCTGGTGGTCTTGAGTACACCTATGGGACTTTAGATTTGGATTCAGTTCTTCCCCCACTGGGAGGAGAAAAAGCAATATTTAATGTGATTATACCACCCCCAGGGGGTCATGGGGCAGATATTTACACTGAGTTGGGTGCAACTAGAGTCTTAGTTTATAGTAGAATTGAAAATGATCCTACTAATCCAGACTTTATAGTTGGAAACCAATTTTCTAGAGTAGGCATTGTAAAAAATTTAAAAGCATTTGGAACAAATGCCACATTTACTCAAAGTAGTGGTTCTGGTGTTTATGCTTCAAAACTAGCAACTTCAACTGTTTTGGAACCATTGGATTCTAAAATAACTCAATCATCTTCAAGTGGAATTGGAAATTTAGTCAGTTTTGATTCAACTACACAAGTTCTTAGGTATATTCAACCAAGAACTAATTATGTGGATACTTATGCTGTTGGAAATATAATTACAATTGATTATCAGTATGCAGATAGTTCTAGTGGAATTCAAACAGCAACTAATTATGATCAAAATGAATTTGATAATTCATCCAACATAACAATAGGATCTAATTCCTATCCAATTGATAATACATTTAATGGCACTTCAACTACTGTTGGATCTGTGGAATATTATCTTGGACAGCAATTTAACTCTGGCATGTCAAGCCCAGATATAAATAACAAGAGTGGTGAGATACTTTATGTAGATAACAGAGCTTCTGTTACCAGAGCATCTCAACAAAGAGAAGACATAAAAATTATTTTAGAATTCTAAGAAAATGCCCCAAAGTACCAACCTAAACAAGACTCCATATTATGATGATTATGATTCAGAAAAGAACTTTTATAAAGTTCTTTTCAAACCTGGGGTGACTGTACAGACAAGGGAACTTACCACATTACAATCAATTTTACAGAATCAAATTGAAAAATTTGGCAGTAAATTTTTCAATGCTGGTGGAGTAGTAATTCCTGGAAACACAGCATTTATACCAGTATATAATGCTGTTGAGGTAGAAACTACCTATAAAGGAATTAACGTTGAAACATATTTTTCAGAATTACTTGGGAAAGTAATATCTGGGGCAGACAGTGGAACAACTGCAAAAATCGTAAATATTGTAAAATCTTCAGAATCTGATAAAGGAAGAACTACAATTTTTGTAAAATACCTTTCTTCTGGAACTGATTTTGAAACTGAATTATTTACTGCAGGGGAAGAACTTTTAGCTGATTTTGACCTTCCAGTTGGGCAGGGATTTATTTTAACTGGGGAACCTGTCCTCCAAGTAACTAATCCTGTTGGTAGATCACCATTTTCAACAGGATCTGCTGCAAAAATAGAAGAAGGTGTATTCTTTGTAAGAGGGTATTTTGTAGACGTAAAAGAGCAGGAAATTATATTAGATCAATATGGAACAACCCCTTCATATAGAGTTGGTCTAGCAATTTCAGAAGATGTTGTTACTGCAGATGAAGATGGATCTTTAAATGATAATGCTCAAGGGTTTTCAAACTATGCAGCACCTGGAGCAGATAGATTTACTATAACGTTAACTTTAGCAAAAAAATCTTTAGATGATTACAATGATGATAGTTTCATTGAGTTGTTTAGAGTAGAAAATGGTATAATCAGAAAGATTAAACAAGATACAACAGGATCTTTTATCAGTGATGTTCTTGCAAGAAGAACATTTGATGAGTCTGGAAACTACACAGTTCTCCCATATGACTTAAAAGTTCTAGAATCATTGAATGATAGATTTGGAAATAATGGAGTATATCTAGAAGACCAAAAAACTTCTCAAGGTAGTACCCCATCAGAAAGTCTAGGATTAATCCAAGTATCCCCAGGAAAATCATATATTAAAGGATATGAAGTAGCAACATATGATACTGTAATAGATTATCCAAAACCAAGAACTACAAAAAAAGTAGAATCTTCATCTGTAGTATTCTATGGTGGAGATTTAATTAGAGTCAATAATGTAGTTTCTGCACCTAAAGTAGGACTTTCTACTAGTGCAGTTGTTGCATTAAATGGTCAAAGATTAGTAAATCAACAACCAGCTACATCTGGAGTTACTACAATTGGTTATGCTAGGGTTTATGACTTTGAGCATCATAACACTTCTTATGAAAATGCTACAAGTCAATTTAATTTGAAGTTATTTGATATTCAAACTTACACAAATTTACACACAGATATCCCAGTTACTGGCATACCAGTTGGATCATACATTCAAGGTTCTAATAGTGGGGCAACTGGATATGCATCAACCATAACTCAAGGAGACACTCTATTCTCTTTATATCAAGTTGCTGGAAAATTCATTAGAAATGAAAGTTTAGTAATTAATGGAATTAGTAGCACATCTGCTACAATTGGAACAGTAACTGACTATTCAATCAATGATGTTAAATCAGTTTCAGATGGATTAGGATTTGTTGCAGATACTGTTCTTTTAAATTCATCAACATTGGTTGGACCTTTTAATGTTGAAACATATCATGGAAATCCAGCAGAACCTGGAATAGCTACTATTTCTAGAGGAAATGGAACTGCATTTACTGATTCAGTAAAAGTTAATGATGTTGTATCTTATCAACCAACAGGATTTACTTCATCTGTTTATGCTAGAGTAAGTTCATTTAATAGTTCAAAAACTGCTGTAACTGTTGTTGGAGTGACAACTGTTACGAATATTTGTACTGGTGATGTTGGAATTGGAACTTATAGTATTCAAAATATTGATGTCATCAGACCAGAAATTTCTAGACCTGAGAATTCATATCTTTACAATGAACTATCCCATAAAAATATTGCATCTATAAACTTAGAAAATTCAAGTTCTTTAGTAAAAGTACAAAATACTGGAGTAGTTAAATTATCAACTACAGCAACTCTTCCCAGTTTGGTTGGCACTGATTATGTTTATGCTGGTTTTGATGAAGAAAGATATACCCTAATCAATGCTAATGGATCTATTGAAAACTTGACTAATGCAACATTTACATTTACATCTGGTGGGAAAGAAGGAACTATCAGTGGGTTATCAGTTGCTGCTGGTCCATGTGTTTTAATATCAACCCAAATTAAAACTAATGTAAGTTCCAAAAAGAAAAAATACCAAAGATGTAACAGTATTGTTGTAGATAAAACCAAATATTCAACCCCAAGAAATGTTGGACTTGCTAATACTACACTATATGGAGTTAGGGTTGATGATGATAAAATTTCATTAAATCTTCCAGATATTGTTGAAGTTCATGCAGTTTATGAGGCATCTGGAACTGGAGATCCAGAGATTCCATGGATTGCTCTATCTGATATTATTAGTCCACTGTCAAATACTTCAGATTTTATTTTAGGGGAAAATTTCTATTGTACAGAAAGTGGTGCAGTTGGAACATTTTTAGAGGTAAAAAATACCAGTCAAATTTATGTAGTATATAAGACTGAGGCTAGACCATCTGTATCTGAGAAAATAACATTCTTAGAAAGCAAGTACACAGCTACTGTTAGCCAATCAAATCCAGGCGACAAGAATATTTTAAGCAACTATACTCTGGATAATGGTCAGAGAAGAAACTTCTATGACTATGGAAGACTTATCAGAAAACCAGGATCCCAAGAACCTGCTGGAAGACTAAAAATTTACTTTGATGTCTTTAATTTTGACAGTGCAGATTCTGGAGATGTAATTACAGTTAATAGTTATTTACAATCACTGTATGGCAAAAAAATTCCAAGTTATGCTGGCATAAGAAATACTGACATTATTGATATCAGACCAAGAGTTGGTCCATATAATATTGCATCTAACAGAAGTCCATTTGACTTTACATCCAGATCATTTGACTCTGCTGGTGGGGCTGCTGCTCAAGTGCTAGCGTCAGATGAAAGTATTACCTTTGATTATGACTTCTATCTCCCAAGAGTTGACAAGTTAACCTTAGATCAATCTGGAGAATTTAACCTTGTTCTGGGGGAACCATCAGAAGATCCAATAGTTCCCCAGGTGTCTGGGGAGGTTCTTGATGTTGCTACAATAACAAGCACTGCATATTTGTATAATGTTGAAGATTATAATCAAATTCAAATTGCCATAACTGACAATAAGAGATATACCATGGCTGATTTGAGAACCATTGAAAATAGAGTTGATGATCTTGAATATTACACTTCACTAAGTCTTTTGGAGTCATCTACAGAAAGTTTACTAATTGAAGATGCTAATGGATTAAACAGATTTAAATCTGGACTTTTTGTTGAAAATTTTGCAGATATTTCAATAGCAGATGTAACTAATCCAGATTTTGATGGAGTTATTGAAAATGAAACATTTACACCTTACATTACTAATAATAGAGTAGATCTCAGCTTTATTAGTTCAGATGATGTAATTGCAAAATCTGAACTTGATATGGGATCAACAACTTCAACAAATGTAGTTAGAACTGGAGATACCATTACTCTAAATTATAATGAAGTTGAATACTTTAAACAACCATTTGCAAGTAGAGTTGTAAGTGTGAATCCATTTGATATTGTCACTTGGGTTGGAGTTTTGCAGTTAAATCCAAAAATTGATACTTGGACAATTTATGGTCCAGCAATATTCCTTGGTAGAATAAGAGGTGGTGGTAACAGAACTGCCTTTACTGGATATAGATATACAAATATTCCTACCATGAGAGCAAGGAATATTCAATTTGTTGCCACAAGACTAAAACCAAGCACTAGATTTAAGTTTATATTTGATGGTAGGGCTATTAGTGGAATTGATGCTGTCCCACCAGGGTCAGTTTGTTTCCCTAAATTACTGGAAATTACCAATGTTGTTGGGTCGTTCCAACCTGGAGAAACCTGTATTGCTATTGATAGTCAAGGAAATAGAACTTGTGCATTTAGAATTTGCACTCCAGATCATAAAGATGGTCCAATCCTAAATCCAACATTTAGATACAATGTAAATCCCTACAGTCCAACTGTTGGTATTTCTTCCTTGTATGGTCCACAATCAACAATTTTGAATGTTGATACTGAAACTTTGCAAGTTCCTTATGCAACTAGTTTCTGGGGAAATATGGGAACTGGATCAAGAATCTATGGTCTTTCTAGCAAAGCAAGTGCAAGAGTTGCAGATAATAGACTTGTTACTGATGACAATGGTACAGTCGTTGGTTCTATTTGGACAGGTGCACATAACTTTAGAACTGGAACTATTACTGCAAAAATAACAACACAAAAAGCACCAGCTGGAGTTCCTGGAGAATTTACCAGTGAAGCATCAAATGTCTTTACATCAAAAGGAACTATTGTCCAACCAACTTATGTTGTATACTATGATCCATTAGCACAAACATTTATTGTTGATGATGAAACTGGAATTACACTATCTTCTGTTGATTTATACTTCTTTGAAAAGGATAATTTTATCCCAGTTGAAGTTCAAATAAGAGAGACTGTAAATGGATATCCTGGAACTCCAGATAAAGTTGTTCCTGGATTGAGCAAGGTTTTGATGCCAAGTCAAGTTAAAACTAGCACAAATGCATCAGTTCCCACAACCTTCACTTTTGATAAGATGGTTAGACTTGAGGGTGGAAGAGAATATGCTCTTGTAATTGTATCAGATTCTCCAAACTATTTTGTATGGCATTCAAGGATGGGTGAAGTAGAAATATCTACTGCCCAAAATAAAGAAATTGGAAAAGTAATTATTAACAAACAACCTTCAATGGGTGTCATGTTCAAGGCACAAAATGGTAGCACTTGGACACCTAGCAATTCAGATGATATTAAATTCACTCTAAGGAGAGCTAATTTTACAGCATCTAGTGGAACTGTAAGGATGTTTAATGCGCCACAGCAATCACTTGTTCCTGAAAATATCTTATCTGAAAATCCAATTTATACTATCTCAACTAATGCAGATTCTTTAAATGATGGCAGACATATTCTGATAAATCATCCAAATCATGGAATGCATTTCCCAAGTGAAAAGGTAGCTATATCAGGAGTCAGACCAGATTCAATCCCAACAAAAATTAGTGTTTCTTATGGTGCAACTGAGACTTCATCTATTAGTATAGCAAGCACTTTAGGATTTGATTATTATGATGGTTCTCCAGTTAACTCTTTACACACTGGATATGCATTGATTGGGGATGAAATTATTGGGTATAATAGTGTCTTGTCAGGTGCTCTTGGTGATATTTCTAGATCACAATTTGGAACAGTTTCTATAGGATATGAGGCAGAGACTGAAATATCTAAGTATGAGTTTAATAATGTTCCTCTATCCAAAATAAACACAACTCACACAATTCTAGCAAATCCAAAACCAACTCTAGATTCATATTATGTTCAAGTTGGATCTGGTAGTACATTCACCACTGATAAATTTGGTGGTGGGGCAAATGTTTATGCTGGAAAAGATAAAAACTTTAGTTCATTCAAACTGAATGAAAACTTTGTAACAGTTCCAGATAAAACTACTACAACTGGAAGAGTTAGAACTATCTCACAAAGAAGTATAGATGGATCTGAGATTGCATTTGTTGATCAAGGATATGAGCAAATTGACATTTATGAAACTAATATTTTTGATACTTTAAGAACTGTAGCATCTAAAGAAAATGAAACTGAATTTTTAAACTCTACAGCATTTGAGGGTCAAAAATCATTTACTTTAGAACTTAATCTCTCAACAACTGATTCTAGAGTTTCACCAATCATTGATATTGATCAGGTGTATTTGGATATGGAATCTTTCATGATTAATAGACCTGTAGGAATAAGTTCTTATGCCACAGATTCTAGAGTAAATGCCAATACAGGTGATCCACATTCATTTGTTTACATAAGCAAGAAAGTTTCACTTGAGCAAAGTGCAACATCAATTAAGGCATTTATTTCTTGCTATAGAGATGCAGCTTCTGATGTAAGGATGTTGTATAAGATCTATAGATCTGATGTTCCTGATGAAGATCAGGTTTGGGAACTCTTCCCTGGATATAAAAATATTGATGTAAATGGTAATGTAATAGATTCTGATAACAATGATGGAAGATCTGATACTAATGTTCCAAGTAGTTTTGAAGGTGAGTTTAGGGAGTATTCATTCACTGCTGATGATCTTCCACAATTTACTGGATTTGCAATTAAGATAGTTGGAACAACAACTAATCAAGCACTTCCACCAGTTATCAGACAACTTAGAGCAATAGCATTAGCATAATGGCAAATAGAAGATATGCAAAAGTGGAGGGTCATCCTAATTTACTTAGGGACCTCTCCACTAATGCAATAATTAATACTGACAAAGTTGGGTCTGAGCAGTATATTAAAACAAGAGAAAGAAAGCAACAAGAACAAGAAAAAATCTCTAATATGGAATCTGAAATAGAAGACATTAAATCTTCTATTAATGAAATAAAAAGTCTCTTGAGAAAAATTTATGAATCATGAAGAAATGAAACTGGAATCAGTTTCTAAGCAATTTGAATTTGAAAAAATTTCTAGAGAATTGGATACTTGCACTAACATTGATATGTTAAGAAATTTGTGCAAATGTTATGTAAAACTCTATATGAGACAGCAAGAGACCCTGATTTATATGGAGCAAAGTTTTGGTTCTAAATAGTTAAAAACTTAGAATAATGGCAAAACCAGCATCAAGACAAGAATTAATTAATTATTGTTTACGTAAACTTGGTGCACCAGTATTGGAAATCAACATTGCTGAAGAGCAATTGGATGATTTAGTGGATGATGCCTTGCAATTTTTCAATGAGAGGCATTTTGATGGTGTTGAGAAGATGTTTCTCAAGTATAAAATTACTGCAGATGATATTGAAAGGGGAAGATCTAAAGCAGATAATAATAATCTAGATGTAGAAATTACTACAGCAAGTTCAAATATTGGAACTTTTGAATGGGAGGAAAACAGCAACTTTATTCAAGTTCCAGATGCTGTAATAGGTATTGAAAGAGTATTTAAGTTGGACAATAGAACTATTGCATCCAACATGTTTAATATAAATTATCAACTATTTTTGAATGACATATATTGGTTTAGTTCTACTGAGATGATGAACTATTATATGACAAAAAGATATCTAGAAGACATTGATTGGATTGTAAATCCAGAAAAGCAAATAAGATTTAATAAAAGACAAAATAGATTGTATATTGATACTAGTTGGGATACTCTCAATGCTGATGATTATCTATTAATTGAATGCTATAGAATTTTAAATCCATCTGATTTCACAAAAGTTTATAATGATTCATTTCTTAAAATGTACCTCACATCCCTAATTAAAAGGCAGTGGGGACAAAACTTAATTAAATTCCAAGGAGTTAAACTGCCAGGTGGAGTTGAACTTAATGGTAGACAAATTTATGATGATGCAGTTAGGGAATTGCAATCAATAGAAGATAAAATGATGACAACTTATGAACTTCCACCAATGGATCTTATAGGCTGATATGTTAAATCCATACTTCATTCAAGGAACATCTGGAGAACAAGGTTTAGTTCAAGACCTTATAAACGAACAATTGAAGATGTACGGGATAGAAGTTTACTATCTTCCCAGAAAAATTATTAACAAGGGATCTGTCATTCGTGATGCAATATATTCCAAATTTAATAATGCATTTCCAATAGAAGCTTATCTAGTTAATTATGAAGGATTTGATAATAATTCCTTTATGATGTCTAAGTTTGGGGTAAGAATTCAAGATGAAATGAATTTTATAATTTCAAAAGAAAGATTTGATGATTATATTGCTGCATTGATGCAAACTACTGATGGATTTGGTAGTTATACCAGACCAATGGAAGGAGACTTAATTTATGTTCCTCTTTCTGATAGTTTGATGGAGATTAAATATGTTGAAAATAGAAAACCATTCTTCCAACTTCAAAAAAATTATGTTTATGATTTGAGATGTGAACTCTTTGAATTTGAAGATGAGGAAATTACAACAGGAAATCCAGAAGTTGATTATCAATTAAAAGACATTGGGTATGGTGCAGAATTAACTCTTTCTGGTCTAGGAGTAACAGCAACTGCATATACTGGATTAGTTGTTGGTGGAGTTCAATATGTAGACATTTTGAATGGGGGATATAGATATTCATCAGCACCCAACTTAGTTGTAGATGCCCCAACAAGTGGATATAGATCAATTTTAGTTGGGGTGATGACTCAAAGTAAAGGATTGACAGTAGCTAAAAGTTTAGATCAAATTTATATTGAGAATCCAGGATACGGGTACACAGAATCTCCAAGTATCAATTTTTATGGGGGAAATGGATATGGAGCTTCAGCTAGAGTTGCAATCTCTACATCTGGAAGTATAGGGATTGTTACTACAACTTATTCTGGAACTGGATATACTTTTGAACCAACTGTAACATTCTCTGCTCCAGATGTTGCTGCAGGAACAACTGCAACTGCTAGAGCATTTTTAAATGCTAGTGGGGGAATTTCAACCATTAGAATAATAAATGCTGGTTCTGGATACTTATCTAATCCAACTATAACAATTTCTGCTGGATCTACAGTGGCATCTGGAAATTACATAGTTGGTGAGAGAGTTTCTGGTTCTATTTCTGGTGCATTTGGTATTGTTAAAAATTGGGATGCTGCTACAAATAAATTAAAGGTATCTGGTCTTGGTACTGATTTTGTTGATGGGGACATAGTAGTAGGAGCAGCTTCAAGTGCAATTTATACTTTAAGAATTGCAAAAACTTATGAACTTCAGCAAGCTTATGCTGATAATGACATTATAGAACAAGAGGCAGATGAGATAATAGATTTCACTGAAATAAACCCCTTTGGGGAAGTTTAACTAAATAAAATAAACTGCGTATTATAATGTCAAGGCAAATAATATCTACAGGAACAACACCAAATGATGGTACTGGGGATACCCTTGCCAATGGTGCTTCTAAAATTAATGCTAATTTTAGTGAACTTTACACTACTTTTGGAGATGGTGTAAATCTTACTGGATTTCAAGGTGCTCAGGGAAACCTTGGTCCTCAGGGTATTCAAGGATTTCAAGGTCCACAAGGAGAACTTGGTCCCCAAGGACCACTTGGACCACAAGGAAGTCAGGGGGATATTGGTACTTATGGTCCTCAAGGTGCTGTTGGTGGAATATCATTTAGTGTAACTAATTCTGGATCAAGTGCATTTATTTTTGATCCCTCAATTTTGGGAATTTCAACAAATCCATCTCTTACTTTGATAAGAGGATTAACATATTATTTTAATGTAAATGCTACTGGACATCCATTCTGGATTAAAACTGATCCAGTAATTGGTATTACTAGTTCCTTTGATGATGGAACTGATAACAATGGAGTTCAAACAGGACAACTATCATTTACAGTTCCTTATGATGCTCCTTCAACTTTATATTATATTTGTGAAAATCACTCTGCAATGCAAGGGCAAATAGCAGTAGTTGAAGCAGGATATGTTGGACCTCAAGGTGCAACAGGTGCCCAAGGCGTTCCTGGACCTCAAGGTATTCCAGGATTTGCTGGGGGTGTAGGACCTGAAGGTCCACAAGGTGCTCAAGGAGTTCAAGGTCCACAAGGAGAAATTGGTCCTCAAGGTCCTATTGGATTCCAAGGGAATTTGGGGGTTCAAGGTGCTCAAGGATTTAGAGGACCTCAAGGTGCTCAAGGATTCCAAGGAGTTCAAGGTACTCAAGGATTCCAAGGTCCACAAGGATTCCAAGGTCCACAGGGTAGCATAGGTCCTCAAGGTAGTATAGGTCCTCAAGGAGTCACAGGTGCCCAAGGTGTTCAGGGTGCTCCAGGTATTGTAGGTGCACAAGGAGACCAAGGATCTGATGGTCAAACAGGACCTCAAGGTATTATTGGACCACAAGGAAATGATGGATTGCCAGGAGGTCCTCAGGGTTCCAGTGGACCTCAAGGAGTTCAAGGTCCACAAGGACCTGTAGGACCTCAAGGAATTGGACCACAAGGACCTGCAGGACCTCAGGGTGCTCAAGGTTTCCAAGGACTTTCTGGACCTCAAGGATCATTCAATCCATCCCTTGGACTAGACCTTGCTGATGATATAAAAGTTCGTTTGGGTGATGGAAATGATTTAGAATTTTTCCATGAGTCTGCAACTGGAAACCATATCATTAATGGTATAGGAACTGGATCACTAAACATCCAAAATGAGGTAATTACATTAAGAGGATCTTCAGGATCTGAGGTATTAGCACAATTTACTAGAAATGCTTCTAGTGATCTTTACTATAATAACTCTAAGAAGTTAGAAACTGCTGAATATGGTGTTAAGGTTAGTGGAATTACTTCAACAACAAATTTAAATGTAACTGGTATTTCTACATTCCAAGGAAATGTATATCTTGGTGATGATGATCATATTCTCTTAGGTGCTAGTAATGATTTAAACATTTATCATGATGGTAGTAATAGTGTCATACTTGATAAAGGTACTGGTAGGTTGCAGCTCATTGCCCTTGATGGCATAGATTTAAAAAGTTATATATCTGGAGACTACCTTATAAACTGCATCTCAGATGGAGCGATAGAACTTTACTACGATAACTCTAAGAAGTTAGAAACTACTAATACTGGTGTACAAGTAACAGGTGATTTAAATGTAACTGGTGTTTCTACCTTTAGTGGTGATGTAAATGTTGGAGTTGATACTTCTACAGGTGTGGTATTAACTTCACCAAATGGAACTGCATATAGATTAATTGTAGACAATAGTGGGAATCTATCTACTGTGGCAGTTTGATATTATTAAATAGTACAATAAGGAACTTTCACAATGCTGGGAAATTATTTTTATCACAAGGCAATTAATAAGACAGTAATTGCCTTTGGCACTCTGTTCAATAATATACAAATTAGGCACTTTGATGAAAGTGATAATCCAGTTTCAGTATTGAAAGTTCCCCTTGCATATGGACCTGTTCAAAGATTTTTAGCAAGAATAGATGAGAACCTTTCTGGAGATAGAAAAGTTGCCATCACTTTGCCAAGAATGTCATTTGAAATGACTTCTATTGATTATGATCCAACAAGGAAATCATCTGCAATTCAAACATTCAAATCTACAAAGGCTGATGACTCTGGATCTTTTAGAAGAGTCTATATGCCAGTTCCATATAACATTGGATTTGAACTTAATATTTTAGCTAAAGTTCAAGATGATGTTCTTCAAATTGTAGAGCAAATTCTTCCATATTTCCAACCATCTTTTAATGTCACTGTAAATTTAATCCCTGACATTGGTGAGAAAAGAGATATTCCAATAGTCTTAAATAGAGTTGGGTTTAGAGATGATTATGAAGGTGATTATAGTAAGAGAAGATTGATTACTTATACCCTAAACTTCACTGCAAAGACTTACCTCTTCAATGAAGTTTCTCAAGATGAGCAAGGTCTCATCAAGAAAGTTCAGGTTGATTATGCAACTGATGCACTCAAGACTGCAAAGAGAGAAGTTAGATATACAGTTACACCTAAGGCACTAGAAGATTATAATGATGATGGTGTAATTGATTCTACTGATGACCAGTTGATTGAATTTGGAGATGACTTTGGTTTCAATGATATGGTAGAAGAATTTGTAGATTTTAAGACTTATAGTGAATCACAAGGAACTGATGTTTGATTATGAAAGAAAATTTTGATCCTATTGAAGAAGCACTGGATATTGAATCCAAAATGGTTGAGGTAGAACCTACCCCACCAAAGAAACCTGAGGTCCCAGAAGATCCACAGAAAGATTA
>Ga0181592_10001980_pt1 | contig 16818 bp, 16 predicted proteins | sample 071ome_20_FD_133755 | JGI IMG/M metagenome (GOLD analysis project Ga0181592, IMG submission 133755) | Coastal salt marsh microbial communities from the Groves Creek Marsh, Skidaway Island, Georgia - 071412BT metaG (megahit assembly) | ecosystem: Environmental > Aquatic > Marine > Intertidal...
CCTTCAGGGAACCAATCGTCCCAGACCTCATTCATGGCCTCTAGATTGTCGAAATCCGTGATAAAAAGAGTCACAGACAACACCCGAGATGGGTCACTATTCACTAACTTAAGGGTTTCTTTTCCCTGCTCAAGTACCTGACGAGTTTGTCCTTGAATGTCTTGTGTTAAGTCTTGTTCGGGCACTTCTACAAATTGAGCAATACCATTAAACACAGTAACGTCAGACCAACGCTTACAAGGGTTAATTCGATGAATTTTCATTTGGGTCAACCTTCGGCTAAACAATTTAGGTTAGTTCACTTCTCTTTTCGCTGAAGTGTCCTAACAAAAAAAAGGGCACGAGGCCCTTTTCTTATTTTTCTACTTTGCGTTTTCTAACCTTGCCTTCTAGGTTGGGCTTGCGATCACCCTTTGGCTTACCTTTTGGCTTACGATCAGAAAATTTTCCATTTCCTTCGCCGCGAGAACGCTCTTTACCATCTGGACGGCCACGACCTTCGCCTTTACCACGAGGCTTGCCACCGTCATTGCGACGCTTTGGTCGATCGCGATCATCACGTCTTCTTGGCGATGACGTGCGCTCTGATAGCTTCGCCTTGCTAATTTCTTGAATGTTCATGGCGCGACTGGCAATACGAGACTTTCTCAAGTGCTCCATCACATCCACTGGCATTCCTTCTGGCAAGTCCACAGTGGCAAAATCATCATAGATTTCGATGTGACCGATATACTTACTTTCAATGTCTGCTTCGTTAGCAATGGCACCAACGATGTTACCCGGCTTAACGCCATCACGATAACCCACTTCAATAACGAAACGCTGCATAGGCACATCGGTGTTGTCTTTCAGCGGCATCGGTGCTTTATCTACTTCGCTTAAGTCAACACTACGACGCTCACGGCGCGGATCATCACGACGATCTCCACGGCCATTGTCATCACGCTCACGACGCTCGCGCTTAGGACGAACCACTTCTTGCATGTAAAGGCGCTTCTCACCTTGTGACATTTGAGCAATCGCTGCGGCTAACGCCACTGCATCCAATTCGCCATGCTCTTCTAGCAACTCAGCAACGATCGCGCGATAGATTTCAATATCAACACCATCTAAATTTTCTAAGATGCGGGCTTTAAAACGTTCGCGACGCTTGGCGTTTACATCATCTGCACTTGGCAATTGAATCTGTTCAATTTTATTGCGATTCACACGCTCAATGGTGCTCAGCATACGACGTTCACGTGGACGCACGAACAAAATGGCTTCACCTGTGCGACCGGCACGACCGGTACGACCAATACGGTGAACATAGGATTCAGCATCATATGGAATGTCGTAGTTAATAACATGACTGATACGTTCAACGTCCAAGCCACGTGCAGCCACGTCAGTTGCAACAACGATATCGACTTGGCCTTTCTTCAAACGAGCAACGGTACGTTCACGTTGTGCTTGTGCCACGTCACCGTTCAAGGCTTCACAACGGAAACCGTTGTCGCGCATGTACTGGGCCACTTCTTCTGTAGCTTGCTTAGTACGCACGAACACCATCATGGCATCAAAGTCACTGGTCTCACAAATGCGCACCATGGCGTCATTTTTATCGGCGTCACGAACCAACCAATACTTTTGCGTAATGCTTTCGTTGGTCGCCGTCTTCGCCTTGATACGAACTTCTTTAGGATTACGAAGGTGTTTCTCCGCGACCTCTTTAATTTGTTTTGGCATAGTGGCACTGAACAGTGCGACTTGGCGATTGCTAGGCACTTGGTCGAGTACCCAATCTACATCGTCAATAAAGCCCATGCGTAACATTTCGTCAGCTTCATCCAATACCACTGCACTGATTTCATCTAAATTTAAAGTACCGCGACGAATGTGATCCATGATGCGGCCTGGCGTGCCCACGACCCACTGAGGTCCCTGTTTCAAGGCACGGAACTGACTACCAAAATCGCTGCCACCATAGATACTGGCGACTTTAATGCCACTGGTATATTGGCTGTAAGACTCAACGGCAACCGCCACCTGCTGAGCCAATTCACGGGTTGGAGCTAATACAAGAACCTGAGGTGCACGGACTTCTGCAGAGGTTCTGGCCAAAATAGGCAATGTGAAGGCCGCCGTTTTACCGGTACCGGTCTGAGCCAAGCCCAGAACATCTTTGCCTTCTAATAAGTGAGGAATACTTTCCGCTTGGATTGGACTTGGAGTCTCGTAGCCTTGCTCTTCAATGGCTCTAAGAATATTAAACGGCAGGCCAAGACTGGCAAAGCCCACTTCGCTGATAGCTTCGCTACCGGCTTTCATTTCGGACATGAAAAAAACCTGTAAAAAATAGGAATACTTCTGAATCGGTACAGCAAAAAGGGGGGGAACCCCAATGGCATCGCAACCAAAATTAATCCAATGTTAATTTTTGATTCCCGACACCCTGCACACTGATAAGTTAGCGACCACGTAAGGTCGTTACACGCTGCAGCTCTCTGAATACTCATAATTAAGATTACTGAGTATCGGCCCCACCTAGGGCATAGAACTAAGATTTCAATAGGATTTGGGAATACTACTTGGGCACTCGGTTTCGCCTTTTTGGCCAGTCTTACCTGTTTTTTTCAGGCCCGGTGCGACTGTGGCTGCGCATTCTGCCAGCTTTGGGCCTCCGACGCCAGCTATTTAATGGAATAAGTGGTTATTTTTTGTTCAAGTCTAGGTTCAAGGCCCAGCCCGCCTTCACCATATAATCTCCGTTTACCCCAAAACCGGGAATGGCCACCACCACATCGCCATCTAAGATCACTGGCCACTGTTTTCTGAGCCAAACCGGAATATGCGCCTCTTGAAACAGCTTCTTTAAGGTTTTGGTTGGTCGTCCACTCAACTTCACTTTCAACTGGTTCTCATAGTGCCCAAGGTGATAGGTGCCCGGCTTCAACCCCACCGCATCCTCAGCCTGGGGCTCAACCATGAGCGCTAAACTATCCGTATTATGTGCCTGCCCTGACCAATTCGTTTTAGGGCTGCTCTCAGTAGCGGCCCACTCGGCCAAGGGAACATAAACCAAGCACGCCCGATGACGAGCAATGACGTGCCCAGCCCACAAAAAGTGCGGTGAACCATCTTGCTGAGCGCAGGCCACTTCCTCCCATATCACATCAAGCTGCGCTTTCGCTAATACCGGATACACCCCGAGCTGTTGCAGCCAAGTCCGTATACACGCCCTGCGCAATGCAGGATCACAATCCGATAACCGATCAACAGACAACGCGACTCGCTTCACCCAGTCCAACCTAGTTGTGATGACCAGCAGTCGTTCATGTAACAAGGTATCCAACACCTGTTTATCTTCTTGCAACTGAGCAATGGAAACGGATAACGACGGGAAAAAAGCAGAAAACCGTTGAGCAATCATCGGCAAACCCGCTAGACGCCACCAGTTCCGATCAATACTTAAATCTTGATTGGATTCATCTTCTACGTGCGCTAGCTGGTAATGATCTCGATAGTCTTCTATCTCTTTTCGAGAATGGGTAAGCCAAGGGCGCAATAACCGGCCTTTACCCAGGGTACGCTGGTCGGACATGGAAGCTAATCCTTGCAGACCCGACCCCCTCAGTAAGCGCAGGAAAAAGGTTTCCAATTGGTCATTATGATGATGAGCCATGAGCAGCGCATCGCCTTCGTCGACATACTGTTCAAAGACAGCGTAGCGGGCTTGCCTCGCTTGTTGCTCAAGGCTGCCTTGAGGGGATAACTGAACACGCTCCGTCACCAACTCAACTCCGTATTGTTGGCAGATTTGCTCACATTCCTTAACCCAGTCATCCGCGTTCGAGGACAAGCCGTGGTGAACATGCAACGCTAAAACGGGAGTGCCGCGCAAAGCTGCTGGCCATTGTTCTCGGGTATGCACGAGCGCGTGAAGCAATGCGACCGAATCGACGCCCCCAGAAAGGGCGAGCCAAATTCGCGTTACCTTAGCTGAGTTGGAGAGAGTTTGAAGCGTCTTTAACAGCGTTTGCTGAAGCACGACAGGATTGGGGACTTGCGACTTAGTCATCACTTGATCGGCCGATTGCTCGGAACTTTTCATAACGTGCTTCGAGCAAGTCATCCATAGATTGCTTCTTCAACACATTTAGTTGCTCACTTAATGCATGCTTAATGATGTTTGCCGCACTTTGCAGATCTCGATGAGCACCGCCAGGTGGCTCCAAAATCATATGATCAATCAAACCCAGTTCAAGCAAGCGCTGCGCGGTGATACCCATCGCTTCTGCCGCTTCTTGGGCATACTCTGCACTTTTCCAAAGAATCGATGCACAGCCTTCTGGGCTGATAACGGAATAGGTACTGTACTGCAACATCATCAGCTGATCACAGACGCCGATGGCTAACGCACCTCCACTGCCCCCTTCACCAATGACAAGGCTGAGAATTGGCGTTTTCAGCTGACTCATGAGAGCCAAGTTTTCTGCAATCGCAACACTCTGTCCGCGCTCTTCTGCGTCAATGCCAGGATAGGCGCCGGGGGTGTCAATGAACGTAATCACTGGTAAAGAAAAGCGTTCCGCTAGCCGCATCACGCGTGCTGCTTTGCGATAGCCCTCTGGCTTTGGCATGGCAAAATTACGGCGTACTTTTTCTTTTAATTCACGACCTTTTTCTTGAGCAATGACAGCCACATTTTGGCCATTCAGTTTTGCTAGCCCTGCCATAATGGCAGGATCATCACCAAAGGAACGATCGCCATGTAATTCATAAAAGTCTTCGAATACTAAAGGTAAGTAATCCGCACTGTGGGGACGTAAAGGATGGCGTGCTAACTGGGCGTTTTGCCAAGAATCTAACCGAGAAAATACTCGCTCAGTGACAAACGCCAGCTCTTCTTCCAACCCCTGAATCTCGGCGGCAATATTCATATTATCCAAACTTTGATCCAGCTGCTTAAGGTCATCGATACGCGCCTTTAGATCTGCAATCGGTTGTTCAAAATCCAGATAATTGGGGTTCATTCCACCACCTTATTAATACTGACAAGTGACATTGTCATCGCCAAACGTGTCACGCAATCGGTACAGCAAGTCATCATTTGGCTCAACTAAAGATTCTTGGCCAAGCACAATGAGCGCTTTCGCTTCAGCACCTTCATACTGAATACACACTTTGGCGCCTTCGGTTTGAAACGGTGCCAAGTTTTGATTCAGGCTTTGAATAAACTGCTTACCGACTTGGCTATGATGTACATTCACCGTGATACCAGAACAAAATGCCGTTCGCGCCTCAGTAATATTCCATAGCTTGACGAGGTTAGCTCCTAAGGAATCATTATAGCTGTCGTGCTTAATTTCTGCTTCAAGTACAACAAGATGATCCACCAGCAGCTTATCTTTATATTGTTCGTATATGTCACTAAACAAGCGAACATCTAAACGCCCTGAACGATCGTCAATGGTCAGTATCGCCATGTTGCCACCACGCTTGGTTTTCATCACCCGTTGCGCAACAATGATACCGGCAATTTTTTGCGTCTTTTTATCCGGCTGAACGTTCGATAACTTCGTTTTCGCGATATTGCGAACCTCTTGTTCGTACTCATCGAATGGGTGACCTGTTACAAACAGACCGAGCGTATCTTTTTCACCATTGAGCTTCTGCTTCGGCGTCCAGTCTCTTACTTTTGTAAGATAGTCATCATAAGGATCCGTCTCGACTTCTTCTTCCACCTCGCCAAACATATCCATCATGCCAGCGGCTTCATTTTTAGCGTTTTGATCTGCGGCTTTTAATGCATCTTCAATACTGGCAAACAGAACCGAACGATTGGGGCCAATGGTGTCGAACGCACCACAGCGCACTAATGCCTCTAGCACTCGTTTGTTGAGCTTGCTTTTATCTACAGATTTACAGAAATGGAATAGGTCTTTGAACTCGCCCACTTCTTTTCGAGCAGAGATAATAGCTTCAATTGGGCCTTCACCCACACCTTTCACCGCGCCTAGACCGTATACGATGGCGCCATCGTCATTTACAGTAAAGCCGTATTCGGACTGGTTTACATTTGGAAGCACTAAGTCCAAACCCATTTCACGGCATTCTTCGATAAACACGACCACTTTGTCGGTGTTTTGCATATCCGACGTCAATACCGCCGCCATAAAGGGGGCTGGGTAGTGGGTCTTTAGCCAAAGGGTTTGATAAGACACGACGGCGTAGGCTGCGGAGTGGGATTTGTTAAAACCGTAACCCGCAAACTTTTCCACAAGGTCGAAGATATTCATAGCCAAGTCGGGATCGACCCCGACCGATTGAGCTCCTTCGCGGAAGGTGTCACGCTGCTTAGCCATTTCTTCAGGTTTTTTCTTACCCATGGCTCGGCGAAGCATATCCGCACCACCCAGCGTATAACCCGCCAGCGTTTGCGCAATTTGCATAACCTGCTCTTGATATACGATAACGCCGTATGTGGGCTCAAGGATCTCTTTTAAACTTTCGTGTTGAAAGTCTTTGTGGGGGTAAGCCACTTCAGCGCGACCGTGTTTACGGTTGATAAAGTCATCCACCATGCCGGATTCCAATGGCCCGGGGCGGAACAGAGCAACCAGTGCGATCATCTCTTCAATGTTGTCTGGCTCTAAACGGCGAATCAGATCTTTCATGCCGCGGGATTCCAACTGGAAAACCGCTGTGGTCTTCGCTTCTTTTAACAGTTTATAAGACGGTGCATCATCTAACGGAATCTCTTCGATTAGCAAAGGAGGTTCGTTCTCCTTTGCGCGCTTGGCATTAATGGTTTTTAACGCCCAATCGATAATCGTTAGTGTTCTTAACCCCAAGAAGTCAAACTTTACCAAGCCCGCCGACTCAACGTCATTTTTGTCGAATTGAGTCACAAGGCCAGAACCATCTGGTTCACAAAGCGTGGCAGAAAAATCGGTTAATTTTGTTGGGGCGATAACAACACCACCCGCGTGCTTACCCGTCTGTCTGGTGATGCCCTCAAGTTTGCGTGCCATCTCCCAGATTTCTTGAGCTTCTTCATCGCCATCAAGAAATTCTCGAAGTGCGTCTTCGCTATCTAACGCTTTTTGCAAAGTCATGCCAGGGTCGCCAGGAATCAACTTTGACAGCTTATCCGCTAGACCATAGCTCTTGCCCTGCACACGGGCCACGTCTCGCACCACAGCCTTAGCGGCCATGGTTCCAAACGTTACGATCTGTGATACTGCATCTCGACCATAATTATCGGCAACATAATTTATTACCTTTTCACGGGTTTCCATGCAGAAGTCGATATCAAAGTCAGGCATCGAGACCCGCTCCGGGTTCAAGAAACGTTCGAACAGTAAGTCGTATTCCAACGGGTCAATATCGGTAATTTTTTGCGCATAGGCCACAAGTGAACCCGCACCAGACCCCCGCCCTGGCCCCACAGGCACACCGTTGTCTTTACCCCATTGAATGAAGTCCATTACGATCAGAAAGTATCCGGGGAACCCCATTTGAATAATGATATCCAATTCGAATTCCAATCTATCGATATATTCTTTGCGTCTCGCTTCGTAATTCGGATCGGCTTTATCCAATATAAATTCAAGGCGCTCTTCTAAGCCTTCATAAGATATTTTTCTAAAGAATTCATCTTCCGTCAGGCCATCCGGAACGGGGAATTCAGGTAAGAAATATTTACCTAATAGCACTTGTACACTACAACGTTCAGCAATCTCGACGGTATTACGAATGGCCGAAGGAATATCATGAAACAGCGCCACCATTTCTTCTTGGGATTTCAGGTATTGTTGATCACTGTAACGACGCTCTCTGCGCGGGTCATCCAGGACCGTACCTTCACCGATACACACACGTGCTTCGTGCGCTTCGAAATCGTCTTGAGTAATAAAGCGAACATCATTGGTGGCAACAACAGGCACCTGACGTTTTTCTGCCAGTAACAGCGACTTTTGCACCAAGGCCTCATCGCCCGCTCTCTCTGTGCGCTGTAACTCTAAATAAAATCGAGAAGGAAAGATTTCAAGCCAAGCTTGCAGTCTTTGATCGGCCAAATCCAACTTATCTTTTAGCAGGGCTTCGCCAATATCACCCCGTCTAAAACCAGACAGCGCGATCAGGCCCTCGCTCTTTTTATGTAACCATTCTCGCTTAATCTGAGGTTTATCATGATGTTGGTTTTGGGTGTAGCCTTCACTGACGAGCTCAGTCAGATTTCGATAGCCTTGGTCGTTCTGGGCATATAATGCGAGGAGATAGGGGTTGGCAGGGTCATCTTCATTTTCTATGTATACGTCCGCCGCCAGAATGGGTTTGATACCGGCGCCGAGGCATCCATTGTAAAATTTCACCAACGCAAACAAGTTACTTTGATCCGTGATGGCCACAGCCATTTGGCGATCATTGGATACGGAAGAAATCAGATCTTTGACTCGTACTATGCCGTCGCGTAATGAAAACTCGGTGTGAATTCTTAAATGTACAAATGGGTCGGCCATGGAGTCCTAACTGAGGCAATCGCCTACGATAAATACAAGTTGGGTAGCAAACAATTGTACCCCAGTGGAATACAAAATACAGAGCGTTTGACATGCTGATCGGCCTTGAACCCGATCAACGAGGAAGGTCGAACCGACCTTCCCTAGGTGGGGCTATTGGTGACTATTTCGCCAATTGATCTCTTAACATTCGAATGCGCTCGGCATTCACCCCCAAATCACTTCGGCCTTGGCGACTCATGCTACGGATATCCACAAGGCTGCCATTCGCTGCTGCTTTAATGCGGATCACCACGTCATCTTTAAAGCCGAACAATAAACTGGTGTCCATGGCCTCCACGTAATACGGCAGGCTATCCGTTTTCTCGCCCAGCAACACCCAGCCGTTTTGTCTAACGACGGCCTGCACCTTGCTCAATGTTTGCTCAGGGGTAGATGACAAGATGATGGTCTGAATGTCTGGGTAACCCTGCTTTTGTTGCTGTGCAACCTCATCCCCTTCGTAGACAACGGTGTGATCACCAGGCTCTCTCAGCTTTGCCGCGATCACAAATTCAGGCGGGTCCACTAAATCGGTGCTGATATCGTGAATAAAAGGATACGCCTTCGATTTGATAATGTTGTTACCCAAGACCAATAAGGGCGCAAGTGAAAACACCACGGCTAACGCCAACGGCTTCACATTGGTTTGCTCTTTCGTCAGCTTCAGCAAAGCCATCACCAGCACCACAAACCCAATAAGCGCAGCAACGATAAACAACAAAAAGCTATTTCTAAAATGCATCACGCCAATGCGTGCCAAAAGGATGGCAATGGGGTACACCAACAACAACAGCAACGCGAGCCACTGTAACTTCTGGGCGGGTACTCGGTTAAACATCAAAAACTCCTCAATACGGGTAATCAGCGGGACAGAAGGCAGCGTCCGTATCGCTCACCTCGTCGCCGTTTAAATCAATTCGACTGCGTGTGTCATGAAAACCTACACACAGAAACTTAGGTGAACGTGTTTGGTTTTCCTCGTTGTTCCCCCAACACTCCACCGCGGTATGATCCGTGGTGTTTTGATACTCAAAACCCTCATAGGTTCGACTAGCACAGGTAAAATCGTTACCTGCGGACAACGTTCTGATATTTCGCTTCAGCAGATCCGGCACCACCAGCAGGGTTTGATCGTCATTATCCACACCAAAACAGTGGGGCTCAAGATCACTATTAATATCTACGTTATCCAATACGCAGGCATGCTGACGCCCTGCCGTAAGGTGCTGAAGATCACTGTAATCTTGTCGTGGCAGCACCTGCCACTCTGTTGTATTACCCCAGCAAGTGACCGCCGTATTGGCGGCTGCGCAAACGAAATCGGCCCCCACCGCAACGCGTGAAACCGCCCCCAAGTTGGATGGCACTTGGTCCTGTCCAATATCCCCCCAACAATGAAGCGCCTGACTACCATCGATCGCACAGGTCGTATCACCACCCGCGGCTACCCAAATTGGATTCAATAATTCAGGCACCGATGTTTGTGAACGATGATTTCGCCCCCAGCAATGCACACCAAACCGATCCAGAAGGCAGGTGTGATGGTTACCTGCGGCAATCACCTGAACGTTAAAACTCCAATGCCCTTTCCAATTGCCCGCATCGGTCACATCGAATTGTGTGTTATCCCTCGGCTCCGGTGCCACTGACTGTCCATAGGCATTATCACCCGCACAGCCTACACGGCGACCACCCGTATCTGAGCGAATAATACATACATGATCCGCTCCTTGGACGACCATTTTATTCTCGCCCCGGTTCAGACTGTTCACGTAGTCACCTATAAGGCGACGCCCCCAACAGTCGAGCTCTTGAGTGCTCGCACTGCCCAAAAACACATCGGATCGAAAGAAACAACTCCGACCTTGGCCGGCCGATAACCTAAACAGCTGATCAATTGGCGCGAAGGTATCCGCAACCATGGCATAATTGAGGTTTTCACGTGTCTCACCTCGAGAGAATGAAAATCCCCCCTCCTCATCTTCGCAGCCTGACAGAGTGACACCCAAAAACATCGCCAGCAGGTAGAACCCGCCAGCCCGGTAATATGTACCCATAATGTATCCAAATCTTATTTTTATTAACTGGATTTCAAGAATGTGACGCAGTGTATCGCGTGCGACGCTTTGCCTCCATGACCTAGTCGAAGTTTTCAGCCTAGCGCCGCGACCAGCAATTATTGATCTCTGGCGTGCTTAAGGTCTTTCTCAAGTTCCTTTGCCTTGTATTCTAGATCCGCCACTTGTTGCTTTAGTTGTGCCCGCTCTTCTTGCGCCTGTTCTAATAATCCTTTCGCCGCTTTTAGGTCCTCAAGACATTCCGCAGCACGCTTTTTGGCTGTATGAGCAAACAAAAAATACGACAATAAGCCGCCCACAACCAACGCACCAAATGCAATTAATGGCATTTTCTACTCCTTAAGCGAGCGTTTATCACAACGCTCTGTCAAAAATTTGGTTATCCCCAGAAACTGTGGATAACTCTGTTAAAAAAGTTTTGAAAAATCGCTCTACTTCACGTTTTATCGGGCTACTTTTCAATTTGATTAAAAAATAAACTTTTTATTTAATCCTTAAAAATCAATAACTTAAGCTATTTTAATAGTGTTTTTTCAATAATATTGACAATTTTATAAGCTGATACAGCGTATTTTTCGGTTTATGTGTATAAAATAAGACCAAAAAAGCCACCCATACAATGAATATCGGCTCACGCCTTGTATTGGACGGTTTTTATCCACCTAACGCCAATTTTCTGAAAGACGCATTTTGCCAGCTGTTCAAAGCATAAACAAAGGCAACCAAGTCGCCCTCCCATCTCATACCGAATTTCAATCACTCGCCCCATTGATGAGCTGGTCAATTGCCCGTAAGTGGGCAATTACCTCAACCAGTTGCGAGTCTTTCCACGCCTCCTCAGCCATTGGCGCAATGTGGCACTGATGAGGTAACGCCAGCTGATTCTGAATCAAGCTTTCAAATCTTGGCATCATGATAAATTGAACCCATTGCTCGAAGGTCAACGTATCGACGCAAAACGGCTCGGCGCTCAATAGAGCTTCGTCGCTAGGGCGCTGTTCCTGCCACAACCCCGCTTTCTTCATGGAGCCTTGCAAATCGTTTAGCCGCCGCCAAAGGGCCTGATGTGCCGCAGTCATGCCACCTACTCGTTCCGTTTTATTAGGGTTGGGATTATGCCAGATATGGGCGTCTATGTTAGAGTCCCAGTCTCTTTGCGGAACCAAGCCGAAGCTTGCCGCCCTAACACTTGCTTGGACACCGTCACTCACCAACATGTTTCAGTCACTTGCTCACCGATTCTTCAACGCCGTTGGCTTTTATACACGACTGCCATGCCCAAAGTGGGTCCACTTTTCCAGCGAACACCTCAATCGAGCGACGCCATTCTTTCCATTGATGGGCTACCTAGTAGCCACTTGGATGGGGTTGTGGATGTATCTCAGCATGCAGTTTCTCCCCATTGAGGTGAGTGCGATAATCGGGGTCATTCTGGGCATTCTATTCACAGGTGCCTTTCATGAAGATGGATTTGCCGACCTTTGTGATGGTTTTGGTGGTGGCTGGCAGCCCGAAGACATTCTTCGAATTATGAAGGACAGCCGCCTTGGTACATACGGAGTCACTGGCTTATTGGGCATCTTGCTGCTCAAATGGCAATTGCTCGTGGGCCTTCTAGACACAGGGGTATTCAGCTATTTTTTAATCGCCCTAGTATCGGCACACAGCGCCAGTCGCTTTTTCAGTATTGCACTGATGATGGTTCTGCCCTATGTGCAAGCCGACAAAGACAGCAAGGCCAAACCCATAGCCCAAGATTGGCATGGTCTCGACATGACTTGGGCGGCCTTCTTTGGGGTCGCCCCTTTGATACTGCTAGTCTATCTAGGGCTAGCTTGGTACAGCCTACTATTGTGCCTAGCGGTCGGCCTAATTAATTTCACTTGGATTCAAGCTTGGTATCGTCAGCGCCTCAATGGCTACACCGGAGACGCACTGGGAGCCAGCCAGCAGATTCAAGAGGTTAGCCTATTAATCGTCTTGCTTGCCTGTTTCCCCCACTGACCTAGCACCTGCATTAGGCTATAATTCTCGCTTTATTTTTCACCCTAGGTTTTGGCTCGGCATGGATTTAACTCAGTACCTTTCCGAACTGGATGGGCAATATCGTCTCTATGATGTTGGTCGCCGCATTCGCAAGCTGGATAAACAACAATTTCAGCAGTTTGAAGACAGCGCCATACCTTACCCTTATCCCTATCTACAGCATGCTTGGCTGGCTATGTATATTACTCAGCCACACGACCCGAGCAACGAAACCCTTTGGTTCTTAAAGTGGCCCTTGGATGAACAGGGCAAGATCGTGCCTTATGTTCGCGACGATCTAGTCAGTCGTCTTATTCGATTGAGCCAACAACCGATGAAGGTGGACAGCGAAATTGAAGACCCCTTAAAAGACAATCCGTTTTCGTTTAACCCTGACGATATACGACGCGCCAATATCCATTCGATGATTCAATTTAGTCAGCATCGGAAGCCGTCTTCTCAATATGATGGTGTCGTGAGCTATTTGCAGGCCGGTACACTGAACCCAGACCAGCTCAACCAATGGAATACCTTAGGCATTCAAGGCATTGCAGATGTTTGCTGCCGTTTAGAGCAACACAACATGAGCCTTTCAGCCTGCCTAGCGACTATGCCTGCTGAAGCCTTGCTGGCCTTTTCTCAATGCTTGGAGCATCAATCCGTTCCATTGAACATGGCTCAAGTAGCGCAATCTAGAATGAGCAAAGCCTTAGAAGAAGACAACCAAAGTACCGTCATCGAGGCCTGCATGCGTATCGTGGGTGCGGCATTCAGCGATGAATTACGCGTAAACGCTTGGCAAACCTGGCTGTCATCCGCCTATAAAAAGGATGTGGCCTGCCTATTAACCTTCGCCACTCGAAATTATGACGATCTCGCCTTCGTACCCGATTCTATTCCTGCATTCTTGCTTAGCCTTGCGGAGCTGGATAGAGGGCAAGGACAGTTCGATACATTCATTAAGGTGGTGTCTGACTTACTGTTTTTACCGGGTATTCGCAACCTATTGCTGAGCACACTTCGCAACCCTGATCGCCCCGAGCTATTGGGCAGTGCGCTGCAAGCCTTACTCAATCAAAAACGGTCGTAAATTATGACCCAGGTGACGTCCATATCAGCCCAAGAAACATGCCCGTGCCGCAATCACGTTGAGCAATCCATCCATTACGCTGATTGTTGCCAACCCTACCATCTCGGGCTTGCAACGGGCAAAGGGGCACCCACTCCTGAGGCCTTAATGCGCTCGCGGTTCTCGGCCTACGTTTTGGGATTAGCCGATTATCTTAAACACACTTGGCACCCAGATACCTGCCCAACACCACTTGAGGTGCAAGCCGATAGCCACTGGAAGCAACTGCAAATCATAGACGCCAAGGGCAACACAGTGCATTTCAAGGCCATTTATCACGATGACCCCCATGCGCCGTTTAGCGTTCTAGAAGAAGTGAGCCTGTTCGAAAAACTCAATGGGCTTTGGGTCTATGTGAGCGGCGAGGTCAATCAATATGATCACACCCCATCACGCAATGACACTTGCCTCTGTGGCAGTGGTAAGAAATATAAAAAGTGCTGTGGCCGGTAGTCAGCAAAACACACGATCAGTTTTTTTGGACAACCCCCATCAAAACTGGCATAGCCCCCTGATCGGCCGCTAACGCGAAAGCGGGTCCAACATACCTGACGTGCAAGCCTAGATTCTGATACGCCGTACTTAACTCTTGCACCGTAAAACCCGTTCCATCTTGATCCTCTGGCCGCTCCCAATCCCATTGAATAAACACCCCGTTAGTCGACAACAAAGTCTTGAGCCTTTTCAGGGTCTCCTCAAACTCTGGCAAGAAAGCACACACTGAGGAGGCAACAATAAGATCAAAGGGTGTTTGAAACGATTCAAGGCCAAGCACGTCTTCCTCTAAAATATCCCCAGCCACGGCGATGACGTTGTCTAACTTTAAATTGTTTTTTTTCTGATTGAGCACGTCCACCATTTTTTCTGATAGATCAATGGCAATCACGGTTTTAGCAAGGGGTGACAGCTTTTCAGTTAGCTGGCCAGTGCCACAACCAAAATCCAGTACCCTTAGCCCCTCTATGGGCAAAGTACGTTGCAAGCTTTCAAACGCCAATTTTGAGTACTGAGCCACCCCAGGATTCTCGTCCCAGCCTTCTGCATAGTCATCCCAGCTCTCGCTCATCGTACACCTCTGGTTTGCCTTAAGTTAATGGTTTAAGCCACAATTTGATTCAACCAATCCGTGACCGCTTGACCCGTAGCGCTGGGCCAGCCTTTTAGTTTATCCACCGGAATCAGCTTGTATTCATCTAATTCATGATTTAATTGAATCGTTCCCTCCGCCTTAACGGCGAACGCAATAATGAGCTGGTTCTTTGCTTCAAACATGTAGTGACCCACAAACGTCACATCACGTGCGTCCAATCCCAGTTCTTCTTTCGTCTCTCTTAGGGCCGTTTGCTCGGGCACCTCTAAAGGGTCCACATAACCGGTGATCAAACTGAACATCCCTTGAGGCCAAAGCACGTTATGGGCTAATACAACCCCATCCGGTGTTTCAACGATCACAGCCACAACCGGCGTCGGGTTATTGAAGAAAGCAAAACCACAGGCCTTGCTGCACACCTTTACCAGATGACCATCAATCGGTTCTTCTTTCGTTTCTGCGCCACAATGTGCGCAAAACGCATAACTGCCTTGAATGTATTCCGTCACAGCTCCTCCACTTAGAACTTTTAAGTCGTTATAGACTCTATCACTGCTCAACCACTAACATAGTGCCATGAATCGAGTCATTCTTATCACCATTTTACTCAGTCTGCTGATACACCTATTGGTTTACGTAGGGCTGTACCTAAAATGGCCAACCGCGCCTCTGGTCACCAAGCGTCCAGAACCGAACGCCGTTCGTGAATACGAATTGGTGCAACATCAGCCGCCTGCACCACGGCACATGGAAGACGACCCAACTAAAGCCAATACCAGCAACGGACAAGCAGAGCAAAAAGCCAAACGTACACCAAGCAAGCCCTCTAAAGGCAAACAAGATGGAGACTCTGAAGGAGCTGAACAAAAGAAGGTCGCAAATCGAGCCGATACTCCGAGCCTTGAAGCGGCCACAGGAGATCGTGCGAAGGGCTCCGAAGTGGAGCAACAAAACCGCCCTAGCCTCAGCAACATGGAATCTCTGGATGACGAGGCGCTAGATGAAGCACTGGTTGAATCACCGCTGGACTCGCTTGAAGAACAAAAAGCTAGGTGGCGCAACGAAGTGCTGAAGCGCATTACCGAACAAGTCTATAAGGTATGGGTACGTCCAGATTCGGCGCCCCATTACAGCGGCGTCGCTCGTATAGAACTGGATGCTCAGGGCTACCTCACGAATGTGTATATCCACCTTCCCAGTGGGGACGACGCCCTAGATCGCTCCGTCTTGCAGGCGATTCGCAGTATCTGGCGATTCGACATTCCTCAATCTCGGCTATTGAGCCGGTATTATCGACATCTCTCTTTTCACTACGCCGGTCAGTCGTAACCCAACGATCACTTCAGTCATCCTTCGGCTTGGCCATGCCTTTCAGGATCATGCCCCATGTGGTCATGGCAAGGCCAATCACAGACACCAGCATCGAAATGTTCACCCAAGCGCCATGACGCGCCATGAACGTCACCACTTCATGGGTCTGCCCTTCATCACACAGGCCTTTGACATAGTCCCAGCTGCCGCCCCCCTGAACACAGTGGGCCGCACTTTGGGCTTCTATCATATACAGGGTCACCAGCACCACACTGGGTAAAAACAGCAAAATGGATCCCCATCTCAGCATGTCAGCTCCTCATTTTTAATACTTTTCACTATATAAGCGCAAATTAGCACATTCAGACCAATGCAAGCATTGCATTATCACATAGGACTAGGCAATAATGGCCACTAATTACAACTATAAAAACACTGAGTATTGCCTATGAAATCCATTATTCGTTCTGCATTGGCGTATACCCTATTCGCATTGGCCTCTAATGTGACCTTTGCAGACGCCCAGCTTGATGAACTTCTAGTGAAAATCGATGCCGACATTAGCGCAAAACGATTGAGCTCCCCTGAAGGCAATAACGCCATTCAAAAAATTTGGCAGTTCAAAGCACTAGCCCC
>Ga0181592_10001993_pt1 | contig 16766 bp, 15 predicted proteins | sample 071ome_20_FD_133755 | JGI IMG/M metagenome (GOLD analysis project Ga0181592, IMG submission 133755) | Coastal salt marsh microbial communities from the Groves Creek Marsh, Skidaway Island, Georgia - 071412BT metaG (megahit assembly) | ecosystem: Environmental > Aquatic > Marine > Intertidal...
ACCCTTAGCAAATGGGTTCAGGACCATGCCGTAGCGGGTCTTGAAGCCAATGCGAGGCTGGAAGGTGTCCTGACCAATTGCGCGATACATTTGGAGAGGAACATATGGGCAATAGAACAGACCAGCGTCATAAGCATTGCTGCCCTTGTAACCGATGACATAGTATTGGTCAGCGGAAACGTTAGCCGAATAAGGATCGATGTAGACCTTGATACGACCGTTCAGGGTACCGACGTAGGTGTTACCAGTGTCGTCGATTTCGCCCAGACCACCAACAGCACCATTGATGCCGCTGCTGTAATCCAGAACACCCGCCATAGCGAGAGCAGAAGCAACGTCAGAGGAGCAGATCAGAACGTTGCCCTTTCCGCGACGAGTTTCCAGGGCGATAGCGTTAGCATCGCGCTCGATTTGGAACAGGAGACCCTTGAACTTCTCAACGCTCCAACGACCGTTGGAGTCAACGTCAAGGTCAAATACACCAGCGTTAGCGGTGTTAACTTGAGCACCAGGCTTAGCACCACGATAAACGGTACGGACAACCTCACGGTTGATTTCAGCCAGGATCTCAGTGCTGAGGATGTTGGCAAGCTCGGACTCAGCATCCAGACCATGAATTGCCTTCAGGTCTTGAGCCAGTTCGACCGAGTAGTCAGCACGCAGGGCACGACCTTTTGCTTCAACGGCAATACGGTCGATCGAGAATGCCATCTCCATGAAGGCATTACCAGCGCTGTCGCCCAGAGCTTCCATGTCGGAAGTGCTGAACTTGCTGCTAGCCAGATCATATTCGGTTTCGGTTACGCCACCGCCAGTGGCGTCGTTGATCAGACCAGGGTTCTTCTCGGTGGTAGCGGTAGGAGGTGTAGCACCTTTGGTACCAGAGAATTGAGCATCGGGCTCATCGAAGAATGCTTCGGCACCAGACTGATTCACATAGCGCGAACGCATTGCGAAAATCAGACCAGTAGGACCATTCATAGGCTGAACGCCAGCGATGTCATAAGCAATCAGCTTAGGCATTGCGCGGCGGATCAGGCTGATCAGAATGGGATCGAAACCTGCGACGGCACCAGCATTGGTGGTTTGGGTGTTGATAGGACCAACGTTAGTAGGTGCCTCGGTGAGGATGGCACGCTCTTCGCGCATGAAGCGCTCTTGGTTCTCCAGGAGTTGTGCGGTTACAGCCTTACGATAGTTGTCCTTGATTTCGGGCAGACCATCATGATTAAGGACTGGAGCCCACTTCTCTTGGAGAGATTCGGTGTTAAACATGGGAATCTCGGGAGTTTAGAATTGGGTTAACAGTGTGATCACAGACGCTTAGCAAGAGCAGCGACATAAGCGCTCATGCTTTCACTAATTGCTTCTGTATGTACGGCGGATTCTTCAGTAGCAATCTCTTCTACGGTCTCCACTTTGGGAGCGCCGAAGTAGGATTCCTTAATCTGAACCAGCTTCTCACGATACGACTCTTCGGTACGGAACTCAACGGCTTCAGCGAGGGAAGTGAACTTATCCTTCTGGGTCTCAGCAAGACCACGGGTCAGTTCATTCAAAATCTCATTCTTACGATAGGCACTTACACTCTCGTGAAGTTCGACGTTGCGCTCGACCTGCTCATTAAGTCGGGTCTCCATCTCATCAAGCTTTTCGCTCATCTCGGCAACCAGATCCAGCTTCTCAGTAGGAACGTTGATGTTGCTTTCGATGAACAGTTTTCTGAGTCCATCCATGAACCCTTCTGTGATTTCGGCGCGGAGACCTTGCTCAATAGCAAGTTCGTTCTCCGACATCCACTCTTCACAAGCGTAGTTCAGGAAGTTCTCAACACGACCAGCGAAGTCTTCTTTGATTGTTTCAATCTCTTCAGCAATCTTCGCTTCGGTCGATTCCTTAATAGCAACTACCTGCTCAGAAACCTTTGCGCTAACAGCGGCTTCAAAAACAGTCTTTGCTTTTTGTTGGAATTCTTCGGAAAGATCAGCACCAGCCAGAACGGCGGCAATGTCCTCGCTGATCTCTTCTTCGCTAACTACCTCACCTTCAGTCTCAACAGAATCAAAGATCTTAGCAGAGAGAGCACCAGGCATAGCGCTAGAAGCGGCACTAGGCTTGGTCTTCAGGGTGGAGTCTTTAGTCGCAGTTACAGGAGCAGCAGCCTTGGCACCAGGGTTCTCGGTACCCTCGGGCTTCTCTTTGCTATTGCTAGCAACCTCTTTACCGTCATTTTTCAGATCGGACTTTTGGGCAGCGACGGCACCTTTCTTGATGGCGGCATCGCCAGTGGCGGCTTCTTCAGAAACTTCATCTACGGTTTCAACCTCTTCAACTACCGCTTCAGCGGTAGCATGAGCTTTCTTTTCCGCGATGAGTTTCTCGAATTTTTCATCGATTGTGGACATTGTTTGCTCCTACGAATAAAAGACTGCGGTAATTTGCTATATTTATTTATAAATTAGAGACTTCTTAAGAATTCCGCGAACGCGGAAATTTTTCTTTCTTGAAGTTCCAGGGGGTTTGGTGCGTTATCAAGAGCGTGCTTGATAGCATCGAGGTGAGACTCTTTGAGTCTTCCATCAACCATAACCCACTCACGTCCCTCATAGATGCCTTCGACGAAAGCATCGGGGGCGGAAGGATCTGCTACGATATCAGCAGCAGTGGCAAGAATGAAGTCATCACCAACAACGTTGGTAGTACCTTCACGCTTGATTGAACCGAGACCTCTAGAAGAGACTCCCAGTTGTACACCTTCGTCCAAGAGGGACTGGGCAATCTTACCCATAGGTGTATCGAGCAACTTTGCCTTGCCAATGAAGTTGGTACCTTCAGGGACAAGCTCCACAATTTTGTGGCTTACTCGGTCAAGATTAATAGTTGGACCATCTGGATGACCCAACTCACCAAGAGCGCGACCACGCTTAACAAATTCTTCAGTGTACTTCTGTACCTCACGATTCATGGTATCGTACTTGTACATACGACCATTACGGTTGGTAATTTCTGTTTGAAGAAAGATTCCCTTGATAAAAGTATTCTTCTTACCGTCGGTTTCTTCGGTAAGAATCTCAATGGATTCAATCTGTTCCGTGATCAGTTTCATCGTTTTCCTGTTCGGGTTCTTCAGTTTCAGCGGTAGCTTCTGGGTTTTCGATCTCTTCCCTGTCGGGCTCTACATCTCCTTCTTCGGGAACATGGGGAAACATAGCATTTGCTATGTCTTGCTTAGATGCGTCAACTGCCATAGCAGCTTTAACACTTAGCATGTCCTTCAGTTTTACCAGAGCGTCCGCTTGGTCATTGTCCCAGAGCAAATCAACGATATCTCGTTCTTGTGTAGACATAATAAATCTTGACTATATTTTATTTATTTGTTTTGGAATTTGAACTTGCCGCAGGCTTGGGTGGATTCTTTGCTTGCTGGATCTGAGCCTTTTTCAGTTCTTGATCCAACGCGGCATTGTCTTGTTCCATATCCATAGCAGTCTGATCCATAGCAACTTGATCAAGAGGATTGATGATGCGACCCTGCTTGATATCGTCAGCCATTTGATCATCAAGTTCTCTCATCTGAGGCTCAGTTTGATTGAGGATCTCAGTGCGAACATATTCCGTAGAGAAGTAGCGTCCCATGTAGGGTTCCATCTGAGCGATGACGCCGAGCTTCTCGTTCAGCATCTCGATATTCTTAAGTTCTGTGAAGTGATTGTCATATAAGTAGTCATACTGTACATGCTCCTTCATATCCTCCCAATCTTCAGGAGTGATAACACCCTTGAGGATCAGTTGAGTCTTAAGAACGTCTTGAAACAGTTCGCTAAACTTCTTACGCAGCCTTCCTACAAACTTGGTGAACTTGAGTTCATCGCGCATGATCTCAGAGGATCTGCCAAGATTGAAACTGGTATTTGAATCGAGTCTACCAGCAGGAACGTTAAGAGCCTTGTAGAGTTTAGTTTGGAAATACTGAATGTCTGTCAGTTCTCCGAGGTTCTGCCCGCCAGGAAGAGTAGTAATTTCTGTCCCGCGCCCTCCCTCGCGTCTTGGAAGCCAGAAGTCTTCCAACATGGACATGTATTTTCTATCGTCACGAATCTCACCTGTGTTGGCATCGTACACAAGCTTGTTGCGATAGCGACCCATCACTTCCCTAAGATACTGTTCCGCCTTGACCTTAGGTAGGTTGCCCACATCGATGTAGAAAATTCTACGCTCGGGTGCGCGAGAGATACGGTAGATAACCAAAGAGTCCTCAATCATTTGAAGTTGATTGAGTACCTTGATTGCCTTATGGAGATAAGACAATACGATATTTCTATTGGTATCCATGATGCCAGACGTTACATACGCGATAGCGTCTTTGGCAATCTTGATACCAGAATTCGCAGAGGTATTGTTAAGACCTTTGGGGTTGTATAGGAAGTATTCGTCGATTTTACCGAAGTCCAACTTCATGAACTCTTCAGTGTTCTTCGGATTCTTCTGAATCTGACGAATCTTTTTGATCTTCTGTGGATCAATGTAGCGCAGCTCCAGGATACCATCCTGAGGCTTGTTCAAATCAATTACCTTATGATAATACAAACGCCCATCAATGTACCAGCGACGGAACATCTCATGGGCTTTTGTATCAAAACCTAGCAGAGTTTTTACGTAATCGAATTCGTTACGCATCATAGTCTTGACGCTCTCGGATACTTCCAAGTTGTCAAGATTAATCTGAACAGGAGTATCGTTCAAATCTGTAACGATAGCTTCTTGTAGAATGTCCTCGATGGCAGAATCTACTTCAGGATGCATCGCCATTTGGCGATACTTGGTAACCATGTCATACTCGGTCTTGAAGTTTCCATCAAGATCTACGTACTGACCATAGTAACCACCTGCGATAAAGCTCGTGGCTCCGTCTTCGGCAGAAGGGGCAACGGGAGAAGGTGCGCTACGCTTTGCCTCCTCCCTCTTCTTGAATGAAAAACCAAAAAGTTCTGCCATCGTATAATGTGGGACGTTCCTACTCGACTATTTAGTTGCTTCAGATAACGGAGATTTTAGCAGTCTGCGTATTACCGCCACCGCCTTGCTCTTCGTTAGTCTCAAAGAACTGGTAAGCAAACTCAACATCAAATTCCTCGTAGGAATCGTTGTTGTCGTAGGCAACCGAAACTTGGCTTACGCTGACAGGGAATGCCTTGACCAGCTTGTAAGAACGAATCGAAGTGAAACCTTTGTCCGAAGGATTGTTGAACTTATCCAGTTGAGTGATGGTTACATTTCTCAGAACATTGTCAATCGACGATGAGGAAACGTTAGCATCTACAGCGTTGGTCAGTTCGATCCACTTCTCATAGGCGCCGCGCAGTTTGAATGCGTCGTCCATGTAGAAGGTTGCGGTCCAGGATTCATAAGTTCTGTCGCCAGGAACTTTGATCACACGACCACGGAAAGGAAGTTCAACAGTACCTACCGAGGTAGCAGGCAGGGCAGCACTCTTACAAAAGAGAGATACCATGTCTGTGTCGGGGGCGCTGAAACCTTCCCCAGTTGGCCAGTCGTGATCAACCGAGAACAGATTAGGGCGTACGCCGCCCCTAATCTTAGATTGGAAATTAAGTACGCCTAGTGCGGATACTTCAGCCATTGTTAGTTACTCTCCTTTAATTAAACTCTGCGGGGGACTACTTCATCGAAGCTAACACCACTACGGGTAGCAACGAATGTAAGGGTGATGAAGTTGATCGAGCGTGCTGGCTTGATGTAGATCTCAGCCACAAACTCGTTAGCATCAATCACTGCTGTAGTGTTGTTTGATGCATCACAAACCACCAGGAAATCAGTTACACCGCGACGAGCTTGAATCTCGCGCAGGAATGGTTCAACAACATTGTTGAAGTTGTTTCTGGTGAACTCGTCGTTCAGTTCAAACAGGACTCCCTTCGCAGCATTGCTAATAGTCTTCTCAACGACGAGGAAGAGGCGACGAACATTGATGCGATCAAAAGCAGATGGTGAAGCGAGAGCGGTCTTGTCACCGAAGAGGATGATGCCCTGACCAGGCAGGCTGGTAACAGGGTTGATGCGTGCCTGATAAAGGGCATCGCGCTCAGATCTCTTAGGCGAATAAGCAAGCTTGATAGCATTGCGAATGGCACCACGGTTCAAACCAGCAGGAGAGAACCAAGGATCACCATTGGCTGTAGTAGCAGCGCAGAGACCAGCAACGTCACCGTTACATGGGACCCAGCGATACTTATCATTAAAGCGATCATAAACATACTTCCAACCAGCATCGAATACACCATAAGAGGTGGATTGGAGTTGATCGAAGTAGTTGATCATGTTGTTGGTAGCGGTCATGCTATCCGAAACACCAACAACGTCAGTGCGGTGAGCGGAAACAAAACCGATACAATCTTTTCTAGCAGAAGCAATCTGAAGAACTCGTGCTGCCTTAGCCAGGGAAGCAGTTCTGCTCGAACCAGAATCACCCATCAGCAGGTAATCAACGGCGACAGTCTCAGCGTCGGAGAGCAGATCGTAACCAGCCAGAACCTCAGAATCGCTCAGGTTGTAGGCGTCGGCACCAGCAGAGAGGACGTAGTTTACTCTACCGATAACATCGAAGGTTGTGCCAGAAGTAGCGCCGAGGTTACCACCACCAGTCGCAAAAGCGTTGGCGGAAATATCCCAGACATCATCTTCGTGCTTGCCCCAGTAAACGTAGGCAGAACCGTTCTTGATGTTACCAGGATAGTAGTTAGAAGATCCTTCAGTGGTCTTAGCATCAGATGCCTTGGAGCCATAGAGGAACTTCTCAAGGACAGTCAGAGGAGTGCCAGTTACACCACCGTCAACGTCATAGACTACAGCGTGGATTTCATCGAAAGCGCCACCGCGATCTCCAACATACAGGGAGGTGCCAGGGCGACCAGCGAGTTGGTTCCAGCGAAGACCAGGATAAATTTCCTGCTCACTGTACCAATCCATCTCCGAAGAAATCGTTACATCTGGATCGGAACCATCATCGAGAGAGTCACCACCATTAGCAGAAGCAGTCCAACGACCACCAGTTGCCCAGATGATAGACAGTCTGCGGGCGTTAGCATCCCAGGCATGAACATAAGCAGTCTTGGTAGCAGCTGCGTTCGCGATCAAATCGCCAGGGTTGATCGTTGCGACAGGTGTTGTAGCCAAGTACAGGTTCTGATCAGCGCCACGATCAATAGTAGCGACTCTCAGGGAATTGCCATATGTGCCAGATTCCTTAGCAGCATATTCCCAGGCATTGGTGTTAGCACCAGTGGGGAAGTAGAAGTTACCTTCGTAGTCAGCTTCGTTCTCAATCAGAACGCCAGTGCCGCCTACGCGGGCATTAAGGAGTCCAGTACCAGCAGCACGAACAACGTCAAGAACGCCGCCATAGGAAAGGAAACTAGAAGCTACCCACCACGTACCAGCATTGGAATCGTTGGGTTGACCAAAAACGTTAAGGAGGTCAGACTCGCTAGAGACTCTTGTTGGGACACCTACAGGTCCTTTCTGAAACGCGCCAACGATGGCGCCAACATTAGTTTCTACAGTCTCGACGGATCCAAGAGTTAGGTCTCTCTCTTGAATCGCTACTCCTGGCGAGAGAAGCGTGCTAGCCATGCGTGGTACTCCTGATGAAAGATTTCAATTTGTCTAAAATTATTTATTAAAATCACAGTCTCAACGGAACTCCCACATGAATGATCTGTCACCATACTCATCTAGGTTCCATCTAGACTCACTATCTGTCATATCAGCAGTCCAGATGTTACCTTCCGTATCAACAATTTGCTCTTCATCATCAATACCATTTAGGATAAATCCAAATGGCGCCATGTCTTGTTCAATTTGATTCTTCTGTTCTTCATAGATGCGCTTACGGATATCTTGATCCGTCATCTCTTTGAAGTATTCTTGCTGAACAAGCCAGGCAAAAATAACCAGGCACATAACTAGGTCATCATTATGACCTTCATCAGCCTCAAATGATTGCTTGTTTTGGATGAAAGTTGTCAACTCTGAAATGATATTGTAGTCTTTGACCAGTAACTTATCATCTTCAATCAGGGTCTTAAGGTTAGAGCATCCTTGCGCTTTGACAGTCTTAGACATCTTGACACCCATCTGTGTCTTACCACCAGAGAATCCATGTCCAACAATCTGACCAGCACGCCCACGCATAGCGCACATCAATACATTTTCATACTCAATGTCATAGTGAAGCATAGAAGCAACTGCCTCACCAATGTCATTAACCTCTACTAATACGTAAGCGTTATTATAACTTGACGCAACTCTTTGAATAACATTCGGTAAGAGCATAGGTCTAATGTCATGATCCCTATACTTTGCCACCAATGCCCATGGAGCCTGTGTAATGTCTATAACTACAAACGCACTATAGTCCTGTGATAATCCACGAGACACGTCAACGCACACGATATAGTCATGGTTTTCCACAGCATTTTGATATACATCCAAACCTTTATGGCTTGTGATGGGATCATCGTAAACTAGCGTTCTTAATTTAGAAGCATGGATCAGTGTATCAACAGATCCTAAGAACTCACACTCAAATTCCTGAGTGAACTGTCGTTCTGATGTGTTAGCAATAGTGGTCTTCTTCCACTCCGCATCTCTTCCTGGTACAAGTGACCAGTGAACCTCAGTCCAAGTATATCCGTTTCTACCTTTCTGTGCGTCCACCCACAACTTGTAGAAGTGGTTCATTCCATTTGGGGTGGAGATGATGATGACTTTTGTGCTTTTACCAGAAGTAATAGTAGGATAAACAGAGGCAAAGAATTGCTCCGCAATATGGTTTGGAATGAACGCAAACTCATCGAGGAAGATGATGTTAAACGACATGCCTCGGATAGCAGACGCAGATGTAGAAGCTGCCAGTATCTTACTGCCATTCTCAAGCTCCATCGATCCTTTGTTATAGACCACTATACCCTGTTGCATCCACAATGGCAACTGCTCGTAAGCCAACTGTAATCTTCCCAGCAGGTCGCGGGCAGTGGACAGTTTGTTTGCCAGGATACCGATGTTTACGTTGTCATTAAACAAGGCATAGTGAAGTAGGTACGACACACAGGTAGTAGACTTACCAGTCTGTCGCGGCAACTTTGCGATATTAAATCTATTCTCGTGGAAATTCTTGATAAGATCTTTCTGGAAATCCCACATCTTAAACGGCACGACGCCCTCGTCAAGAGAGATAATCTTGACATAGTTCATCGCAAAGTATACGGGATCTTCCTTACACTTCAGGTATTCTTCAATCTGTTCTTTAGTGAACTCAATGGCAGTCCCAACCTTTTTGAGGTTGGGATTACCAAGATAAAAATCTTGAGACATTATGCGGAAGTTCTATATGTAAAATCAACAAACACGGTACCGAGACCAATAGCACAGTTGCTAGAGCTAATCAGAGAACCTCTCTGATAGTCAGCGTTCAAACCTTGGAGAAGAACGTACTGATTCTGAGAGCCAGCATGAGTAACAATCATATCTCTGGAGTCATCCAAGAAGATTGCCTGAGCAGTATTCAGGAAGTGACCAGAATCGTTCTCCATGATGACACGCTGTACAGCATTATCACTACAGGAAACGTCAGGTTGGAATGGCAGTGGGAATCTCAGTTCACCACCAATCAAACTATTGTCAAGGATATTGACAACCATCTTGGCATACACATGAACCATTCTACCGACTTTGGTGTAGTAGCCAGTAGAAGTATTTGACATACCCGCTCTGTTTGTATTGGCAAAGTATGGGGTAGCATCGAAACTACCTTCTTCATAGTGATCAAGGACTTCTCTAGTGGCACCAATAAGTGAGGTTTGGTTACCAAAGTCAATACCCTTATCTGCCTGAAGAACGAGGTTACCATTCGAGTTGAATCGAGCGGCTTCAGTGAGGGTACCAAACTGGGATGTCAGGAACTTAATTGCGCCCCCTTCTTGACCATTGGTAGTAGATTCAACCTCAGCAAAGATACCGCCGTAGTTAACGTTAGCGTTATCAGCAGCGTTTCTACCACGGAAGTCAATACGACCAGGCTGGTGTCCTACACCGATAGTACCCGACTTGTAGAGAACAAGGTCAGGAGCGGTAGTAGAAGAGTTAGTTGTGTTCTCAATAATGATCTGGTCAGTCGTGTCACTACCTTTGATGTGGAGTTGACCAGCAGGATCATCAATACCCAAACCAACCAGTTGACCTCTAAGGACAAGAGTGTCATACAGAGCACCAGCATCCATGGTCTGAAGTCTCATCAGACCTCTTTCGGATCCAGCAGCAGTCAGGTGAATGTCAGTTTGGATGCTTCCATAATATAGGTCGGTGGTATTAGCAGCATTTCTGCCACTAAACACGATGGCACCAAGTTGATCAGCAACAGCAGCAGAAGCACTTTCTCTTCTAAGAATGAAGGTGGGACCGAGGAGAGCATCATCAGCAGCAAAGTTAACAATAGACTGCTCAGCATTTACTGTGTATCCAGATCCTGCGGTGATGCCGATGTTAGACGAGGAGAAGTTGATGTTGCTATCAGAAACTTCAAACTCTGGAGTTCCATCGTTGTTTGTATCAATTTCAAACGCGACTTTAGATGTTGCGCTGTTACGCTTACGGAAACCAAACTGGGCAATAATAGAGCCACCGTTGTTTCTGAAGTCGATGTGACCCAGGTCATTACCATCCGCAACAATAGAGTCAGAGGTAAAGTCAATGCCACTATGCTTGAACGTGATGTTCGCAGCACTATCTACTGTACCAACGTTGTCTGTGTTCTGGAGAAGCAAAGATCTGGGACCAGCACCACCAGATGTAATATCAGCAAATGTTACATTGGAATTAGTAGCAACATCTTGACCGATAGAAATCTGACCAGAGACTGCTGAATACGTGACACCAGTGCCACCACTGAGGTGTTGACGAGTTTCAGCAGCAGAGCCACCAGTGTAGGTGATGACGCCAGTAGCAGAATCATAAGCGAGAGATCCATCACCACCAAGATCAGTGACAGAAATGTGGGCACGGACTTCGGCAGCGCTGGGACCAGTATAATCAAACTGACCAGAAGTAGCATTGTAAGTAAGAGAACCGTCTCCACCATTGTCTACAAGCGAGATTGCGCTACGTGCTCTAGCATTAGTGAAGTAGATATTAGTGCTACCTTCAACAACAGAATCAGTGTCAAACTCAGAAAAATCGACAGCGAGTGTCAGTTGATCGTTAGCATCATCATATGTTTTATTGATGCCTGTTCCACCTTGAAGGAGAACCGCTACACGATCATCGACTCTTTCATTAGTGAAGAACAGATTGGTTGGAGATACCGCGGCTTCCGAAATATCATCCAGGTCCAACGTAATATTTGCGCTTCCGTTAAAGGAAATGCCATTGATTGTTCTAGCAGTTTCAAGCGTAGTTGCGGTTGAAGCATTACCAGTCAGGGGACCAGTGATGCTAGCAAACTGTACACTGTCAGAAGTTCCAACGGCTTGACCGATAGCAACTACACCACTGCTGATTGAAACTCCTGTACCACCTGAGAAATGGGCACGGGTTTCTGCTGCGCTAGGTCCAGTATATGTAAATACACCTGAGGTGGAGTTATAGGCAAAAGATCCGTCACCACCTGCGTCGGTTGCCGAGACAGCAGCACGCGCTCTGGCGTCTGTGAAGTAGATATTTGTGGGAGTGGCACTCTCTTGGATATTGTCGGTGACGAGAGTAATATCAGCAGTACCGTTAAAACTAACGCCACTAATGTCGCGAGCAGTTTCAAGCGCAGTAGCTGTAGAAGCATTACCTGTTAACGCCCCCGTAATCGCTGTAATGTTAGCGGCATCAGCATAGATATTAGCCCAGCGGGTACCCGTGGCACCCAAGTCCCAAGTGCTATCCACGTCAGGATAGATATGCTGATTGAATGTCCAAGCGTCATTGACGTTGGACCAAAGAATAGTTTTATCTGAGGTTCCCTTAAGAACGATCCCGCCCCCATCGGCTCCAGCATCAGTCGGGGTAGCGGTAGAACCTAGTTCAAATGTCTTGTCATCAATTGTGACAGTCGTCGAATTCACAGTCGTGGTCGAGCCATTGACTGTGAGATTACCTGTGACTACCAGATCGTTTGGAATGGTTACATCATTCGCGAGACCAAACGTAACGGTATCGTCATTAGTATAGTAGACTCTAACTTGGTTAGCAGTCTCAGCAAAGGTAATATCATCAACAACAGAGTACGATGATGTCATTCTAAAGATGGCACCACCAGTAGTGGTAACCATCCTAATATCATATTCTGTACCGATGGAGGAAGCACCACCACCAACGTCAAAGTTTCTAACAACACCATCAGTTCCCTTCAACTTCATCGTGAGAACAGTGTTGGAAGTAGCTTCCAAAACAACGTCTCCGATCTGAAGAGGGAAGATGTTTGATGGTGGTCTGAGAAGGTTTGGGGCTTCCTCAGGTAACTTACGAATCGTCAGAGACATTTACTGTACTGGCTACATGCTTTCTATGGGTATTTAGCTGGTACCAGTCTTCTGCCGCGTCGAACTCATTAAAGAACATAGTATGTCCTTCAAATACAACACAGAATTTACCAATCAAAGAATCATAAGAAATAGGAGCATCCGAAATAGGATGTTCGGCAATGTAACTGCGATACCAATCTGGATAATCTAAAGCTTCTTGTCGCAAATCGTCAAGAGCGGAAATGCGATCTTCTGGAACTTCACTCATGATCTTTAGGGTAATCTTTGTCTAGGTTGGATAGACGCTTTGCCCAGGTGTCTCCACCGTCAGCACCCTTAACGGGATTTATACACGTACTATCTCCTAGATTATTACACACTAAGCCCGCTAAGTCAAGCTCACTCCCTTTCTTCCCCGTCGCCCACATGTGTTGACCGTTGATCCACATCGCCCCGCACTTCGGGCAATCCACTCTGCTCATGCTCAGATCCGACGTTTCTTTCCCCGAGGATGATTCCATAATCTTTCTCCATTTGCGTGATTGTACTCTTGAGCTCTCGCCTTAGGCGTTTCTCCATAAAGTACATACGCAATTTCACGTAGCCATACTTTATCTCTAACTCAATGTATTGAATGAGTTTGAGAGTTTCTTCCCAACCAGCATACGCCACACAGAATAATAAAACTAACAGTAGCCAGGTTACGGGAGATATTGCCATGATCAAAGGAGAGTCTCGTCAATAATAGCACGCTGGGACTCTAACGCTAAAAATAGAGGTATTTCCTTAATCTTGTACTCTGACTCAGAGTATGAATATACTCTACAACCAGGGTAGACTTTCTCTGCCTGCTTTTGTATGTCACCCCTTTGGGGTTTATTTAAGTATGGAAAGAATACTTGAAGACGATAAGGTTTACCTCGCCATACTACTTCGGCAAGATAATACTTTCCGTATTCGTTGATTCTATTTGCCATCAGTTCTTGTAAGCAACAGCTGTTGCCCAAACAGAAGCAGGAGCACCAGTAGCATCCAAAGCAGATCCTGCTGGCTTTTCAATGACGATAGAACCGCCTGGTGGAACATAAGCAATGAAACCAGTGGCGACAACAGTAACCTCAGCAGCTGCTGTGGAAGATCCATTAACGCACAAAACCAGAGGGTTAGCATTAATGGTGGCGTCTACACTAGCAGCAGACTGAATGTCCTCAGCAACTGACAGTGGTTTTACAAGCATGAGTCTAAAAATACCTTCTTTCTATTTATTGTTTTTAGAAGCATCCTTCAGCATTTTTTGAAGGTCTGCTGTAGATCCAACAAATAGAGCATTGGTAACATTGGTTGGACCCTTCTTCTTTTCTTCTTTAACATCCTTAGTTGCTTTCTGAAGAGCCATCAACTTATCTGTAACGTCACCTACGTTTTTGATGAGTTGACCTGCTACCTCATATGCTCTAGGGTGATCGGATGACATTGCTACGTCAAGAGCACCATTGATTGCTTCCTGACCTTTCTCAATCAGTTGATACAGTTGTGCTCTACTATACTCATGATCATCCTGAACCTGATCCTTTTCCACAGGGGCAGGTGGTTTCTTTACTGGTTCGCTGACTGTAGATAGTTCACTTACAGTCTCAAACGCTTGATCTAGCCCATCAAACTTATCCATAGAAACTCGTCAATTCATTAAATCCAAAGTCATCCCCAGCATCGAGTAGAGCATCATCCGCAGAGTTGATCAAATCGATAGGAGCACCAGCCAAGTGTTCTGCTTTGTTGGTGCCATTCTGACCACGGATGACTGTAATACTTGTAGCGTCTGGGAGTGTTTTGACTTTCATTACTTCATTTCCAATTTCAATGGATTCACCAATAGTAAATACACTGGAGTCTTGTACTTGAAGTGTAGTAATTGTTTTGCTGATATCTGCCATGAGAGCAGAGGTGCCATCCAGATCTCCATCTGCGATAGCTTTTGGTGTAACTTGGTACTGTACTCTGCGTGGTGCCAACTCTCTGTTGACGCCCATCTTGTAATCCACAGTGGCTTTCTTGATGGGTGCTCCTGTCTGAGAAGGACCAAACAGATACGTTTTCATCGAAAACGTAAAGTCAATCGTTGTAAGTTTTCTTTGAGTGAAGTCACCTTCGTATTCATCAGAGTATGATATGCCATTAAGAACGATAGGCACATCACGGAACTCATTGAGGTCTTCAATAAGTTTGATTGTAACGTTGTAAGAGGGTTGGAAGAACGGGAGGATTTGCTCCATGATCTCCAAAGCTTCATCGTTAGTCTTGGATAAAACAGATAGACTAAACTCGATGTTATATGGTACTGGGGTGTAAACTTTTCTAACCGCATTATTCCCATCCGCCTTAAGGTTCAGGGTAACTGGACTCAGTTTCCTAGTTCCATCATAACTGATACCAGTTACTTCAAATGATATTCTAGGTAGAGTGATAGCAACCTTTTTATTCAGATCAGGTTGCTGTTCAATTCTAGCCAGAAATTTCTGCTTTGGACCATACGCCAGGGGCACCTTCATTTTTTGATACGTTGATCCATCAGGGTTCTCTTTGCGAACCTCAATGTTATTGAACATCGTACCAAAAGCCACTACGCACTTTCGGATGATCTTATTATAAGTGTATCCAGTGTTTAACATCTTATGTTGCTATGCCGAATGGGTTAGACTCAGTGAAGTCTAAAATGTCGTCTGCTTCAAGTTCAAACTCAACATTATCATAATATTTATCATCTGTGGAATCGATTGGATCGAACGAGTTGATTGTAACCTGAGAACCAGTATCGCTTCCCATAAGAATTTCATTGATCAGGAAGTCGCCAGTAGGTGCTTTGAGTTTAAGCCAACCTTCCTTAGCATCCCAGTCAGCAAGGACTGCCTGGTTACCAGTGCTGCCACCAGTAACACTTTCCCCAATCTTAAAGTCTCCTGTACGACCAGGGGATACTGGTTGAATAGTAAAGGATGCTGTTGTATATCCAGAACCTGGCTTCTCCACTACAAGTTTGGACACTGATGTATATCCCTTACCCTGATTAGTGATCTCAGCACCTATGAGAGTTCCATTACTATCGAACGTTGGTTTTGCTACAGGAGAGAGTCCTCCAAATGGAGGATTGCTAAACGAGATACCAGTTCTAGCAACATCATATCCTTCACCGCCATCGACAATCTCCAATGCTATAAGTTTACCTTCTTTAGTCGTTGGTTTGAGAACCGCATTTCTTAGTGGCGTCGAACCAGACAAAGAAACGGTAATCATATCAGCACGAACTTCTGCTCCTGTGCCATCACCATTGACTGTGACAGTTGGTGTGAAGTTGTAGTTCTTGCCCTCTTCAGTAAGAACGGGTGAAGAGATTCCACCGTTGAGAAGTGTGGGTACACCGATGGCACTGACGCCAGCAGATGTGAGGAAGTAGTATTTGATTGTATATCCAGTATCGACGAGCTCTTCGTCCCCAATAAAGATCTCTCCCTGCTCGTCGCTGTACTCGAACAGTTCGCACTTAAGTTTATAAGTATAGTTCTTACCAAGTTGGTAGAAGGGCTCTTCATGTTCTACAAACTTGATCTCAAAATAATTTCCTGCTAGTGGGAACCAGATAAGATCACCCTCTTGTGGTCTCTCTCCAAGTTCTACATCAGTATCTAGAAGAAGGAACTGAGAGATGAGATCAGAAAATCTTTGCTGAGAGATAACCATTGTTATCTCATCAGTCTGTCTGATTCCAAATTTAGTCAACAAATCTCCACCACCTTGGAAGCCTTCGGCGTTCTCCAAGTAAGCCTCGATAAGATAAGAGTCATCAAACTCGGACGATACTTCTTCATTGAAGACGCCATCCTTTTGAGTAAGTTGTCTAGGGATGTAAAGTACATCCATCCCAAACATTTTGATATACTCTTCGACCAGTCCTTGCTGAAGGAACTGTTCGTTACGAGTTCCGTGAGTGAAGAAAACGTTTCTCATCCGATCATATCCAGGGGTGGCATTTCATAACGACTGAGCATTTCATCTTCTAGTTTGTTCACGTCATTGTTCCCATCATCAAACAACTCTCTCCCATTCAGAGTAATACCGCCAGGGAGTTGAGCACCTTGGAACTTGATCAAGTTCTGACCCCACTGTCTCTTAATCAGAGCAGTGACATATCTCTTGAGCCAGAGATCGTTAAAGATACCAGCATGATCTGCTGGATCAAGAGCT
>Ga0181592_10001994_pt1 | contig 16764 bp, 17 predicted proteins | sample 071ome_20_FD_133755 | JGI IMG/M metagenome (GOLD analysis project Ga0181592, IMG submission 133755) | Coastal salt marsh microbial communities from the Groves Creek Marsh, Skidaway Island, Georgia - 071412BT metaG (megahit assembly) | ecosystem: Environmental > Aquatic > Marine > Intertidal...
CATCTTCGCCCAATTGGCCAACGCATGCATGAGGTTCAATGTAGCCCTGGTGGGTTGCTTCCGTCTTGAAGGTATTCTCCAACACCAGATCCGCTGCCGCAAAGCCCGCCTCAAGATCTCCGTGGCCGAACTCCATGTAGTTTACGACGTTGGGGTGCATGCCTTCCGGCACAGTCGGCCCCTGATCCCCTTCACGGATGACAGGCGCGTCTGGCTTCATGGCTTCATCTACGTCTATGACGTGAGGCAGCAGTTCGTATTCGACCTCAATCAGCTTAACGGCGTCTTTGGCCGCCAAGGCTGAAGTCGCTGCCACCGCCGCAACGGCGTGTCCGTCATAATAGACTTTATCGCGGGCCAGCGTGTTTTCCTGCAAGTGCAGATCGCCACCTGTCAGACCTTCGGGTAAGTCGGTGCCGATGACTACGGCCTTCACGCCCTCGGCAGCTTCCGCTTTTGAGGTGTCAATTTTTACGATGCGCGCATGGGCATGCGGAGATCGCAGCACCGCTGCGTGCAGCATGTTGGCAACAGCATGATCAGCGCCGTACTTTGCGCGTCCGGTGACCTTATCCAAACCGTCAGGACGGTTCGGACGGGTGCCTACATATTTGAATTCCTTGTTCGAGTCATAGGACTCGCCGGTTTCAACGACTTGTTTTACTTCGTCCAAAGCCATTACGCAGCCCCCCGCATTTCTTCTGCCGCGTCCATAACGGCACGGATGATTTTGTCGTAGCCTGTGCAACGGCACAGGTTGCCCGCCAACCAATAGCGTACCTGCTCTTCGGTCGGGTCCGGGTTCTTTTCCAGCAGGTTCTTGGCAGCCACCAGAATCCCCGGCGTGCAAACACCACACTGAAGCGCAGCGTGTTCGATGAATTTGCGTTGAAGGGGATGCAGTTCGCCACCCTCGGCCATACCTTCAATTGTGGCGATCTCTTTGCCCTCGGCTTCGGCGCCCAGCATCAGGCAAGAGCAGACCAAACGTCCATCTACCGTGACCGAGCATGCGCCACAGTCACCTGTTCCGCAGCCTTCTTTTGCGCCGGTCAGGTTCAGCCGATCGCGCAGTGCATCCAAAAGAGTTTCGCGGGGATCGCACAGGAACTCGACCTCGTCGCCGTTTACTTTTGTGCTTACGTGAATCTTGTTACTCATACCTTTTCCCCTTTCGCGCGGGCATAGGCGATTTTCGCGGTGCGCTTTGCCAGCACTCCGGCAACTTCGGTGCGGAACTCGATCGTCCCGCGTTTGTCATCAATCGGGCTACATGCGGCCTCGGCAACCTTGGCAAGTGAGTCCAATGCAGCATCGTCCAGCGTCGTACCAATAATCACTTTCGCAGCATCCGAGACCAGCAGAACGGTGGGTGCAACGGCGCCCAAAGACACACGCGCTTCGGTGATCACATCACCATCAACCCGCAGACTGATGCCGCATCCGACAACCGCAATGTCCATTTCGGTACGTGGAATAAAACGCAGGTAAGCATCACCAGCGTTGTCTCCACGTGCGGGAACATGCAACGCCGAGATCAATTCGCCCTTTTGTAGTGTCGTACGACCGGGTCCTGATGGAATGTCTTCCACGGCCACTTCGCGGGTTCCGTTCGGTCCGGTGACTGTAACCGTCACACCTGCCGCGATCTGAGCCGGAACACTGTCCGCTGCGGGAGAGCCATTGCACAGGTTACCAACCAATGTTGCGCGTCCCTGCACCTGAGTTGAACCGATCAAATCCATCGCTTCGACCAAGCCGGGCCATTCTTGCCCCAACGTGGGATGCTCTGTCATTTCAGCACCGGCAACAGCAATGCCGATTGTCCAGCTACCATCGGCATTTTGGGTGATGTCTTTGACCCCATCAATATGCTTGACGTCGATCAAATCTTCCGGCGTGACAATGTCCGAGCGCATCTGCACAAGTACATCCGTCCCGCCGGCCAGAAATCGTGTTACGCCTTGAGCTTCTGCCGCGATGGCAGACGCATCGGCGAAACTTGCTGGTGTATGATATTTCATAAGTACCCCTCAACCTGTTCAGGCAAGTTTGTGTGTCAATCTCGCAGACAATATTTCCCATCGAGAAAATGTCTATCCTAATCCAGCAAAAACCTGATCAAATTTCGCGAAGAATTGGAATGTCTTCGTTTCTCAACCCGCAAATTAGAATTTGCGGTATAAATCTCGCTTTTACTTGCTGTGGAAACCTGCATGATCCGCCCAAACAAGACAAGGACCTCAATCGTGTTATTTTCTCCTGTGCTTCTGAACGAAGTCCGCTCGAAGTTCGCCCATGTCGACGCCTGTCCGTTCACAGGTGATCGAATTTTTTTCGAAAACGCGGGCGGCGCTTTGACGTTAAAATCAGTTGTTGAAACAACCGCGATCTTTGCCGCCATTCCCGACAATCAGGGGCGCGACAATCCCGCCTCGAAAGAACTTGTCCGGGTGATTGACAAAGCGCGGTCTGACGCCCGCATTCTTTTAAATGCACCAGACGGCCAAATTGTGTTCGGGGAATCCGGCACCGAGATGCTGTTTCGTATGATCCGAAATGCCGCAACTGGCACTCAAGCAGGCGGCGCAATCATCAGCAGCACGCTTGAGCATCCCGCGTCCCGCAGTGCTGCCGCGCACTGGGCCGCGATCACTGGGCGCGAGCACATCGTGGTTTCACACGACGATGCAACTGGGACGATCACTGCCGATGCCTATCGGGCAGCCTTGCGTCCTGATCTGCGCGTTGCCACGATTATCCACACCTCACCCGTTACAGGAATGGGCGTGGACTTGGCGTCTATTGCCGCTGTAATCCGTCAAATTGCACCAGAGTGCTTGATCATTGTCGATGGCATCCAGCACGCAGCACACGGGCACATTGATATTCAAAGCTACGCCATCGACGGCTACGCAATCTCGCCTTACAAAATGTTCTCGCGCCATGGGTACGGCATGTGCTGGGTGTCAGACAGGCTAAGCGCGTTGCCCCACGAAAATTTACACGGCGGACCCGAAGCGGCTTGGGAGTTGGGCACACGAGATACAGGTTCTTACGCAACCCTGTCAGATGTCGTCAGCTATCTGGAATGGCTCGGCGGTGAGGTTTCGACAGAAACCGATCGCCGCGCCCGTATCGAAGCCGCAGCATCCGCGATCAACAAACATGAACACGACCTTACCGAGGCGGCAATCCATGGCATCGGCAATCATATCGGGCTTGCCAAAATGGACCGTGTACACATCATCGGAGGAACCGATAATCCTGCACGTGAAGGTCTTGTATCATGCTGGGTCGACGGCATGGCGACCGCCGATGTCGTGACCGCCCTGAACGCACGCGGTATCCGAACCCATACGCGAAAGGCCGACCATTATTCTGGGAACATTCTGATCCCTCTTGGTCAGCCGGACTGTGTTCGCATATCCTTTTGCCACTACAACACAGAAGAAGAAGTCGCTCGCCTGCTGGATGCGATGGCGGAAATCACCGCGTGAACCAATCTGCCTTGGCTTAGGTTTAAAGCAACCTCAGTCTTTAAGGTAGTTGTAGGTTCGCACATTCTCCATCGCTGCTTGTCGCAAAAGAACCATGTCGATCTCGGGAACGATGAACTTGGCACCAGCGTCTTTAGCAATGTCCAAAAGCTCTTTGCTGCGCGCCAGAAAGCCAGCCGGTTTTCCAGCGGCGGTTACCCGTTCGATTGCATCACGGATAGCAGCCTTCATCGGTTCAGAGGTCATCTGCCCGGGGTAGCCCAAGCTGGCAGAAAGATCGGCGGGGCCGATGAATATGGCGTCGATGCCGTCAACCGCAGCAATGGCTTCAAGGTTGTCCAAACCCTGCTGCGTTTCGATTTGAACAATCAGGCAAATCTCGTCTCGCGCTTTGGCAAGATAGTCGCCATACGCACCGAAACCTGTTGCCCGAGTACCACCCGCAACACCACGGATTCCGTTCGGCGGGTATGCCACCGAGGCGGCCGCGAGTTTGGCCTCTTCAACCGTTTGAATATACGGGATGAAGATCGTCTGGACACCCGCATCAAGAACGCGCTTCACAACAACAGGGTCCAAACCGGGAATACGCACCGTCGCATGAGCAGCCGTCGGTCGCAGAGCTTGCAGCGACGAGACCACCTCAGCTAACTCGTTTGGCGCATGCTCGCAGTCTATCGTAACAAAGTCGTACCCTGTATCGCCTATCATCTCCATCACGATGGCATCACGAATGTTCGTCCAGATTCCCAGTTGAACGTCTCCGCGATTGATTGCGGCTTTAAATGTGTTTTTCGGCAGATCAGCCATACGACTATGTTCCCTTCTTTTCGATGCATCGGACCGTGTCGGCGCAAACCATGTCCCCACAGCCGTACGCTGTCAATCTGTCGAGAACTTCGCAGAGTCTTGCAACTTCCGCAGACTCCACTATTTCTCGACAGGCTTAACGGAAATCAGGTCATGATCCAGTATTCATTGAAATGCGCCAATGATCACAGCTTTGACAGCTGGTTCCAGTCGGGATCTGCTTTCGACAAGTTGCATTCAGCAGGAATGGTAAGCTGCGCAATTTGTGGATCGACGGACGTAAGAAAACAAATCATGGCACCGCGCGTCTCGACATCACGCACTAAAACAGCGGATCCTGTTCAACCGGCTCAACCTTCCCCCAATCAGCAACCAGCGCACTCTTTGTCCACGCCATCCCATCCGGCCGAACAAGCGCTTAAGGACTTGAAAGCTCAGATCGAAAAGAACTCCACCTACGTCGGAGACAACTTTGCCACGGAAGCTCGTGCAATGCATCTGGGCGAAAAACCCGACCGGCAAATTCACGGGGAAGCACGCCCGGAAGAGGCTAAGAAGCTGATCGAAGACGGCATCCCTGTCATGCCGCTTCCTTTCATGACCGGACGTAAATCAAACTGACACCAGCAAGCTGCACCTTGACGTTTACCAGTGCCATCGACACTGTCGCGCAATGACTGACATGATTATCCTGACCATCGCAGCATTTGCCGGAGGTGTGCTGAACACCATCGCCGGAGGCGGCACGTTCCTGACCTTTCCAGCGCTAGTGTTCGTTGGCGTTCCACCGGTCATGGCCAATGCCACAGCCACCTTTGTTGCGCTACCCGGCTATGTCGCTGGCGTGGCTGGTTTCAAGCAAGAGATGTTCGAATACGGAAAAGCCAAAACCCTGCGCCTGACACTGATCGCAATGATAGGTGGCGCTTTTGGGGCGCTATTACTTAGCATTTCTTCGAACGAAGCCTTTTCATTGCTGATCCCCTTCCTACTACTCGCAGCGACGCTGGTCTTCACCTTTGGCGATGCAGTCCGCGCATGGGCGGCGAAACACGCCCGTGACATGGCCCCAGAGGGTACCGCTGGCATCTTCATCGTTTCCCTATACGCAGGCTACTTCAACGGCGGCCTCGGCATCGTCTTTTTGGCGCTGTTCACCATGTGGGGGATGAGCAACATCCACCTGATGAACGGGTTAAAACTCTGGGCCAGTTCGGTGATTGCGCTGATCTCGTTTGTGATCTTCGCGGGCGGCGGCCTGCTGGATTGGAAGAAAGCCCTGATCATGATGGTCGCGATATCCATCGGCGGCTATCTGGGTGTACCTTTGTCGCGGGCATTGCCTATTAAGCGGGTGAAACAATTCATCTCGCTGACCGGTTTTGTGATGGTTGTGATTTTCTCTGTGCGACTGGTGGTTTGAGGGGCAGGTTAAACAGCGTCTTATAATACGTATGCCAGAAATGCGGGACAAAGCTGCCGTCCAACTATGGCAGCTTGTCGACCAAGATAGCGTTGAGAGAAGAACCGGATCGTCGTAAAACCGCTAGCGCCTGAAATTCATCTGAAGCCCAAAATCGTCTTGCATGTTCCCGGTCAGGGAACTCGATGATAAAGGCGGCATCTGGCAATTTATTTGCCCCTTCTAGATGTTCGGGGTCCCCACCGCGCACCATAAACTTGCCCGAATTATCAGCTACCACAGTGGGGATTTTTGCAAAATACTCATCCATCCAGTCACGGCTGAGGATGTCCATTTGCCCAATTACGAACGCAGTCATTTTTGAATACTCCTCACAGTAGTTGTTTGCCTTATCTCACAACAACTTACATTTAAGATAACAATTGCCGACCTCCGAATTCCCAGGATCTGAACACCGGAATGTATCAGAAAAATGGACTCTTTCCGACCTTTCGCCCCTTACTGTTACATAATTCCCCCACAGCCCCAACCACATCTTGCCCTCGCGGCCAACCCCGCGTAAACCCGCGCCCAACTGACTGCACGGGAAGAATCCATGCCTACGCTGGTGATGAAATTCGGCGGCACTTCTGTCGCCACGCTGGATCGCATTCGTCGCGCTGCCAAGCGCGTCGGGGTTGAGGTGTCCAAAGGCTACGATGTGATCGTTATTGTTTCAGCCATGTCCGGCGAAACAAACAAGCTTGTGGGCTTCGTCAACGAAACCTCGCCGCTGTATGACGCACGTGAATACGATGCCGTCGTATCATCGGGTGAAAACGTGACGGCTGGTCTGATGGCCTTGACGTTGCAGGAAATGGATGTGCCTGCTCGCAGTTGGCAGGGCTGGCAGGTTCCGGTGAAAACGACCGATGCCCACGCCGCCGCACGAATTGAAGAAATCCCTACAGACAACATCAACGCAAAATTTGGCGAAGGTATGCGTGTCGCGGTTGTTGCAGGTTTCCAGGGCATTGGCCCCGATGGCCGTATCACCACCTTGGGCCGCGGCGGTTCAGACACCACAGCCGTTGCCTTTGCGGCCGCCTTCGGAGCAGAACGTTGCGATATCTACACCGACGTTGACGGCGTTTACACCACCGACCCACGCGTCTGTGAAAAAGCGCGCAAGATGGACAAAGTCAGCTTCGAGGAGATGCTTGAACTTGCGTCACTTGGTGCGAAAGTCCTGCAAACCCGCTCGGTCGAATTGGCCATGCGCTATAAGGTCAAGCTGCGGGTCCTATCTAGTTTTGAAGAACAGTCCGACGAAGCAGGTACGCTCGTCTGCGACGAGGAGGAAGTCATGGAAAACCGTCCTGTATCCGGCATCGCCTTCAGCCGAGATGAATCCAAAATGACGCTGGTTTCGGTCGCTGACCGCCCCGGTATCGCGGCAGCTATCTTCGGCCCTCTAGCCGAAGCTGGCGTGAACGTGGATATGATCATCCAGAACATCGCCGAAGAAGGTCGCACCGATATGACCTTCTCGTGCCCCACCGATCAGGTGAAGCGCGCCGAGAAGGCGCTGAACGACGCACACGAACGTGGGGAAATCAATTTTCATGACCTGGTCGCAGATACCGGCGTGGCAAAGATATCCATGGTCGGAATTGGCATGCGCTCACAGTCCGGTGTTGCAGCTAAAATGTTCAAGACGCTCTCTGATGAAGGCGTGAACATCAAGGTTATTGCAACCTCGGAAATCAAAATCAGCGTTCTTGTTGACCGCAAATATATGGAATTGGCCGTTCAGGCTCTGCACGACGCCTTCGAGCTTGAAAAAGCCTAACCCTAATCATTCTGTTCATATTTTAAGCGGCGCTCCTTTTGGGGCGCCGTTTTGTTTATTCAGTTCCCATGCGAACCGTCCAACCGGCATTTTCCCGCACAGGTTTGTTGAAATGGCTTTCCTATCGCTAGGGAAACCAAATATAACGGCCTAGACCAATGGGACGAGGACAGGATGGCAGACGGCTTTGAAACGGAAAGCCGCAAGCTGCTACGGCGCTTGCGCGATGCAATGGCTTCCGAGGCTGCCGGTCAGGAACGGCTGGACCACATTACCAACATCATCGCCTCATCCATGGGAACCGAGGTGTGCTCGATCTATCTGTTTCGAGACAACGACACGCTTGAGCTTTGCGCAACTGAAGGTCTGAAAGCCGAAGCAGTTCACCAAACCCGTATGCGCATGGGCGAAGGCTTGGTCGGGCGCGTGGCAAAGCGCGGGCGCATAGTGAACACAGCCGACGCCCCGTCTGAAAAAGGGTTCCGTTATATGCCGGAAACGGGCGAAGAAATATACTCGTCTTTCCTTGGCGTACCTATTCAGCGCTTGGGCGATAAGTTGGGTGTCCTTGTCGTACAATCCAAAGTAGCCCGCGAATTCACTGCCGACGAAATCTATGGCCTTGAAGTCGTCGCCATGGTTCTGGCCGAAATGACTGAACTGGGAAAATTCGTCGGAGAAGGCGAAGCGTTGTCAGCACGGCACCAACAACAGGTCGAGTTCAACTGCACTTCCGCACAGGAAGGGGCCTCTGAAGGCCATGTCTGGCTACACGAGCCCCGCGTGGTGGTAACAAATCCGATTGCCGAAGATCCGCACCGAGAACTGGAACGGCTTAGCGAAGCGGTGGAATCGCTCCGCGTTTCTGTAGATGAAATGCTCGATACAGCTGCCAATACAGGGGATAATGAACACCTAAAAGTTCTTGAAGCCTACAGGATGTTTGCCAACTCCAAAGGCTGGATGCGTCGCATGGAAGAGGACATCAGTCGCGGCCTGTCGGCGGAGGCTGCCGTTGAAAAAGAGCAGTCAGCCGCGCGCGCCCGTATGAGCCAGATCACAGATCCCTATTTGCGCGAACGCCTGCATGACTTGGACGATTTGTCCAATCGCCTGTTACGTATCCTGACGGGGCAAGGCTCGGAAACGGGGGCAGAAATGCCTGCAAACCCCGTGCTTGTTGCCAGAAATATCGGTCCAGCCGAGCTATTGGACTATGGACGCGGTCTTAAAGGCATTGTGCTGGAAGAGGGCTCGGTTGGCAGCCATGCTGCGATTGTGGCACGGGCGCTTGCGATTCCGCTTGTGATCCATGCCAAACAAATCACGACCGAGGCTTTAAACGGCGATCATATTCTTGTGGATGGCGATGCGGGCACTGTGCACCTACGCCCTGACGATAGCGTGGCATCCGCCTTTCGTGACAAGATGGCCATGCAGGCCAAAGCGCAAGAACGTTATACGTCAATCCGCGATTTGCCCGCCACGTCGAAAGACGGTGAAACTGTTTCACTACTCATGAACGCGGGACTTTTGGCCGATCTTCCAAGCCTGATGGGATCAGGGGCAGAGGGCGTCGGGCTTTTCCGCACCGAGCTTCAGTTTCTGGTCCAAAACAAAATGCCTCAGCGGGCAGAGTTAAGCGCTCAGTACGAGCGTGTCCTGAAAGCCTCGCAGGGGCGGAGGGTGGTGTTCCGAACGTTGGATATCGGCTCGGACAAAGTTCTTCCTTATATGAAAACTGTCGACGAGCCAAACCCGGCTCTTGGCTGGCGTGCCATCCGCGTAGGTCTGGACAAACCAGGTGTGCTGCGCATGCAGCTACAGGCACTGATCCGCGCTGCCAATGGTGGACCTCTTACTGTCATGTTCCCGTTCGTTGCCCAATACAGTGAATTCACAGCCGCCCGCGCCGAAGTAGATAAAGCGATGGAACGCGAACGCCGCCTGGGGCACCCACTGCCGTCCAGCTTAGAAATCGGAGCTATGCTGGAAACACCATCGCTTGCCTTTGCGTCGAAGAAATTCTTCGAGGACGTGCATTTTCTGTCCATCGGCGGAAACGATTTGAAACAGTTCTTCTTCGCCGCAGACCGCGAAAACGAATTGGTTCGCCGCCGCTATGACACGCTCAATGTATCTTTCCTGAGCTTTCTGGAAACCATCGTCGAACGCTGCAATGACACAAAAACCTCGCTCAGTTTCTGCGGCGAGGATGCGGGACGACCGATTGAAGCGCTTTGTCTTGCCGCCATCGGGTTCCGCTGCCTTTCGATGCGTCCGGCATCCATCGGGCCGGTCAAAAGCCTGATCCGGCGCACCGATCTATCTGAAGTGCGCAAAGTAATCTGGGATGCCCGACATCGGGGCGACCAATCGGTGCGCGGGGCTGTGATGGAATACTTGCGTAGCCAAAACTAGGCCACCGAAAGACGATCCTGCAATTTTGCGATCAATCCTTCCACCGGCTGATCTGTTTCGATCGCCAGCTTGCGAATACCGAAATGCACATGCGCCATTTCACGGTAATAATTCGCGTACAGCGCATTGATAGAAGCCCCCGCGGCTGCCCCCATGACTGGCAAAGCCTGCGCCGCGATCTTCTTGCCGAACACCACCGCCAAACGCGGGGCGACCTTGCCTGCCAATGCCTGTAGCGTCGGTCCTGTCAGGGCCATGCGCGTGGCCATAAAGGTCAAGTCCGCCTCTTCTGAGGCCAATGGACCGTTCGAGGCAAAAATTCGGACGCTGTCAAACCGCACGCTTTCAGATTTCGGGTCGAACCCTTCTGACAGTGCCGCTGCTTGTATGGATCGCAGAAATAGGGTCGTCGTCAAAGGCAATTCGGCCAAGGCAGTGCCAACCCCGCCGACGCCACCTGCCGCGCCCATGGCTGCCGCCACAACACGGGTCAGTCGCGCATCTTCACGCGGTAATAGTCGATGAGACATGTCTGCCGCTCGAACCGCCACGCCCAGCGCTTTTTCTGTGGCTGCAAATATTCCGTCTTGTACCGGCTTCGGCAACTGTCCTGTCAGACTATCCGCGCGTTGGCCCACCTTGCTTAACAAGGCCATGCCCGGCCCGACCGCGGTGCCATATCGCTTGGCCAAGCGGTCCAAGACTTCCGCCTCTGACAAAGGCCTGTCGTTTGCTGGATGTAATATTTCGATCATGCCCCCGTCTCCTGCCCAATAGATCGGGACAAAGATGGCAGATTTCAACCTGTAGATCCCTCAAACCGCGTCACTTTTCCTGTCACGCCATCCCACGCTCCGCTGTGCAGTTCGTATCCCAAGACACGATCTGGGTTGGTCGGCGGCGGCATTTCCACGCCAGTTAGCTTTTCAAATCCGAAACGGTTGTAGTAGGGAGCGTCGCCGACCAGAAGCACGCGCTCCCAGCCAATTTCACGGGCCTTGCTTAGACTGGCCCTCATCAGTAACGCGCCCAACCCTTCGCCTTGACGTGTGGGGTGCACCCCGATCGGACCCAAGAGAAGTGTTTTCGCCCCACCCACCAACACTGGCCAGAAACGGATCGCTCCAGCTACGATGTTGCCGGGATCACGAGCCACCAAAGACAGCGCGGTCACCTTCGGTACGCCGTCACGCAACCGATACGAAGAAAGCGCCTCGCGGCCCGGCGCAAAACACAGGTCGTAGAGGGCTTCCACCTCCCACCAATCTGCCTCGGTTTCTTCTTTTAGTTCGAACATTGTGGTCTTGATACACGTCGGGGTGGCCTTTGGACTATCATGGCGCTAGGTCATGGACAAACGCAAGAAAGGACAGGAAAAAATGTTCTACCGCCCAGAAGACGGCCACGGCCTGCCCCACAATCCGTTCAACGCGCTGATCGTTCCCCGCCCGATTGGCTGGATTTCGACCCGCGACAGCAAAGGGCACGACAATCTTGCCCCTTATTCGTTCTTCAACGGCGTGGCCTATACGCCCCCGCAGGTCATGTTTGCCACCACGGGTACAAAGCCCGACCGTGACAACACTAAAGATTCGCTGGCCATCATCCGCGAAACGGGCGTGTTCTGCGTTAATGTCGTCAGCTTTGCACTGACAGACGCAATGAACATCAGTTCAAACAGCTTTCCCGCCGGCGTTGATGAATTTGAACAAGCCGGATTGGACAAAGCCGAGTGTAAAACGATCTACTGTCCTCGTGTCGCCGCATCACCGGCAGCCTTAGAATGCAAACTGACCAAGATCGTCGATGATCTGCCCGGCGCATCAAATGCCGCCGTGTTCGGTGAAGTCACCGGCATCTACATCGACGATACCTGCCTGACCGAAGGGTTGTTTGATATCGCCAAGTTCCGACCACTGGCGCGCCTTGGTTACCGCGACTACACGACAGTAGACGGCAGCTTCACACTAGCTCGTCCCGACGATTGATCCGAGGGGTCAAAGCCCCTCGAATTCGCAAAGGACATGGACGTCCATACCCATGTCCTCAAGTTTCTTGCGGCCACCCAATTCAGGCAGATCGATGATGAAATCGCAACCTATGATCTTTCCGCCCAATCGCTCGATCAGGACAATCCCAGCCTCGGCCGTGCCGCCCGTGGCGAGCAGGTCATCGACCAACAGGATAGTCTCACCCGGTTGAATGGCATCATCGTGGATTTCCATGATCGCTTCGCCGTATTCCAACTTATACTCCTGAGAGATCGTTGTCCCCGGCAGCTTGCCTTTTTTACGGATCGGTACGAACCCACAGCCGAGCTGGTGCGCAATCGCACCGCCAAGGATGAACCCCCGCGCCTCAAGCCCCACCACTTTGTCGATCCGCTGCCCAGCATAAGGGTGCAACATCTGGTCCACAGCCATTCGAAACCCGCGCGGGTCTGAAAACAGAGTGGTCACATCGCGGAACATGATCCCTTCGTGCGGGAAATCAACGATGGTACGGATGTAGTCTTTAACGGTTTTGGTATTGTTCATGACAGAACCCTCCCAGCAACGGCTTTTAATTTCTCAACCATCACCGGATCACGTTTATCTGGGGCGGTCAGGATGGCATATTCCAAGGCGCGATCACAGCCGTGTTCACATGGCGCGCGATCAGATCCGAGAAGGGCAGGCAAACGACTGACTAGGGCACGGCCTTTATCAGCGTTGCCGGTCAAGGTGGCGATGATCTCGGAAATATCCACAGCGCCGTGGTCGGGGTGCCAGCTGTCATAGTCGGTGATCATGGCGACCGAGGCATAGCAAAGCTCGGCCTCACGGGCCAATTTCGCTTCGGGCATATTGGTCATGCCGATTACATCCGAGCCCCAGCTTTCGCGGTACATCTTGGATTCCGCCACGGAACTGAACTGCGGTCCCTCCATCGCCAGATAGGTGCCACCCATATGCACGGTGATACCCGCATCTTTGGCCGCCGTATAACAGGCCTGCGACAGGCGCGGACAGGTCGGGTGCGCCACGCTGACATGGGCCACGCAACCAGTGCCAAAGAACGACTTTTCTCGTGCAAAGGTGCGATCGATAAACTGGTCGACGATCACAAAATCCCCCGGCGCCATTTCTTCGCGGAACGATCCACAGGCCGAAACGCTGATCACATCGGTCACGCCCAACCGTTTCAGAGCGTCGATATTGGCGCGGTAAGGTACGGTGGTTGGCGAATGCACATGGCCGCGCCCGTGCCGTGGCAGGAACGCCATTTTAACGCCATCCAGCTCGCCGGTTAGAATGCTGTCAGACGGATCACCCCACGGGGTCGAGACCTTGGTCCATTCGGCCCCCTCAAGCCCGTCGATATCATAAACGCCCGAGCCACCAATTACGCCAATCATCGTGTTTGACATGACAGAAATTCCTTATGCGCCAGTCTCGATTATTTCGTGGTCATAGGTCAGCTTGGCCGACATCGCCATCATCGCTGAAGCCGAGCAATACTTATCAATCGACAGGCTCAGCGCCCGTTCAACCCGTTTGGGGTCCAACCCACGGCCTTTGACGGTGAAATGCATGTGAATGCGAGTATAAACCTTAGGGTCGGTTTCGGCGCGGTCGCCTTCGATATCAACGATCACATCTTCGATCTGCTGACGGGCCTTCTCGAGAATGCTGACAACGTCATAGGCCGAACACCCGCCGGTGCCCATCAGCATCAGCTCCATCGGGCTGGGTCCCGGTTTTAACCCGCTGTCCCCGATCCCGCCAAAGGCAATTTTGTGACCGGTCGAAGATGTCCCGATAAAGGCCCGCTCCTCGTCCCATTTCACCCGTACTTTCATTTTCGCTTCCTCGGCTAAAACCACATATTTCCCGAGATATGAACGGGTTTGCCCCAAAGGAAAAGAGGCAACACCGACGCAAGCCCCCTCTCATCCCCCGATCACTTCACTAAAGGACTGTTAGGACGAACGGACTTCGCCTATAGGGGCGCATGTCCAACCTGCTGCCCATATTTTTTGCCCTGTTCGCGGCTCTGCTGTTTGCAGTGAACTTCTATGTGCAACGTCAGGGGTTAAAGGCAACCGACCCCGTGACCGGTGCGTTTATCTCGGTCGGAACCATGGCGGTAATGTTTTGGGCATTGTCACCACTGTTTCTTGAACCCCGCTGGCTTCGCGACCCGACGATTTTTTACTTTCTGGCCGCGGGTTTGACGTTCCCGGCCATGGGACAATTCCTGCAGATCAAATCCGTTTCAGTGGTCGGACCCGCCGTCACATCGGCTGCCGGTTCTCTGATGCCGTTATTCGCCGCCCTACCGGCAGTGGTCTTTCTGGGCGAAAGCTTTGGCTGGCAACTTGCAGCCGGCTTTGCATTGATGACGGTCGGCGTTGCCCTAACCAGCCTGATCGGCGGCAAACTGGCCCGCAGCTGGCCGCTATGGGCGCTTCTTATCCCCATCGGTGCCTCAGCCGCCCGGGGTCTGGTCCACCCGCTGACAAAGACCGGCCTTCAGGATATTCCCAGCCCGCTGTTTGCCACGATGATCATGGGCAGCATGTCGACACTGGTCCTGCTGGCCATCGTCCTCGGCACCGGCAAAGCGCAAAAACTGCGTACCATGCCCAAAGGCGCTTGGTGGTTTGTGCTGGCGGGCATTATCAACGGTTCCGGCATCCTGTTTGTGAACATGGCCGTTGCCGCAGGCGATATCACCCGCGTTTCCCCCTTTGTCTCGACCACACCGATCTGGGTTTTGCTTCTAGGCTGGGCCTATTTCCGCGTCGAAAGATTGGGGCTGGTTCATCTGCTGGCTGTCGCCTTGGTCTTTACGGGATCGATCTTGATCGTTTTGCGCTAGAACATGTCGGCCATGCGCTACATGGGGTGGCGTTTTCCCGCGTAGCGCCCTATACGACCCGTTCGCGCCGCAACTCACAGGACTGACCCTTGAAAGAGACAACTTTGGGTAAATTCGCCCACCGCATCGCTTCCGCCGACCTTGGCCTCACCACCGACGAAGGCTTTTCGGTCGGACGTCTAAGAACCGAGATCCTTTCCGGCCTGACCGTGGCGCTAGCGCTGGTTCCCGAAGCTGTCGCCTTTGCTTTTGTGGCCGGTGTCCACCCGCTTGTGGGCCTTTATGCGGCTTTTCTGGTGGGTTTGATCACCGCCCTGTTCGGCGGACGCCCGGGCATGATCTCGGGCGCAACAGGCGCTTTGGCCGTAGTCATGGTGGCGCTGGTTGCAGAACACGGTGTCGAATACCTGTTTGCCACCGTCGTTCTGATGGGCATTTTGCAGCTCATCGCCGGTGTGATGAAATGGGGCAAGTTTATCCGACTGGTCCCGCATCCCGTTATGCTTGGGTTTGTGAACGGGCTGGCCATCGTTATTTTCTTGGCTCAGATGACCCAGTTCAAAGTTCCGGGCACCGTTGAAAGCAGCGGACATGGTACGACGGGCGGCGAATGGCTGTCGGGCGGCCCCTTGATGACCATGCTGGCGCTTGTGGCTCTGACAATGGCCATCATTTGGGCGATGCCAAAGATCACCAAAGTCATCCCTGCCCCACTGGCAGGCATTGGCATTGTAGCCGCCGTTGTGATTGGCTTCGGCCTTGATGTTCCCCGCGTAGGCGACATGGCCGCGATCAAAGGCGGATTACCTGTTTTCCATATCCCATCGGTTCCGCTGAACTGGGAAACCTTTGAAATCATCCTTCCCTACGCTGTCATTCTGGCCGCCATTGGCCTGATTGAATCGCTGCTGACCCTGAACCTTGTCGGCGAAATGACCAACAAACGCGGCGGCGCATCGCAGGAATGTATCGCCCAAGGGACTGCAAACGTCGTCACGGGCTTCTTCGGTGGCATGGGAGGCTGTGCCATGATCGGTCAATCGATGATCAACGTGAAATCGGGGGGACGGACCCGCATTGCTGGTATCGCGGCGGCGCTTTTCCTGCTTAGCTTCATTCTGTTTGCATCGCCCCTGATCGAGCAAATCCCGCTGGCCGCACTGGTGGGCGTGATGTTCATGGTCGTGATTGGAACCTTCGCGTGGAATTCGATCCGCATTCTGACCAAAGTGCCGATGACAGATGCCTTCGTGATCCTGCTGGTGACCGGCGTAACCGTGTACTCGGACCTTGCGGTAGCGGTTGTTGTAGGCGTAATCGTCTCGGCTCTGGCCTACGCATGGAACAACGCCCGCCGCATACACGCAATTGAACGCATGTCTCACACAGAAGAAGGCGCCAAGGTGTACGAAATTCAGGGGCCGCTCTTCTTTGGCTCGACTGATGGGTTCATTGAACTTTTCCACATCAGCGACGACCCTGACGTCGTCATCGCTGATTTTGCCGGAAGCCGGGTGGTTGACCAGTCTGCATTGCAAGCCATCGAAGCCGTTGCCTCCAAATACGAAACCGCCGGCAAGACCCTGCGCCTGCGCCATCTGACCCGTGATTGTCATGAACTGCTGACCAAAGCAGGCCACCTGATGGTCGATAGCGACGACGATCCTGATTACTCGCTCGCAGTGGACTATGACGTGCGCACCGGAATTCTGGGCGGACATTAAACTTCAAAGGGGGCTAACAAGCCCCCTTTTCACATCCAAAGTACAGTCTTGTGAAATTAAAGCTCGTTGCGCCAGGGCGGGTTTGCACCAGCACGCGAAACGGTCACAGCAGCTACTTTTGCTCCGAAAGACAGGGCTTGTTCAACAGCTGCGGATGAAGCGCCGCGCAATCCTGCTTTTGTCATCAAACCC
>Ga0181592_10001998_pt1 | contig 16756 bp, 17 predicted proteins | sample 071ome_20_FD_133755 | JGI IMG/M metagenome (GOLD analysis project Ga0181592, IMG submission 133755) | Coastal salt marsh microbial communities from the Groves Creek Marsh, Skidaway Island, Georgia - 071412BT metaG (megahit assembly) | ecosystem: Environmental > Aquatic > Marine > Intertidal...
GCGTCCGAGTATACCGTAACAGACGCCGGATTACCTTAAAGGATCGCCCGGCAGGCTTGATGCAGGACAAAAAGCTGCCCGGTTTATAAAACATTTGTCGACCCTGAAAAAGAACACGACAGGAACAATAAATTTCATCCGCCAGTGAATTCGCTCCAATACAAGGCTTGCAGCAAGGGTCTGATATAGTGCATCCGGCGGCATCACTCACTGGCCGCCTGGCTGATGAACCAACCTTCGCAGGGGGGCACAGGCCAATCGGTAAACAACAGGCAACGCCATATATGGGATTAGTGAGCACTTACAACAAGCAAGATATGATTAATTCGTGGATTTTAATGATTTCTTACAAGGCAGCCGGCTGAGTGGCACGATCAGTTTTCACAACCCCTGTGCTGACCCCTTGCCTGCGGCTTCTGGCTAACGGCTGGCTGAAAATAGCCGGCTGGCGTGTCGTTGCCCCGGAGGTCCCCCGGCCGCCATTTATCTTTATCGGCGCCCCCCATACCAGTAACTGGGATTTCCTGCTGCTCATGGTCGGGATTTTCCACCTGCGCCTGGATGTGCACTGGCTGGGCAAACATACCCTGTTTCCTGTTGGCCTGGGCTGGTTCATGCGCTGGCTTGGCGGGATTCCGGTCAATCGGTCCAGGGCCCACAACATGGTGCCGCGCATGGCGACATTGCTGCGTGATGAACCCGACACCATCCTGTGTATACCCCCGGAAGGCACCCGCAGCCGGGTCTCAACATGGAAAACCGGCTTTTATCATATCGCCGCGCAGGCCGATGTCCCCATTCTGATGGCCGCCATTGATGCCGAAAACCGCGAATTGCGCCTGCTGGGGCAGTTTCACCCCGAAGGGGACGTGGACAGCGACATGGCCAGGATTCGGGAACACTACCGTGGATTGAAAGGCCTGCGGCCCGAAAATGCGACGCCGTTGGAGTAAAGTCAGGCTTGTTGGCCCAGCTGCTTCACTTCCCGGTACCGGAAACAATCCGTGGTATGGTCATTGACCATCCCCGTAGCCTGCATCATGGCGTAGACAATGGTCGGCCCCACGAAACTGAAGCCCCTTTTCTTGAGGTCCTTTGACAGGGCCTCGGCCAGTTCGGTCTTCGCAGGTACCTGTTTTAGGCTCCTGAAGGCATTCTGGACCGGTTTGTGGTCCACGAAGCCCCAAAGGTACTTGTTGAACGTGCCGAATTCTTTCCTGACCTGAAGAAAAGCCCGGGCATTGGTCACCGCGGCATTGAGCTTCAGCCGGTTGCGGATAATGCCTTCATTGTTCATGAGTTTTTCTATTTTTGCCGGCGTGTACCTGGCGACCTTGTTGTAATCGAAGCGGTCAAAGGCCTCGCGAAAGGCGTCACGCTTTTTCAGGATGGTGATCCAGCTCAGCCCGGCCTGCATACCCTCGAGAATCAGGAATTCAAACAACTTCCTGTCGTTGTGCAGGGGAACACCCCACTCCTTGTCATGGTACTGGTGATACAGGGGGTCGTTGCCTGCCCAGGTGCAGCGCTTGATCGCCATGGAATAACTCCTTTTACTCACTTGTTTTTCATGGTTTCAGGAAATCGGGTGAGAATACATTGCGCGTTTGCCCGTGGCCGGCGCGCTTCATGTCGGCTCGATCCGGCGCAAGTGCCGTAAAACGGATAGCCAGGCGCCGGCCAGGCCAAGCCCCCCCGCGAAAACCAGTAATACCAGCAAGTCACTGATACTAAGTCCGGAAAGCGAAAAGTCGCTGTCATACAAGGCCATCAGGCGGGCAAAAGGGCCTGAGAGCAGCAAAAACGCCACGACAGCCAGGACCCCGGCTATCAGGCCGCCCCCGACACCAAACCAGATACCGGTGTAAAGGAAGGGGCGAGACACGTAGGCATCAGTCCCGCCGACCAGTTTAACCACCAGGATTTCATCGCGGCGGTTTTCAATGGCCAGGCGCACGGTATTGCCTATGGCAAGCACCACGCCCAGTGCCAGCAGGCAGGCCAGGCCCAGGGTGAAACGCTGGGCCAGGCCGACAATGCCGTTCAGGCGCTGAATCCACTCCAGGTCCACCTGGGCAGAATCCACGCTTTCCATGGCCTCAAGCCGGCTGGCCAGGGCCTGGACCGAAGATGCGCTGGCCTCGGCAGGTTTCACGATCAGTACGGCCGGCAAGGGATTGTCATCCAGGCCGTCCAGGGCATTGCCAAAACCCGAACTGGCCTGGAATTCTGACAAGGCGGCCTCGGCGGTAATCAGGGTGACTTCATCAACATCCGTCATGGCCCTGATGTCATTGCGGGCAGCTTCCAGCGCCGCAAGCTCCAGGTCATAGGCCATGAAAAGGGAAACATTGCCGGCCTCATCCAGGCTGGTGCTCAACTGACGAAAATTCTGTAGAAACAGCAACAGGCACAGTGGCAAGGCAATTGCGATGCCAATGACAGCCCAGGTCAGCAGGCTGGATGCCGGTTCGGCCAACAGCCGGGACAGGCTGTCGACGGCCACCGACTGGTGTTGCTGAAACCAGGAGGATCCCGGGGCCGTCGATTTCCGGCCCTTGACCGGGGTTTTTGGCGACTCCGGCCTGGCCACCTTCCTGGCGACCTTGCGGTCAGCACCATGCTTTTTGGGTTTAACCATCATGCACCAGCCTGCCCTGATCCAGTCTCAGGACGCGATGTTTTTGCCGGTTGATCAACTCCAGGTCATGGGTGGCAATCAGCACGGTGGTGCCCACCTGGCTGAACAGTTCGAACAGGTTCATGATCTCGCCAGAAAGCTCCGGGTCCAGGTTGCCCGTGGGCTCATCAGCCAGAAGCAGCACCGGCTTGTTGACCACAGCGCGGGCAATACCTACCCGCTGCTGCTCACCGCCGGAAAGCGCAATGGGATTCTGGTTTTCCTTTTTCAGCAGCCCCACCTTGTCCAGGGCCGCCCTGACCCGGCGTGCGGCATCGCGATTGTTGTAACCGGCAACCTGCAAGGGCAACGCGACATTGTCAAAGACATTACGGTCAAACAGCAGCTGGTGATCCTGGAATACCACGCCAACCTGGCGTCGAAAGAAAGGGACCTGGCGGCGTTTCATCCGGTTCAGGTTCTGGGTGTTGACGAAAACCTGGCCGCCGTTGGCCTTTTCCATGAGCATGATGAGTTTGAGCAGGGTGCTTTTGCCGGCCCCGGAGTGGCCGGTCAGAAAGGCAAATTCGCTGTCATCCAGTTCAAAACTGACATTGAGCAGCGCTTCAAAGCCGCCGGGGTAACGCTTGCTGACATTGTCGAACTTGATCATTGCGGCAAGCGGATGGGGTTATTCCTGGTTGCGGGTAAACAGGGCGGCGACGAAATCGCTGGCTTTGAAGGGGCGCAGGTCATCAACTTTCTCACCGATGCCAATGAAACGGATTGGCAGCCCGAACCGGCGGGCAATGGCGAAGATCATGCCGCCCTTGGCTGTGCCATCGAGCTTGGTGAGCGTCAGGCCGGTGATATTGACCGCCTTGCCGAAATGCTCGGCCTGGCTGATGCCGTTTTGCCCGGTCCCGGCATCCAGGACCAGCATGACCTCCTGGGGAATATGCTCATCCAGCTTTTTGAGCACACGGATGACCTTTTCCAGTTCCTGCATCAGGTTGTCCTTGTTATGCAGGCGCCCGGCAGTGTCAGCAATGAGCACATCAATATTGCGGGCACGGGCAGATTCATAGGCATCGTAAACCACCGAGGCGCTGTCAGCGCCTGTCTGCTGGGCAATGACAGGCACATTATTGCGCTCACCCCAGGCCTGGAGCTGTTCGACTGCGGCCGCACGGAAGGTATCCCCGGCAGCCAGCATGACTGATTTGTTTTCATCCTGGAACTTGCGGGCTAGTTTGCCGATGGTGGTGGTTTTGCCGACGCCGTTAACACCCACCATGAGAATGACGAAGGGTTTACCCTTCTCACTGGTGATTTCCAGGGGCTGCTCACAGGGAGCCAGCAAGGACTCAAGCTTGTCTTCAAGAGCCTGGTAAAGGGATTCAGGATCCTTGAGCTGGTTGCGTTTCAGGCTGGCAGTCAGGTCATCGATAATGGCAGTGGTAGCGTCTATGCCAACATCAGCAACCAGCAGCAGGTTTTCCAGGTCTTCCAGGAGATCGGCATCAATGGTTTTTTTGCCGGCAACCAGGGACGCCAGGCCTTCGCCAAAATTGCTTCGGGTTTTTTGCAGACCGGACTTGAGACGGTCAAAAAGGGATTCTTTCGGGGCTTGCTGTGCAGGTTCGTCAGGACGACTTTTGTCTTTACTTTCGTCCTTGTCCTTGCTTTTTTTACCAAATCCGAACATGGGGAATTACTGCCAGTCAGGAGCGTCAATCGAGGCTCGCTATGCTAACAGCACTGCCTCTGCTATGCCACTGGAAATCTGGCACAATAGCGCGGAAACGGGGCCTTTGAGGCCTCACCATGGCTTTCCTGACTCGCTCATTTTGGACCCTATTTTTACATGACCAGTCATTCCAGTAAGGATAAGAGCAGCAACCGCTTTCGCATTATTGGTGGACAGTGGCGCAGCCGAAAACTGTCTTTTCCAGGTCACATTCCGTCACTGCGTCCCACCCCTGACCGGGTACGTGAAACCCTTTTTAACTGGCTGCAGATCAAGCTGCCTGGCGCAAACTGTCTCGACCTTTTTACCGGCAGTGGTTCACTTGCCCTTGAAGCGCTGTCAAGACAGGCCGCTTCCGTGACCGCCATTGACATGTCACCAGATGCTATTTCAACCTTGCGTTCCAATTGCGCGCTTTTGAAATGCGAAAACCTGATCATGGTAAGCGCTGACAGCCTGGACTGGCTGCGCAAGCAGGCAGGCAAAGGCGGTTTCGATATTATTTTTCTGGACCCGCCCTACAGTCTCAAGTTGATACCGCAGTGTCTGTCCCTGATCGATGCCGGTAATTTGGCCAATGAAGGGTGTGTGATTTACATGGAATCGGATGAAGACCTGGCGAATATTATGTTGCCTGCGCACTGGCAGCTGACAAGAAACAAGAAAGCGGGCCAGGTTTTTTATGGTGTATGTGAGAGGGTAATAACAAAGAATAACCTGCTTTATCTTCGAGCAGTTGATACAGCGATGCTTGTCTCCCACCGGTTGGACCACGACAACAAGGTCATCATTACGACTTTTGCGCCGGAAGAGGCTGACCTCCAACTCTTTATAGAAGCTTTCACCAAGTACCAGGAAGAACTCAAGTACCTGCCTGATTTCCAGCTTTACAATGAGCTTGTCGATTTTCGTCCCATCATCAGTATCAACATCACAGCAGCAGAACTGAAGAAGTTTGGCAACATCACCCTGTCATCTGACAATCGCGAGATGACAACACGACTGGCACTGGTCGTGGATTCCAAACCCGCCTTCACTCTGGCAAAGATTTACGAGGCATTCAGAAACCTGGCGCCTGGCTCCAGGAAGCAGGTCAAGGTGTTTCGGGACATGGAAGAAGCAATGGATTGGGTGGTACAGCAACAGGACGATGCCTGATTCTTTCTACTAAAAAACACCTATTCCTTGTAGAAAGTAAATTCGATTTCGATATTGGCACCCAGTGGCAAGGCATTGACTCCTACTGAGGATCGGGCCGGCGGTGGCGTATCCAGGTTATTAAACAGCGCCTCCCAGGCCGCATTGAAGTCCCCGAAACCCGCGAAATCTTTTGCAAACACCCTGGCCATGGCCAGGTGCTCCCAATCCAAGTCAAACTCTTCCATCAACACCTGCAGGTTTTCCAGGATTTTTTCGGTTTCCCTGCCGATCCCGCCCGGCACGAGTTCGCCACTGTCATTATCCAGGGCAATCAGGCCACTGAAATAGTAATGGGGCCCGGCCTTGACGGCCTGGCTGTATTTGAATTTCGGCGGTGTGATTTTCTTTGATATCAGGGCTTGTACCATCAGTCTCTCCTTGCTCTTTCACTTTCAGGTCACCAGGTTATAAAACACGATCAACAGCACCGCGGTCACGCCGAAACGCATCATGATCATCCAGCCCTTGAACCAGTGATTGGCCGTGAGTATCTGCAACTCTTCACGTGAAATGGCCTGGGGTACAAACCAGCCAACAAAAACGGCGGTGAGCAAGCCTGTAATCGGCAGCATGATGTTGCTGGTCAGGTAATCGAAAATATCAAAGAAGGTTTTTTCTACGCCGGCAAAGCCCAGGGGGTAAAACCCGGAAAGCACATTCAGTGACAGCACTGACAGGAAACCCAGCACCCAGATGACCAGCCCGCTGACAATGGCGGCTTTCTTACGGGTCCAGTTATCCTTGCTCGCCAGCCAGGCCACAGGCACTTCCAGCAAGGAGATGGATGATGTAATGGCGGCAACGGCCAGCAGGACAAAAAACAGCGTTCCAAAAAGTACACCGCCGGGCATGTTGCCAAAGGCCAGCGGTACCGTTTCAAACACCAGCCCCGGACCGCCGCCGGCATCAAGGCCATAGGCAAAGACAATGGGAAAGATGGCAAGCCCGGCCAGCAAGGCAACCACTGTGTCGGCCGTAACGATCATGGCTGCCGAGTCCGCAATGGAATCCTTTCTGTTGAGGTAGGAACCATAGGCCATGAGCGTGGTAGCCCCGACACTGACCGAGAAAAAGGCCTGGCCAAAGGCATCTATAATGACATTGGCATCGATGCGCGTGATATCGGGAGTAAACAGGTAAGTGACTGCCCGGGTAAATTCACCGGCAACCGCTGCATACGCCACCATGCCGACCAGGATGGCAAACAGCAGGGGCATCATGTACTTGACGGCTTTTTCCAGGCCACCGGAAATCCCATTGGCGGAAATATAAATGGTAATGGTCATGAATACGCTATGCGCAACAAATACACCAAACCAGTTGGCATTGAAGCCTGCCGAAACAGCAGTGGCTTCTTCCGGGGTGACACCACTGAAAGAGCCCATCAGGTTGATCACGGCATAGTAAAGGGTTTCGCCACCTATCATGCTGTAGAAAGAAAGAATAACGCTGGTAGTGAATATCCCCATGTAACCGATGATCACCCAGAACGGCCAGGCACCGGTTTCATGGATGAGTTTTTTCAGTGATTCAGTGGGGCAGTCCTGGCCTCGCCTGCCGATCATGAACTCGCCGATGACCAGGGGCAGTGCCAGGAAAAACACAGCGGCTATATAGATAAGGACAAAGGCACCACCGCCATTTTCGCCGGTGGTATAAGGGAAACGCCAGATGTTGGCCAGGCCAACGGAGGAGCCGACTGCTGCCAGGACAAAGAGCCAGCGTGACGACCAGTGTTCATGGGTCTGCATGATTAAGCATCCCTGGAATAATCCGGTTTTTGTGATTACTTGTTTGGTCTGTTATCGCCAGCAGCTGGCCGTCACAGCACAGGCGCAACAATACCAGATTGCGAGCTGCAAGTGCCATGTAACACCGCATTAATAGTACCAACAGGGCCACTAGCCCGAAATGATTATTCCTGCTGCCATGATGTATAATCGCGCCCTCGTCAAAACGTGAGTCAGCACATGAAAACCGTCGTCTATCCCGGCACCTTCAATCCCATCACCAATGGTCACACCGACCTGGTTGAACGTGCATCCACCATCTTTGACAAGGTGATTGTGGCCGTGGGTACCAGCAAGCTGAAAGCCACCAGTGCCACACTGGATCGCCGTGTTGAAGTGACCCGGGAAGTCCTGGGGCATGTGGACAATGTGGAAGTGGTCGGCTTCGAAGGCCTGCTGACGGATTTCGTCAAGACCCAGGATGCCAACCTGATCCTGCGCGGACTGCGCACTGTGGCCGACTTTGAATACGAATTCCAGCTGGTGGGTATGAACCGCATCCTGGCACCGGATATTGAGACCGTGTTCCTGGCACCTGCCGAACAGTATTCCTATATCTCTTCCACACTGGTTCGCGAAATAGCCGCTTATGGTGGCGACATTTCCGAATTCGTCTCACCGGTGGTCGTCAAGGCAATGCAGGAGTTTATCTGATGGCGTTGATGATCACGGACGAATGCATCAACTGTGATGTCTGTGAACCCGAGTGTCCCAACGATGCCATTTCCATGGGGCCCATGATTTACGTCATTGATCCGAAACGCTGCACCGAATGTGTCGGCCATTTCGAAACATCACAATGCGTGGAAGTCTGTCCGGTTGACTGCATCCCCCTGGACCCTGAACACGAGGAGTCACAGGAAGAGCTGCTTGCCAAGTACCATCAACTTACCGGCAAGTAAGCCTCGTCATCATTGCCCGTTCTTCTTGTTACTTATATTAACTGCCCAAGGACGGGTATTACCTGCCAAAGGACGGGTCGCATTCGTAGGGATAGATAAACTCGCCTGGTTCCTTGCGCCATGACATGAGGCGCGCAGCCTTGCCGGCAAAAACAGCCCGATCCTCATAGACCTGGAGCAACCACAGGATGTTGCCATCTTCACTGACCTTGAAGCGTTCGGTCATGTGGATGTCTTCGCTGTGGTTGAAGCCATTGTTCATGAAGGTCCCTTCCTGCAGATGCGTGGTATCAACAACCAGCTCGTCACCTTCCCAGTGACCAATGGAGTGACCGTTCTTGGTATGGGGATGGTCCGGGCCCGGATGCTCCCTACCGTCCAGGAAAATAATCCGACGCATATCGAAATATTCCATGCGGAAAACGATGAGATCCCTGCCCTGGTCAATTTCCATGGGAAAAGGTGCCTGCATGTAAAAAGCGGAAGTCGGTGCCTGGCAACTGTATTCGGCCGTGAACTCGTAGTCGAAATCGTAATTGCGGATTTCCTCCAGCGCCGCCTCGGAAAGCTGCAGGCCACCATAATCGCCTTCGGCCAGCTCGCCACCACCGGCGTCATCGATAAACACGGCATCATCTGGCAGCTTTTGAAATAGCGCGGAACTCTCCGGATCCTGCCCAAAGCTTACTGTCCAGAAGCCGCTGATATCAGGAACTTCTTCATTTTCCGTTACCTCGGCCATTACCGCGGTGCCAGTCTCGGCCACCTCTGTCACGCCGGCCTCCTGCTCGGATGGCGAGCATGCCTGTAACAATAACGAGAGCAGCAACAGGAACAGTGGTGCCAGGCTATTACGATTCATTCTTGTCATGACTTTCCCCGATGGCTGGTTGGATGCTGTTGGAAGTTGTTGATAGGTGGTCAATCCTGGTCGAGATTGATGCCACGTTGGGTGGCCAGTACGAAACCATCGGCAAAAGTGACTTCCCGAATACGCATGTAATGTTCCTCGGACCTGGCCGGCCAGCCTGTCACGGTGACTTCCTGTCCTGGCTTGAGGGAGTCCCTGTTCCAGCCGCGCCTGCGCAGCAGGCTGGGAGAATTGGTTTCTGCACGCCAGGCGACCTTTTCCCCGTCTTCATTGGTCACGGTAAATTCCAGCACACCATGCGGATTGGCAAAGCGGAAACGATCAACCACACCGGTCACCTGGACTTCACCGTCCGGCAAAAAATGTACAGCAAAGGAATGGTGGGCAAAAAGTGCACCCGGTTGCCAAAACAGGCAAACGGCAAAAATGGCTCCAAGAGCCCTGGTAGAAATTTTCATCGAGCTTCCCCCCGCGATGAATGGTGAAGACTCCAGGGTATCCATAAAGTCTTCAAAAAGGACTTTGATTCTAGCGCTGGCATTTACCGCAGTAAACTGTGGAACGCTGTCCCAGCCGGATTTCTTTCAGGACACTACCGCAGACCTGGCATGGCATTCCCTTGCGGCCATAGACCGCCAGTGATTGCCGAAAGTAACCCGGAGCACCATCACTGCCCAGGAAATCACGCAGTGTCGTGCCGCCCACCTGGATCGCCTCGTCCAGGATTTCCTTGATAATCGGTACCAGCCTGGCATAACGCAGCGATGAAATTCTGCCGGCCTCTGCCGTGGGCCTGATACCGGCCCTGAACAACGCCTCGTTGGCATAGATATTACCCACACCTACCACCACGTGGCTGTCCATGATGAAACTTTTGATCGGTGCCTTGCGTTTACGGGACAGGGCGAACAGGTAATCACTGGTGAAATCGTTCGACAGGGGCTCCGGGCCCAGCTTGCACAAAAGCGGATGTTCAGCGCAGTCGCCGGTAATCCAGTGCATGCTGCCAAACTTGCGTGGGTCACGAAACCGGAGCACCTTGTCGTCGGCAAAAGCAATATCCACATGATCATGTTTCAGCGCAGGCTCTCCTGCCTTGACGATGCGCAGGCTGCCAGACATGCCCAGGTGGATCATCAGGGTACCGGCCGCCGTCCCAAGCAGCAGGTACTTGGCCCGCCGGTCCACCGAATCGACTGTCTGCCCTTTCAGGAAACGGGGCAGCCCTGCCGGAACAGGCCAGCGCAATTGATGTTCACGCACCGTGGCTTTGACGATTTCCTGGTCAATGATGTGGGGAGCGATGCCACGACGGGTCGTTTCAACTTCAGGTAATTCTGGCATTCAGGCCCCTTTGGCTTTCCAGTTATAATGCAGCCCTTTTCAATATGGGCCCTTCTGGAGCAAGACATGATTCTCGGTGTGGATACGGGTGGTACGTTCACCGACTTCGTTTTGCTCACTGCGGCATCAGCCGATGACGCAAGCGGGCCGGTGAACCTGAAAACCCACAAGGTACTGTCAACACCGGATGCGCCGGAGCGGGCAATTCTACAGGGCATCACGGAAATGGGTCTAGCCGGGGCGGTGCACGACGGCCAGGTGAAAATCATTCATGGCAGTACCGTGGCTACCAACGCGGCCCTGGAAGGCAAAGGGGTGCGAACCGCCTTTATCACCAATACCGGCTTTCGGGATCTGCTGACGATCGGCAGGCAAACCCGCCCCGCCCTTTACCAGCTGGAAAGCCCGCCCATTACACCACCGGTGCCCCGGTCACTTTGCCTGGAAGTTGATGGTCGCGTTGACAGCCTGGGCAATGAACTACAGCCGCTGAGTACCGGGAGCCTGGAAAGCCTGCTGCAAGAGGTTGAAGAACAGGACCCGGAAGCTGTCGCCATCTCCCTGCTGTTTTCTTTCCTGGCCCCTGGCCATGAAGAACAGGTGGCCAGTTATCTTGAAGAACACCTCGCCGGGTCTCCTTTCATCACCCGGTCCAGCGAGGTGCTGCCAGAGTACCGGGAATATGAGCGCGGTATCGCCACCTGGTTGAACGCCTCCCTTGGTCCGCTAGTAAGTAACTACTTGCTACGGCTACAGGACTCTATATCGCAGGCCCACCTTTCTGTCATGCAGTCTTCGGGGGGCACGATTGATGCCAGCCAGGCAGCCAGGAAATCCGTCAACCTGCTGCTTTCCGGGCCGGCCGGCGGACTGGCCGCAGCCGGCTTCCTGGCCAGGCTGACCGGCCAGCACAAGCTCATGACCTTTGATATGGGGGGCACGTCCACTGATGTTGCCCTGATTGACGGCGACATTGGCCTGACAACCGAGGGCCGCATTGGCGATTATCCCGTGGCGGTTCCCATGGTCGATATGCACACTATTGGTGCAGGCGGCGGGTCAATCGCCTATGTTGATGCCGGCAACCTGCTGCAGGTGGGCCCACAATCGGCAGGTGCCAGCCCGGGACCCGCCTGTTATGGCGCCGGTGGTACCCAACCCACGGTGACAGATGCCAACCTGATCCTGGGCCGCCTGCAGGCAGATGCCTTTCTCGGCGGCAGCATGAGCCTGGATGAAAAGGCCGCCAGGGCAGCCATTGCGCCGCTTGCGCAGGCCCTGGGGCTGGACCAGGAAACCGCGGCGGCAGGCATTATCCAGGTGGCCAATGAGCATATGGCACGCGCCCTGCGGGTTATTTCCGTGGCCAGGGGCCATGACCCGGCTGCCTTCAGGCTGTGCTGTTTTGGCGGGGCCGGCGGGCTGCATATCTGCGCCCTGGCCGATGCCATGGGCATGACAGAAGCCATGGTACCCATCCATGGCGGGGTGCTGTCAGCCATGGGCATGTTCCTTGCACCGGTAGAAAGGCAGCTGTCGGTGACACACCAGGGTTTGTTGTCAGCACTGGACCCGGACGTGATAAACAACAGCTTCAGGGAGCTCGAATCCCGCGGTATACAGGAGCTGGAAGCCGAAGGTGTGTCCCGTGACGCCATCAGCACACATTGCAGCGCCGACCTGCGTTATGCCGGCCAATCGGCAAGCCTGACCATTGACTGGTCCTCGCCGGATGAGACCGAACAACGTTTTCATGGCCGTCATGAACAGCGGTATGGCCACAGGCTGCCCATGCCTGTTGAACTGGTCAACTTGCGGGTCAGTGTTCGTGAACAGCAGGAATCGCCTGTTTTTCCGCCGGTTTCAGCCACCCCTGCGGCGGAAATCCGGGAAAAAACCATGCATGGCGTGGAAGGCCCTGTTTCCCTGGTTCCCCGGTCCTCGCTGGGCAGTGGAGACAGTATTACCGGGCCGGCGCTGATCGTGGAGAACAATGCCACCACCTGGCTGGCGCCCGGGTGGCATGCCAGGTGTGATGATTTTGGCAACCTCATGCTGGAAAAGTTGTCTTAACAGTTAACACCAATGTCCCTGGTTTTTGCGGATCTATCCACGTATTTACAGGAATTTTTACCCTGTCCTGCGGGTCTGTTTACCAGCCAATATGGCGCCGGAGTGTTCAGTGCAGATTCAGCATGAAAATGCCAGTATCTGGCCTCAAGTAGCCTGGGGAAAATTTTCCTAAAACGGTTGACCTGATGGCGTTGAAGGCGGAGGATAGTTGATTCGAATTCTGTTCCTGGCCTTCATTTCCGCGCTTTCCAGCCAACCCGGCTGCCACTTGCAGACGGTAATTCCGGTGGCCAACCGGTGATGGTGGTGATGAGGAGTAAGGAGATAAAGACGATGTTGCTAAAGCACGATTCAATTTCAACACATGAGCTCAGGCCAACAGCGCTGTCCGTAATCAAGAGGACCAGTGCCCACCTGTTACTTGGGTTTAGCGTCGTGGTTCTGGCGGCCTGCCAGAGCAGCCAATCTTCCTCCAGCAGCAGTATGCCCAGTATGCCGAGCTCTTCGTCATCCAGCTCACCCAGTACGCCGAGCATGCCAAGTCCGTCCTCGTCATCTTCAAGCTCGTCATCTTCCAGTTCGTCGTCCTCCAGTTCGTCGAGCTCATCAAGCATGCCCACGGCCAGTTCATCCAGCAGCTCGAGCAGTAGCTCAAGTTCAAGCAGCAGTTCCTCGTCGAGCAGCAGCTCAAGCCAGTCACAGTCCAGCCAGCAGCAAGGTGGCCAGACGGCTTCCAGCAGCGGCGGCTTTGAATCATTTCCCCAGTCAGGTGACCAGGGCCAGTCGCAGTCACAGACCAGTGGTGATACCGGTTTTGAAACTGCCGGCAATACAGGCTCAGAAAGCAGTAATGGCGACAGTTCTCAAAATGGCAGCCAGTCCGGCAACCAGAATGCCGGGGCCGATAGTGGCGGCTTTGAAACCGCAGGCACAGGCTCAAGCAGTGGTGCTACTGACAGTAGCGCGTCCGGCGCTCAGAGCGGCAGTAGCCAGGGCAGCGGCGATGACCCGTTTGCCGACCTTTCTGATGGCCGTGGCCAGGTCATGACAGCCGCCGAAAGGCGTGCAGCCCTGGATGCCAGGCTCAACGAAGGCTTTGCAGAATTTGACGGCATGATTCTCGGAGAAAGGGAACGTGTCCAGGCCCAGGCTGACGAGGCCGGCAGTGATGTCATGTCCGGCACCGGCAGCGGCTCGGGCAATGGCGAGGCTCCTGGCCAGTCAGGTGGTCCGCTGATTATTGCGTCAGGCCCGCAGGGCTCAACAGGCGGCGGTATTATTGTCCCGACCGCTGATGGGCGCCAGGGTGATTTTGGCAACCCGCAAAACGAAGCGCAGTACCCCGTGCCGGATGACATTCCAAGCGCGAATAATGACGACGTGGTTGCCAGGCAGTTACGGGAAGCCGCCATGAGCGAACCCGATCCGGAGTTGCGGGAAAAACTCTGGGATGAATATCGCGCTTACACGGGGCTGGGTCAGTAATTCCGGCTATCCGGCCCGGCCAGGTGCGTTCAACACTCAAGCCTGGCTACCGATGTTGATAAGTAGGGCGTATAACCCAATATAAATAATTACCCGTATATAAGTGTCAAAAGGGAAAAGCGGCAGGAAAATTGCATTACGCATGGGATGTAGCCGCAAATTAACTGGTTTTTATTTTCCGGATCTCAACAGATAACAGAGGATTGGAAAAAAGGCATTTGATTATGTACAGACTGTATCAATCTTTGCTCGCAGCAACACTGATGGCCGCTATTTCCGGCTGTGCAACCCAGACCGTGAAAAGCACCACCTTCACGCCCATCGTGGTGGACGAGACCCCCGTGGTCGAAGAAACCCTGCTGGATATCGGTATCGATATCTTTGAGCCGGGCCTAGACGACATGCCGCGCAACCGGGAAGAACTGACATTTTCCGATGTTCGTATGGCAGAGACCTATTTCACTTCCTACCAGCTGGCCCAGGCATTACAGAACAGTGGTAACTGGGGTGTTGTGAGGGTTATTCCCGACAACCTGGAAAGCTCTGACCTGGCCATTACCGGCACCATCCTGCAATCCGATGGTGAGACCATGCGCCTGCAGGTGCACGTAGAAGATTCCACAGGCAAGACCTGGATCGACAAGGAATACGAGGAAGTCGTCAGCAAGTACAGTTACGACCCGCGTATGCGCCGCAGTGAAGATGCCTTCCAGGGTCTGTTCAACAAGATCGCCAATGACCTGCTGCAGTACAAGCAGCGCAATGTGAGCGACCAGGAAGCCCTCAATATCAGGACGGTCTCGCAAATCCAGTTTGCCCGTGATTTTGCACCCCAGGTTTTCGATGACTACATCGAGGAAAACCGCAATGGCATACTTGAAGTCAAACGCCTGCCCGCGGAAAACGATCCCATCATGAATCGCATTGCGGACATTCGCGAAAGGGACTACCTGTACGTGGATGCCCTGCAGGATTATTACTCCAACTTCGTGCGCCAGATGGAAGACCCTTATACCGAATTCCGCCGCATGAGCTATGACGAAGTCATGAAGATGGATCGCCTTGCCGCCGACTCCCGCCGCAACATGATCATGGGTGTTGCCGCCATCATCGGCGGTCTTGCCGCAACCCAGAGCAACAACGCGGCCGCCTATTATTCTTCTCCGGTGATCCTTGCCAGTGGTGGCTGGCTGATCAAGGAAGCCTTTGACAAGGGCGATGAACGCCAACTGCATATCGAGGCACTGGCAGAACTTGGTAATTCACTTGAGATGGAGATTGCTCCACAAACCATCGAGCTGGAGGAGCGCACCATAACGCTGTCCGGTTCCGTGGAAGCACAGTATGAACAGTGGCGCGAACTCCTGGCTGATATCTATGCCAGTGAAACCGGGGAGGCGACAAGCTCGGAATTGTAGGATTGGAAAAGCCTGAGGCTATTTCACTCATTCCGGGCAGCAAGCCATGGCTGATTCAGATTTTGACAAGATCACACCCGCGGACCTCGACCTGGGAGGTACCAAGCCTCCACCTGATGCACACAAGGAGCCGGAAAGCACTGCCCTTGGTGTCGAGGAAGTCAAACGTAGCGACGAGGAAAAGAAACGCCAGACCCGTGTCCTGACCGGTATCTTCTTCCTGCTGCTATTCCTTGTCGGCGGTGTGATCTTCATCCTGCCGCGCTTTGTCTCGCCGCCGGATGCGGCAAGCACCAGGGTCGTGGTCGTGGACACACAATCCGATACTGCCGCCCCCGCCAACCAGGTCTCGCCTTTTGAAGAGGCACAAAAACTTCGCCAGCGTGAAACTGCCCAGAACATCCTGGCTGAATTACTCGACTTGCAGGAATCACTTGAAGACAAGGAAGCCCAGACGTGGGCCACCGAGGATTTCGAACAGGTTTTTGAACTGGCAGCACAGGGCGATACAGCCTACCGCGAACAGAACTTCATCGAAGCCAGCACACGTTACCAGGAAGGCCTGAATATCCTGCAGGCGCTTGATGCCGACCTGCCCAATGTCTTTTCCGAATACCTGGCAGCTGGTGAACAGGCCATCCTCGACGGCAACCCGACACTGGCAGAAGAGTCATTCAATATTGCCGTGCTGATCAATCCGGACAGCGACGAGGCGATTACCGGCTATGACCGTTCCCAGATCCTGGCTGATGTGCTTGGCATTATTGCCCAGGGTGAAGCCCTGCACGAGACAGGCGAATTTGAACAGGCCCGTGATTACTACCGCCAGGCCCTGAACCGCGACCCCGACCACCAGGGGGCAGCCACGCTGCTTGAGCAGGTCAACCAGGACATCCTGGACAGGGATTTTTCCGCAGCCATGTCGCGGGGCTTTGCCGCACTGGGCAATGACAATCCCGGCCAGGCAGAAACCGCCTTCAGGGAAGCCCTGGCATTAAAACCCCAGTCACCGGAAGCCAACGCCGCCCTGGAACAAACCGTCAGCCAAATGACGCTCAGTGCCATCAACGTTCACCTTGATGCGGCCGGGGAGTCTGTCTCACAGGAACAATGGCAACAGGCACTGAATGAATACGATGCTGCCCTAGAAATTGACCCCAACCTGGCCTCGGCCCGGGAGCAGCGCAGCGATGCCAACAGTCGCAACAATCTCGACAACTACCTGGAAACCGTGAACCAGGATCCCTTGCGACTGGCTGAGAATTCGGTTTACCAGCAGGCTGTCGGCATCTACAACGAGGCC
>Ga0181592_10002003_pt1 | contig 16742 bp, 5 predicted proteins | sample 071ome_20_FD_133755 | JGI IMG/M metagenome (GOLD analysis project Ga0181592, IMG submission 133755) | Coastal salt marsh microbial communities from the Groves Creek Marsh, Skidaway Island, Georgia - 071412BT metaG (megahit assembly) | ecosystem: Environmental > Aquatic > Marine > Intertidal zone...
GATCGATTGATACTTAGTTACTTTATAGCAGCACTGTGTAGGTAAAACGCATTTTACGTATTACTCAAGTGGTACCTAGTGTACTGACCACTACTCTCTAATAGTTTGCTAGACCGTAGTGGAGCTTCGACGCGTCGCTCGTCTTCGCATTCCACTCGCCAATTCGGCTTTGCGCAATCGAATCGCTTTCGGAGTCACTTCAATCAACTCGTCCTCCCCGACGTAACCGATCGCTTCCTCTAAGTTTATGCGCTTTGCCGGCGTTAAACGAATGGTTTCGTCAACGCCTGAAGCGCGAATATTCGTAAGCTTCTTCGTCTTGGTCGGGTTCACCTCCAAGTCGTTGTCTCGGCTGTGCTCGCCGATAATCATGCCTTCGTACACCTCTTCTTGCGGACCAATAAAGAGGACTCCGCGTGGCTCCAAAGCACCGAGTGCGTACGTCGTCGCCACGCCACTCGTCGTGCAGATGAGCATTCCTTTTCGAACCTTATCCATTTGCCCTCGCGTCGGTCCGTAGGAATGAAAGGCGCGTTGTAAAAATCCCGTGCCTCGCGTCAAGTTGATAAACTCCTGACGGAACCCAATCAATCCTCGCGACGGCGCGAGAAAGGTCAAACGCGTTCGCCCTCCTTCTCCCGCATCTGGTTGCATATCAGTCATCTCCCCTTTTCTTTGCGTTATCGCCTCAATGATACCACCGACGTCCGCCTCGTCCGCCTCAACGATGACCTCTTCGATGGGTTCAGTCTTTCTCCCCGTCGCCTCATCGACGCCGTAAATGACCGCCGGCGGCGATACCGACAGTTCAAATCCTTCGCGACGCATCGTCTCTATCAAAACGCCTAAATGAAGCTCACCGCGTCCTTGAACGTCGAGACCTTTTCCGTCGGGCGCGATTTCGACGCGAAGCGCAACATCTGTCTCGGCTTCCGCCTTTAATCGCTCTTCGATTTGTCTCTCCGTCAATTGCTTACCCTCCTTGCCGGCGAGACTGGAATCGTTGACGGAAAAACTCATGCGCAAAGTCGGCGGATCTATCGGCGTCGAGTGCAGTGGTTCCGTAACGTCGACGTCGCACAGCGTGTCAGTCACTGTGGCGTCCATGACGCCAGAGATTGTGACAATGTCGCCGCTCGCCGCGCGCTCTATTTCGTTGCGCTTCAAATTGGTCGACGTGAAAATTTTCTGCACGCGAAAAGACTCTCGAACGCCGCCGGTTCCGATGCGTAGCGCTTGTAGACGATCACCCACTTTACACGAACCATCCACCACTCTCCCGGTGACGATTCGACCGAGAAACGGATCTCTATCAATCATGGATACGAGCATTCGAAACGGCGCGTCGCCGCGCCCGCTCGGTGGCGGTATGTGATCGACGATGAGCTTGAGTATGGGCTCTATCGATCCAGTACCTGTCGCAATTTGCTCTCGCGCTTCCGCCAACGACGTGCTCGCGACGCCCGCTCGAGCCGACGCGTAGCAGACTGGGAAATCCAACTGTTCGTCGTTCGCGCCGAGCGAGGCGACCAAATCGAAAATGTTTGTCTCCACCGCGTCGCATCCCGCTTGGTTCACCCCGTCTCGATCCACTTTATTCAAAACGACGACGGGTTTCAACCCTTTTTGTAAAGCCTTTCTCAGCACGAATTTTGTCTGCGCCATCGGCCCTTCCGACGCGTCGACGAGCACCAACACGCCGTCCACCATGTCCAACGCTCTTTCCACTTCGCCGCCAAAGTCTGCGTGCCCGGGAGTATCGACCGCGTTGACGACGTACCCACCGTACGCGAAACTCGTATACTTGGCCTGAATCGTAATCCCTCGCTCCTTTTCGAGCGACCTGGAGTCCATCGCGCGTTCCGGCGACGTCGACGAAGACGAAGACGATGCGGCTTCGTGATTCATCAGTTTATCCATGAGCGTCGTCTTCCCGTGGTCCACGTGCGCGATGACCGCGACGTTTCGCCGCCTCGCGTTCGAACCCGCCGCGGCGTCGGACGAGAACGAACGACGTCCCATCGCCCGCGAGACGACCATCGCGGCGACGCGCACCGCGGGGAGCGCGCGAACCGCCGCCATCGCCGTCACTCACTCGCGCGTGGAAAAGTGAAGTCGTCACTTTTTGGTTCGCGTCCATGTACGTCGACGAACACCCGACGGCGGGAGGAGGACGATGCGCGCGAGCGAGCGAGGAGTACGCCGCCGGGGACGTCGTCGTGCGAGACGTGGCGATCGATTTCGAGCGCGTCGTCACGGGCGTGGAGCGTTGGAGTTGTCAGGCGTGTGGACGCTTTTTGGAACACATTTGTCTCGCGCTGCCGAGCGCTGGCGACGACGACGCGAAGAGGGTTAAATCGGCGCTGGTGGACACGCGGGAGCAAGACTGCGCTCTTCCAGACCGCGTCGTCGTCCGTGGGTACGGTGGTGAGGAGTTGGCGTCGTGCGCGTCTCGACAGGCGTGCGCGTGGAGACGTCGGACCGACGCTGGCGCAGAGGCGACGGCTGGGTGCACGTTTGGAGAGCGCGGCGTTGATTTCTCAGCTTTCGAGACGAAACGGTCGTCGAAGGACGAGGATGACGATGAAGTTGAATATTACGAGCGCGTCGAGGCGTTGGCGGCTCGACTCTACGCGGCGCAGTTGCTCGACGGGGACGGCGAAAAGAGCCGAGCGGTGAAAGAAAAACACGCCGACGCGAAGAGCTTGGAGGATGCGTTTGTTAAACGCGCCGACAGCGCCGTCTCGGCGCTGCGAAAGATTATCGGTGCCGTCGATGCGCCTCGCACTGCGAAACCGACCGTTGAAGGTTGGCTCTCGGTCGTTTCCGCCGTCGTGCTGAATTCAGTCACGGTTAAAATTCCAAATCCGATGTTGCGCTACATCGCCTGTTTGGACGCGGAAAGCGAAGACGTGCGAAATTCTGCGATGCGAACCCTGCGACCTGCGATTTCGCAAATGCTGGAAAATGCTGGAGACAACTCTTCGAGCTCTGAGGAGGAGGAGGAGGAGGACGACGACGACGATGCGTACGACGGCGACGAACGCATCGAATTCGACTGGGGCGACGGCCTCAACTTTACGAGCGATTTATTTCCTTCGAGCGAAGGCATCGCTCTGCTCGGAGCGTGCTCGGCGATAAATCACTCGTGCGAACCCAATTGCGAAGTCGGTTTCATCGATTCCACCGATGTCATCATCATCGCCACGCGCGATATCGACGAAAATGAAGAACTTACAATCGCGTACGTGCCCGAAGAGTTGCCAGTGGACGAACGTCGGGAAGAGCTCTCAACGCGATACGGGTTCGAGTGTCACTGCGCCAAGTGCGAGCGCGAATTGGCAAAAAAGGCGAAACGAACGTGCGCGTGATCGTGTAATGAATAGTGAAATCTTGTCCTAACGCTCTGTTCGACTCGAGCGCGGTACAAAAATGAAAAACTCGCGACAACCGAGAGCAGGGTGCTCAAAATTCAAGCTGACAGCTGTCTGGAGTGAATGAATGAATGAACGAACCTCAGTACCCGTCGTCGCTCTCGTCGTCGCTGTCGATAGCGCGAAACGATATGGATGGCGCGAGAGATGCAGCGTCGGATGCGGCCAAACGGGTGGCGCAGCACACGATGGATGCCGCCGTTAGCGCGCTCGCGTTGTGTCCACGAACGTTAATCTTGTTGGATGCGTTTCACCCGGTCGGTTCGCACGAGCGCGCCGAGTTCATCTCTCGCCTGATGGCTCTGGCGGCGTTGCACTACGCGCAACACATGGCGAGTCATCGCGCCTGGCGCTCGAGCGCGCGGGCGTGGACAAAGATGATGGATGGAGACTCGAGAGGAACGCTGGCGGCCATCGCGGGTGCGTGCGCGTGGGCCGGGTTCGGCGCCGAACCGCTGAGGTTGTCGAGAAGGACGTACCGGGCGCTGTTGGGACGGGAATTGGCGACGCGAATCGGAAACGACGCGATAGAACGCGTAATGGATGAGAAATCGCTCGCGTCGTTGGCGGTGGTGAATCCGGCGAACGGGCAGGCAACCGGAGCGGACCCGCTCGCGGCGAGCGTCGCGGCTCCGACTTTCGCCCGCATGGCTTTAGACGCGGCTGCGAACGGAGTCGAGGCGTTCGTTGATTTGATTTATCACGGGCACTGTTTGTTCCAAAGCAACCCTTGGACCGCACCTGCTCTCTTCGGCTGCGCCGTGTACGGACAAATCATGTCTTCGTCGCGAATGTTTGACGACGACGAAGCGAAAAAGGAGGCGCACCGCGCAGAGACAGCTTCAAACCGGCTTCGTGAGTTATTGATACACGCGAATGCGAATGGCGAGGCGATCGCGCTGGCGAATGGCTGCAAAGTTGAGGCAGAAGAGGCGATGGCAACGCTTGAGGCTGGGCAAGAGTTTGTGTACAGAAGACAGGTTCTCAACGCGAGGTCTCGCTTCCCCGCAGATATTTATGCGGCGGTGGCGAACTTCTTGCCCATGGTGGCTATTCTACCGAAGCTCACCCGCGGTGAGCCCGTGTCTGCCTGGAACGTGCAGATTGCGATGACGGCGTTCAACGGTATCCGCTCCGCCTTGGGCATACTTGCCGAAAATGTTACGACTCTGAGAACGGCTGAGATGCACGCGGCGCACGTCTCGAATCTTTACGAGTCTTTAGACGCTCTTCACTGGCAAGGAGGTGAAAGCGCGATGGAAGCAATCACGTCGCGCAGTATAGCGTTGAGCGTCCCCGAAGACGACATGTCTCTTGTAGAAGTCGAAGGACTCGTTTTGATGGGTCACGACGGCATGGCAGTCATACGTAATCTCGACCTCGTCCTTTGTCGGGGAGACTCGCTCGCCATTGTCGGTCCTCCGCAATGTGGGAAAACGGTGCTGGTTAAGGCGCTTATCGGGTTGTGGACTAAAGGCAGTGGGAGCGCGCGCGTCGTTGACCGACGATCCATTTGCGTATTGTCCAGACGACCGTATGTTCCGATGGGTACTCTCCTAGACGTATGCACTTATCCTTTGCCTGCTTCCGATGTTGGAAGTGAAACGAGAAGCGTCATCTCCAAGGTGATGGTGGAGTTAGGTTTATCCAAGTACATAGAATATCTCGACACCATCTCACCTTGGACGGATCTCATGAGTCTCAGTGAACAGCAACGTTTCGCCGTTTGCCGGGCGGTGGTGAGCAAGGCGGAGCTCTGCATCCTCGATGATGCGACGTCCGCCATGGACCCGAAAGATAGAGCAATCGCATACAGAGTACTGAAGGAACACGTTGGAGGTATTTTGAGTCTCGGTGATGAAATCTCACTGCCGCGACTTCACGAGCGCACGATCAGAATACACGCAAACGGCTCGTGGAGTGATTTCACCCACGAGGAGACGGCGCCGCCGAAGGTCGAGTCCCAGCGCGAAGAGCAAGTTTTGCAGCCTAGGTCCGTGATGGAGCAACAACGCACCACGGATAATTCCGAGCCTAAAAGTTTTAGTCCGCTTCAAATGGATGCGACCAGGCGCGAGAATCAGTTTTTGCGACGTCAAAAGAAGAATGTGGCTCGCGCGCTCGGAGTCAAGCCTGAAAAATTGGGAGTGGTTCCCACGCCGACAAAGACGGAGAAAAAGTCGCCACGAAGTTCACCATCCACGCGTTCGCTGTCGTTTGATCCTCTCGCGTAGATGTTATTTAGGTTAACTAACTCTGTTTCTAAATCATCATGTACAATTTACTTTTAAACAAATGCGAAACCTTCTGAGCCATTCTCAATGGCGAAGGTTAAGCGTTCTCTAAGGATAACCTTTGAACTATACTCTGGTAGATCAAGCTGGTTGAAGCACGTGTGTGCTGTTGGGAGTTTTGAGTCTTCCGCCTGCACGCGATGTATTTGGAACTTTTGAGGTCCCTGCATCCCTTGCAGAGCGGCGAAGCCGTCGAGTGGAACCTTTGACGTGCCGGTTGAAAACATCAGCAGGCGCGCGAGATTTTCCTTTGACAGCTCTCGCAAAACTTCCCAAAACCACTGAATTTGTTTGGAACCGACGCCGTAACCGCCGTGATAATCGGTATTGGCGCGCAAGTCTTCGATGTCGATGTCTGGGGTACCGCTGATCAACAACTCCAACTCGGCGGCGTTCAGTATTGATATCAGGTCTCGAGGAATAACTTCTTCAAATCCGTTGACGAAGGCGGAGATTTGTTCCTTGACTGCATTTGTCATGCGGTGAGCTGTGACGAGGTTGACATATTCCAGCTTGTTCTCATCCGTCACCGTCATGTTTCGACCATTTTCGACCAAGTCGTGTACTTGCGTTTCTCCAAAAAAGTTTGTCGTTTCGCTAAAAGTGTACTCGACGACGCCGTCAATGGAATTCTCTAAAAGCCACTTCAAGCCTTTGTAGTAATCAGGATCCACGCCCTCCATGTCTTCATAAGTCAGAGGCATGCCCAAAATGTGTTTGTATATCGGGCGAGTGAAGTACGCATTCAACAAGACTTCGTCGAATAGTGCCTTGCCAACAAGTCTTCCCACAAATCTAAAGTAGCTGAGATGCTCTGGGTTGATGACGCTGTTCGGGTTGGGCTGATAGCATCCTTCATGCGAAAGCTCGAACAAGGCGATGTTCGGGTTGAAAATCTCACGCGCCAAAATTGTAAACCACTCTTTCGTGAGGCCTCCGCCATCCATACCCTCCTCATCCTTGAAGACGACTGTCAGCTTGCTGTGAAGCTCGTCGCCGCTTCGGTTGCGTAGCTGGTTATAAGAATCTTGGAGAATATACTCGCGCCTGATGAGTAGCTGTCTGTTCGGAACCCGCGGCGCTCGGTCGCGTAACTTCCTGATTTGCTGACGCAAATGGTTTCTCTTCACATCAAAGTCGAGCAATCTTGGATTCTGCAGCAGTAGCTTGAGCGAACTAGAAAGCAACTGCGGCGTACTTCTGAGCATGTTGTTGAGGACATCTCGATGATTTTCGACAAATCGCCATACTTCGCCCAGTACAGCAGCCATCTCAGATTCTTCACCTCCTGCTGCCGCTAGAACAGTGAACATCTGACTCGATGTACGCTGGAGCGCGCCGCTAGACATGCCCGGAGCGGGTGACAGCGCGCGGAATAGAGACGAGCCGTGCGATGGAAGCACTCCAATACCTGACTGTCTTCTGCTCCTGGAAATGGTCGGTTCTATCAACGGGAACAGTTCCGAAGCGATCAACATGTAAGCGTTGATGCCATCATACAGGTAGGTTTGCGTCGAAGCTCGATCGAACAAAACGGTTTCGCCTTCCGCGTCGTTCGAGTCGCTCCGTTCGTCTCGAATAAGCACGGCGTGCTCGCCGAGCATTTCCCACATAGGTCGAAGAGCTTTTGCGTATCGAACGAGGTTCTCGGCATAATCGGTATCTGTTTTGATACAAGCGCCAACCGCCAGTGATTTGCGCCCGAGGTCGCGCAAATGCATCAAAAGCTTCACAAAGCACGTGGTGAGTCGATTGAATCTTGGCATCTCATCCACGACGGTGTTCTTCGCGCGAAGGATCACGTCTTTGGAGGTCTCAGTGAGACCGCTCTCGCCCCGGGACGCCTTAGCGGCTTGGACCATGTTGTTTGCACAACTCACTGCTTTGTGCTGCAAATCCTCAAGAACGCATGGAATTGCTGTGAATGAGGCTTCACAAATTCTCGTGAAAACTTTGATAAACTTGTCATACGCCGCCGTCGATAAGTACGGTTCATCCAAAAATCTAGTGGCATTCGATATGAGTCGAGGATTGTTCGAAATTCTTTGATACGATTCTCGTCTATCTGGGTGCACCTCATTCGTGAACGATGGTCGCTCTATCAACGCATCGAGACAAGTTGCCAGAAGCTCGTGCACCTTGCTGTCGTTTGCTGGCGCTCGGTACATCATCTGAAGAAGCACTGCCTCGATGTACACGTCTACCACCTCGCAATCTCCAGATTTTTCTCGCGAGACTGCGCGAATGACATCATCAACCTGACTGACATCAGACGGAGAAGTACTTGGTAATTCATCCGATGTGAACAACGAGCGCAAGGCAGATATTGGCATGCCTTGAATGAAAGTTGAATCCTGGACGTGCTTGTTGCGCGTGACGAGCGACGCAAACAATCCGAGAAGGCGCTTGATCACCAGATCAACGTGCAAGACGTCGCCATGCGTGAGACTGACTCTGTCACGCACACCATGTTGTGCTTTCTTCGCCTCATCTAAGCCATCGACGGAAGGTAGCCTGCTCAATAAGATTTCTTCAAAAATCTGCCTCATCAATCGATGACGATTTGAATCCACAGCGCTCAAGTTTACGCATATCTTGCTCACAGTTTCTTTCGATTCAAACTTTCTCAGCTTGAAGAGCCCTAAAAGCGTGCGAATGTTACTTTCACTCAACTCGACGTGCGCCTTGAAAGGTTTGAATTCATCTTCGTCTCGCACCGTAACTTCGGTTGAGTGAGGAGCACTTCGACCGAGTCTATCGATATCTCCGCGCGTCCAGTGACTCGGGCGAGCGCCATCGCTATCTCGATCTCTTCCGGCGCTAGAAGTACTCGCAAGAGGTATGCTTTGATCACCTTGTGCAACATCTGCCAAAGTTAGTCTCCGCTGAAGCACCGCATTCGCATGAGCAGTCGTCGTTCGAATGAGCTCACGTTGAATATCAGTAGGTAGAGCAGAAATGAACTCCAAATCAATCGGTACGATGGATGCGGCCGTCGCAGATCGACTCTCTCGATCCACTAATATGGCTCGCGCCTGAGCTGCGAGGCGATTAGCCTCGAGGAAGCCATCACGCAATTCAGCAGACAAGAGAGCGAGTTGATTTGAGTCAATGCCAAGCGCGGCGGCGGCGGCGTGCTGTCTGGCAGAGCGTTCTTCGACAGACTCTTCTCGGACTTCTTCAATAGCCTTGGCGCTCGAAACCTCCTTTGGAGCTTTCATCTCTTCATCCACAGCAGTTTCTGGTACGGCTGACTTGGGCGCCAACGAATTCAGGAAGTCTGCATCTCTGCACACAGAGTCTCCGATGGTCCAGAATCCAGACCAGAAACTCGCCCGCGCATGTCTGCCATCTAGACTCCAGTAAGTTTGATCCCGGACTCTGAACGCACTTGGAGCCTGTGCCTGATATGTTCCATCACCCAACCATAAAATTGCTTTCGCAGAAGAGAGAGGATCCAGATATTCCATGCTCGACGACGGGCGCACCGCGAGTCTCGCCATTTCACCGCTTATGGACGTCAGAACTTCTTGCAATGATCGACGGCCAGTCATATCCATGGGAGCTGATAACGTGATATTGAGATTCGACCCATCTCGCTGGACATCCATTCCCTCGAAACGTAATCGTCCGGTGTTCTCGTCATCGGTGGACCAAATGCTTGGATCGCGATGCTGATGCGTGAAAACGCCACCAAACACGTTCTCTGTCGATTGACTCTCTGGACGGGTCCCTTCTTGACTTTCACCACCGCTTGAATTTTCAGTAGACGCGCCTACACTGACTTGGACGCCACCTGCAATCTCAAGATCGTTTAACACCCGAGCTTCAACGCGTGGGTCGGCACCTGACATAACAGTCGAGTAATCACTGTTCAGCCAGCGCTCCACTTGAGTTCGATCTACCTCAAGCCGTTGTCTGTGTGACGCATGCAACGTATGATCGAAGCCGGGGGCGTAAGCGCGAGAAAGGACGCGAACACCATGCGGCGAGCCATTTGATACCGTGACTGGATCGGGTTCTTCGAAATCGCCTTCTTCATCGTCGTCGTCGTCTTCCTCATCCGTCACCGCCTCGTACGCGTCGTACTCACCGCCATCTTCGTCGTCGTACAGCCCGTCATCGGAGAAGTAGTCGTCGGCATCCTCTGCTACTTCTGCAGTATCATCAAGCATCAGTGCGTCGTCTTCCTCTTCTTCCTCAGAGTCCTCTTCTTCAGAATCTTCCTCAGAATCTTCCTCGGAAGAGTCATCAGAGTCTTCGTCTTCAGCGTCCACGAGATCCTCGTCTTCAACTTCTTCACCCTCATGTAACACCATTTCGTCGTCGTCGTCGTCGTCGTCGTCGTCGTCGTCGTCATCGCCCATATTGAACTCTTCTCCGATAACCATATCAGTGTATTCGTTCGCAGTTCCGAAGTCAATACCACCGTCATCCTCGCCTGCTTCGTTCATGTCTTCATCAAATTCTCCATCGAGAGCATCCATCGTTTCAATAACGTCTGCTTCGACATCTTCGTCAGCGTCATCATCAATGATGCGTGTAACTTGAATGTTACCACCGCCAGCATTTGCGATGATTGTTTCGAGCATCGTCTCCGCATCAGCCACTCCATGGTCGTCAGCGACGCGACCAGCCGCGGCGGTAGCTCGACGTAGTGCGTGACTGATACGCGCTAACCGATTCTGCCTATTGTTCTTCGTCGATCGCGTTATTAGTGACTCGAGAACGGCAAGTATCACGCGTAACATGCCCAAGTTGTCACTGTCGTGGTGAAGATCTCTGATGAGGCTGATCAATTTCTCTGGCAGCTTCATCTGATACATCGACTTGAGCAGCCCTTGTTGGAGATTGAAAACGACACGGTTACGAAGTCGCTCACCGCTTTGGTATCCACGCGCTAGGGCGTAGTCCATCAAAGCATGGAGTAAGTCGACGCATGCGTGTTTTGGCATGTCGTCATCGTCCTTGTGATGCAGCGCGTACACAACCTTTTCAAGGATGCGGGAACGAGCCTTGGCGTTGTTCACGCACAACGTGGCAAGAAAGAAAGCGGCATTCTCGGCACCACTCCAGAATCCAGTCGCAGCTTTTTTGCTGTGTCTACTGCTTGGTAGCCTGTGAGCAATAATGTCAATGAAAAAGTCGTTACTCGTATCAAACTTCATCATAATCTTGACGCTGCTGGGATGTACTTCCACCAACTCTGTCAACAACCTAAAAGCAGCCGCTTGTCTTTCTTGCAATCGCACGTCTGCGGGGTCCGTAGACTCGAGTGGCTCTTGTACTTCGATTACGATACCAAGGAGAAGCTCAACGACTGTGCGCAAATTCTTTGACGGTTTTGCTTCTGAAAAGGTGCTCGGATCCACGCCATCCTTCGGCACGACAATGCCGTACGCTTGACCCTCGCTTTTCACTTCCGCAACGCGAGAGAAGGCAGTCTGAAACAGGCCAGGATCTCGTTCGAGCACGTGCTTCAGCGCTGTACAAAATGTCTTCAGCGCAACCTTGCGGTCTCGACCGAGGGGTGGTTTTGTGATACTCTTCACGATTTCGAATTCCATCGTCGTCTGAAGTGACTTCTTGTCGTCGGCGAGGTGCCGTAAAATGACGGAAACACTCTCGTTTTCAAAATTCCAGAAGTATTCAAAAAGTGCAGCAGGAAAACGCTTTTCAGGGCTAGTAGGATGCGGAGCCGACATGACCAACTCAACGACGCTGGCGTCGCGCGAAGTGTTTGCTAGCAAATCGAGCACAGTACCGAGCGAATCCGTCTCTTTGTACTCGTGCGTCTTTTCGCCGTTCATTCTTATCGCGACACTGAGCATCTGGATGCATGACTGCGACACATCAATCAATTGTCGATTTGATAAGAAGCCAAAGGTTTTGTAGACACTCTTTCCATCAGATTTTGTCGCCTCCACCTTTTGCAAAGACGCAGCCGTGTTTATACACTTAGCCATCGTAGAGAAGTAGACAGGTAATTCAGAATCCTGCTTGTCAATAATCTCGCTCGACACTCCGATGAAACTGCTAACCAGATTGTCCAAGAATCCTTCGTGATGCCACATCAGCTGTGTCAAGTTTGCGTCACCTTGGTCGGCAACGGCACTCGTAAATGAGTAGAGTTTCATAGCCATGACGGCGTCTCGGCGCGTCCCATCGCTTCTATCACATAAGAGCGCTGAAACACACGCCTCGATGCACTCTTGACGTTCCATTCCAAAGAGACTGTGCTTGTCAACAATCACTTGCATTAACTTTGCCGCTTTCTCTACGCAAAGGCCGAGATACGCATATAAAGAATCGATGATGACGGTTAATTCCGGCAAGTGTCCCTTCATGATGTGTTCAGATGCTTCGCTTTCAGCTGCGAGCTCTTCTGTGGTACTCTCAACATGCGTCGATGCCTGCCCGGACGCCTCTTCTTCTACGGGTGCCGTCGGGGTAGGTGTCGGTACTTCCACGGGAACTTCATCCATCGGGTGAGTAAGCAAATACTCCATCGCACTCTCAACACTCCTGCCTTGTACGGCGGCAATGGCGTGATACGCGTGCCCCGGTGGGAAACCCATTTCTGCAATCGTAGCCACCATTTGATCTGATGGAACGAATCTGGGCGGAGGTGGAGGCGCGAGGCGAATCGGATTCTGTGGCTTCTTCGGCGGCATAATTTTCGCCTGCTCAGTGCCGCCCAAAATATTCAAGAAGCAGTTCAAAATACTATCCAGGGTGGGTTTGGTCATCAACGCGGCGAATCGAGCAAGCTCGGGCCTCCACATACACTTAAGAGTGTCATTCAGAACGTAATGAATCCAATCCATCACTCGAGAAGGCGATTGGAATAACGAATCACGTAGTAGCGGGACCTCAGGTATGGATGAGAGGTGAGAGATATCGCTTGGGTCGATGTGCGTTGGTACAGCGGCGTGCAGGGCCACCTTGGACGCAGTCGACGACGCCACTTGTTTCACATCCGAAACAGATTCGAAAAGACGAGCAAAACCGCTCAACGTTTTGTAACACTCTGTCGTAAGTTCAATCCCTCGTACCGCCTCTTCACTCCCGAGTGGATTGGATTGATCCACCTGCACGGAATCAAGTATGTGATTGGTCACGTCGACAGTTTCTTGGAAAAGTGGCTTGAATTCTTTGAAGATACCAGAGCGAGCAGAATAGCTAATCATCACCGCGTTCGGAGACGATCTCCTCGCATCAAAAAAGGTTTCGTAGCTGAGTGCTATCATGCCTTGCAGCTGACGTTGATATGCGTCCAAGTCGCCCTGCGACAAACCTTTACAGTCCTGCTTGCGCAGCTCGCGCAAAGCCAGAACCAGCGTGCTCGCCAAGTGCCAAACAGTCTCAGAACTTTTAGCTTTGAACGTAACAGCCGCAACTCCTAGATCCTTGCGTCTACGCACCGTCGTTGAAAATTTTGCGACAGCTGAGAAAAACGCACTCGACGCACGCATGGATTGCTCGGCACGAGTGTGTAGCCACCAGATTGGTGAATACGGCTGCTGTCTCTGAGGTACGCGAGCACCGGGTCTGCTCAGTACGGCTTCAATCTTCGAAGCGGCACGAAAACATTCCATCTTCACCTCGAGAAATGTATGGTCATTAGCATCGCCTTGCATTCGTTGGGCCGTCTCTGCAGTGGCGAGAGAGTAGATCATCGCGGGCATCGCGGCGATGAGAGACGTCAACAATTCACACATTCTCTCGTGCGAGGCCATCTGCTCGCATAACTCTTTCGCTCGTCTGCAGAACTCGACCTCCTCCGCCTGGTCTTCTCTACCAGTCGTAGTTGCGGAGTAGATGTCGAAACTACTCAAAAGTTCCATGCGCTCTTCTGATGGGTAGCTCGAGTTGAGGAGCTCGGTAAACGTCTTCATACTCGCGGTGAGTCTCTCCGCTGATTGCCTGCAGTGTGCGAGCACCTGCGCGCACGTGTGCATGGTCTCCTCGGAATCGTCAGGAGGACCGTTCATCATAAAATTACCAGCGTTATCCGGTGGATTTATGAGTGACTTGCACGCCGAGGTCATCGCTTGGTACGCTGAGCATTGCGAAAACTCCACGGGCACGGGGCACGTAACCAGTTCAAGCATTTGCTTCAACCCACCCGCCTTGATGAGCGGTACGCACATGTGATTGGTACTCAGAACTCCATCGAAGAATCGCATCACATTTTGAAGTAGCTTGACCTTAGGCATCTGCTCTACCACCTCCTTCGTGACCAATGCGTGATCAATCGCAACTGTCCTGGCGTCGCCTTCTACGCATTGTTCTCGTGCGTGCGTCAGGATTCCACACAAAATTTCCACTCCGAGCTGCTGCAACGGTGGACTATGCCGAAGAGTTTCATTCAAAGCCGTCCCAACTACTGTTGCAGTGTCTGAGTTCAAGGGAAACGTCGTATCCTCAAACATCTTCCTGAAACACACAAACGCCGACAACTTCAAAACCTTCTGCAAGCCGTTCTCGTTGAGGCATATAGCGTTCAGAGTCGTGGGAATGGCGCACAAAATCTTCGCCATGGTTTTACTAGGACCGAGCGGCCATAGATCCTCAGTTATGAATCGCAAGTACGAATCGACGATTCCAGCGTCGTTCATCGAAGTGTAACAGGTTGGCTCATTGTGAATAATGTCGCACAGCAGATTTGCCGCGAGCGCCGCAACGCCGGGACCAAACTTCAAAGGATGCATCAACATGCGAGCTATGCTGTTCGTCAGCGTGCCGTCGGATAGACCAGGTATGCGTGCGCGCGAGCCCCCGACTGCGAAGCTCGTGTACGCCAAAGTTCGCATTAGCGCCTTGAGTAGAACTCTTCGATGGTAGCTAACGTACTTTGGCGCGTTGGCAGCCGAAGTCGTAACGACGTCCGCATCCTCCAGACTGGACAAACTATCCGCTTTACGTTTTCTATCTGGTTCGCTTGAAGCTTGGCACTCTTCGAGAGCGACTCGCGTCTCGTGAGACATCCTAGCTAGCAACGACTCGACGCCGTTCAAATCTCGGAAAGCGTGGACGGCGCTCGGCGCAAAGTCGAGATACGATTCCAATGTGTGGACAGCATCGACGATGACTGAGACGTGTTGAACGCGCTCATCTTTCAACATGGAGACGAGTGACGGTAACAGTTCAGCTTCCTTGATGGTTGCGCATCCCGGAGGTGAAGTACTCAAAATGCCAAGCAAATGCATGAGACTTCGCGCCTCGAGCACAATGTCGTAATCTTGTTCAGAGTCATCCATTGAACTCGTCAGCGATGTCACGATGGCTGACGTCACCTCGGAAAGAACTGCTCTACCTGCCGCTCTTCTAACGATTTGGCATATTTGAAAACCACACGAACGCTCGTTAATGAAAGCACTGAGACAGTTCATGGCGTCGCGCCTGTTGCTCGACGTATTATTGTACATGGTATTCAATAGCTCGACAGCCAGTGAAGATCCATCTTCTATCGTCGCCTCGAAATGGTCTGCATTCTTCTTGCCCAAATGTAAACTAATTTGCGTCGCGAGGCAAGCCATCCGTTTTAGCTTGCCACGCCCCTCGGGAGACTTCCTAAGAGCTCTAGCGCGTAGCTCTGTGACGAGCGCGTGATGAGCCGCAAAAACGGCGTGCACGTTGTCCGAGTCATCGAAGGGACGATACACTCCAGCCCCATCCTCTTCGCTCTCATAGCTGTGAAACTCATACTTGTGCGGCATCAGTCGTGCGCTGGCCACATCCTCGATGAGAGCCACGAGGCTCAGTCCTTCTGGAACCTTTCGCTCAACGGATGTGTGGAATTCGCCAGTTTCGGATCTCCTCTCGTACGTCATCCTCAACTCGCCGCCTCCCAACCCACTGTACAAGAGGTGCATGGTAAACTCATGCGTCTCTGTTCCACGTTTTATGCGCGACGTGTGACTCAGATTGAATGATGAGCTCGTTTCGTTGTCTCGCCCCTCTGAATCCTCCCCCGTCGTCGCCGCGCGCTCCAGGTAAAAGCCTTGACGCTCGTAGGCGTGCACGATGTCTCTAACCGGTCTGAAGTGCTCAGACGTGAAATACGGATGCCTCAGCGTCTTCCCCACGACAGTCTTCTTCGTCCCCGCGGCTATCACTCTGAGCGCCGACTCTGAGGTTTCCGGCAACATCAAAAAACTAGAAACCACCGCTCCGTGTTCAAAGAGCTCGCTATTGGAACAGTTTTCTAAAATTTCTCGCGTAAATTCCAAAATCCAATTGATCGCCCCGATAGGATACGGACCTCGAGTGCGTCCTCCCTCCTCGTCGCACTTTTCGTCCACCAACGCCTCAGTTCTCACCCGCCTCGCGTACGGCGCTAAAAACCGCGCGAATCGTTTCAAGACGTCGAGCCAATGTCTCGCGTCGCACTTTCCGAGTTTCCAGTCGAACCGCTCCCTCGTCTCGAGCGCCTCTGGAAGAGAGAGCTCTAACAGCTCCCTACGCGTAGATAACACCAGAGGACTCTGTGAAAAACAACGCGCGCATCGTCAGTCGTTCACGCGTTTCGTCATTCAGCCGCGCTCGATAAAACTCTCGTCGTCCGAGAGGCAGCCGTCTCTTCCGACGGACGCGCGCCGCCTCTCCTTCCCTTCTCCAACCGCTCGCTCCTCGCCCTCTCTCGCCCGTCGTCCACGCACCGCATCGTTCCGAACCCTATCGTTCGTTCCCATGTTTGTTCACCGAGCCCTCTCGACGCGTCCGTCGGCGATATCCCTCCCTCTGCCGACACCGTTCGTTCGTTCGTTCCTTCCTTCCTTCCTTCGAGCACCCAGCCGTCGGTCGCGCAATCGAACACGACGCGTCCGCGCGCGCGACGCGACGCAGCGCGATGCGAAGAAGAAGAAGAGGAATCAAACGTGCGCGCGTCAACGTAAAACGACGACAACCAAACCTTCCCTCGTCGTCGTCATCGTCGTCGTCGTCGTTCGCGCCCAAAACTCGCGTCCTCGAGCGAGCTCGTCGGTCGCCTCGAGAAGAAGCAAAAAGA